>Ga0247758_1000359_pt1 | contig 40619 bp, 28 predicted proteins | sample UWRJL156409C4_FD_180950 | JGI IMG/M metagenome (GOLD analysis project Ga0247758, IMG submission 180950) | Plant litter microbial communities from Arlington Agricultural Research Station in Wisconsin, United States - UWRJ-L156-409C-4 | ecosystem: Environmental > Terrestrial > Plant litter >...
TTAATAGTACTTATTCTTATGTGGAATGCACTGGGAACTTTTAAAGGCCTAGCCTCCTTATTAGATTTAAGGTCCTTATAACCCTAGTTAAGGCCTTTAATAAATATCCTTCCACACCTATTAAAGAGTTTCTTACCACTTTTTAGGCTTTAAGTCCTGTAATAGTCTTACTCTTTAGTTTAGTAGTTTAGATGTCAGATTTTATCTTATTTCTTTATTTCCAGAGTAAACTAATTAATTTACCTCCTTAAGGTTACATTAACTGGTTTAACCTTCACTTCGTATTTTTTACAGGTAATTTTAATTAGTCTGGATTCTTCTAGTGGAACTTTATAATCAGGTCTGGGCATTTAAGGTTTTTAACTGGCTTTTATAAATTACTTTTAAGGCTGTAATCTAACCATTTAATAAAATACTTAAATGTGTTCTTTCCCTTCTGTAAATCCATAACTTCCTTAACATTGTACTTATCTTTATTAGTGTCGATTTTAATCTTCTTTTTTAAAGGAACTCCCTTTAAGGTAGGTTTTAGAAATAAGATGTGAAAAACCTTAATCCACACCTTTATACTAGTAGGTAGGTTTAGTTTGTAATTAGAGGTGGTGACCTTTTTCTTAATTCGGAATGGTCTGTACCTTTTAAAGTTAAGCTTCTTATTAGGTTGTTTTAAATACAGGTTTTACGAAAAAAGGTAGATATAATCCCCCTTTTAAAAAGTCAGTCCTTTAACTCGTTCACTATTATAATAAAGTCCTTTCTTAAGTATTAATTACTTAATTTAATATTTATTAGTAAATTTCTTTATTTATTTACGTGTAAACTTAAGTTTGGCTTGTAAATGGTTATACAGTTCTTACATCCAGTTTACACGGATTACGGCTTAGGGGGTATTAGTAGGCGGGCCTTAACGAAGCTCGGGCTCCTTACTGTAATTTATAAAGAACGGTGACACACTTATTAACTTAACTAGTGTTGTGTTATAGGCTATTTGTGCTGTTAGTAATAATTTAAGTTAATTATCTTATTTAAAGTTAACGTAAGCTTGGAGATACGTTATAAGTATTTAATTAACTTGCTTTATTTAACCATCTGTCTGTAGGTGGAATATTATTAAAAGCTTACTTTTCACACCTATTCTTTACATTAATCCTTATTAGAACTTTATTATAATTAGCTTATTTTAATCTGTAATAATATTATTTAGTTAAAGGTATTATAAAATTACCTTTTTCTTAAATATATAAGTAAGTTACTTTATTATTATATCCTTTAAGGTTAGCAGAAAGTAGGCTTATTTTGTTAATCTGTTAACTATTATAAGGACTTAGTTATAAGTAACTCTTATAATAGGGTCCTTAAACTTTAAAATCCCAGTAATAAAGTTAAGTAAAATAGAGCTTTATAACACCTATAATATAGGGAGTGGTTTAAAAAGTCTATAAAGTTTATAACGTCGGTTCTACTTCCTGTAATAAATGTTATAGTTATTAACTACTTCCTTAACTAACTTCTTTATTCTTAAAAAGGCGTACACTTATTAAACCTGTATAAAAGTCTTAACTTAGCCTATATATCCTTTAAGTTAAGACTTATAAACCTATTAAACGTACTCCTTCCGTTTATTTAAGTTATAAATATACAGTTTCTCTTAATATTAAAGCCTTACTCTTAGTTTAAACGTGCTGTCTATACCTTTTAATAACTATTCCAGCTAATAACCAGTTTTATTATAGTTTAGATATATTAGGCACTCCTTCCCACAGTCTTATACATACTTTAAAGAGTCTTTTAAAGGGCACTTATACTTACAGGTGCCTTTTACTAACCTCTTTACTTAAAAGTCCTATTATTACTAATAGATATTATACTTTATTTATAAGTTTATATAAACGTTAATAGTTTATTCCAGTGTTTAGTTATCTAACACTTATAACGTATACTTTAATATACCGTTCTTAACTTTATTAAATATAATAACAGGGACTAAGATTAGATTAGTATCCTTATAATCCTATCTCTAACTAAAAGTATCAGCTTACTTATTATCTTTCCCTTTAACGTGGTGGATCTAAAAGTGGAACGGGGTTATTAACTTTACTTATTATACTTACTGTAGGCTAAGTTCCTTTATTAGGAAGTACCGGAAGTTATTATAATCTGAAAAGACCTGGACTAGTTCTTCTATACCGCTTAGATACGGTACCTACTTAGTAAAGTACTAAATAATTGCTATTAGTTCCTTATTATAAATTAAATATTATAAGGTTAAGCTATAGATTCCTTTTAACAGAAAGGTAACTAAGTAGCGTTTCCCATTATCCTGGACTTAGTTAAGTTCTCCACTAATTACAAATTTTAAGGAGTCTGTTTTAACTTAGAAAGGCTTTAAGAAATCAGGGAGGGTTAAGACTGGTACTGTAATAAAGGCATGCTTAAGGTCCTTAAACACCTTTTACTATCTTTTAATCCACTTAAACGGCTTTCCTTTACCTGTAAATTCGTAAAGTAGTCTTATAACCTTTATAAAATACCTGATAAAATAGCGATAAAAGTTTATAAAACTAATAAAAGCTTATAACTCTTTTTAATTCTTTAAAATAGACTAATCCTTAATTACCTTTATCTTCTCTACTTACATTTTAAGCTTTCTAAGGGTTATTTTAAACTTTAAATAGTTTAATTCTTAAATATAGAAATAGCTTATCTTTAGGTTCATTATTAGCTTTACCTTTTTAAAAGCTGTTAGAACCTGTTATATATATTTTTAATGTTCTTTTAAAGTTTTAAAATAAACTAAAACGTTATCTAAATATATAAAGATAAACTTATTAAAGAAGGGGTAAAGAACACTATTAATAAGGCCTTAAAAAGTCGCAGGGGCATTTATTAATCTTATTAACATAACATAATACTAGTAATACCTATTATAAATCTGAAAAGCCATCTTATATTTATCCTCTTCCTTTACTTTAATATGGTTAAATCCTATAGGAAAATTAAGATTAGAGAACCAGTTTACCCTAATAATTTATTCTCACATTTCTATAATAAGTAATAATAAGTAACAATTCTTAATCGTATCTTTATTTAACATTTAGTAATTAATAACTATACGTAACTTACCATCTCCCTTTCTTAAGATAAATAACATTAAGTACCTTACTAAGGACTGGGACTTTATAATAAACTTATTTTTTAAATTCTTATTAATATACTCCTGTAAGGCTTTAACTTACTAAGGGTTTAAGTAATAAAGTTAAAAGCTGTAAAGTTTTACTCCTAGTTTTAACTTAATTTTATAATCTTATAGTCTATAATTTAATAATTATAGTATCTTTTTTCAAAATAGGGTAAACTTCCTGTATTTAACAAGTACCTTAAATAAATTAATTTTTTTACTTATTTATAAATTAACTTCTTACTTCTTTCCACCTTTTAAATCGTCATTTAGGTAATATAGTAAACCTTCTAATCCTTTAACCGTCTTAATAAACCTAACCTAAACCGTACTTAATTTTAAAGGTTTAGCGTGCTTTTAAATACTTTATATATCTTTAAAACAGTTTAATACCTTCTTAACTTTCTTTAAATAATAATCATAATTAAAGGACTCACTAAAGGTAAAGTAGCCACTCCTTTAGTTAATCACAGGGTTATACTTTTCCAGCTAAGGTAAACTTAAAATTATATTATAACCTGTAATTAGTATAACGTTAAAATCCACTTATTATTTATCCCTGTTTACTTTAATTAAGAGTAGTAAGTAATAAGTAACTTTACTGTTATTATACTAATATAAGCCTTCTTCTCCATTTTAAATAGGAATAACCTCTTTATACTCTTTATTAAGGAGTTTCCTTTAGTTAACTAATAAGGGGTACATTAAGTTAAAAGCACTCCCGCTATTAATCACTGCTCTTACCTTAAATAGCCTCCCTTTTCCGTCTGTTATATTAACACTAACGGAATAGTGCTTATACTCTTTTAACATCTAAATTATAGCAATCACTTATCCTTAAGGTCTTATTTAACCTATCCTTTAAATACCTCTCCTTCTTTTTAAGGTTTTCACTAACTAATAAACTATTAATTTCCAGCCCTTTTAAAAGGCCTATAACCTTTTCTTAATTCCTTTTAAAAGAATAAGCAGCTTTAATAAACCTAATAGTTAACCTTTCCTAAGTTCTCACACTTTAACATCCAGTTAACTTTAAATAGTATAATATTCTTAAAGTCCTTAATAAGTTAATAATATACTTTACAGGCTTAAATTATAATAATATCTTTTTACTTTTAAATCCGTTAATAATCTTCCTACTTTTACCACTCCTTAGCTTTTCCATTAAGATATAATAAACACATCGTAATTAGGCAGTTATTAAGTACCCCTCCTTACCAGCACGTAATGGGGGCTTAGTTAATTATAATAATTTTCCACTTATTACTAAATTCCCTAATTAGGGAGTAGGAGACCTAATAATAAATTAGTTCTAACTTTACCCTTATAATAACGTAATCTTATCTTTATATGCTAAGGAAGTGGTTATAAAGGGCCTTAAGTCTATAATACCAGTTAAAAGCGTAATTATTATATATATAATTAATTTATAATATATCTTTATAATTAAGGTAATTAATATTAACTACAGGTATTACAGTTATAAAGTACGGAATAAGGGAAATAACACCTTATTCTTTCTCTTCTTCTACTTACCTCTATATACGTTATTTCTCCTAAACCTCTTCCTAGAACTTAGGTAACAGTAACCTAACCTATTCCTTTATAAAGTGTCCTTCCTTAATAAGTTAATATTTAAGCTAATTAATAAAGCAAACTTAATTACAAAGTTATAACTTAATCTTTACTACTTTATCCTTAAACGTCACAATAAGGCCTTTAACTTACAGGTCCTCTACTTTATCTACTAACTCCTAATATCTTTCCTTTAACTCTTAAACCCTTTACTAATATACTTACTTCATACCTTCTTAAGGGACCCTTAAGGTACTAGTTTAAAGCATATTAACCTTAATATAAGGTAGCTATTTAAACTATCCTTCTTCTAAAGAGGTAAGGGTGTTAATCTATTTAGTATATTTAAAGTGTTTAAAAGTCTTAAAGGGTACTGTTAAAAAGAACTTCCATTTCTTTAATTTAATTCTCTCAACTTATTCTCTTTTACCTTCTAAGGCTTATTTTACCGTTTAAATAGCTTAAAGGGCTAATTCTTTAACTCTTTCCACCATCTTAATAACTTTTAAATTAGGGTCTTTCTTAAATTTCCTTAATTCCTAAGCTTACAAGGTGAGGTTTTTAAAGCCTGTAACAGCTAATTAGAATATCTCTTTCTAAAGTTAATCTTTTATAACCTACACCTTTAATAATTCTAAATTTCCACCTTAAAGTTAATCTTCCATAACCTACACCTTTATAACTAACTCTTTTAAAATACCCTTAAAAACTAAATATACTATATTTTAAAGTTCTTCTTCTTCTTCCTTATCTCTTAAGTTACACTTATCCATCCAGGTATAATCCTCTTTATTACCTGTTATCCTAACATAAACGTCTTTTAAATTAAACCTAATATACTTTCCTCCTTTTAAGACAGGTTTTTAACTAACTTACTTTAATAATAAATATTACTATGTTATATATCTTTTTTTATTATAATTAAAGCATTAAACTTATAATAAGTCTTTAAACTGCTTTTATTATTACTGTTATTAAGGCTTATCACAGTTAAGTCAGTTCTAACAGTTTACTATACTAATATCTATCAGCTTAGGGTGGTAACCTGTTACAGTTAATTAATTCCCCTTTTTAAGTTTACTTAACTAGTAAGGGGTCCGTTCCTTTTAAAAGTTCTTCTGATAATGGTAATTATAATACTAATTATCAGCCTTAATAGCCATTTTAACCAGTTCTTATAAGCGGTTTGGTTAGTCTTCTTAATAAAGGTCTCCAGTAACGTGTTCCTTTAAGCCACTCCAAAACAGTATTATTAAGGCCTCTTAACTAAGTTTAATCTTTATTACTTCTAATTTAAAGCGTGTAAAGAACTTAAAGACTAAGGACGTCTACCTTAAGGCCATAAGGCGTTACTTGGCCCGTTAGGGGGTGTTTAATTCTTTAAACTTAGTCTAGAGTTAATTAATAAATACGTTAAAGTCGTTAAAAAGAGCTTAAATCTTAAGGGCTTTTTTACACGCTTTATTTATAAAAAGGTTATTAATTATCTTTATATAAGGTTTATACCAGTAAACGGTTACTTTATTTAATAAAGCTTTGGTAAACCTAACCTTTCCTTCTTCTTTAAAGAACTACTCGTTATAATAGGTGACATAGCTTTAAAGCTGGGTTATTTAAAACTCTAGTTATATAAAGTCTCCCTTAAAGTGTAAAGGTAAGGGGAGTTTTACTTATTTCTTTTATAATCCCTTAAGGTTATTATTTTCTAGCTTAATAATATTAAATTAGGCTTAGAGTTTTTTAATAAGACTAATACGGCTCTTAATATCTCTAGGGAAGGCCTTATTAAGTTCCTTAACCAGCCCCTATTAGTTAAAGTTTAAGTCTTTAAGGCATGCAGCTAACTTATTAATAATGGGGAGTTAAGGTTAGGCTTACACCTCCTTAATCTCCTTACCTTTTTTAAAGGTTGATATATTAGTAAGAGAGAGGTAATATCTAGGAATTTAATAAATAACATTTAAAACTTAAACGTTAATATCGTATTATAACCTACACCTAATACAGGCCTTAAAAGGACTAGTACAGGTTAAGATAAAATGTATAATAGGACGTTAATAGATAAAGGGTGTTTTAAAGATAGCTTATTAAATTAGCACTTTTAGACGGGGGGTTTAATATCACTATAGGTCGTTATTACTATAATATATAAAGGTAAGTCTGAATAGTAAGACATAAATGAATAATTAAATACTAACGTAAGGAACTAAAGTCCCTTATAGTAGTTATAGATATAACCATAACTATCTATATTAATTAGTTTAAAAGGTACTTTATACCTTAATCACTATACTTACTTAACATAAGGAGTGATCACAGTGATTAGAATACCTCTAATTACTGTAATCACCGTGCTCTTAGCGAGATTAAGGTAATCACTTAACGATTAGTCGTAGGGGCTTTGGGTCTTTACACCCCTGGCCCAGTATGCAGTACCGTGTGTACTGCCTTCCTGCACTGTTCCTTCTGCAGGGGATTCGTCGGGCCGCCCCGGCCCAAGTGACAGCCTGCAAGGTCGTCACATTAATATACTTACTTCGTACCTTCTTAGGGAACCCTTAAGGTACCGGTCTAAAGCACACTAGCTTTAATATAAGGTAGTTATCTAAACTGTCCTTCTTCCAGGGAGGTAAGGGTGTTAATCCACTTAATATATTTAAAGTGTTTAAGAGTCTTAAGGGGTACTGTTAAAAAGAACTTCTGTTTCTCCAGTTTAATTCTCTTAATTTATTCCCTTTTACCTTTTAAAGCTTACTTTACCATTTAAGTGGCCTAAAGAGCTAGTTCTTTAACTCCTTCCACTATTTTAATAATTTTTAAATCAGGGTCCTTCTTAGACTTCTTTAATTCTTAAGCTTACAGGGTAAGGTTTTTAAAGCTTATTACAGTTAATTAGAACATCTCTTTCTAAAGTCGGTCTTCTATAACCTACACCTCTAATAATCCTAAGTTCCCACCTTAGAGTTAGTCTGCCGTAACCTACACCTTTATAACTAACTCTTTTAAAACACCCTTAAGGATTAAATATATTACATCTTAGGGTTCTTCCTCTTCTTCCTTATTTCCTAAGTTACATTTATCTATTTAGGTACAGTCTTCTTTATTACCTGCTATCCTAATATAAACATCTCCTAAATTAAACCTAACGTGCTTTCCTCCTTCCAGAACGGGTTTCTAACTAACTTACTTTAACGACGGGCATTACCACGCTATATAGCCTTTCTTATTGTAATTAAAGCACTAGACCTAGGATAAGTCTTTAAGCTGCTTTTACTACTATTACTATTAAGGCTTATTACAGTTAAGTTAATTCTAATAATTTATTATACTAATATTTATTAATCCAGGGTGGTAACCTGTTACAGTTAACTAATTCCCCTTTTTAAGCTTACTTAACTAATAAGGGGTCTGTTCTTTTTAAAAGTTCTTTTAATAATAGTGATTATAATATTAATTATTAACTTTAATAACTATCTTAACTAGCTTTTACAGACAGTCTAGTTAGTCTTCCCAGTAAAGGTCTCTAATAACGTGCTCTTTTAAACCACTTTAAAACAGCATTATTAAGGCCTTTTAACTAAGCTTGGTTTTTATTACTTTTAATTTAAAATGTGTAGAGAACTTAAGGATTAAAGACGTCTGTCTTAAGGCCATAAGGCGTTACTTAGCCCGCCTTAAGGCGTTTAGTTCCTTAAACTTAGTTTAGAGTTAGTTAATAAAAATATTAAAATCGTTAAAAAGAGCTTAAGTCTTAAGGGCTTCCTTTCGTACTTTATTTATAAAGAGGTTATTAATTATTTTTATATAAGGTTTATACTAGTAAGTAGCTACTCCATCCAGTAAAGCTTTAATAAACCTAACCTTTCCTTCTTTTTTAAAGAACTACTTATCGTAATAAGTAACATAACTCTAAAGCTAAGCTATCTAGGACTTTAACTGTGTAAAGTCTCCTTTAAAGCGTAAGGGTAGAGGAAGCTTTACTCGTTTCTTTTATAAGCCCTTAAGGTTATTATTCTTTAACTTAACAGCGTTAAGTCAAATCTAGAGTTTTTTAATAAGGCTGATATAGCTTTTAATGTCTTTAGGGAAAGCTTTATTAAGTTCCTTAACCAGTCCCTATTAGTTAAGGTTTAAGTTTTTAAAGCATACAGCTAATTTATTAATAATAAGGAGCTAAGGCTAAGCTTACACCTCTTTAATCTCCTTACCCTTTCTTAAAGTTAATATATTAGTAAAAGGGGGGAGGTGTTTAGGAATTTAATAAACAGCGTTCAGAACTGAGATACTAGTATTATATTACAACTTACACTTAACACAGGCCTTAAGAGGACTGGCGCAGGTTAAGACAGAACGTATAGCAGGACGTTAACAGGTAAGGGGCGTTTTAAAGATAGCTTATTAAGCTAACACTCTTAGATAGGGGGTTTAATGTCACTGTAGGTTGCTGTTATTATAATGTATAAAGGTAAGTCTAAATAGTAAGATATAAATAAATAATTAAATACTAGTGTAAGGAACCAGAGTCCCTTACGGTAGTTATAGGCATAACCATAGCTATTTATATTAACTAGCTAGGGGTACTTTATACCTTACTTAATAGTTTGTTACTTAGTGAGGAACTGAGCAACCTGCCACTAAGCACCCCTTACTTAGCGGTCTTACAAATGCTTAGTAAGTGAGCACTTCTGCCAAGACTGAGTAACTGCTAGTTGGTCGTAAGGGCTTCAGGTCTTTACACCCCTGGCCCAGTGCGCAGTACTGTGCGTACTGTCTTCCTGTACTGTTCCTTATGTGGGGGATCCGTCAGGCCGCTCCGGCCCAAGTGACGGCCTGCAGGGTCGTCACAACTAGTTCTACAAATTAATTATATAGTAATATCCTCTTAATATCTTATTTATTAACCTTTATGGACTTTAAAGCCGTCTATCTCCTCTGTACAGTTCTCTCAGTATAAAAAAAGGCAGGCACGCCTAATTAAGGTAGTCATAATAGTAGCAGCGAGTAAGAACTAGCAAAGGAGTAAGATTTTAAGCTGGCTTGAGTCGAGAGGTGGGCGAGGGCCGTGGTTTAAATATAAAGCAGTGGTGGTTAGTATGCCAGGGGTTATGGAGTGCCTAAGGATATATAGTGTGTAGGGTGCCAGGGGTATTTCCTTACACTAAGCCCTTTCCTTTTCCGTAGCGAAAAAACTCCTAGGAGCTCTTCTTTCTCAGCATCGTGAATATAAGATTGAGAGAAATAATGACTCGGGGCGTTTGTTCAGGCCAACCCTGTCGTTCTTTTTGGGCTCTGTGTGTAATATTACTGTAGCCGTTTATATATATAGTGATGCGTTCTCTGGCGCGTGCCACCGTCAAAAAGGGGCCGCGCTGCGCGGTTCTTTGAACCGTGCTTCTTTCAATCAACAATAGATCCGACGATTTTTCACCACGACCTCCCATTAAAAGCCCAGTGACATTCTGGCCCTTCGATCGAAGGAAGATAATCTGATCCACGGTCGCGTTTCCTTTATTATTCCATGCTAGGCTCCGTTCCATGCTAGGCACCGTCACATACTAGGTTTTGTTCCATACTAGGTACGTATTTGTTTTTCTACGTCAGTTGCATTTGTGTCCCTCCGATCGGAGGACCAGTAGTCTGGGAGTCGGCCTTTCAGGCCGACAACACCGTTCTGTAGGTGTGGTTCTCTTTGTGGTTTCTTCCCTGTTGCGCCATCGCACCAGTTCAATAAGGAAGAAAGGAGATGTATTCAGTGTACTAAGGGGGGCAAGGGGGGTAAGGATATGGAGACAAGAGAGAGAATAATTGTGTAGTAAGCAGTAGGACAAGTTAGGCTACCTCTTTATGGATAGGAGTCTGACTTCTGGAACTCTCCTATCCAGGCACCTTTTTTCGGAGGCAGGCCCAGAATCGGTCTAACGTCGCGTAAACTTGCCAATTTTCATAACAGGGTAAGCATTAGGTAAGTAGTGGTGAGCCGGAAATCGTAACACACTAAATATAAGCGGAGTTAATGTTATCACACATAACTTAGGTATTCCAAGTCGCCTTGTGTTTATTATTTCAAGCTACAGAGGTGCTTGGAGCTGTGAAATGTATTATAAGGCAAAGGAAGCATACCGAGCTGCTGATAAAGCCACAATCTCTATATCAAGGTACACAGCCGACGCCACTAAAGACACGGCACGACCAGGTACGCTGCCGGGGCTCTAATGGAGCAGGTATCTCGTCTCTTGCAGGGAGTGCCGTCGACAGGCCAATGAAGGCGGAGACTTGTAAGATGAGGGGTATGAACCGCATAATGTGGATTTTGGTATGGCTGTGGGTCATGTAAGGTAAAGTGGGTTAGAGAGGGAAAGAGTAGGTGAGGGAATTACGTTGTGGAAGCACCTAGATGGACTACGGGATTTGTACACTTTCGGCTAAGGTGTCTATCTCAAACGCGTCCATTCAAACCCTGGAGGGGAAATGGCCAGAGGGGCGGATCATCCCCTCTTCTAAGCCAAAACCGACAGCTAATGAAAACAATTGCTTACGCCTGACAAATATTAACTTCCCATATTACTACCTTGCGTAGCATTTATGACTATGATTTCATGCTACGTGAGAATGTATGTCAAGTTCTAGGTTTTTATGCAGCAGTTTCCGCATGCACAACAATCCCAGCGCTGTGAAAGATCGCTGCAGATTGAAAGGTTGACTGTTTTTTCGGTGTCCAGGGTCGGCGATGCCAGGGCGAAGCCGACAAAGCCCAGTTGAATCATAGCGGCGAGTGGGAGTTTCATTTTCAATCTAGGTCACATACAGCCCAGAGAGTCAGTATACTTGGGTAGGTAGGATGCAGTGTGACCGTGGAGACCGCTAGGATGTCTTACGCGGTATTTTAAGGTTAGGTAACGGTGGATGGAAACATAAGAATGGAGCTGACAGTGTGGAAAAATTAAGACAAGAAGGGTGATAGGCGGTGCTAACAAGGGGTTTCCTCCCTGGTCTTTATGTATGTACCTACGGTAGGCATATTCTTTCCGATCAAGACAAACACTAGCCGGCAAAATAGCGTGAGGGGCAAGAGGCGGCAACGGGGTATTCCATCATACCGCTTATGGAGATCTAGGGCTCCATCCGTGCAACGTCCCTAAACTGCTCGTTTTCCCATTAGCCACAAGTCCCGCGGGTTCTTTGTCCAGTAAAAGATCACACTCGTGTTTTTCGGCCTTCGGTTATTATCTAAGGCCAGTTCATCTAGAATTCCTATCCATACTTACATATATAAGTTGCCCTCTTTTCCCACAGGGTAAAGAAACACCACTGGACCTCCTAATAGAATCTCATTGACCAAGTGCCACTCTCTTCTGACATTCATCACTCCCAGGAAACAATGAAACTCTTTATTATTACCGCCATTCTGACCATAGCCACCGGAGTTTTTGCCATCCCACAGTCTCCGAACCTCGAAGTGTGCACGAGAGCATGCTTTCCCGAGCCACCCATCTGCGACGGAGCCTGGGTAAGTACAATATTTATTCTTCACTCCCCTCAAGTGACGCTTAAATCAGAGTGACGAGATTGTTGATCAGGTCTAATGAATCTTTCCTACAATTTAGTATCCGAAGCAAATTGTAAGTTGCCTTAGGTACCTTTTGCAACCTGATTCCAGTTGAATTGCCTGGTTGCATTTCTCTCCCGTTTTTAAATCTCTAGTTAATTCTTTCCCCTACTAACTAACATCTTCACTCGCCCTATAAAAGGGTAAATGCTGGGCTTGTTGTCGTAAGGGGGGTGACTAGGGTCACCTATCTGCGTTGGCTTACGTCAGTGGGCGGATCTAGGGCAAATATAATATCGTGTATTAGACCCCCCGTTTTTATTGTGCACTGAGCGTGATAAAGGAGGAGGAAAGAAACCTTGTCCATTAATACGAATTCCCCCTTTTGAGCTTAATTATGTATCCTTGGGATCCGTTGCCATTTCAGCGGGAGAAGAGCCTATTAGGTAACCGAGGCGCGATGTTGGAATCGATGTGTGGGTGCCCCATGATGCAATAGACTTTGTAGATATCATCAGAGAGTGTTTCATTAACTCCCTGCGTCTGTTGTTAAAGCTCGGCCTGTTTGACAAGCTCGCCGAGGCCTAGTTCAAGACGGAGCAAGCCGCCACACTATGGTTGAAGGAGTTCTGGATATTACTTCTGAGGTTCGCCAAAGTGAATTTTGCTTGCGTCCACGCTTGGTCTATCTACATTGTACATTGTATTTATTCAGATATAATATATATGTGGGTGCCACTCAGATTAGACCCGCCCCCCTCCCGTCTCACTGTGCTTGAAGTCGGTCCGCACCCGGATCCCCTGCAGGGGAATCTCGTCCCCGCTGAGGCTATCCCTTTCCCCCTTCCCAGGCGTGCTAGTCACTGTGTACTCGTGTCTGTGCTCCGGCCGCAGGCCCGCATCAGTGGGGCCATACTCCGCAGCCGTCCCACGGGAGCCATGGTCATCCGAGAGGCGGTAAAACGTGCCCGTAGCGCTATTCTTAGATTTAGCTGTCTCTACCTCCGTTCGGTCGCCCATCGGCCGCCCCGTGATGGACTGGCCCTTGCTGGAATCGTCATTGGTGCCGCGGCTGCGGAGCACACTGGCCTTGATGCCGACTTTTCGAGCAGCAGCAGAGAAGACGGGCCCCAGGGTAGGAAGGCAGGCCGAGACGATGCCTGCGGACATCTCGATGCTGGTCCACCCTACCGTGGGCGCGAGCGTGTAGGTTGGGTCGCTGCTGCTGTAGGAGAAGAGGACGGTGAAGCGATAGGCTGAGGCGAATACCACGCTGGAGGGATACAGGTTAGCTGCTACACAGCGTGAAAACACAGGAGAGGGTGCTGGGCGCGTACAAAAACCCGAGGCCAAAGGCAATGGTCACACCAATCTTCTCCTCCCTCCGCAAGCGCAGCCTCCATACCTGTGGGAGGGGAAGCAACAGAATGGCCAGATCCGACAGAATCGTCGACGCGGCGTTGGCAATCCACGTGCCAACCTGATCGATACAGTGTCCGGGAAGATCGGGGTACCACAGCTTCTCGACCGGCACACAGATAAAGATAAACAGAAACGTAATGCAAATCACCCACGCCGCCACAAACGCCCCAATCCCATACGCCATCTTCTTGAAATAAGGAAATCGGAAAATGCGGTAGTACATGAGCAGAATGCTCAGCTTCGTCCACACCAGATTGTACACATACAGCACCTCGGCGACCACGAGAAACTTTGCCATCATGACGATCGAGTCTATCGGCACCGTGTCGGCGTGCAGACCCATGCCGGACGCGTTCATGGCGAAGATGAAGCCGACGACGAGGAGGTTCCATGCGAGGGAAAATAAGATCATGTAGTCATCCCACCAGAGCTTCTGGCCTTTGATGTGGCGGCTGAGGAGCCGGAGGGCGACGGCGACGGCGGAAAGGACAGTTACCGAGACGATCACCTCGACGGTCCAGGGCTGGATGCTGTGCGGGTTGTAGCCGGGGAGGCCGGGGAGGGCGCTAGTGGCCATGGCGAGTTCGATGGCGGCGGCAACAAACAAGTGCGTCCTCGACGACAACGACGACGACGACCGCAACCGTGATCACAAAGTCGGCGCCGTCGCCTTTTGAGAGCCGCTATCCAGCCACCGATCCCACCTTACCCCGGCCACAACAGCTTTCGTTTTATTTTTCCTTCATGCCGGCAGTGCTTCGGACCTGAGCCGACTGACTCAAGTTTATCGACAGGGGGTGCCAGCCCTTCCACGAATGAGCGCGTTAGCCTCCTCGGGCCATTCCAAATTGCCACCCGGTCAGGGCCGGGAGGTGACCATGTTTCAGACCCCTGAGAATGGGCGAAAAATTATCGTCATGCAGTGGCCATGCCAATTCCCTGCAGCAGTGCGATGCTGGTCCACTGAGAAAGTTTTTGTTCAATACAAAACAACGGGGAGTATATTCGCAAAGGTCTGGTGGTAGTGGAGGTGGGTGCGGGTGCGACGCGCAACGGTTCGGTTTCTGATTTTCTCTGCCGGGAAACAATCGGCAGAGGGCTTGCACAGACAGTTGCATCGTCTCCAGGGATTTGTCTCGGCCCCCGGCTTACACAGCACATGGAAATGTAGTCGCAAGTCGCTGTCTGCTGTAACTATGATGACATCGACATGCTCCTTTCCCCTATTTTTTTGGTTTATAAAAAAATGTTTTTGGGTATATTGTTGGCTTAATGGTTTGCCCGTCTGCGAGAACGGAACCTAATGAGAAACCAGGCTAAAATTATGGTGGACTGGTCACGCAATGAATATCCAGATGGGTCTAGTGGAGACGCAGTCCGTTGCCTTAGCGCGACCCGGATCCCTCATGCGGGGCCCGAATGCACCCTCACGGCGAAGTGGCCGGCCGCTCTGGGATTTCGCCGAGCCGATTTGTTCCGCCTTTGTATCTTAAACTCCCTCGTCCGGGTTCATAACCCCTCCCGTGCTCAGAGAAGTGCTTCTCAACGCCCCAAGGATCTTGGTAAATGGGATTGCAAAAACAAGCGTGAAAGTTTGGGGATATCATTCATCAACGCGCGCAACCGTCGAGGAGATGAAGGTGAGGGTGAGGGATCACTGCCATGATTACTGGGTATCATTATGCTCCGCTCTGCAGGGATCGTCCGAACCGGTGAGGTGGGCCTGCGCAACATGTGAATATCGCCTAACCGTCTGTGGGACGTTAGCGTCGGTCGTTTCGGGTGTTTACCCCATCCCTAGTCTCGCCGGATTGGCCTCGGCCCCCGGTGGGCTCCGCACAGGTGGCACCCACCCCCGCTTTCCAACCATCGTCTTACTTTGTATTTCTTGCTGGAGATCTCGTTCTGCCAGTCATACAGAGTAGAACCTTCGGGAGTCCAAGAGCAAGAAAAACGACTGGACCCATGGCTGCAACTACGACGATCCAAGTTCCTCACCTCGGTGGCATCCAGGTCGGATACCGCCTGTCCGGGGACTATTACGACGCCAAGAAGCCAACGTGTGTACTCATCAACTCCATGTGCATGACCGTGTCGTTGTACAAGGACCAATTCGACAACCCCGCCCTCACCGATGTCCTCAACCTCTTGGCCATCGAGCCCCTGGGTCATGGAGCGACAAGCTGTCCGGTGGAACACTTCACCTATTGGGACTCGGCCATCATGGCCCTCCAGGTCATGGACAAGCTCGGCATTGACAAGGCCTTTGCCCTGGGCACTAGCCAGGGAGGCTGGATGGTGACGCGCATGGCGTTGGTCGCTCCCGAGAGGGTCTGTCCTTTTCTTTTCTTTTCTTTTCTTTTCTTTTCTTTTCTTTTCTCTTCTTTTCTTTTTTGTGCCCCTACCTCTTTACCGGAAAAGTCCGAGATAATATAACTAACCCTTCCAGATAACTGGCCTCATCCTTTTGGGCACCTCACTCGACTACGAGTCGCAGGACTCACGCGACAAGGGGGCGTGGGATCCCAAGACCTTGCTCTCGCCCTTTTATGAGAAGTGGTCGGTGCCAACACCTGGCTTTATTGTCGATGATGTTTGGTGCGGAATGGTGGCTAGTCTGGGTTTCGGCGAGGGTGCCACCACCGAGATGATTCAGTTCTGGACCGCAACTCTCAAAGCTGTCTATGTCGGTGATGAAGGTAGACGCAAGTTGAAGGTAGCGCTGGCGTGTCTCCTTGACCGAGATGGGCTGCTGCGGAGAATCCGCGATATAGCTTGTCCGGTGTATTGGCTTCAGGTTGGTATCTGTCGCCCCGCGCTCAGAGGGATGGATGCTGACTGGAGAAGGGTACTCTTGACGCCCCATACGGTACCACGATTCCTCAGGAACAGATCAAGCTGTTCATAGCGTCCAAGGAGACAGCGTATACCCTGGTTGAGAAGGGCGGCCATTACCTCAACGCAACCAACCCGGTCGAGGTCAGCGAGGCACTGCTGCGCATGGTCAACAAGTATGCCTAAGATATCCGGTAGATTTCATATTTTGATGCCCAATGCCTTCATACTGTGTGTTAGCAAAATAAGGGCTGGTGACAGCGCTCAAACCGCACACCCACTAGGCAACAACTCAAATTGCCCCCTCCCCCCCAACAAGGGGACATATTTATATTTTGCAACCCCCTATCTCAGCCTATACACACACCCTTACTTCTTCCAATTCTCGCACCTCCTCTTCTAAACGAGCAACTCCATCTTCGTGACCTATTCCAACCATTCCTGGTTATTTTCCTCGACCCAGCCTGTTATTACTTTCAACTCTCCTCCATCTACAACAGTCTCGTCTAACAGCTTCTCTATTATTTTACAAATCGTCTGTTGTAATTCCTTTAGAGCGGAAAGGCAGATCAAATCGTATTCAAATTTAACTAGGTGAATCGTATCTGATGATCAGTTGTGCTACCTATGTTACCTTTAGATTGGCAACGTCGATATCGAAGTCTTCTACTTTAATGAACTTCTTAAGAAAGCGAATGACTAGAATTGTGTGTCAAGGCATGATTTTATAGCTGTGGTATTAGTGTAGTGAAGGATGGAACAAGGATCAGACTAATTAAGTATTACTATATATTAAAAATAAACTTACTTTTATCTTTATACTTATAGTTCTCTAGTATAGATAATGGGTAGTTGAGTTGTTATTAACCTAATTAACCTTTTGCTTTAGAAGCTTCAGTAAGATTAAGGTAGAGGATATAGAATATCTTTAGGCAACTTTACCTAACTACTTAAAGAACTGTATTTAAAAAACTTAACTAATACGTAAGAATAATATTTTATAGTTAAAAGGCTATTTTACAAACTCTATTTTCCTATTAATAGACTACTAAGATTATTATCACCTTTTAAACCCTTAATAAAGCTGCTATTATAATAATTAGTTTAAAATACTAGTTTTAGACTTAATAGGTATATTAATAAGTCTTTAAACCTGCTGTAATTACTTTTAAAATAAATAAACTAATTTATAATATTATTGTAACAACTCTGCAAGCTGTCACTAGGACTGAAGTAGCCCAACCGAGTCCCCGCGCTGGAAACAGTACACACGGTGTTATATACTAGGCCTAGGGTGCAAAGACCCGAAGCCCCTACGACTAATCAGTACTCGCTCTGTCTTAATAAGAGCGCTTACTTACTAAACACTCCTAAGATCACTAAGCAGGAGGTGCTTAGTGGTAGGGTATTCAGTCTTTAATTAAGCAGACCCTAATGAGTAAGGTACGAAGTACTTTCTGGATAGCTGGTATAAATAGTTATTATCATAATTATAATAGCTATAAGGGACTTCTAGTTCATTATGCTAATAGTACATTATTCATTTATATTTTACTATTTAAACTTACCTCCATATATTATAATAATAGCGACTTATAGTAATGTTAGAATGAATCACTCTAACAAGCCTTACAGGCCTGTTAAACTCTGGAATATAGTGGCTTGTTCGCTATAGTTCAACACTAGGAATACTGAACAGCTCTATGGTACAGAGCTGTAAACAACTGTTATAGTAAGCTACTCAGGCTTCACAAGGCTTATTGTTGTTGTAGGTGCAGTTATATTATTTCTACTACCTGTATACCTTCCAAGCTATAGTAAGAGCCCCGCACGCCAGCTGGAGCTTGTACGGTAGATGGTGAATTCCGCAAAACTATTTAGTATAGAAAATTTTACAATTCGACTTACAGCTATACAAATAAACCAACTTGTCGCACAATGAAAATATCCACAAAAACAACCCCTTACAGCACAGTGGTTCACAACACTGTAAGTAATATAACTACAGGGCACTCTAGCCCTAACCCTGAAAATAATAAATGCGAGTTGGGTTAGGAGAGTGAATTTAGATAACAGAAGTTTTATAGGCTTACATGCGCTATAATACAGAGGATTACCCCCTGTAATTCCGTTGCAGGGTACGCAGGAGCGCTGTAATCCGCAATACTCTAGCCAGTGGCCTGGAATGAAAGCCTGTAGCGACCTAATCCAATAGAGCCTATAGTCAGAAAGAAGGGGGTTCAGGAGCCCTGAACCCTGGGCATCTAGTTGTCAGAAAGAAGGGGGTTCAGAGGCCCTGGGCATCAAGTCAGCAGAGCTGACTAGATACCTGGCACTGCCAGTACGCCAGTGAGCCTCAGCCACCAGAGTGACGAAGCCTGAATCCTGCAGAATAGTTTATAAAAGAAGCCTCTGGCTTCCAGCCAGAGCCAGAAGAACAGAGTCAACATAAGCAATACAATCACGCAGTTGCAACCCCTACAATCCCACAGAATCTAGAGTGCCGCGCTTCTAACACTAGTCAGCTCCGCTGACTAGATGCCTGGCACTGCCAGTACGCCAGTGAGCCTCAGCCACCGGAGTGACAAAGCTTGAATCTTGCAGAATATTTTATAAAGAAGCCTCTGGCTGGAAGCCAGAGCCAGAGGAACAGAGAGTTAACACAAGTAATACAATCACGCAATTGCAACCCCTTTCAACTTTACTAAATTCAGAGTGCCGCGCTTCCAATACATATAGCCTATAAGGGCTATAGCCTACAGGCCTAGTAGGCCTATAGGGCCCTGTAAGCCTCCGGCTTGTAACAGGGTTGCTTGAATTACATTAGAGGGTAGGTACTAAAGTGGTGGTCCCTGTACTGCCTATAACCCTTTAAACTGGAAGCCTAAAGAGCTTATAAGGCCCTATAACTGCATATAGTTTAACAACAGCATTACTTAATCTAAAGCAGTTACTAGCTTAAACTTATATGGAAAAAGAGAGTTATATTACTAACCTTATGTAATATATCTCTTCCACAATAACTTAATATTTAAGTGTTACCTATTAGAGAGTGTATAAGATAACTATAAGTTAACACTAATTGCTTGAGCTGCAGTGTGTGGGCAGGACTTGGTTATTAAGCTGTCAGCCGGCATAATTGGAGGCAGTGCTGACTTTGAGGACAAAGAGGGCCGGACGCCGTTGAGCTGGGCGGCTGAGAATGGGCACAAGACCACCGTTACGTCACTCCTGGCTGCGGGAGAAGCCTCGGTCGGAGTCCCTTGAGCTAGCTTCCGATTGGGCTCAGTTCGGCATTCAATTCTGGGACCGGACCTGGGGTTTTGCCAAGTAGGAGAATGAGACGATTGCAACAGCCATCTGCATTGAGAGAAGGGCAGGATAAATCTGTCGCAACAGTTCATCTACACAAACACCATCGAGACTCGTAAGCTGCCCATAACCCTTTCTTAATCTAACCCCCACTACCCCTGGTGATACCGCGCCTCATCACACCCTCTCTCCCTCCCCGGGAGGCTGCTTCCTAACCTTCACCCACTTCCCCTCCAACTCATAAAACTCCCTCGCCTCCTCCACCTCCCTCAGCAACCGCTCATAAAGCCCCACCACCCCCGGATACTCCTCCCTCATCTCCTCATCAATGTACAGCAAAAACCCCGCATACAAAGACCCACAAACCGCCAAATCCGCCAAACTCACCCTCTCCGTCCCCGCCAGCCACTTCCTACCCCCTTCCTTCTCCCTCTTCTTAACCTCCTCCTCCAAATACCCCAACCACCTCCTCAGCTCCTCTTCCGCCTTCTTCTCCTTTTCCTCTTCATACTTCCCCCACCGTGCATCTCCAAATCTCCAAAGACAAAGCGGCGTCAACGCAGGCTCCAAATGCTGTTGCGAGAACCAAAGCCATTGCTGGATGAGCGCACGCTCAGCTGGCGTACCGCCGAGGATTTGCGCGCGGTGAGCCGGGTCAGGGGCGATGTCGGCGAGGTATTGGGAGATGGCGTTACTTTCGGTGAGGAGGAAGCCGTCGGCGCCTTCGAAGGCGGGGATCTTGCCGAGGGGGAATTTGGCGAGGTAAGAGGGGGAGTGGTTGTCGGTGCCGAAGGCGAAGGGCGGGAGGGAGAGGTGTTGGTTGGTTAGGGAGGCTATGGTTAGGGACTGGATGGGTGTGTTAGTGAGGGATGGGGACAGGGGTAATAAGGAGGGGAAGGGGGGAAGCGGGGAAGTGGGGAAGGGGGAAAATACCAGGCGGGCGCGGGGGTGGAGGATGGGTTTGGTGAGGGTGTAGAGGGTACCGACGGGCTCCATTTTGGAGATAGGTTTGCGGTGGTGGTTTGGCTAGGAGTTGGGATTTGGTATGGAGGACTGACAGACCACGGAGCTCGGCAGGGATTTTATAGGTATTTTTCACGGCCCTCAATTTAGGCAGCCGTTACTCCATCGGCCGCCTCTCAGCAAATCGCATACATGCAGCTCGAAACACGAAGGGTGATACGACGGCCCGGCAATTGAGCCGGCTGGACAGAAAATGGGCTTTGTTCTCGCAGCCTGGTTCAATGCAGCGACTTTTGTGCTTGCGGTAGTCCGGGCACCATGCCGTGTAACGTTGACCCCCTTGCGCATATCCAATGAACCCCAACAGAATCCAAAACTTCCAAACATCAACAACAGTTCAAGATAACCTCCACCAAACAAATGCATCTCATTCACCTCAAAGTCTCCCTCGCAGCGTATAACCATAGTCCGCATATCCCACCCTCTCCTGCCCCTTTCCCCTTCCGCTTCCCATCCCCACCTCTTTGTAATAATAGAACAGGGATGTCATCTTCGGTCGGCTCCCATGGCCCAACCGACTGAGCCTCCAAAACCGCCTTATGGAGATGAAACACGTACGCACCCGTCCACGATGAATCGACAAGTCCCGATACCTGGGCAGATACTTAAATCGGGCGGGGTTGGCATCCTCGACGATCCTCCGCTGCAAGACATCCATGCTGATTTTCCTGATTCATTGGCCAGAAAAATAATTGCGACATCCTACCTCAGTGAGATATTGGCCTCGGTCGAGGTACCGTCCAGGTAATGGGCTTTTTTATCTTGGTAATGAACGTGCTGAGCGAGAGGACATAGCCCGTGGGCCCAATTCCTAGCCAACTGTGGCATACGTGGCCTGAACTTGCAAACCCGCACGGACCAGTACACTATGAAATTTAATACCCATTGCGCACAATTTCACCAAGTTTAAGTATTGGCACCCAGAAACCATCTACTCTTTTCTAGAGCATGTAAAGGGGCCTTCAGACGATCCCACCTTGACTGTAATCCCACCGCACACGGCCCTCGTCAATGATACCCATTCCAACCAGTCTTGTCCGTCCTTTCTCCTCACCCTTCGGGCCCTCTCCCGCTCCTTGGTGGCAGCCGTACCAACACTTCGGCGAGCATGCGGCTCCTGGAACACAAGCCCAATGGGGAGCTTAGCCTGACGAGAGATCTGAACAGCGATACCACCCTTTACGCTATACTTTCACACACATGGGGAAATGACGGCGAAGAGGTCACATTTGACGACATGGTCGGCGGTACCGGCCAGCATAAGCCGGGGTACCGGAAGATTGAGTTCTGTGCCCAAAAGGCGCATCGAGACGGCCTGCGATACTTTTGGGTAGACACCTGCTGTGTTGACAAACGGAACCACACCGAACTAAGCGAATCCATCAGCTCCATGTTCCGTTGGTATAAAAACTCAGCACGATGCTACGTGTACTTGTCAGATGTCTCGACTGCAAAGCGGCCTCAGCTCGTATGGGAGCCGGCTTTCCGCAGGAGTCGGTGGTTTACCAGAGGCTGGACACTTCAAGAATGCTCGGACAGAGTAACAACGCAACCGCGACAAAGCCGCTTTTATCCGAATATTCCCTAACATTTGAGTCCAGAACCTTCATCCATGCCTGTCGAACACTCTGGTTGGAGTCCACCACCTACCCCTGTCCGTCGAGGCAGCATGATGCGAACATCCGGAGGTTCGGGTGGTCGCGGAGGTCGGCCGGTTACCCAGTGCTTCCCATGCGGCTCCCCAGGCCATCTCCTTCCAGACTGCTTCGCACGGAAGGATACAGTCCGCGGTTGTCGAGAGCGTAGAATGAGGGATGGGGATTGTTATAACTGTGGATTGAGCACACACTAAGCACAAGGCTGCGATTATAATGACTTGATGAGAGATTGAAGGCTGCGGAACCAGGACTCTTGCCTACATGTACATGTGCAGGTAGGGGTGTTCGTTTTATTTCTGGGGCTTTCAAACTATCGTGACTCAATGGTATAGGTTCGGAAACAGACGGTAGCGCAAGGCGAGTTTACTCTCCGGCTCAAACACAAGTTAGCAGGCGCCTGTGATCCTGCTCATTGGGTCTGTTGGGTCAGGCAAACCATCAAACCGCTTGTCAAGGGGAAAGGTCGATTTTGGGGCCCAAAAGCCCTATACGTTGATCAGCCACAGCTCACCCTAGCTCAGGACGATGAACGAAAAAGGAAATCTCGTGTGCCCAAATTCGTCGCAGATAACCAGGCTGTTATACTTTGTTTTTAAAGTTATAACTTTTTTTGCTTACCATGTCTTTATAATGTACTTTGTTACGACTAATGAGCTGGATCTTGCGTTGGCGATTGAAACGACAGATCTTCCGCGAGGCTGCGGAGTTAAACTATTAAACACATCTGAAAAATGATTTACTAAACCTCCCCTAAGTGACTTGAGTTAACCCCTAAGTACAGGTTAACCCGCCAACCAAAGTAAACACACTAAACGACGGACAGAGTCTGCGTCACGGCACGCTCTATCAAGTCTTCAACTCTCACGGTGGCTGTTGGTCTCAAAGCTTCCAGAGTACCGGCCGAGTTCTCCCAAACAGACCAAGCCCCAACCCGCTCATACATGCCGGGCCGACGCTTCGACGCCCTGAGAACCAGAAATGTCGACGCCACCGACACATCGTGGTCATCGGCACCTGGAATAGACGACATATCCGGTCGCTTATTCCACAAGACGCAAACCACAGGTACTTCGTCCCCGAGCATGTCGAAATCAGCCTGCGAATCAGGAACGAAGTGTGTGCTCTGCCCAGAGACCTCGTCCACAACCCAAAACTTGAGCCTTTCATTGTCCGTCCCCGGGCTCACCCGCATTTCCCACTCGATAGTTGCGTTGACGGTCATCCCTCGGATCGTCAAGACTCCATCCTCGACCGCTCCTGTACCGTCCAAGCCAAGCGGCATAGCCTCCACGCTCACTACCTCGCCAATGAGATCATATGACGGCGATTGAAGCCCCACTTTGTTACGATCGCTCAGCGTTGACCCCAAATACACTCTTTCCTTCACCGAAGCCCAGGACCACGTAGGCGCAACGTAATCCTTGTCCCTGTTACTCCACGGACCATGATCAACAACACCCCACAACAACTGCTCGGCAAACTTGGTTTCCCACAAGCCAGCATAGTACCTCCCCATCTCGTACCTCCCAAACCTTTTTGCCAAGCCAGACAACGCAGGCAGTCGATCCGATTGATAGGTCAAGCTCCTCGCCGTGTATTGAAACACCAACAGCTTCCACATATCAACCACAGCCCGCCTGTTACTCTTGAGCGACGCCTCCAACTTCAGCTTCAACAACCTTCTCCTAGCATCAGCCCAATCCCTGCGCGACGTAGACAACAGATTCCTCCCGACCCTTCCACACTGACACTCGGCCCCGGTCTTGCACTCCCAAACCAGCTCCCCAGCGGTATAATGCACGATCCTCGTCGACAACAGCCGTTCCTGCAACGCCCAGCCGCGACTCGCCAGCGGAAAAGGGGGATCGCATTGATAACTTTCCGCTCCAAACTCGGCATGATCGAGTGTTGGTCGAACCAGGAGCCTGTAACCCCCATTGCTCGACGGAACCGGCTGGCGTACGTGTGGCTCAAACCTCTCAACCCCAATCGTATTATTCTCGTTCCTCTTCACCTTGACTTGCTCCCCCGTGTCTCGTTTCGTCGCGTGGATCTGCTCTCTGAACGCATCATCCCGGGTGTCGGCACGATTGACAAGGCTCATGTCGACCCTTCTGATGGGAACAACCTGCGGTCCAACGCTGGGAGGGGACGCAACAATCCTTCTATCAAACGGGACGACGGTGACCTCCCACGACTTGGTGCCTGCCAGCTTGGCTGTGTGCCGGAAACATCCGCGCAATGAGTCGACAGCGTCGCTAACTGCTATGGTTAGGACGGCATTCTCGTAAATTTCCGCCATCTTCGCTGATTCGCGCTCCCAGTCGGCCGGATCGTCTTGGATGATGCAGAGAGAGTCGATCCAGATGTATTCGTAGCCTAGACGGCGGGTGATTTGGATTGCGTCGCGGAAAGATTTCGGGAGCTTGGAGGGCGGGATCGAGGCCTGGCGCTGAGATAGGGTGGACACAGTGGTGGTTGGGAGGATGCCGGTGCCCCAGCAGTGGGAGAGGGCTAGGTAACGGTTCGGCGTTGTTGGGGTTTTCAGGGAGGGATTTTGGTTCTAGGCTGTTAGTTTTGACCGCATTTTGATGGCATGAAAGGAGCAGTTGCTCCCTTCGGTGATGGACTGGATGGTGAACGTACTAGCTTTCCGATATGCAGCAGACGAGTTGGGATAGGAGGGTCCGTAGCGGATGCGCAAGCCGGATGGGAGGAGATGCAAGTGTTCAGCCAGTTCTTGAGGGTAGAAAACGAGGTGTGGGAGGAGGTTGACTCGGAGGGTTTGGCAGTCGGAAAGGCGAGGCATGGAGTCATGCCAGCTAGGACGGTCAGTAGTGGTCTTGCTGGCATGAGATATACGTACAAGACGCCGGGTCAAGGAGAAGATCGAACTCGTAGTGTTGTTGTCCGCCGGGATCAGGCTTGAAGACGAGGTGACCGTCGTAGCTCACTTTGATTTGCGAGATAGGCTGCCAGCGGACGTTGGCGCCGGCTGTGGTGAGACTGGTGTAGATAAGGGTGCATGTTCGACATGAGCGCAGAACTGCTTTGCACAAATCCGGGATCGTCATTTCGATTGCCCATCCTGTCAGTGAGTCGGGTTCTTGAACCTCAACTCCCTCCCTCGCACCAGTCCCTACTGTCGTGCACGTATCCGGGGAACATTGCCAGTGAAGCGGCAAACATAGACACAGGCCGGTGGTGATCGGCGCGATCGAAGGCACTGGGGCGCTAGGGATCGGCGGGAATGGCACGCTTGGAATCATGGGAAGAACTGACACCGGAGGCCGGATACCCGGGCGGAAAGGGAGTTGGTGACGATTCGGAAACGCCATTCTCAACTTTTGGTGTATTAACTTGCTGAGACGAGTTGAAGTTGATGGAATCCGTCTCTTGGGGTCGAGTGTGGTTTTCATTGTAACCATGGACAATCTTTACCCCGCCTGGATGACCACTTATATCGAAGGATGCCGCTATCGGGGTTCAGCCGCTTCGACCGATGTAACGTCATCCCCTATCGCACATAGAGAACGTTGGGCTCATAAACCAGGTGAGGGACCGGAGCAATCGTTGAGGTGCGCGATGATATCCTTGATCAAAACACCGAGTGAGCAGATCGCCAAAGGCGCCGAATGTGAGCGCCAGCTCCATCGCGGTTGGCGGTGCTTGTGGCGAAATTGCGACCCCAGAGGTTGAGGATGAGGAGAGATGTGCGCGTTTCAGCTCGGGCAGGTAGATGCAAGCGGTGGCCTCAGTACCGCGCTGGACCAATCAGGGATGTCTACTGATCCAAGCCGGTTACAGCGCTCTCCATCATGACAAGCAGAAATCTCAACCAGACCTGGCGCGACGTCGTCTTCCACCAGTACGTAGCAGACGACGCGGCCGACGTCCCCTTCCCCGTCCGCTACTTGATCAACGCCCAGGAGTGGAAGAAGGACATCTTCATCGAGATCCCCACCAAGATCGACGTAAGACGCCGTGCAGACGACCCGGCATACGAAGACAACCGCATCAAAGTCTGAGCACGCGTTAGGCCTCCCAGCGTTCCAACCTTTGTTCCAACCGCGACGTCTGCTAAACACAATCATGATGCCCCCCCGCAAGACGACACTGACCAGCTTGGGCCTGGAGCTGCTAGCAACGGCGGCTAACGCTTGGGATTTCATCGTCTACGGTGATTCCGAATGGGAGACGGCAGCGGGTTGGTTTTAAGGAAGGCTTTTAGGTCGTTAACGGGACGTATGGGGTCGTTGTCGACGGCTACGGCGGCTGGGTAGACGACCTTGATGGGATCTTAGGTAGATAACGATATGCATGTTAGCGAGAAGGGTGGTAAGAACCTTGCTGGCTTAGTGTGCATTTTTTCGGCGGGGTCACTTATGGAGGCCGCCAGGGGGTGAGCACCTATGGCCTGGTGGCTGAGGAAACGACGTGGGAGGCGAGTGCCGTGAAGTCGCACCAGTATAGAGATAGAGCTTTCGAGTAAGAAACGATGAATGTTGAAGATCTCACGTTGGAGGCGGTCGGGAGATCGCGTCTGAAATCGTGAGGAGCTGCATGGAGCTAGGGATACACCTGACGGGCCACGGGCGAATCACGCCTGCAGCTCGAGTGCTGCAGCAGTTGCCTCCAGGCCCTCAACGCGGCCAACTCCGCCACTTGCGAACCATTCCCGATCCAGACACCCTGTCGACCCGACGGAGCCTCATCACCATCACAATCACCCAAAGCGTCGAGGATTTTTTATATTCGTGAAACTTCAAATTCCTCTAGAAAACCATTCTGAAGAAACTAAACATTAACGTCACTGACATTATAGCTTTGACACTGAAAATTACCTTTTACAGCCTTCTTTTCAACTAAACTATCTCCTCAGCCTCAGCTATCAGTAAAGATAAGTATCCCTTATTTACACACTTCCTTTTAAGCTTAAGGGACTTTGTTATCTCCTACTGTAACAGATTTAACGTATACCGGGCTTTAGAAGTGGATTATTACTTTAAAGAGGCCTAAGAGTGGTCCGTTACCGTTGCCGAGGTTATGTGAGAGGATCTGAAGCTATCGAGGCTGTAAGCGTTGCTCCAGGCGCAGAGGATATAGGTGTCAAAAACGTTCTGTAGCGGTTAAACTTACTGTGGTTGATTATGTGGTACTTGGAACATGCCAAGGAATGGTACGCTCTGCAGCAGATGACGATGTGTTGCGTGTGGGGCCGACAAAGAAATCACTAACCATAGAAAGCCCTAACCCTTTGCAGAAGGGGTGCACGCCGAGTCGGGGCCTTGTTATTGGTCGGTGTAAGTTTAGCTGTCTAGGCTCCAGGCTGCCAGGGAAGATGATTGGATGGCAAGCCGACTTGCGCATTGGTGCTTACCCCTCAGTTGAGCAAAGGTCCAACCGCGCCTGACGCGGCCCAAGAGCATGAACTTACTTTGGCTGCATCTTGGGGGTCAGAGAACAAAGAACCGAGCTTCCATGATGGTGTCGCCAAGCGCCATAACGTACCGACTGCGGGGATGCCCTCTTTCCGTTGAGATCGCAGCTCTCCGCGACGGGCTGGCCCGGGCCTTCGGCGACGTCACGCCTGACGATATATGCATCCACTCCATGGCCACCGCTCCGTGGGAACGACCTCTGACCAAGACGGCAACCCTGCGATTTGCAAAACTACCGTCAGTCATCAACATACAAGCCGCCGATGAGTGGAAGATAGAAGGGCACGGCCTCCACGGCCTCATCCTAGACACCCACTTCCTCGGCCTGACCCCGCTTAACGAGATCAAAGCTCGAGACCACCGCTTCGAGTAGGTTCTCCGATGTAGGTTGCGACCTATTCTGACAGGAACAGTTGCATCGCCATATCGGGACTCGGGTCACATCCGTTCGGATCGTGGCAGCCTAAGGGTGGTGAAAACAAGAGTTGGATGTGGGTTCGGGACGCCCTGCCCAACGCCTTGCCCCCTGTCAGGGCCGTTCTATTCGGTTACAACACGACGCTAGCCGGCAGCAATTCGTTCAAGAGCGTTGCCCACCTCGCCTCGTCGCTCAGCGACACCCTGAAAGCTTCTGGCTTTGGAACACCAGCGTCGAAGCCGCTCATCTTCCTTGCCCATAGCTTAGGAGGAATCATTGTGAAAGAGGCCCTCGCGGCCTCGGCGAGCAGCGATAGTCGGCGCCCGATCCTGCAGCAGACGGCCGGCGCTGTCTTCTTTGGTGCGCCAACCCGCGGCATGGAGACGCAGGCCCTCGTGACGATGGTAAGCGGACAGCCGAACGCGGGTCTCATACGTGACTTGGCCATACGATCCGAGTATCTGAGATGCTTGGAAGATCGGTTCTTCGATGTCGCCACCGAAGGACGGATGAAGCTCTTCTGGGCATTCGAGACCAAGACGTCGCCCACGGTTGCTGTGAGTGCGACGACCCATTGGCTGCGCTTTGCACGACAAGCTGACTTTCTCTAGAAACAGGAGGACGGGTCGTACAACAGAACTGGGCCGAACATGGTTCTTGTGACGCCAGAATCCGCAACGCGGGGTCTGCATGGGACTAGTTCGCCAAATATCTTCCCGATTGACGAAACTCATTCCGATATGGTCAAGTTTAGCGAAGGAGCTCCGACCTGCGACATTGTCCTCGGAAAACTACGCGAGATCTGTCTAGCGTGCCAGGAGGCTAGTATAGACGGCACAAGTCGCCCGAAAGGCTACTGGATGGTCCCATTCGGGCGCAACCGCGACTTTGTCGGACGGGAATCCATTCTTGCCCAGCTGCTCGAGAGGATCCTTCCCGATGCTGACCAGGATGACTGCCAACGGACGGCCATCGAAGGCCTCGGCGGGATCGGGAAGACGCAGATCGCGCTCGAAGCTGCTTTCCGGGTGCGCGAAAAGCACCCAGACTGCTCCGTCTTCTGGGTCCCGGCGGTGGACGGGGCCAGCTTTGAGAACGCTTACCGCGAGATCGGCCGAGAGCTCGGAGTCGAGGGGATCGACGACGACAAGGCAGACCTCAAGGCCATGATCAGGGCAGCTCTCCCCCGTAAGGTTGTCGGCAGCTGGCTCCTAATCATTGATAATGCCGATGATGCAGACCTTTTCGACAGCCTACTCCCATTCGGCTATAATGGTTCTATCCTATTCACAACACGAAACCACGAGGTCGCAGTAATGTTGGACATCCCAGACAGGAATATCATCCCTACGACGGAGATGGACACCGCTGAGGCCATCATGCTGTTACGAAGAGGCATCAAGGAGAGCCAGATGCAAGACACAACAAGCACGACGGCTCTGCTTAGTGTCCTCACGTACCTGCCCCTAGCCATCAAGCAAGCCTCTGCGTACATGGCCAAAACAGGAACATCTACTACCAGATATCTAGAGCATTGCCGGTCCAGCGATAAGCGTTTAATCAAGCTGCTCAGTAAGGACTTTGAGGATCAGGGCCGCTACAAGACAACAAAGAATCCAGTAGCCACGACGTGGCTGATTTCCTTCGATCGGATCTCGCAGATCAATCGACTTGCAGCAACGTACTTGAAGTTTATGTGCTTCCTTGCGGAGAAGGACATCCCCCTAGCTCTACTGCCACCTGAGGATGAGGTGGAGGTTGATGAGGCAATTGGCATACTTAAAGCATACGCCTTTTTGACCGAGCGGGAGCAGGCTTCGTACGACATGCATCGGCTTGTCCGACTAGCGATGCGGAACTGGCTAGAGGAAAATGGAGAGCTAAAGGATCAGGCCTCCTTTACACTGCAGAGACTCTACCAGGTGTTTCCGGATCCAACATACGAGAACAGAGACATGTGGCTAAGGCATCTGCCGCATACTCTGGCTGCCTTGGAGTTTCGAGATACTTGTGTCAACAAGACGATTAGCGCATATCTTACATGGAACGTGGCACAGAGTCATGTTATCTTGGGAAAGTATCAACAGGCAGAGGAGACGTACCGAGAAACGGTTAAGTTAGCTGAGATGGTGCTTGGTTGCGAGCATCCCGACACACTCCTCAGTATGATGAATCTTGCCACTGTGCTGAACCACCAGGGCAAGTACGTGGAGGCTGAGCAAATACACCGGCAGACGCTTGAGCTTATGGAGAGGATACTAGGCTTAGAGCATCCTCACACACTCAGCAGTATGATGAATCTTGCCACTGTGCTTGAAAGCCAGGGTAAGTATGTGGAGGCTGAGCAGATAAACCGGCAGACGCTTAAGCTAAAGGAGAGGATACTAGGCCTAGAGCATCCTGACACACTCTGTAGTATGATGAATCTTGCCACTGTGCTTGAAAGCCAGGGCAAGTATGTGGAGGCTGAGCAGATACACCGGCAGACGCTTGAGCTTATGGAGAGGATACTAGGCTTAGGGCATCCTGATACACTTGGCAATATGATGAATCTTGCCACTGTGCTTAACCGCCAGGGTAAGTATGTGGAGGCTGAGCAAATACACCGGCAGACGCTTAAGCTAAAGGAGAGGATACTAGGCCTAGAGCATCCTGACACACTCCGCAGTATGATGAATCTTGCCACTGTGCTTAACCACCAGGGCAAGTATGTGGAGGCTGAGCAGATACACCGGCAGACGCTTAAGCTAAAGGAGAGGATACTAGGCTTAGAGCATCCTGACACACTCGGCAGTATGATGAATCTTACCACTGTGCTTGAAAGCCAGGGCAAGTATGTGGAGGCTGAGCAGATACACCGGCAGACGCTTGAGCTTATGGAGAGGATACTAGGCTTAGAGCATCCTCACACACTCAGCAGTATGATGAATCTTGCCACTGTGCTTGAAAGCCAGGGTAAGTATGTGGAGGCTGAGCAGATAAACCGGCAGACGCTTAAGCTAAAGGAGAGGATACTAGGCTTAGAGCATCCTCACACACTCGGCAGTATGATGAATCTTACCACTGTGCTTGAAAGCCAGGGCAAGTATGTGGAGGCTGAGCAGATAAACTGGCAGACGCTTAAGCTTATGGAGAGGATACTAGGCTTAGAGCATCCTCACACACTCGGTAGTATGATGAATCTTGCCACTGTGCTTGAAAGCCAGGGCAAGTGCGTGGAGGCTGAGCAGATACACCGGCAGACGCTTAAGCTAAAGGAGAGGATACTAGGCCTAGAGCATCCTAGCACACTCGGCAGTATGATGAATCTTGCCACTGTGCTTGAAAGCCAGGGCAAGTATGTGGAGGCTGAGCAGATAAACCGGCAGACGCTTGAGCTTATGGAGAGGATACTAGGCCTAGAGCATCCTAGCACACTCGGCAGTATGGTGAATCTTGCCACTGTGCTTAACCACCAGGGCAAGGACGTGGAGGCTGAGCAGATACTCCGGCAGACGCTCGAGCCTATGGAGAGGGTGCTAGGTCATGGGCATCCCACGACCTTAATTTGCAGAGCTAGCCTTGCTAAGTGCTTAAGATTTGGGGAAGACGCAAGCAAGTGAGGTGTGGGAAGATGTAATGTGATGTTTCTTAGCTTCTCGATAATGTCAGCTGCTAGATCAATGCGATGACGCGGTGTTGCACTATTGATGGCTATGTCTGGGGGGCGGCCTACAGCGCGTGCCGAATCTAAATGAGCTGCAACACTGCCTAGGTATTCGGCATGCCATCGCCTACATTATCGACCTCTCAGGAGCCGACGACTACATTAACAAAACTTTCTGTGACATGGAGGACGTGCTTAGCCAGTCGACATTATCAAGATCTCATTCCTTCCTTGCTATGCTTTACCAAACTCTCCATCCGACCTAATTGTATCAAGCCGTCCACTCATAATCAGCCCTGCGCGAAAGCACAGGCAACCATTGCTAAAGACAGAAAATATACACCTTTCCCATCTTTGTAATTTCCACCAACCTTTCAACAACACAACACCACCCTCCATCACCACTTCTATATTCAACCTCTTTATCCCTCCTTACCCCAACTAGTTTTCCGTTCTGAACTTGAAAAAACTAAGCCTTGGTGAGAAGAAAATAGCCATTCTGGGAGGTCTTCATCTACCACTTATCAAAGATAACATTTTGGGAGTCTCCACATAGCACAAAGTCCTTGACCATTTGATGCATTAGCTGAACGCATTCCACTTTGCTGCTGTTGTAGTACTCGTAATCGTATTAGTCATTATGGTCATCCTGGTATTATAGTCATTTTCATCAGTATCGCCGACGTGGCGCGCTCCCACAGTCCCCGGTTGAAACTTGATCAAGCTCCCGGACAGTACCTTAAGCCGAATCTTCGTCTTATTGGCCCTCTCTGCCCGATGGAGCTGCTGGAGTTCCTTCTTAGCCTCTTTTTGGTCGTCGGTCTAAGCTCTGAATAGGCCCTTAGTGGCTAGAAATCAACAGTAGTAAATTGTTACGCGAGGTTATAAGATCTTATTACAGTATCTATAGTTCTTACGGATAAGTAGGCCTTAGCCGTGATGGGTGGTACGTATTAGTAATGTCAGCAAAGTGGGTCTGTCAGCACTAGCTACTAATAAAAACCGTCTTATTCCAAGTTTAAGGTTAAAGTGAGTTATAGAGTCGCCCTCTGATTAGAGGGCCGGCGAAGTGGGAATAGCCTTAACCAGGGTCCTCTCATAGTATACTTGGGTGATTTAATAGTGAGTCAACGATCACAAATTCCACTCTCAGCTCAACTCAACCGCTCATATCTGGGCCCGGCTCATCCGGCTCACCCAGGCTGACACCCTGAAATTGAGGCCCCTAAGTGAGCCCCGAGGAAGTCCCGAACACAATTGCTACAGGATCATATGCCATCTTGAGCTGCCTCAAGGAGTCAATGTGAAATCTGTTGTAATGACTATCTCTGAGGTTTCGCAGATCCCGCAAGTGATCTTCGGGGATGACCCCAGTGTGCCACCCAGGATCAGAGCCTTGAAATCTCGCCAGAGAGTCGTCTCCCCACTAGTGGTAGGCATAGATGCTGTTGGTTGGTGTATGGAATTAGCAGTCTCTGAAGTTGAGATAACAATAATGCTGAGAGCTGTTGGAGTGAGATGATGCTGGGATGATAGCGAAAGAAGTCATGCCCATGAATTACATCCAAAGGGTTTATATACGGTTTGAAACGGCCCTTTGGACTGATTTGTTGGTTGGAAACAATTTGGGGCTGGAGGCAGAAAACAAAGCGTTGCGCTGATCTTTCCAACTATACCCTCCCGCTCACCTATTCACAGCTATCTATATACCTAGATGCGCGTGATAGCGGAACCCCCTACTCTTGAACCATCCAGATCGCCGAATTTTCAAGTATCTTTTTCAAGGATTTGGTTACACCACCGACACCCCCCTACGTCTCGAGACCGAGGAACCTCGATGCCGGAGCCCAGACGGCCCGAGATGGACATGAGTCGTCATCCGATATCTGCTGCTGTCGCAGTCACACCGCGCCGTGGCTCATTGCAAGCACTCCATCTTGGGCCGGAAAAAGCGCAGGTGAGCTCGCACAAGTAAGCCGTAATCGTTGTTAAACGAGGAACCCGCTCGTCGTGGCTGCTTACCGAATCGATTTGGCGTTGGAAGAAAAGCAACGAGAATGAGGGGTTGATACGGCAAAGCCTTCGCGTTGAACGATGAGAGGAAAGGAAGGCGCGTGGTTGGCGAGAGGCTCAGTTCTACCCCTCCCGGCGCTGCAGGTCATCGGCCTGCAGTGCAACCTGCGCTCAGGGTCCAATCTCAGCCCCGAGGAGGCGTGCCCGGTTGTATGCGGCCTAGCGGCACTGGACGAGGCGAGCTGGTGTGGTCGATCAACCGGTCAGTCTTTTGAGGTCGAGGTGATTGGTTGCGGAGGTGTGACAGTGGCTGTGGCTGCTTGAGAAGCGCGCCTGCCTCTTTTTCGCCATATCAAATCGCGTGGATAAAACGGCACTTATCATGAAGATAAAGCCCCGGCATTTGAGGCCTTTTTGCTTTTTGTCTTCAGCCCACCCTCTTCGGTAATCTGCTCTTTCCTCGCTTCCAACACTGAGGCCCCAACACTCTCAGGCTCTATCAATCCTTCATCCCGAGCGACCGGTCACCCCCACCAAGAAGGAAAAATGGCGGCAGAAATCGAGGGACAATGGTCCGAGCCGTTCGAGCTCAGCAATGTCGCCGTGCACGCGAGTCTGCTGCCCAACGGTAAGGTGCTGTATTGGGGCCGACGTGAGAATCCCAAGAGCACCAACCCCGCGACGCTCGACGAACAATTCACCAAGGCTTTCGTCTGGGACCCGGCATCAAAGACCAGCGTCCCCACGGCCAATGAGCCACGAGGCGCAAACGGCAACCAGGTGAATCTCTTCTGTGCGGGCCACAGCTTCCTGCCCGACGGGACCCTTCTCATCGCCGGTGGCCATATCAAAGACGGCCGGGGGCCAAACGCGGCCTGCGTATATGATCCAGCAACCAATACCTTCCACCCCAAGGCGTCTCTCAATCGGGGTCGCTGGTACCCCTCAGTCCTGACATTGCCTGATGGCCGTGCGCTCGTGATATCTGGTAGCTATGACGAGAGTTACACCGTCAACAACATCCCGCAGATCTGGCCCGCAGACAATGGCGCCGCAAACCCTTCAGCCTGGATCGAGGTGACCGACCCCCTCAACCAGGAAGGGCCGGTCTTCCCCCTCTATCCCCGAATGCACATCTCTCCGGAGGGGAGAGTCATCGTGGTGGGGCCACTCGCTCAGACCTGGTGGTTAGACGTTAAAGACCCTGCAACCCACCTTGATATCAAGTCACCAGTCACCGTAGACGGCGCTAGCACCCAAGCTGTAGTTGGTACTTGGGCAAACGCGGGGACGGCGCGGCAGGCCATGTTCCGCGACTACTGTCCATCAGTCATGTACGACACAGGCAAGATCATGTACATCGGGGGCGGACTGACCGTGAACGACGACCCGGCACCCACCAACGAGGTCGAGTTCCTTGATCTGAATGTCCCCGGCACCATACCACAGTGGACCATGTCACCGGCGACAAACATGAAGGTCGGACGCAGACAATTTAACGCCACTGTGCTGCCCGACGGCACCGTCCTGGTCACCGGAGGCACCAAGGGGCCTGGCTTCAACGACTTGTCACAGCCGGTGCACCTTTCCGAGCTCTGGGACCCAGCCACCGGGAGGTGGACCGACATGGTCTCGGAGAGCGTCAACCGCTGCTATCACTCCATTGCGCTTCTTCTTCCCGACGGCAAAGTGCTTTCAGCCGGTGGCGGCGAATACTTCGGTCCCGGGCCAGATCAGTGCCTGACCAACGCGCAGCTATTCTCACCACCATACCTTCACAAGGGCGGAAGCCGACCCACCATCGTCAGCGCGCCCTCCGAGATCAAGTACGGCCAGGACTTTGCCGTCACCGTCGGCCCCACCGACACCATCGACAAGATCAGCTGGGTGCGGCTGAGCTCCGTCACGCACTGTCGCAACATGAACCAGTCTTTGATGTTCCTGCGGGGCTTTCGACAGAGCGGTGCCGATCTCGAGGTGCCTGCTCCTGCGAACGCCAACCTCGCGCCGCCGGGGCATTACATGCTCTTCGTGTTGGACCGGCGGGGCGTGCCTTCTGTGGCTCGCATCATCCGGATCGCGTCGTCAATTGCTAGTGCGCCGGGGCCAACCGATGAGGAGCGTGAGCGTGAAGATGCACCGCCTCCATGTGTCCAGCCCAGCCTGGGTGAGCACGGCGAGAGGATCATGGCCGAGCAGGGCCGGCCGCCTATTGTGGTCGGTCTCACGCCTATTTGCCCTTACGGACTCGGCCCTTGCTGGGGCGGAGCATACGATGCGCTTCGCGGGATCACCGATATCGAAGTCGTCTGCCCGGTGCCGAACCAGACTGACTCGATTGCCTTTGTCTACCCAAAGAAACGTGATCTGCTCCCTGATATTGACGTGTGGCGCAGAGAACTTGCAGCGACGGTGAACGCTTCGTATGAGATGCGCGGTATTGAGATAACCCTGTCTGGTACTGTGACTGGTACCGGCGGGAGGTTGCACCTCGCTGGGACGTCGTCCCAGTCGCACCCTTTGTGTCTTGCTCCATTCACGGAGGCCAGTCAACTCAAGTGGGACATCAAGGCCGAAGCCCCGAGGCCGATATCTGATGTGGAAGCGGGAGCGTACGAACGCCTGTCCGAGGCGTTAGCATCCCGACCAGAAGGAGCCCCAGTACAGGTGCAGGTGACTGGGACGCTCCAGAAGTCTGAGGCTGGTGAGTTCTCTCTATTCGTCAGAGAGTTTGAGTTCTTGGCCGCTGGTGGTTATGAACTTTGATGGAGGGTGATGTGAGATGAGAAAATGATGACTTGCCTGTGTCTTCCTTTCCATGCCTTTTCCCTCGCTCGTTTGGTTTTGTTTCAAAGTTTATTCCCGCTGTACTACGTTCTGATTTCGAGTTATTTAATTATCTACCTGTTTTTAAACCGAGAGTCTAGGCAACAGAGCTTTTAGAGCGGAACTTAAAGAAATAATCAGTTCCATGGAGAACAAATGTCTGATGATTTGGAAACAATCGCGCAACTAGCAGCGCGTTTCAATAGCACATTTCCTGAAGTGGATCGGGGCTCATAGGATACAAACAAGCAAACCAGCAACAAGGACAAAAAAGCAACGAATCACTGTCCAACACCTCAGACAGGACAATCGCAGATACACGTGCACACGCCGTACCACCCCGTATTCTGAGTCCCCGAGCACTTCTTCTCGTTAGCGTCCCTCCATTTTTAACTTCATTTGCTTTCACCAGGGATACACACTGTCGAGTGTTTGCAGTTGCATTTAGGACGCGCATATTGGCAGAGGACTGGGCACGGCTCAGATCCACCTGAGCAGGTGATTGAGCGGGCGAAGAGAGCGAGAGAGGGTGTTTGAGGGGCTGCCGTGGTGATGATGACGAGCATCGAGACAGCACCAATGATGTAAGTCTTCATGGTGATTGTCGAAGTGGTTGACGTATGTGTAAGAGATAGCCGAGCCTTCAAGCTTCCAGATCTCTGCAAGGCCGACGTGAGCTGAAAATTGTAGTGTACATCAAGGACGAAGGCGAACAATATCAGGGCAGGCCTCGGGACGGACTAATAAATATCTTTCTCGGGGATCTGTCTTGACGAGGCGGCACGAAGGTCCCTGCGCTACCCCTCACTTAACCCTTTCGACAGGAGATTGGGTGTGTTGATCAATACCACTTCGCTTGCAACATCGGCTTAACTGCAACCCGGTCTTACATCAACCAGCCAAAAACAGCTTCCAGCGACGTCACTGGGAACATCTACTCTGAAGTACAGCATATAGTAGGGGACCAATCAGAGCTGGGTTACTTAGGGTGAAAGGGCTGGAACTTCATCGCAGGGGACTGGTACTAGTTCCTTGTTCCTATCATAGCCCGAATCCTTGGTTTGCATTCTTTACCAGATATTTGACGCCTCCCATCCGCAATAGTACCGCAACAGGATTATACCGTTCTTCATAAACAGAAAAGCGCTTGCAAGTCCCGAGTTTAGGTATCATAATCTGGGGTAGGTCAAGGTGCGTAGGGCTGAGCTGAAACCCTGAACGGCTTTGGTCCCGAAACGACCAATCTGCAGGTCCCAGAGTCTTTGTTTATCGGATTTCTCATAAATGGAACAATTCCGAAGCGCCACCAAATCCCATCTCACGCCTCAGCCTTGGCAACCGACCAGGACAACTGTTGCATCGTCTTATTGGCCAAAACGACATGTCTCACTCCAGCTTCAAGCCACCTTAAACGCCAAAAGGTAGACTTCAATTGACGAAGGCGCACGGCCGACTACATGCTGGGTATGCGACCGACGTATAAGTATCGGTTCCACGCAGGTTCAATTTTGGGCTTCCCCTTTTTCGCTCCAATTCAACATCTCCGTGTCTGCCCCCTTCAACACAACAGTCAACCCAAAGAACCGCCTTCCTCAAACATCACCATGCATCCACCGACTCTCTCCTTCCTCTCAACCATCCTCCTCATCTCGACCGCATCCGCAGCGGAAACCCTCTGCCGCAACCAAGAGTATGTCCCTCCTGTCCCTTCACTTCCCCCCCTTGACCACCGTAATACTAACACTCATATCCTTCAGCCCCTATACTAACTGCGTCTCCATCGCCGTCTCCACCGCCCTCCCCTGCGAAGCCACCTCCGACCGGGCGCTCGCCACCTCCTGCAAATGCAGCACACTCAGCAAAGTCTTCTCCTGCTACACGAGCCTCTGCCCGCCCGACAACCTCAACGACGTGTTTACCTCGCAGTTTAATTCGATGGGGTGTCCTGATGCGCCGGCGTTGAAGACGGCGACGTCAGCGAAGACGACGGGGTTGGGGAGTAGGGGTGTGGGGACGACGACTGCGACTGCTTATCAAGGAGGGAGCACCACACGCCAGGCACTTTAAGATTTCCGGATTTATCAACAGTGTGAGAGAAGCAAAAGTTGAAACCACCAGCGACCATCCAAGTTTCCACGTCTGGGACAGGGATACACTCTGTCCACTTACCGGTCGCGTCTGGGATAACAGACTTAAGCTGTTCGAGGCACCCGAAATGCTCATCGACGAATCTTTGGTCCACCTGCCGAAACTCGTCAATGGACGCCCTGATTCTATGGGTCCAATTAATTTTGTGGTTATCCCTTCGTTTCTGGACGTCCTCTATTTTCGGTTTGAAGAAGGACAGTGTAGCAGAGGCAGCGCGTGTACTAGTAGCTGGGGTCGCGCGGAGGCCGCCATCATGCTCCTGTTGGAGACTGTTGACGTCATCTGGGAGCCCAGTTGAATCCTTGCCAGCTCTTTAAGCCCCACCGTTGTCAACGACGCTTTGGAGTTCCTGAAAGTGTCAGCAAACCCTAGCGGGTTATACCTGTTACGATCTGGACCCAATGAGGTCGAGTAACGTCGGGGGACGAGAGGCGACACCCTAGGGGTTGGTGGTATGAAAGATAGAATGTTGAAGCAAGTTCTCACAGACGGGTGGTTCACAGTGTCAACGGTCGTATGTCACTATAATGCACATGTGCAACGTTTGACTGAGGAACGAAGGGCTCGCGAGCAGCGGAAGTTCAGTTGCAAAGTGACTTAATTAGGTAGAAAAGGGGAGTGCGAAGCACCCCCCAGTTATATACAAATGGAAGCTCCCTACGTGTGGGGAGAGCACATGATCCAAGGCCCCTACGCCCTGATTGTTCCACGGGGCTACCGCCCTCTTGGCCCGTGTAATTGTCTGAGGTCATGACATAGGTCGTGACAGAAGGGTAGTAGCGTTTTTAGGTGGGATCGATATACCTACTTTGTCACCCCACTGTATATGGGGATTGATAGGTGAGCACCCACGTTTGGCTAAACGGGCACCCAAAACGGATAAAGGGGTACCCACAAGGGTTAGGGTTATAATTTTATCCACTCTTTGAGCATGCATTCACATCAACAGCCACACTCGAAGAATTCTTTGACTTCCACCAGGCAACACCTACGCAGCACCGGTAGGTCGCATCACTTCGATACTTCTAGTACGGCTAATATAACCTCTCTGGAATGCTAGGAAACCCTCAGAATGGCCAGAATCCCTTTCGCGGTCTCTGAGGCTTGCTCGCAACGGTCTGCAGCAATGCCAACCCGTGTAGCGCGATCCCCGCAGTCGCCAAAAGCCAACCGCACCGATTCCGCGCCCAGAGCCAAAAGTAATATTTCTAGGGCCGCAGGCGATCCTAGCTCGGATTCCAGCGATTTCGGCGATTCAGCCAGGACGAGGCCATTCCTCAACAAGCCAACCTTTCGCGCCCACAACCTATTACAGTCAATTCGAGCGATTCAGAGGATCATGAGGATGCTTCAGAGCGTTCTTCTTCAGTTTTAGGCATGAGCGACCGCGAGAACGAAGGCGATATATCCAAAGATAAAGACATCCCCAACCCGCCCGATGACATCCAAGCTCCCACGATCGAGGCGCTCTTGTTGTGTCAGCTTATATAAGCAATTGGAGCCATTCGCGGAAGTAGCCGGCTTGGCAATAGGGGACCCTGTAGGCCAGAGATTCTCTTCCACAGAACAACAACAATA
>Ga0247758_1000360_pt1 | contig 40613 bp, 54 predicted proteins | sample UWRJL156409C4_FD_180950 | JGI IMG/M metagenome (GOLD analysis project Ga0247758, IMG submission 180950) | Plant litter microbial communities from Arlington Agricultural Research Station in Wisconsin, United States - UWRJ-L156-409C-4 | ecosystem: Environmental > Terrestrial > Plant litter >...
TGTCGTTCTCCATACCGGACACATCTTCTGACGGGTGTTTGTAAAAGTCTTGGTGGGCGAGCGTGTGAAGGAACTCCATACCCTGGTTGCTGTCTTCCGACTCCTCGCCAAGCCAGATGGCCGTCTCCTTGGCGCGGGTATAGATGATGCTCATTAGTTGGACTTGGGCGCTGCGCTCCTCGTCGTCTTCTTGGTTTATGCAGATAGAGTCCATCCACCACCATGTCTCATAGGGGGGAAACTTGGCGCGCCGCCGCTCTGATAGCATTGCTTCCAGGAAACCGAGCGCGCTTTGCAGCACTGATGTCGGCTGGTCGTTGAGTAAGACGGTGCCAGTGTACGTTGGGGCGCCCCAAACGTACGATGTCGCTACAAATGGCGGACACTCTTGACCTTCGAGAGGAAATCGCCGTAGCTCCACGGATACGAGGCCATCTCGCGCAATACCAATCCTGAAGAGCCGGATACAATCGATGCCGATGGGCGGGTCGTAGGGGTTGGCCATCCTCGCTGCCATCTGCGCCCCTAACATGGCGTTCAATGTTATTTCGCGCAGCTTCAAGTGCAGTGACGGCAAACAGAGACGTCGCCGGGCCGTAGTATCGGAGCCATCGGCCTCAGCCGCAACAATTCTGACACATTGCGCTGTGCCCCCTATTTGCGCGACAAGGTACAACCTTACGAATGAAGGCAGCCACCACGAACGTAGTCAGCAGACGGCCGTTGTCGATCGCCGGCGGCATATGCCGTACCAAGCTTTCTGTCCCTTGGCATACATGTACCATGCCCCTCCCCCGCATTGTGTTTGTCGTGGTCCCCTTTCTCTCCAGCAGGTTGGTAGCTCTTGGGATGGCATCATTTCTCCGTTAAAAGGAGGTAAATAGCCTCGATCGGTATTGTGAGTGTATTGATCCGCTAGGTATACACTGATGGATCTCCAGTCCCCTTTCTCCTAATGAGCTTGCGCTGTAGGGTACACCAGATTCGCTACAGGGTACGCTGGCTCCGCGCCGGTCACGGCTCAAGGACTTGTGCTCGTAATAGGAAGAGCGACGTCCACGCAAAACACCGGCGCGATTGCGACAAAATTTCAGATATTTTCCGGAACCTTTCTATGGTGTAGCTTTTCAGTCAAAATTCCAACCATCTGCTTTTACATCACCTTTTTTCCTTGCTCAAGCGCGTGCCGCACATCTACCACTTTTGAAGCACTCAACTAGCCAGTCAGTTTACCTCAGTTGTTTAGTCAAGCTGATCCACCGTCGGCTCCTCGCCATCACCGTTCCCGCTGGCCACAATTGCCTTGGCATCCTCTTCGCGCACCTCAAAGCGCCAGCCAAAGGTATCCTCGACCTTGCCCTGCTGGATGCCCTTGAGCTGCGTCAGCAGACGAAGGCACAGCGCGCCGGCATCCTCCACACCCTCGGGGATGTATGTGACGGTTTCTTCGCCGTCCCCGAAGGACACGCGGGCGTGGTCTTTGGCCGACAGGGCGAGGGACTGCGGGGAGGTGGGGTCGGCGCGTCGGGTGATGGAGCGGATGGGGACGAGGGCCGCGGCGGTTCCGGCGGCCATGACTTCGGTGAAGTTGGGGAGCTCGGAGTACTTGATCTGTCGTGGAAGGGTGGATGGTTAGCTTCCTGGTTGGTCAAAACATCGGATCGAAGGGCTCGGATGAGGGTCAGGGGGCAGAATAGGGGGAGATATCGTGGCCCAACGGGCTGGCTGTGCGACCCTCCCCTGAAAGGCCCGACTCTGGGGTCGAGGACCTCGGAGGGGCCGAGCTGTGATAACAACCGCAGGTACGTAATACCAAAACTCCAGACCAACCCAAGCCCTAAAGAACAAGAAACCCGGAAAAAGAAAGAAACCCAAACTCACCGGCCGCCTCTCAACCTTCCACCCAAAGCTCTTCCCAATCTCCTGCACGCTATCGCTCGTAACACTATTGATCACCGCCTTACTATCCGGCACCACCAACGTGACGTCCTCCCCATCCACCAACGCCCCAATAAACCCACTCGTACTGAACTCATCCACCTCCTCGTGTACCTTGCTATCCAAGTGCAGCGTAATCCCATAGCCCTCGTTGCGCGCCCTCTCGCTCCACCTCAGCACAGGCGCATAGTTCCCGCCCACTTTGGCACTCCCCGTGCCGTTCGGCGCCGCGCGATCAAACTCATCCATGATGAGCGCCTTGACGGGGTGCGTGCCATGGTACACCCCCGTGGGCAGCACATATACACAGAACGTATACTCCTCGGGCGGATTCAGCCCCAGCTGTGCCGACGACCCATAGATCTGCGGGCGGATGTACATGGCCGCGCCGGTCTCATGGGGCGGCACAAACTCGGCGTTGAGCGCCACGGCGGCCTTGACAGCTGAAAGGAACAGCTCCGTCGGCACGGGCGGGATGCTGATGAAGTCGGCGCTGTACTGCAGGCGCGCGGCGTTGCGGTCGGGCCGGAAGATGGAAATGGTGCTGTCACCCGGCAGGCGGAAGGCCTTGAGCCCTTCGTAGGCTTGCTGGCCGTAGTTGAGCGCGGGCGCCATGCCGTGGATGCGCATGTAAGGGTCGGACACGAAGGTGGGGGCGCTCCATTTTCCGGTCTTGACGGAGTAGTGCGATTCAATGTGGCCGTTGACTGGAGGAGATGGAGGTCAGTTTGGGTCCCTAGGCTTGGGATGGAATGCGAGGAAGGGTGGGTAGCTAGATAGAAAACGGGGACTCACCCTCGCGCACGCGGAACCCGACGTTGGACCAGTCGATCGTGTTGACCGGCGGCGGCGGGAAGGGGGCCATGGTGGCAGTTGCTGTGGAGGTAGGTGGGGTTGGAGGAACGGTGGCTTCAGGTGCGCTTGACGTCCGCGTAAAGTTCAAGGAGACGACCGTCCTCGACTGAGTTTGCCCACGAAAAAAAAAATGGTAAAGTCACCACGAGAAATATACAGCAGCGCAATGGCGACAAACGGACGTGTAGGGCGGAAATATCGGTGAGGCAAGGGCTGTACAGTCCCGGCTGAGTGATCGCGCGACCCCTCGCTCCGATTGTCGGATCGCTGCGGGGGTTGTGGTCCCGTTCCTGGGGAATGTCAATTCAGGGGCAGCAATTGGCGGGGAGCATTTCCAAGCTGAGCCTTGGCTTTGACGCCCCTCTCAACGCCTGCACCCCGAAAACGGGTTGGACAACGACTGCGGTTCGGCCGGGAGGCGCATGATGTCATTCTCACTCATATTGCCGTCGCCGTCGAGCCCGAGGGTCAACCGCAGGCCTGGCACATCTGACACGAGATGGACAAGATTGTAATCCGTAGCCCCATTACTGAGGGTGGAAAGAGACGTCCCATCGTATTGCTACTCTAGTTATGTACCAAGCATGCCCCGTCCCTGTCCTGTCCTGTCCCGTTCCAGTGCCCATCCCTAATGACTAAACAGGCATCCTCCAATTTTCCGTGCAATTCTTTGCCTCCGAGGTTGTGTGATGCTTCAGCAGACTTGCAAGCGCGCATGTGATGATGATGCAGTGCTGGACGCTTTATCAAAATAGCAGAAGCGACAGAATGGGGAGCAAAAATACTGTATCTGAGGTATCAACGCCGGAAATGTTCGACATGGCGCTATAAGCGCCAGAAATGAGAAAATGACATGAACATAAATAAAACCAGGAGCACAAGAAAATACAACACTATCTCTCCGACAAAGACGGCGGCGCACAACTCTTCCGCCGATGCGGAGCTCCCAAAGGCATGGCCGCCCTGTTTCATTCACACGTTGGCATGAGGATCATGGCAGCGTTGGAAGGCTTACGCGATCTGGGCAAGCTTCTGCAGTGTCAAGAGGACGCCTTGGAAATATTAGCTTGCCGCTTTGGAACATGAGGAACATGAGCAAAAAAACATACCGCTAACGCCCTGAGTCAGGGTGGCCTTCGCCTCTGTGTTGCGAGCACCGAGACTGACCGTCACAACCTCCTTGACGGTGCCGTCCTCACCGAGGGAGTTGGCCCACTTAAACACCTTCTCATCCTCGCGGCCGTCACCAACGACCATGAGGAAGTCCACCGGCGTTTGATGCGTGGCATCAGCAGCCATGTGGGTACGCAGGTCAGAAAATACGCGAACGGCCGCCGTCGTCTTGGTCCAGTCGATGGGCTCGACTAGCACACGGCCGTCCAGCGGAATAGCATGCACGCGCTGTTCTTCACAGGCATCATTAATATGGCTTGCACAGTCAGTGGCTTGTCGCATGGCCGATTCGTAGTCCTCGGCCGACTTGTAGTGGAAGATGAGGGAGCAACGGCGCTCTTCAATCTCGGCACCAGGGGTTCGTTCCAAGTAATAGGTCAGAATACTCTTGACCGACTCTTTCCAGCTTCTGATCTGTTCAGAGTCGGCCATTTCGGTCCACGTGTTGCTTCCACAGTCCTTGAGGAAGCAGCCATTTTCGGCGATGAGACCCAGGTTCGATACCCGGCGGAACAGCCGATCGAGTTCCTCTGGACGGCGGCCTGACATCACATATATTGTGTTGCGGTCGTCAAGAAGTAGGTCGTTCAAGACGTCAAGGGTGCGCTAAGAGATCATATGTTAGAGCCCAGTGGTCCCACGTGGGTGTATCCCATATAATACTACACTCAAAGAAAATACGCCGATCAAAAAAACCTTCTCCGCACCCTCCTCTTGTAAGCTCCCCTTGCACCAATTCTCCACGGTTGGCGGACTATCCTTGGTGTTGACTCTTTGGTGGTCACTTCCTCCCAGGTCAACAACCCCATCTCAACTCAGCCCATTCGGCCACTCCAATCACCGCTCACCATAATCATGCTCGTTCATCGTTCTTGTCCTCGGTCGGCTGGTAGATGAGATCATCGTGGAGGCACTGCTCCATCTCATGTGATCTCTCTAACGCCCTCTCAAGCGCGCCCTTGGCCTGCGCAGCGAAACGGAATGAAAGCGGTCTCTTGTCTGTCTTACTCACCTGCGGGCTCACAGGAATAATTTTGTTGACTGGTCCCCAGTTCACCAATGTACCTTCATAGTCCAGGATCATGAGTCGTCGGTCCGAGCGTCGGTATTGTTGGGTTAAGGGGCCAATCGAGAGGCGCGGGACCGATGTCTGGTCCTGGCGAAGCTGCTCCTCGTAGACGCGGTCCAGTCGCGATGTCAGGTTGATGAACCATCCAGATCCGGTGTGGCTGTTGACCTGCTTGCTCAGCTGGGCCCATCTCTTGGCTTTCTCCTCATCTCCCATCTCTAGGGCCTGCTTGATGGCTCGAGCGCATTGGTTGTAGTCCCAGGGGTTCACCGCCAGATCGCCGCCGCTGAACATCGACGCAGTGCCGGTGAACTCGGACAGAATGAGGGATCCGTGCTTCTTGCCTCCGAACTTGCCGTCCTGGCAGAACAGGTACTCGTGCGAGGTCAAGTTCATTCCCTCGCGCTGACTCGTAATCATCAGCGCGTCGGCGATACTCAAGAGAGCAAGATATTGCGCGTAGTCGATGTCTTGTTTCAGATAGACGACAGGCTGGTACGCCAGATTGGCCCATAGGGAGTTGACTCGGGTGACAATATCGGAAACAGCTGCATCAAGCTCACTCTTCTCGCTCGTAGACAGCGCGACCTGGATTAAGACCACCTGCCCTCGCCACTCCGGGTTCCTGTTGAGAAAGAGTTCGTACGAAAGAAGCTTCTGGCGCACGCCCCTGACGTGGTCCAACTTGTCGCGAGCAACGATCAACTTCTTGCCGGCGTACCGTTCTCGCATCGTGTCGATCCATTTCTTCACCTCGGACTCCTCCCGATGCATACTGAGACTAACGGGGTCGATTCCGATGGGGAGGTTAATGACGTCGACAAAGCGGTCCTCGAGCTGGATACCATCAGGCGTGGCTTCGGCGGATAGCAGGCGGCTGCAGGTCTGAAGGAAGTGACGGGCATACTCGTGGATGTGGAAGCCGATCAGGTTTGCACCAACCATGCCCTCGAGCAACTGCTGGCGCGTAGCCAAGCATCTGAAGATCTCGGACGAGGGAAATGCGACGTGGAGGAAGAATCCAATTTTGGCGCTGGGGATCCGCTTGCGTACCATGCCCGGGACGAGCAGTAAGTGGTAATCGTGCACCCAGATAGTGTCTCCTTTCTTCCAGTTCTTGACAATCTTGTCGGCGAAGGCCTGATTCACGTGGACGTAGAACTTCCACGAGTGGTCCTCGTAGGCCTTGCTTTTCGGGTTATCGGGGATTTGGTAATGGAAGACGGGCCACAAGATCTGCTTGCAGTAATGTGAGTAGTGGCCGTCGAAGTCCTTGTCGGAGCAGAAGACGGTGAGCATGTCGTGCTCGGTGGCGAACTCATCCTCTATGTCCTGTAGCTGCTGGGTGCCCTGGAGGGCGTCAGTCGGCATGCCCAGGGTGCCCACCCATGTGTACTCGGCCAGATCTCCCTCTCGGGAGGCGGCCTCGACGGCGTTGCGCAATCCGCCGTTGCCCTGGTCGGCGTTCACTATCCTCCAGTCGGCTTGGGCAAACACGCGGTCATGGCTCTCGCTCCTGGTCAGGATACTGGGTTGCGTGACGCCCTGGCGGCCCAGCTCTTTGGCCTTGGATTGGATGGTGGCGTCGATGAGCGAGGGCGGGGGAGGCGAGCTGGCGCGGGACATGGGCTGGTCAAGACGACCGCCCCAAGTAGGGGAGCTACGGTCGGCTGGTGCCCTCACCCCTGTCGTGGGGGCGACTACCGTGGTGTCGAGCGCGGGGAGGACGCGGAGGCCATCCTCGTTGATGAAGCCGCCGACGGGCTTCGTACCCTCGGTAGGGGTATGCGGCGGGGTGATACTGGCCGCCGGCTGAAACAAGCTAGGTGTTGACTCTATCTCCGGCCTCTGTTCCGCCTTTGCGTCTCTGGGCTGCGCCTTTTCCGATCTGGCGCCCCGGGGCGGAGTCCCTGGCAGCGTGAAGTGCACAGTCTTGGGAAGAAATCTGTGCAAAGACACCAAGGTCAGCTTTGCGCCGCGAGTCTACCTCGCCCCCCCTCCCTTTCATCCGTTCTCTACAAATGGGAGATCAACTAGAATGCAACTTACAGGGACGCGATGAAGACCGTCATGATGGGCGGTTTTGTCAGGAAAACGCGGCTGTTGGCCAAGGAGGGGTGTGTAAAGGGGCTCGCAATCTAGCGTTCGGTGTCGAGGAGGAGAGGGTGGTTATGTCGTGTGCATTAAACGCTTGGTATCGTAGGCTCAAATACTCTCTGTAATAAAAATCCTATATAGGAGATTGGAGGCTCTTGTGGCTGTCAGCTTTCTGAGCCCGATGGTAGCTAGGCGCAATCCGCAGTCGACGGATTCACACGTGAAGGAAGCCGGGCGCAATGTAGTTAAACGCGTAAAGAAGGTTACAATAAAGAAGACAAAGTCGGACAGGCGCGAGACCGGAGGTTGCTCGTGTAAGTGGGCCAAAGGAGCTATACACGACGTGGGAAGAAGGGAGGGGATCGAGGTTTGTGGGATGGCGTAACGGCGCAGCTTGTCCGCGTGGGGCAGGCAGATGCCCAGATTCCAGATTCCAGATTCCACAAGCGACAAGCTTGAACCGGGCGGCCCCGTCTTCCGTCCTGTGGTGGAGAGACGGGTGCGGGGAGAAAGCCTTGCTCTCTGCGGTTCCAGACGGCCAGGTGAGAGTTTTGGTCAGACAAAAGGGAGTTGTTGCGAAGCTCAGTGCCAATTGCAGCCATTGCAACCTCTCGACGCCAATGCGAAATAAAACATAAAACGGCCCAAGGGATGACATCGGTGGAGGAGCTAGTATGGACACGCCGGCCCAGCTCTGACGTAACACAGCAAGCCTAGCTCCAAGCCGCGTACCAGCTTCCAGCAGGGCTGCCACGCCGGAGCCGGGCTAACCCAACTTCGTCTGCGTGGATGCAGTGTGGAGGCGTGCTTGCTGCGTGAAGCCTTGTTCGCGATGGTGTGGAAACATGTTTGCGGTGCGTCTGAGGGGACGCCGGGGAGGCCAGCTTCCATGTGTGCCAGCGCTGTGCTCTCACAACGAGTGGCTGAGGCGATGGACAAAGGAAAGAGCCAAAAAGGAAACCGTAGGCATTCCAATGCGAATAATCAGGTATGCAGGGGAACAGAAAACACCGAACTGCTGCTTACCGTGGTTCGATCACCAAAGGGCGGCCTCTGTTGAGGTGAGAGGTGAGGTGTTGGTTGGTGGAGAGCGAAACGCCTGGGAGCGTTTAGTCCAAATAAATGAGATTCAAACTGCCAGCAGGCGGCAGCGCAAATCCTTGGTGATGGACAGTGCGGCGGAGTGTGTCGGCACCATGCGTTGCAGACTGTGTCCTGGGAACTGGGACGGAAGGAGGCATGGAGTTCTGGGGCAAATAGGAGAGATGGGAAGACTGGGAATCTCATCGATTTTTTAAACCTGGGCATATGAAGACGGGAGAGAGGATGCAGACCAACTGGAAACAAGGAACTTCAAGAACCGCTGCAGGTGGGCCATGCCATGGCCTCGGGGATTGTCAGTCTCCAAGTACCATACATACGGCTAGGTACCGATGTACATATTTGGCGGGCACAGCTCGGCCGGCCGTCATCATATACTATGCAGGTGACATGCTGCCCGTCATTGCTCCTCCTGTAATTCTGATACGGGAATGGTTGGAATGGAGGACACAAAGGGCTTGGAGCGGCATCAATTTTGCGACAGAGCACGCAGGCCTGGACGCGAAGGGGACGACACGACAGGGGAGGGGTGGCTGGTCTGCGCTTTGCAGGCTGGGCCAACCGCGTCGACAAGGGGGTGAGCTCCCCCCCTAAGCCACCCCCGATGCGCGCCGATGCGCCTGCGATTAGATCTCCTCAGGGCTGGTCGATCCTGAGCTCGTCCGCACTGGCCCTCGAAGCCGTCCCGAAGCTCCAGCATTGAATTGAATCTGCAACTCCTATTTGGCCGATAAACAGAAATATTGGACGCCCCAGATGGGTTGTTCCGCCGAGCCAGTCCTGGGTCCTTTGCAGGAGCTTTAAGATTTTTTCGAGGTGGCCAGGGTGGCCTGTGCCTTTTGGCTGCCCCTCATCCAACCCCTCAATGATGGTGCTCTTCCATGCCTCAAGTTATTCTTGGTCATCGTTGCACCATCCGTCCAACATGACTATCACGTAATCTGACACTTTTTTATTGACCAGCGGTCGGCCACATGGCAATAGCGGAGGCCAGCTGATATTTCACTTTTTGGCTCCAAGAAATAAGCAGTGTGACCGGGGAGGAAGGCGGAAGTGATCGACGTCCCGGGCGGGCCCACACATGCCGATTCTCTCACTTTGACGTTGGCAACTTCCAGGTTGAACAGATATGAAAAAACGCTTCAATTGATGCGGAGTTCTGCTCCATGATAACGCCGATTCCCCGTCAAGGACATGCAACGCACCAGCAAAGTCAATTCGCCAACACGCATCGAGGGAAAGGCTAATCCCGTCAGTCCCGAGAGGACGCAATTCCACACCAAGATATCTCCGCTGCCGAGTGCCGTGATGGGTGCTCACATTGGATCCTGTCGAATTGGAGAGGGGGATGGCGTGGTAATCAGGTGCCTCATCTGTTCGGTTACGTCAACATGGGGTCTGAGAGTATACGATTCGAGACTTCAAACTGTTGCCAGTAAGTACATAGCACATGGTAGATATCCCGTGGACGCCATGTGGTTGCCACAGAGTCCCTTTAGTACATGGGCCGGGACCCAGGTTTCGTCTGCTCTCTGATAACTCGGTTCTTACTGCGTGCTCCAGTCGATAAGCTCAAGGCTTGGCTGATAGCTGCACACAAACGTCGGCCACTCAAAGATTCCACACAGATGGTGTGGCATGAGCATCGCGAAGGACCTCAGAGACGAGGGAGGGGTTGCGCTGGCAAAGTTCATCCTGTACCGTGTCATCAATTATACAACCCGACTGATCACGGTTCGCACGCAAGCTCGCGGTAAAGGCGGATTGCACCCCGATTTCCTGAGTTCCGTTTCGTGCTTGGACGACATTGGAAGCAGTCCCCTCAACCCGCCCTCCAATGCCAGAGCTGGGATAACGTTGACTCGAGCTTTGTGAGCTCCCGTCTCCATCCAGCCTAACAGCTAGGGGAAACCTTATTTGGCGTCAGCGAAACGAATGACTGCCCTGGCGGCCTGGCGTCCACATGGCTCGATGCCCTCATGCCCAACGAGCTCCCCGAGTCTCGCTCCGGCCTGTCCAGTCAGAAGAGAGAATTGAGCAACGTGCTGGAGATGGTTCAAAGTCAGAGTCAGTTGTATCATAGATATCGTCGTTTGATGGTGAGGCAATTCTGTACCCGCTGGGCCGACTTTGGCCCCCATCAAGCGCTTACCTCGTCTCGTTGTAGGTACTTACCACTGGCACTGAGGACAGCCAAGTTCTGAATCCCAATTCCCGCTCCCCGATGCGCCCCATCCGCCAGAAAGAAAAAGAAAGGAAAAATTCTCCCTCCCTGGCCAGGACGGACCGATCCCGAGAGCGCTAACCAAGCGTCCATCCCAGGCGTCCCGGCGGCATGGGAGCCGTTTGATGTGCGACATGGTTCGCACAGGGCCACGGTCACTGCACAAGACCGCTGCAATTCCGACATCTCCCGACCAAATATGGGGCTTTGATAGGCTAAATTGCCCCATTTTATCGACATCATCGACCAGATGGGGACACTTGCATCCTTTCGACACTTTTTCTCCCTCGTTTTCGTCTGGCGCCATTGGGAACATGGAAAATAGAAAATGGCGCATAATCTCGTCTTCTTCGCACCTCTGCGCGTATAAGCGATATTGACGTGTCATTCACCGTGGATCGGCCATTTGCGTTGCTCTCGCCCGACCGCCCGACCGCGGTTCTCTGTTGGAGAACAAAGGTCGAGAGAAAAAAGGCCGAGTTCCACCCCGCAGCACGTGGGCCTTGCGGAGAACTCCAATTCCCCACTCCTCAAAGGAAAATGGCATGAAAAACGCCACAGAAAACGCGAGGAACAATGGAAGAAGCAACCTAGTCAGTGGCTCCTCGACTCCTCCAACAACTTTGACAGCTTCATCCAACGCTTCAGTCGGTTACAACGTCGTCCATCGGCATTCTCCTTTTGTGCTCCCTCTGAGGCAAATATGGGCCGGCCCGCAATCGTAGCCCAGCTCAGATTAGCATCTTTGCCCCTGATGGTCGCGAAGGTCGTTCCCCAACGGCAAAGACGGACCGAGTTCGCAGGCTTACACATCCACTCACCTCTCAACAGACGCAACGCAAGCGCACAGGTACTTGTACATGGGTACTCCAACATTATCGCATCCATGAACCCCAATTGCCTGCCTGCCTCCTCCTCAGACAAATGCCATCCAGCCGAGCATGAGGCCTCCCAGTTCCCGCGCCCGCCTTTGCCTGCCAGACCGAGAATGGCCGAATCCGTGCGGTCCGCCGATAGTGGAGGGCGGGCAGCCATGAGGGCCAACGAAACTGCCGTTTAGCACGGTACATACCATCGTGGATTACATTGATACCACTGCTGTCGAAAACAGAAAAAAAGGCCGACGTCGTCGTCGAGTTCTCAGAGTCCAGCCCACGATCCACTCGCGGAGTCCCGTCCGTCTCTGGCAACTTAACAACGTCACACCGCACCACACACCCTTGACCTTCCTCTTTTTTATTTTTTTAACCTGATGATGACCCTCACAGTTCCACGATCCAAGAATCTAACTCTACCCCTTGGAAATACCGCCCGCTAAGCCGCCATTACCGCTGCCGAATTTCAGCCCCTCTTCATGTAAGACATGGACCGTAACCGTACTCGTAGACAGACAGACAGACAGACAAGCAAGTAAGGTAGCCAAGATCAGCGCAAGCACACCGGCCTGCCGCCGCGGACGCATCTTGCGTACCTTCTAACCCTACGCGGTACGAGAGCAGATGATGCGATGTGATGTGACAACTCACAACTCACTCAGCAATCCGCCCTGTCCCCTATCGGCCTGGCTTCCTTGTTTCGCAGGCAGGCAGCACTGCCCGGGCACCTACACAACGCAAAAGAGTGAGCAAGTTACCCCCCTAAACAACATAGGTACATGCCAACCCTAAGGATGCAATTTGTTGTCACTGAGACTCACGACTCACTCAGTCGCCTCTGTAGGTGAAGTACCTCCAAATACGTAGGGAGGTAACATTCAAGGCATATTCTGAGTACTCAATACTGCCGATGCATCAGCCATCAGCCACTAGCACCAGTCCAGTCACATCAACATCTGAATATTACTCGCTCACTCACTCCAGTCTCAACCCTCAGCCAGCACAGCACAAACTGACACTGAACCACACACACGCAGATGTCAGCAATGGTACTCCCCGAGCCACCCACTGGTGTAAACAACCTGCGTTGCACCATCTTTGAACCCGTGACGGGAGATCACCGACCAGCATGTGCCGAACCAAAGATAACACGCTCTGCTGCGACTGCGCCGATAATCCCCCTGTTCGTCACGTCGTGCATCTGGTGCACCCAGCACAGCCACTCATAGCCGTCACTGTACCATGCAGGAGCGGTCCGCCAACGTCATATTGCCGCGTCAAGAGCGCCATCAGTCCGGGCATTGGACGACATCCCGAACGAACCTGGGGTAAAATTGCGGCTTTCCGCATCAGGATGCATTTTCACTACCGCCACAGGCGGGAAACCCAATTCTAGTGTCAGTCGGTTGCCGTGGCTTGCTCAGGAGCCGAGGAAGCGATTCCGCAATAGTCCTCGTGAGAAGTCTGCTTTAGTTGCCGTCCACACAGGACGCCCCAGGGGCTTACACAAAGGAAGAAATTATGAGGGGTATCATTCCGATCGGGTTCTCTCCTCTGCCTATCTCTCTTCTGTGTCTCTTTAGTTCTTCCACGTCCTGACTGCCTTATCTTTGCCTCCCGAACCTACGACCTTGCCGTCGGCCGACCAAGATACCGTGTAGACCTGATATGCGTTAGTCAGGGGAAGGGTAGGTTGGTGATGGTTGGACTAACCTCATCCTCGTGGCCTGGAAGATCCGTGGTCAGATTGCCGGTTCGAGCGTTCCAGACCTTAAGCGTGGTATCTTTGCTCGCGGTCACTAATAGTCTCGAGTCTGCAGACCATGCACACTGGTAGACCTAGGCTACGTGTTAGCAAATTTCGGCCAGAGGGTCGGGATTAACTTACCGGTGCGACGTGACCCCTAAGACTCTTGAGGAACTTGCCATCCCTGGCATTCCACAGCTTTGTTGCGTTATCCCAGCCTGCGCTGGCAATCATGGTGCCGTCAGGGGAGAACTGAACGTGGTTGACCTTGTTTTGGTGACCCAGCTATCGAGTGTCAGCAAAGCCCATTCGCCTATGAGACTCAAGCACACATACCAGACGCGCAACAGGCTTGGTGCCATTGTTGTCAAGATCCCAGAGGTACATGGTGAAGTCGTCACCTTTAAAATGTCAGTATGGAGCCAGAGAAGAAGGTCACTACTTAAACTTACTCGCAGAGACGAATCGCTCGGCTACCTTGCCCTGAATCTTCGCCGCGTTCTCGAAGCGCTCCTTGGCCTTTAGCCTCTTGCCCTCATCAGTCGCCGGGATGTCCTTGGTGTGATCAAAGAACCCTGTCTGAAGCGCGTGATCGCTCGAAAGTGCGATATGGTTAACCCAGTGGCCGTGTGTCGTCATCTGACTGACGAGCGTTCCCTTCACGGCGTCCCAGACACGGATGCTCTTATCATGAGACCCGGTGTAGATGAGGTCAGTGCCACCCCATCTCAAGCAGCTAACTGAATCCTTGTGTCCACTAAGAACATGCTCTGTCCTGCCGGTGTTGACGACCCATATCCTCACAGTACCGTCCTTGGAAGCACTTGCGAGGCGCGGCGTGTCGTCCCTCCAGACTAAACCGAGGTTGTTAGCAACAATAACGCTTTCTGGGCTAGGGATGCTTACGGTGATACGGCTGCCATGCGATCGCCGTAACCCACTTAGCATGCCCCTTGAGGTCCGTTCCAAATGGCTTCCCGGTCTCTGGGTCCCAGATGCGGACGGTCTTGTCCATACTGCAACTCGCGAGCTTGTCTCCGAGGGGAGAGAACGCGACGCCCAACACCCATCCGGTATGGCCCTTCAACGTGTGTTTCGGAGTTCCGGTATCTGTATCCCATATCCTGACTGTGTTGTCGCCGCTGCCCGTGGCGAGGATCGAGGAGGAGATTGGAGAGAATTGAGACGCGAGGATCGGTTGTCCGTGGCCGGGAATGCGATGGGCCATGCGCGAAACCGCTTGGACCTTGAACACAGCTTGAGGCTCGGCGCTCAGAGTAATAGTCGTTCTGCTCGAGCATTAGCCACGCCCACCCCTTACTTCTTGACCTGGCACGTACTCAAAGGGGTTGGCAACGCCATGTTGTTTCAGCAGACCGAGGAGGTCTGTCGGGTACTGATCGACAATAATGTCCTTTCCGGGGATGTGTATGCGAAAGCGGTAAGGGGTAAAGTCTTCGCGGTCCTGGAGGGTCAAAGTCAGCCATCAGCGCCCTCTTGGTTTGCGATCCAAGGAGGAGGAGAGAAAAAGTGACATACCCTCCCAAGCAATGTATTGAGCAGAACTGAGATGTTCTTCTCCGAGGCGTCGGAAAAGTTGACCTCGATCACGTCGGTCATCTGGTTGCCATCGCTGTCGACAAACTCGGCCTTGAAGGAGCCCAGCTCGGTGGCCAGGAGAGGGGTGACATCTTGCTGCGTCCGGGTGCGCTCGAGCTCTTCGCGTCTCTGCCGTTTGGACGGCGGGGGGAGTACTGTGGTCATCTTGGCAATGAAGGCAGTATTGTCGCAGGAAGCAGGGAATTGGTCGCGACACTTTGCTCAAGTCAGGGGCTAGAGGTGCCAGGCCGCAATGTTTCTACCGTCTGCGAAGAATTGCGGGACGATCGAAAAACTTTGGCGGTGACCTGCGGCACAAATCCAACCCCGCAGCCTCCAATAACCCTAACCCTGTTCAGATAAGAAGCGTAAATTGGGATCGCGGTTGCTTGCAACGCGCTGGAAGAAACTTTCCAACTTTAATTCGTCTTCAAGTATTGGACTTCTAATCGTCTGGAGCTCAACGCATTCCGTCCGCCTTCGGATCTAGGTTCGCGGCCGGCTTGGCAGCAGCCTCCGGGCCGGGGTCGGGGCCGGGCTGCCAGAGGGGTGAGTGCAAGGTACCAAATCGGGTAATAGCAACAAACAGGAGACTGAAAGAATGTCCCACCTTTCTTGGGACAGCCTTTGGGAGACCCACCAACGTGAACATTTGCGTGAGATTTCCCGCGATCGATACTACAAACAACGACGAAGAATACCACGTGGTGACAGGATTTTGGGACCAGAATGGGACACTGGGGAAGAATCACAAAACTTACATCATCTCGAAGCATTTGGCTGTACTACGGTGTGGATAGAGTATCTAGTAGGCAGACAGGAATTCGCATTGCTCTTTGCCATCATTATCATCACCATCATCACCACTACCCCCAACAATCTACAGACACATAGTAGGGCTGGCGAACCACCACCGCTTCCTCCAGCGTGGCGCTGCCCCTGAGTAGGAAGTCAAACAGCGCCCCGGGGTCGGGGGGGTACTCGCTCACGAACTTGCCAATTTTCGGGCGCGCTCCAACCTGCTCCAGTCTGTCCTGATCCAGCCTGGTACGCGCTCGGGATAGTCGGTAGCGGAGGCGGGGGAGGAGACCGCGAACGATGGAACAGATCTGAGAAAGATCTCATTCTTCTCGCCAAAGGTGTGGTCGGCTGTTTGACTGCAGCCCGGTTTGTATGCGGAGTGGTGGATCGAGTAACAGATGGTGCCGGAGGAGCCGGACACAAAATGAGCTCCAACTGGCGTGCCGGCCTCTGACTAGAGCCCGGAGGGTATACAAGTAGGCACTGTAACCGAAGAAGGCAGACAGCCCAGTGAGGAGGCGGAGAAACATTCCCGCGGACCGCTGTTCCCGTTGCTAAGCCCAGAGTACAATACCCCCGCTAGGACCGAGGTTCGCGCATCTGCAAGGATGCCAGCGCGCTGACCACCAAGCCACCACGTGGGACTTGAATTGAGAGAAGCGAATGACCGTGGGAACGTTCTCGAACGCTTCCCCAACGGTCGAGTACCCCCGGTGGCCGCGTAGTAGGGCTGACAAACCGCCATGCACCCACAAAGCCCAACCTTCGGCGCTGAGGCAAGCCACGGCACCCATTCCGGAGACTCATCTCAGGGATGTTGGGTGTTGATGACCCAGCAGTCAGTTCGGGTCAGGGGCACTGGCGAGTGTGGCGTACCCTACAACTGGCGTGCGTGCTGCAGCTGGGACGGCAAGTTCGCAACGAGTAAACTTGAACTCTGGGAGCCTGAAGTCTTCCAACCGCTGTTGTTCCGACTTTGCCACGCTCGTCGAATTCACATTTTGGTTGCGTGCGTTTCAGAGTTTCTCGCGCTCTGAATGGCTGGGCGAAACGAGGAGTCCGCGCATGGACCGACAGAATGTTTTCCAAACTGCTCGCGGGACTTGAACCGCAAAGAGTGGCTGTCGGTAGGACTTCCCAATGCCAGTGATCTCTGGACTGCTGGGGCAGTGACCCTTTCCAGCCTGACCAACGAGCGGGAGACATCCGGGCCGGACGGAGCTGGATTGGTGCTCGCAATGCGCCGTAGAGGCTGCCAGCGATGACGGTTGACAGGTTCGAAACTTCAGTGTGTCAGATCGGCTGTGTATTCCAATCTGGACAACCGCATGTCCTTCGTGCGTGTGATCGATGGGGAACTGAGATGGAGCTGAGCCATCACTGGAAGATTGACTTGAGTTCAGCTTACACCTGGAGCTGAAGGGCCGGAGTTTTGCACTGGCCGTTTGGCGAGAGCTTCCTGGCATTCGACCGACTCTCATGTATTCGGATAGACTTGAGTAGGGGTGTCAAGTCTTGGACCAATGGTGGTGAAATATGTTTGGATATGGGGAGCCCAAAGGCCCGGGTCTGGTGGAGGCTCGCAGCGGTCTGACGTGCAAATCGATCGTCGAATCTGAGCTTGGGGCTGAAAGACGAATCGAGCCGTCTAGTAGCTGGTTTCCGCCGAAGAATCCCTCAGAATAGCAGTGCTGTCCTTCAGTTTACGAATGAAGCGAATGATGAAGAGGACATAAGTCGCAGTACCGACCAGACGGCAACCATGAGGTGGAGCATCCACCTAGGGTTGAGCCTTGGGCCTAGCCGGCCGGTCCGCCTCACCGCGTGCACTGGCTCGGCTGGGACTTTCCATAAGAGAGCCACCGTCCTCTCTCTGAGGACGGAGGCTCGGATCGACTAGGAGTTCCGCAGCAGAGCAGCATTGTTGCCGTCTTCCGTAGTAGCAGCTGTCCCATGTGTATCCTTATGACTAGACTTGCGCTGGGCTGATCACTTCGGTGCTCTCACCGCTGTACTGGACCCAACTCTGGCATGTGAGTTCCTAGCCAACGAGAGCGAGCCACGCAGCGACGGACGAACTCAGGTGAATTTCCTTCTTCAATTTTGTGATTGTTGTGATCCCGAGTGACAGCCTTGGAAGAGTTGAAATTCTCTCCGAGTTGGTTTTAGGACGAATGATGTGGGTTGCATGTGGCGGCTGCGGAGGCGGCGTTGCAGGGTACGCGAAGGTAGTGAGATTCGATCTGAGGGAAGTTCCGATTCAAAGGAGTGTTTCTGTCCGTATGGAATGGGCCGACCCGACTCAGTCGGTATACTTGGTAGGTCTTCCAGTGTTCTCGCCAGCGCACCCAGCCCTGCGTAGACTAGATTGACGTCGACTGAAGCTAAGGTGTAACTGGGAATTGACGCCGCTGCGAAACTCGGACTCGGCTTGAATGCCATGGTCGCTTGGTGAGGGAGAGGCACTAGAACAAACACAATGTCAGAATTAAACGTCACCCTTCTATGGTGGGATTGACTCACAGTTTTACCTGTTGTGGGACGCGAAAGAATCTCCATGTGGATGTCATCTCCGAAGACAAGGCACATATCGATGATTCTGTCGTGATTGCTGTGGTCTCGGAGCACGATATTTCTGATTACGGAATCCCTATCAGTATTTTCATTGAGAGCTTACGGTATGGTGACGGGAAATGGATCAAATGGGGGGCGGCCAAGAGGGAGACAATCGTGGTAGGGCTCAGTCACCTTTTCTCTCTCGAAGCTGGTGGTACATCGACTTTCAGCCGTGCGTGTTGGGCATTTGATGTCCAAACGGATGCGTTCCACTCAGCATTTCGCGAGGGCAAATCTAGACTGCGAGAGTCGCATCCAGAGGTCGAAAAGGATGAGGAGGAGAAAGCTGTTGGACAGACAGGGGATGAAGGAGGGCAGAAACTGGAAAGTTGGAGGTTGCGGAAGCAAGATTCTTGGCATTCTGGCTCCGTGGAGGCATGGCGGTGGGAGGGTGAGGAGAAGAGGATGAAAGAGAGAGATTCAAGGAGTCATGGGTGATGGAAGGCTTTTGAATGGCAGAAGCCTGGCTTCCCCTCCTTCCGCACCAGAAAAAGTCACTGAGCGACGGAGGGTTCCTTTCTCGTATCCCACGAAATGGAAGGGAGCAAACCTGAGACTCAAATTGGGATACGGCAGGAGAAGGAAGGCTCTCTCGACAGATGGCGGCGGCAAAGGATGTACCAGGTACCTACAATGACCATTGCAGAGCTGTGCGAGCCAAGGTTTCACTTTGTACACCCAGGCAGCCAACCAACCCATACTCTTTGCGGTCTGGATGTCGAAGGAAGCTAGCTGCTTGGGGCCCGCGGTCCATGTGTACGCACGTACCTGATAATGATCTTGCCATCGGAAGTTGAAGATGTGAAAAACTTCGTCCTTCTCCGCTCCGGCATATGGAGAGACCCGCCCCTTATCTCGAACCACCTGATCGAACCACCTGATCCAGGCAGGTAGTTACTCCAGCAAGAGCGTGTGTGGGCGGTCATGATGCAAACTCACAGAGAACCCGAATCTTTGTTCATAAGACTGCTTGGTGAGCTTGACAGAGGGAGACCTTCAGTATAGTACGAGGGTCTCACGGTTGGCTCTAGCTTCGGCGTGGGCCGCATCACACACAAACTGATGTCACATCCTTGGGAATGCCCATGGAAAACAGAGTGCGGTGTGTCTGGCCAGTTCAAAATCAAACGAAGGTCGCCTGCCACACCCCGTCCCTGCCGGAGCATGGAATAATGAGGAAAGAACTACAAAGAATGCGCTGATCACGCACACGAGGCCGTGGAACTTTCAGCTCCGGCGGCCTGATAACAGACCACAGGCTGTGGGGAAAGCACACTTGCAAAACTCCACAGGTCTAGACTGCGGCTTGAAAATCAGGGAGTCACAGGGGGTTCCTGTGCCAGACTAATGACCGGCATGTTATTGACGCCTGTCGTTTTGATTCCATGTTCCGGTCCCAAAAACACGCCGCCCTGACGACTCAGGCATCACTTGGCGTATGAGCTCCTTGGCTGTGATCGCTTTGAGATTGTACCTGTGAGGAGGTCTGGTAAAATTCCCGTCCCTTTGATCACTGCCCATCCCGGACGCTGGGGTCGGGAGCATCCTTGAGCACCAAGAAGTTCTGGGTAGAGATAGGTACCGCAGAGATAGGTAGATATTACCTAGATAGATAGCTGCTTAACTGGCGGTGTGTCATGCCCTGGACTTCAATGTTGCCTTCGGTCAACATATTGTTCACTTCAGCCCGACTGCCTCTGATTCAGGAGGACCTGGTCACCGCAAATCTTGCAAGAGCAATAGTTCTGATGACTCCTGGTTTGTGGGTCTTTCCGAACGAGAAAAGCAGTAGCTGGAGGACTTGGTGGGCTTGAAACTGGGAAGGCACCTGGGAGCGTTCGCCGAGAAATGTCAGCTAATAAAACCCCAGCCGCCCCCCTCTCTTCACTTGATTTTTTCTTGACCAAGCCACCTCCGAGATCACCTCCCATGGAAACTCTGCTCACTCCAATTCGTCAGCCCTTTCCATTTCACTCTTCCTCCATGTCCCAGTTGTGCAAACACACTCAACGAGCGGCTTCAACATGACGGACCTCGCCACGGGCCTCTTCTCAACGCCTCTTCAGCCCCAGGAATCAGCCTCCCAGACGCGCCTTGCCCACACACACTGTACGTTCTGACTGACTCCAAGTTGAGATGCCACTTTGTCATGCTCCCTTTCGTTGGCTGACAATTGTGTGTCTTCAAAGGCAGCGTATTTCCTCCTCAAACAGCTCTAGAACACCACCACAGAAGCTGGCCAGCATGGATACCCAACGTCAACGAGACTCTCGCTCGGCCCCTCCTGCCAGAGCTGAACAACATTCAAAATTACATCCCCTTCTGCACACTCCCTTCTGCCCTCCAACAACTGCCCCCCGCACCTCCTACTTTCGCGGAAAACCCTTCTCTCGTCACACGATGTCCGATCGAGGACCCAGACCCCGAAGGCTGCGGAAAGCTGGCGTGTTTGATCCGCTTCGGTGTCCCTATCACTCCTGCCGACGGAGCTCTGGGGAATTCAGAGACAACCATAACTTTCTGTCAAGCCGGGCCTAGAGCTCGACCACGTCAGCAAAAGTGAGTTCCCTTGTTATTTTGTGCTTTTCGTAGCAGCTTCTGACCATAGTTTCGTCAGTGTTCTTCACTAGGTGCCCTGCAACGACTACAGACACCCAAAACTGGCGGATTTGCCCAAGCCCATCACCGACGATGGCCATGTCACAAAGTCTCTGGAGTGAGGGCTTCGCCTCCTACCTGCCAAAGTTTGCTCTCGCGGCATCGACGTCCGAAATGTCATGCATGTCATTAACTTCGACTTCTGCCGTGGCGATTCACCCTGACTGCTACTGGAGTTCCTCTGGCGGCATCGGTCCAACCACCCCGAGGCTTCGGTGACCAGGCGGTGCCGCGAAGCTACCATCTGCTGGATAATGGCTGAGCGCCTCTAGCATTCCGGCCGCAGCCGAACATTCCCCCCGAGCACAAAATTCTGGGTTCCGCTGGCCGGAGAAGATCACCAAGATCTCTCCTGCGGTAGTGCCATCGACGCCATGTAAAAGTCACTGTAGGGTACGCACGCCGGCTGTAGGGTACGCCTTGCAAAACCACGGCCACCACCACTCCTAGGAGCCATCCGCGGCCAGCCGCAAGACCTGGGTCCTGCTCCAGCTAAAGACGGCCATCTTTTCTGTGATCTACTATTTCTTTCTTTGACGGTCTCGGAATCACACGACCCGTCCGCCTCTGACTAGAGCCCGGAGGGTATACCAAGTGGGCAGAGTACGAGCACCTCAACATCAAAGTCATCAAGCCGGACATGGTAGTCTTCTGAGCCAGCTTCCGTCAGGAGTTCCCAGCGCTCCGTCGGCAGGAGTGATAGGGACGCCGCAGCGCCGTATCGCACCGCCTAAGAGCCCCAAGAGTTCCCCATCGGTTTCTTGCGTCCCAACCTCGGTGCCATCCCCCCTCATGTGGGCGTTTGGCGCCAACATCAACTCCAGACTCCGGATGCGCGGACCGTGGAAGTGGTCTGACGCCGAGAAGATCGTGAAGGGTGTGATGTGAGAGGCTCTCACGCGCAAACGCTGGTTCTTTGATGGGGGAGGAAGAAGTTGCTGAGTCTTGTTGGTTTCATGTCATTCTAGCTCATGTGTTCGGTCTTGATGTAGCCTACCTTACCTACACCTAGATAGCTTGGATAGAACTTTGGATCATATGAGTCTTTCGACTTGAAGATGATTTGATTGCGCTGAAATATGTTCCTCGTGACTTTGACACCCCTACTGAGGTTTTTCCCATTCCCAGAACCTCATATTGACACGCCTGCGAGCTGTAGATCTGCAGAAATCAGCCTTATTTTGAACATGGACGAGATTCGACGTCATTGGGGAGATTCGGCTGAGGGCTTCCCCTGCCAACATGTTGTGGAATTACTGTACACAAGATATAGAGAAATGCCCTGTCTGGCGTGTTTCAAACCAGACGACAGGACGACCAGCTCGTACTATTTTGCGAGACTCGAAGGCCGACAAATATCTGAATTCCAAGCCCTGATGCCGGAGTCATGTAAGCCCCTTTTGGCTCAAATTTCCCTCTAGCTCGTTTCTGCCAGCACTAAGCAACCCCATCAAAACTTTTGCGGTGCCTCAATTCATCCAATCACTGTGTCTATAATGGCTGACGGTTGCCAATCTCCCCCTGAGTCACACAGACTTGGCAACCCGACGGGGCGTCCTCTCGGGTACTTGTATCAAAACCACGGCTTTTTGGTGGTCACACAGCAGGTGATATTGTGCTCAGACCGCATCCCACACGGCTGTCTGACAACAAACGAAGAGGCCCGGGGTATATCTTGGGAAACTCTCCCTCTGACTATCTCGTTACCTCGTTGCTCACCTCGACAGCAGGATGAAAGCAATCTACCTCCCCCTCCTCCCCACCACCACCGCCTCCAAACCCCATCCCCATATCCACAACACCTCCCTCTCCTTCCTCCCCTTCCTCACCCTCGAAGAACACTGGACCTCCCCCGCCCTCCTTCCCAACTTCCTTAACAACCCCTTTGTCCCTCTCCTCCCCGGCCTTAACACTATCCTCCCCCTCCTCACCGAAATCGGTCCCCCTCCGCCTCGCTTCCATGGACACAAACCAAATACAAACCCAAATCATATCCCACACACCCTCGGACCCATCCGCAATGTACGCCCCCAACCTCACCCGTCTCGCAAACGAGCAGCTCGCGCAAAGTATTGCTTTGTTGTCGGCCCCGGAAAGATTCAGGGGTTTTTGTGTCCTTCCTATGGGTGTTCCGGACGAAGCTGCGCGGTAGTTAGAAGTTTGTGTGAGGGAACACAAATTCGCCGGGGCGCTGGTAGATAGGTATGCATTTAGTTACCCCTGGTGGGCGGTTAGGATTTTATAAAGAAAAGGGGTATAATGTCTTATGGGGGATGGCGGAAAAGTTAGTGGTGCCAGTGTTTTTACATCCGACGTTCCTAAAGGAAGGGGAGGTATTTGACAAAGGCGGAGTGTATGCTAGCAAGTACCCGGTGGTGGGTGTGATAGGGTTGGGGATAATGGTGTAGGGGTGGTATGGGAATGTTAGGTTAAGCTTTTTAAGGATGTATGTTAGGGGTGGGTTAAATTACCGTCTTTTAATATTTGTTTTGCACGGGTGGACTTCTATTAATGCCTTACATACTGGATGTATTCCTCAGGGAGGGCGGTTACGACTAAGATATCCTCTTACCCTAAATGTTATAAGAGAAATAACCAACTTTTATTGGCCACTAGGTGTGTTTGACCGGTTTCCGGGGCTGGTGGTGGTGCTGGGGCACATAGGCGAGATGGTGCCGTATTGGATGTGGAGGGCGAGTTCGGTGCTGGGTAGAGGGAGGGAGGTGGCGCTGCGGGAGGTGTGGGCGAGGAATGTGTATGTGACGACGAGTGGGATTTGGAGTCTTGATCCGATGCGGTCGTCGCTAGCAGTGACGGATGTTAGTAGGGTTATGTATAGTGTGGATTGGCTACTAGCAAGAAATGAGGATGGGAAGGTTTTCATGGGGGAGCTGAGAAGCAATAGGTTGGTGACGGAGGCGCAGTGGAAGGGGATTGCGGCTGGGAATGCGAAGAGATTGTTGAAGTTGTGATGCGTAGAGGGATGCCTGAAGGGGGTCTCAGTGTCCGATGCCCACAGACCCTCAGCTCAGTGAATACAATGACCATTTTCCTGATTCAACATTGAACTGCTCGCTCAAAATCGTGTTGGCTGTATCGAACATGGTGCTTAAACATTCATCCACCCCCGGACAAGATTGTTAAAAGCATCACGTCACAACAACTGCGGTTTGACACGGTTTCGACCTCAGTGGCAATGGTGTCAAAGAGATACCTCCAAGTGGGCGACCCGGACCGCACATCACCCACGAGAGCGAGACACAGATCGTTGCCTCAGTCACAATCACCAACATGCCTAACCCAACCGACGGCATCACAAAGGCAATTGATGTCATCTTAAAGGCGAATTTCATCCCAGCTGCCGACGTCGCATGCGCCACCGTTCCGGAACGCTTTCACCTGGCCGACTCCTAGTCAGCTCTCCCGAGTCGCCGTCTTTCGCCTGTGTGGACCTTACCTACTCAAAACACGTCCAGCCGTGTGCCAAGTGGCCCGCTACCCTCCGTCACCACGTCCTCGGCTATCATGCCCTGCTTTCCGGCGGACTGGAAGAGGACGGATGGCAGATTGAGAACATTGACGACCAAGAAATCCGAAGGGCATGCAACGATACCTATCCGGGAGCGAGCTAATGAGCGAGCCCGAAATGAAGCAATACATGGTTCACAACATGATCTCTCTGTCCTGGAGGATTGGATGCGCTATCGCCACGGCACAGGCAAATGACACTATATGTAATAACCTAGAAATTGATCGTCGACACTTTCGGCGCCTCTGGGGAGAGCAAGGTGCTATTCAGGGGCAAAATTGTCAGCGTCACCAGCCTCACGGCTGAGAACTGTCCCGGCCGCTGTACTACAGCCCTGTGGGTTACTGAAGTTTAACAATACGCATACTAATCTTCTCATCGCAGGCCTAGTTCTGTCGCACTTCTTAGGAGGTTTGATTGCTTTGGGTCAGCAGCCTTGTCTACTCAGCCATGGCTACCTCCCTTAACTATGCCCAAATCTACTGGACCTGACGCAACACCTAGCTCATGCCGAACAAAGCGAACTATACCTTGCAATGTTGCATGATGATGTAGGGATTCTGTAACGCACAAACCATATGGGCTCAATTGGCAGGCGTGCAAACACGGAGTGCTTGCTGTCATAAGGGACTGTGGTCTAACATAGTGGCTTGGAACCAGTTGAATTAAGATCTGATGAACAATGTAATAATCTTCTATGGCCTCAAGGTTGTTGCCTTTCACTCTATGGCTCTGCCAGAGAGTCCTCTTTATACGTCTGTTATTGCGCCCGTGCGCAATCATCGTGGCTCAGTCTGACTGGCGTTCTGATACGCAATCGCCGTGGCTCAGCTTGACTTCACCCAGTGTCTGGCACTTGAAGATGAGTTCTCCGAGCGTCTCTCCCTGCCCGGATAGCTCCAATATCACACGGCCCTCCGAGATCCAGTCGCTCGCGCCCGCTGCTTGGGAGTGCCAAGAGCCTTCTCGTCGGCTGCAACACGCAAAGGCTTGGGGACTTGAGATCCTCGGCATCTTATCAAGCCAATTGTAGCATCGCTACAGAAAGAGCCATCGTTCAGAGAGTGGTATTTGGCAGAGTCGGTCCCGCTGAGCGCGGCTCTTGTTATTTAAGTACCTTCCAATGTCACTTCCTATCGCGCATCATATGCCTGCCCCCTCTGCCACCGGGAATGAGCATAATGTGTTGCTGTGGGAGGGAGCCGATTTTCTGAGCGGACATCTCTTTCTCAACCAAGCGCTTCCATCGGTCGTCTCCAGCGCTTGCATCGCCGTCGACCCATCATCTCTTTCTCGATCTCGCGCTCAATTACTCTTCAGCCTCACTCTTTGTCCTTGCCCTCGACCGCTTTAACCCTCGACCTCACTCGTTTTCTTTTCGTCTCAAGCGCTTCGATCGCTCTTCGATCTCACGCTTTCAACCTCACTCTTTGTCTCCTGGCCTTGAGGGCAATGATGAAACGCCCCCTTTGTCCATCTCACAAAGCGCGGCCTGGAAGCTGCGCTGGTAGGGGAGCATAGGCAGTTCTCGAAACCTTCTTCTTTGTTATCCACCTCCTGCCTACTATTGTATCGACGCCACGAATCATTGCACCGGCTTTTCTCAGACGTGAACGGACAGCCCTCTGACCATCACCGCCTCGCCATCACCGTCTCACCATCAGATGATAGGCTAGCGACGCTGCGGATGGAGATATCACCATGGCCAAGTGTAGGACTGGTGACGGTGACAATGTCGTGGATATAAGTACCCTCCCACCGAAGGAATTTGGCTCTTCTCGATTTTCTCAACCAACACCGACAGCTTCAATAACAATAATAACAACAACAACTTTCTCGACCTTTTCAACGGTAACACTAACGACTTTGACAACGACAACAACTTTATCCTGTCTGCACAATAGTTTTGTTCCGTCTCACAACACTTTTTTGTCCCGTCTGTAACTGGAAACCTTGCTGTTAAGACAAAGGTAAGAATGTTTTTATTTCTATTTAAGCTCCTTGATCTATCTCTCATCTCTTCACACTTTTCACTCTCCAGTCTTCACACTCTTCACACTCTTCACACCCTTCTCTCATCCGCCATCTCTCTACACTCTTCACACTCTTCTCTCATCCACAATCTCTCCGCACTCTTCTCTATAATTATCTCCCTATCTCTCCGTCATGGCCCTTCAAGCTAACCTGTACGGAGGCTTGCTGCAGGTTCTTGACTCGAACATTTCACACGACGTCATGGTTCATCAAGCTGCTGCTTTGCCCGCTTCGGCTGTCTGGTCGATCGGGGGAGGTAGCCCCATTGGCCAGATTTACGTCACCTACAGCCTCATGTCACTTCTCCGGACATGGCAGTTCCAGGTCGCCATTATCGCTTTCACTCTGCTCGTATTCGCCGCTAAGTTTTCAAAAGCCAATGCCCGAAACAGAGAGGCCGCGAGCAAAGAACAGATTACCCAAATGGAGACTGCGAGCAACGAACGGATTACCCGGATGCAGAAGAAGATGGAACTCGAGAAAACGAAAATTGAGACTGCGAGCAACGAACGGATTGCCCGGATGCAGATGGAGCTCACTTACCACCTCCTTAGCTCACAGCCCGACCCAGAGCTCACTTACCGCCTCCTCAGCTCACAACCCAACCTAGCTGCTCTTCAATCTTTGGCTGCAAAGCCCCAAGCTTTTCTAACAGCACTTGAAGCTGGCTCTAGTGAAATCTAGCCATCTTCCATGACAACGATTGGCCAACCGTTGTATTTCACCAAGATCCTGAAAGCCTTTCATCCAGGCTAAAAGAATGGATTACGCCTTTGCGAATATGTACAAGCCATTGTCAGCAACCGTTTCATAGATGTAACATAGCTATATATCCCCACTCTACTCTACTCTTTATCTTGATATGTGAATGATATGAATAAGTGCCGAAAATGGCTGTAGATTAGATAACACCATGTTGCATTTGTTCCTTTGCAACAGCAGTAGAAGTTCATGCAGCGAAGACTGATAATAATACTCTTTTGTATAGATTATCTCCTGTTAATTTTCTAGTCAAGTAAGCAACTCTACTCAATTCTAGTCATTGCACAAGGCACTGCCTTCCGGATCCTCTTGTTTCCAGCGTTAATATTCGCTGTGACACCCTTATTTACAGTGGCACTGCCCTGTAACTCAGGCCTTCGTTTGCTTCCTACAGTGCCGTAGGCACTGTAGTACGGCTTGGACCAGTATGCACTTCTTCCTCTGAGCCACAGCCGCTGTACTACAGCCCTGTGGGTTCCTGAAGTTCAACAAAAACGTTACGTGGGGGAAGTGTAGCTGAGGTTACGCGAGAGAAAAGAAATCTCACGCCTAGGTGTGTGTGCGAAAATTGGTGGGGCAAAAATCCAATTTGGGGCAGTTGCGCAGAAGTGCGAGGGTGAAAATGAATCTTGACGCAGTAACGATCGCCCGCGGACCCAGTTGGTGAGCCGACTGTAAAAGTGGGCCAATCCCGCTAGGCACGCTCATTTTGGTCAGCAACTCTTCAGCCAGTCTGGGAGCTGAGAGTCGTATATATAAATAACGGAGGTAAGATAATTCAAAGTTACTTAAAGGGATAGGTGTTAAGATATTCATGTTTATTTTGTGTTGTTTGCCCCTGGCTTCAGATGCTCTGAGGTCTCCTTGTTCTTTTCTGATGACTGTATTATTCCTGTTGAACCGCGTTTATGTACCTACATCCACTGTCCGCCAGTCACCCGCTTCCACGCCCACTTGACACACTGCACCGAAACGCAGTAGCCAAGTACTGCGACGACCAGCACGCCCGCAAACACCTCATCGGGCGGTGTTGTTCCCATAAAGTTCGGCGGCTGAAGCGCAAAAGCAAGGGCAATCCCGAGCGACAATACCGCTACTGTGACAGCCAACAAACCAAGAGACGCTGTGCTCTGAAGAAATGGCACCTTTCCGGTTCGCAACACAAAGATGATCACAACTTGGGTGACCAAACCGCTTACGAACCAGTTGGTCTGAGCCAGCGAGATAAGCGGGTGGTATGCCTTACGAATGTTGTAATGGAACCAGTTCAGGCAGAGTATTCCCATGTCGGCGGCGGTGCTCAGGGGTCCGAATACGACAACGAACCAGAGAAGACGCTGCCAACACCACGATTGCGGCTTCAGCATATACTCCTCGTCAACCTTATCCCAGGGCAGTGCGAGCTGCGTCATGTCGTAAAGCAGATTCTGCACGAGGATCTGCAGGCTGGTCATGGGTTGGTAGGGGAGCCAGATGGACGCAAGGAGGATGCTGAGAGCGTTTCCAAAATTGGCCGACACCACCATGTAGATGTACTTGATGGCGTTTCCGTGCGTGATGCGTCCCGTGCGGATGGCTTCGCAAATGATGGAGAGCTTCTTGTCGGTGAGGATCACGTCAGCGCAGCTCTTGGCTACTGCAGCGCCGTTGTTGACGGAGATGCCAACGTCGGCGAAGCGGAGCGCAATGCAGTCGTTGATGCCGTCGCCGAGCATGCCCACTGAGTCCCCTTGTGACTTGAGCGAGAGGACGATGTCGCCCTTTTGCTTGGGGGTGAGCTTGGCAAAGATGGTTGTGTTCTTGACTGTCTTGTGGAAGGCTTCGTCGGAGAGCTCGGCGATTTCTGGACCAGTAATGGCCTGGATGCCGCTCTCGAGATCACCGCAGACGATGTTCAAGTCCCTGCAGATTTTCATGGCGACGCGGGCGTTGTCTCCTGTGAGGACTTTGGCCTCAACGCCGAGAGATTGGAGATCGTTGATGGCGGCGGCGGCATCGCTTCGAAGAGGATCAGAGAAGGCGAGGAGGCCTTCAAAGACCAGCCCGGCGGCAATGTCGACTCCCAGTGCCTCACTAAGTATGCCTTCGACTTTGCTGGAGTCGATCAGGCTGGAGGCAACAGCGAGAACTCGATAGCCGCTGTCGTTGTACTGGTAGGCTCGCTGGAGGATGCTCTCCTTGCGTCTTCCACTGAGCAGAGGAGTCGAGATGTTCGAATCCTCCTCTTGAGCAAACTGACACATGTTGAGGACTTCCTCAAACGCTCCTTTGACAATGAGCTTTGTCTCTCCGTCATCGGTCTTGAGAATTGCACCCGAAAACCGAGCTTCAAACTGGAAGGGAATAACACCGAGCTTTGTTCCAATAACCATCTTCTCCTCGGATATTGCAGCCTTGGTGATGGCAATATCGATGCAGTTCTTGTTGTCGTGGCATCCGGCTTCAGAAACGGCAAGGCTAAGGACTTGGTTGCTCTCGTTACCCTTGACGTTCTCGAATCGGTGTAAAGTGACGTTGTCCTCGGTCAGAGTGCCTGTCTTGTCGCTGCAGAGTACTCGAATGCTTCCAAGGTTCTGGACGGCGTGAATGGTCTTGACGATAGCGCCGCGCTTTGCAAGTTTCTGGGCACCAACCGCGAGGTTGGAGTTGATGATGGCCGGTAACATCTCGGGGACAATGCCGACAGCAACAGCCAGGCTGAACTCGGCCGCCTGCGCCCAGTCTCCAGAGTGTTTGCCCCGGATGGCGAATACTACAGCGACCATGGCGGTCATCAGGCCGATCATCAGGAAGCTGACGCTCCGGATCCCCTTGTCAAAAGCTGACGTTGGCTTGGTCTTTGTCAACTCCTCAGTAACGGTAGCGATGAGTGATCGATCGCCTGTTCCTACGACAACGGCGGTGCCATGTCCGGAGACAATAGATGTGCCTCTGAAAGCGATATTGGGTAGGTCAAAGGGAGACCCCTTGGCTGCGACCTCGGTTGTGGTAATCTTGTCGGTCTTGTACTCGGGGTTGCTTTCTCCGGTCAGGCTGGACTGGGAAACCATCAGCCGGTTGGTGTTGAGGAGGTAGCAGTCGGCGGGAACGGTGTCGCCTTGGCCGAGGACAACGATGTCGCCGGGGACGAGGAGCTCCGAGCCAATACTCTGCGTCCCAGTCGGTCGATGGATGTTGGCCTGCGTGGTTGCGAATTCGGCTTGGAGCGCGGCCGTGATGCGGTTGTTCTTGTAGTCTTGCGTAAACCGCAAGGCGACAGAGAAGGCCACCATTGCCATCAGAACTCCGAAATTGGCCCATTCTCGCCCGGGCGTGGCCACGGAAAGAATGGCGAGGACGATGAGAAGGGCGTTGAAGGGGCTCATGAAGCTGAGGAACAACATCCTTGGCCACGACGGTGGTTTGCAGACAGTCAGAACGTTGGGCCCAGCACACTCGCGCCTCTTATCAGCGGTATCAGAGCATAGGCCTGATTGGATGGTCCTGAAGATTTGCAGCACACGCTGGCGGGGCGTTGTAGCCAGGCAGCGGAGCACGAATTCCCGACTCAGAGATGGGTCCGAAAGAAAATCCCAGCGTATGTATTCCGAGAGGCTGGCAACGGGGCCTTGGCCTCCGGACGGCTGTGACAGCTTCGGCGGCATCCCTGCGTTGTGTCAAATTTATTTGCACCTTCAAGTTGGACGGACTAGTACATGTACGGACGTAAGTTCTTTGTCTGCTGGTAGTCACGGACGTTGAAGCTGCGTGTGTCGAGAGCCCGAGCAAAAAAGGGGGCGGTACTTTTTAATGCAGCTATCAACGGTTGGACAATGCCTTTGTCACGTCCAGAACAAAGGGACATGTTTACCTTGAACAAAGGCTGTATAGACGGTCAAACCTACTCCCTTGCTGCGAAGTAGTGGTACCAGTGCTGTGGTCCGTGACTGGTATTCATGCTCTCGTGGGATAGTGTGTTTGAGGACGACGAAGCTTCTATGTTATTGTTCACGCAGCTTTGATAGCCCTAATTAGTTGAACGAGAAGCGAGGGAAGCTGGATGGTAGAAAGTAGAGGCCACTGGCGCCGGGAGGGATGGCCTTTTGTGCTACTAGGCCGTCGGCAGATGGCAACACAGACCCCCCAACAAAGATCATATTGCGCAAACAATCTTTGCTTTCGTCCGTAAGGCTAACCCATAACCGATGCTTCTGAAATAAGCTCTCAGGGACAACCCAGTTCCCGGCCGCAGGGGTACGGAAAGATTTTCACGTGATCAAACTTTCGAGTTCAGCCCATGTTTAGTCGTTCTAAAAGCATCGATTCGTTCTAGGCGACATTTTGTTGATGGAGGGTTGTAGACGCTGCGTAGAACCCGTTGTCGCCGTGCGTCAGGCCGAGACAAAGGCCTTAGAAACCGAGCCGATTATGCATTAAGGCGCAATTACCACAGGCCTGGAAATAGCACAGTACTAGGGCTATTCTACATACGGCCATCGCGCAACATCTCATAGGAGGTGGTGAAAAATGGTTCCAGTTCATGCTCAGACGATACTCTACACAGAAGAGTCTCACTTTTTGGCATTTTGCCTTGCAGCCTTTCTAGGTATGCTGTCAGTAAAAGCCCCGTGGTATTTATTTGCACGAAATCCCGGGGTGATGCGCGAGCAGGCCGCCTCAACCTGCGCTGTATGAAACGGCCTTGAACGCTCCCAGCTCCCAACTCAGCAACAACAAGGTGGTTTGTTTGTTTGAATTTCGCAAAGGATAGACTGGCTCAAACTTCGATATTTCTAGCTCTCCGTCAATTTAAATCAATATTTCGGACGTTGACACTCTCTGGCGCGATCATCTGGATGCGGTGGAGAGGGGCGCTGGAGTCTTCCTGGTGGGTGAGGCAGGTGCGACTTGGACGGGACAAGGGATGGTCCAGCATCGACGCAGCATCGACGCAGCAGTGACTGCCATCAACCTGGAAGTTTCCAGGGGAGGCCTGGTCAGTTCAACCATTCGACAGTCGGAAACAAAACGTCCAAATCTGTATCGACACAGACCAGACACCTACCCCCTCACCCACCGACGCCGCGTTTCCGGAGGCTCATATTGATGCCTATCATCTGCCGATGATAACGGTAAGTCGGTACCGCTGAAGGCTGGTGCCCATGAAGACCTTCTCAAGTTTTATTAGTATCCCAGTGCCTGCATATTAGTTACTTCTGAAAGCCCATGCTAACGACATGGAAGACTCCAGATACCCGGTAACACTCTTGCGTCCATCAGCCCTCGATCCTGAAGCCCGTCGGGCGCCCGTTATGGAATACGATCAGTCCCTATCCCCTGGCCTTCCTGGCACGACAAATTACAAGACGTTAGACATTTTCGAGATCTACAACACTGGGTTGACAAGGCCCCTCGGCGCGAGAAAGTCGCCACTCAAGACCTGCGAAGTGCCGAAATGCAAGCTGATCGTCCCGTTCAACAAGGCGGCTATTTGTAGATGCCGCCGAGCTTTGCATCTGAACCCAAGAGCCGAGAACATCACACATTCTTACGATTACCGCTGGGCCGCAGTCTCGCAGATGCGCCGCCTGCAAGGCATCGCCGTCTACAGCGCATAGGTGCCTCTCTAGCAAACGCTCGGTGTCAGAACCATTCTCTGCCATCAAGTCGCCTATCTCACACTTGGCTGATCGCTTCCTTGCAGTACAATAATCGCAACTATCACCGTCGCAGTGCATCTGCTTACCTACCTAGCCACCACCGGCACTTGCATCCCGTCCCACCCGTTCTACGTGATCTGGGGACAACTCTCATCCCAGCAGAGACCAAAATATGACGTGAGAACTTGAACCACACGATTCTCCCGCACAATGGGCCTAACAGGGGCAGGCGTGCTGCCTCGGACCGATTCCCAAGTTAGCACCGGCCAACCACCGCCCGCACCGCAAGCGGGTCGGACTGAAGCGGACTGGCGCAATGGAGACCCAAGTTCCTGGCGCACACGCGCCCACAGCGGGTGGCGGCGGCGGCGTCTGCTTGGCTGCCCTGACCGCCACGGCGACCAGTAGACGCCGAAAGGATCCGCTATCGAAGGATTTCCCAACTCCACACTCACGTTTGTCGCGCCTGGGACGTCGGCCCGGTTGCGCCTCTTGCTCGCCTCCGGATTGAGCGCTCGAAAGAAACAGAGCACATGCTCACTCACCACCTGTTAGCCCCTGATTATGCCCTGTTGCATGTCTTTTTTACGCGGTGATTACTGGCCTTACAGTGATGCTGACCCAGGTCCCGCTGGACGAGGACCTCGGATTCCAAATTCCTTAATACTCCCTTCTACCGTACATACCAGTAACTGACGTTACTTCGAACCAGACAGCCCTCTAGAATTGGAGAATTTACTGCATCACATGCGCTTGTGGGGATCCATTCTCCTCCACAACAATTCGTGCAAGAGTGGATCGCTAACAGTCAGTCTTTCGGGGCGACTTGGCATGGTTTCCGGGCGGTCACCCCGCAATGTTTGGAGGTGTCAGGGGGCCCCAGGGAACCAAAGCAGTCGCCCAGGCCCCATTCACACTTGGCTCGCCGGATTAAGGGGCGAACTACCGGCACGCGTCCCTCCACGCTACTACGGCGGGACCACGGACACTTGTTTCGCCAATTTCGGTACGCCCGCCGTCAACCATGGTTGGAACACCAGAGAAATGCACAAAGGATCACGCGAGAGAGTCCACATTTTGAGCAGTTCGAGCGATTGAGATTAAAATATGGATGCTTTTGCGAGGTTCAGTACCCAACTAGGGTATCTAGCAAACAAGAAAGTAATGACACCACAAGCCAACGCTTCCTCCCGACATGCGCAGTAAAAGAAACAAGCACAATGATCCACCCACTCCATGCGACCCCACGGCAGTGTAATGATCCCCATCCCCAGACCCATCCGACCACATTGAGGCTAGATGGATGGGTGGGGCCACACCCGCAACTCGGGGTTTGCAGCAACAGCGTGCGACCACTTTAGGCGACAATCTTCTCAGTGACGTGGCCCTCATCGTCGATGATGACCTTGTCAACCTTGAGGGAGGCCTTGACGGGGTTGGGCTGGTCGTAGACCCACTCGAGCTGCTCGAGGGTACGGCCCTGGGACTCGACACCGAAGAAGTACCAGCAGATAGCCTCAATGACATCCCAGGCGACGAAGACGTAGACGTAGTTATGCTGAATGTTCTTGAGGGCAATGGGGCCGGCGAACTGGTTGATGAAGCCCATGGCGCTGACGATGATGCCGGAAGCAGCCAGACCCTTGGCGCGGGTGGTGGTCTCGAGGGCCTCGGTGGGGATGACACCCTGGAGCGGGGTGTAGGTGAAGGAGAAGACGATGTTGAAGAGGAAGTAGGTGGCGAGGGCGGCCTGTCCATACGACATGTTGATGTTGTCCGGGGGCTGCTGGCTGAGCACGGTCGAGAGACCGGCGTTGCAGGCCAGGAAGATAGCGCAGAGGAGGGTACCGATGATGAGCACCTTGCGGCGGGGCATGCGATCAGTGAGGGAGACAGCGGTAAGGGCACCGATGGCAGACAGGCACTGGCCGAGAATGTTGTAGCCGAGCTGCTGGGGAACCTCGGTAACACCGAGCTGACGGAAGATGACAGTGTTGAAGTAGCCGAGACCGTTGCCGGAGAACTGGCCGAAGATGGAGATCATGAGCACCTGGAGCATTCTCCAGCGGGCGTTGTGGTTGGTGAGGAAGGGCCTGTAGTCCCACCAGGTCTTGTCGATACCGTCAAGCTTGATTCCCTCGCGCATCTCATCGATCTCGAGGCGGACGAGGCGCGAGTTGGGGTCGCCGTTGCCGTGGTACTTGACGAGAAAGTCGAGGGCCTCCTGCTCCTTGCCGTTGGCAATGAGGAAGCGGGGTGACTCGGGCAGGAAGAAGACAGAGGCCATGACGAGGACGCAGGTGGCGGCCTGGAGAATGAGCGGGATGCGCCACGAGTAGTCGTTGGTCATGTAGTTGGTGCCGAAGGTGATGATGGCAGCCGGGATGGCACCACCGAACCAACCGCAGTTGTAGAAACCAGTGCAGCGTCCACGCCAATGCGGCGGTGCAATCTCGATCGAGTAGGCGGGGGCGGCGACGGTCATGATGGCAATGCCAAATCCGAGGATGAAGCGGCCGACGACGAACTGGGGGATGGCGGAGGCGGTCGAGACGATGAGCATACCGAGGATGATGACCACGGCACCGGAGAACATGCCCTTGCGGCGACCAAAGCGATCCGAGAGAACAGCGGCGAAGGGAGCGCCGACCATGGAGCCAACGGTGTACAGGGAGAAAATGACCGAGACCTTGGGGCCAGTGTCACCGTCGGTCTGGAACTTCTCTTGGAATGTCTTCATGGCGATGATAGACGTCATGAGGGAGCCATCGTATCCGTTGGCGCAAGCACAGCAGAAAGCGATGAAGACGGAGACTGCAGCAATGTTAGGAGGCGTCCAAGGTGGTGTTGGTGATGCAGCTGGCATAGACCGGGGAGTACTCACAGAAGAGATGGAGGGATGTCCTGCTCCAGGGGTTGATCTTGGTCTCAGAGAGCGCGGCGTAGAGCTCGGCCTGGGGTGCTATCGTCAGTCCTGTGTCACCAGAATGGCGAGGATGAAGCCAGACTCACATTGTGGACCGTCTTCTCCTTGAGGCCCTCCTTCACGTCGCCGCCGTGGCCAACCTTGACGGCGGTGGTGTCGACCGTCTCGATGCCGTGGGCGGCGTGCGGCTTCTCGCCGATGACATCGTGCGAGCCGTTGTGCGAGCCGTGCGAAGACATGTTGTCTGTGTGTCCGAGGCGAAGGTCGAGGACGAGAGATGTCGTTGTGAACCTTGGCTGACTCCGAACGAACAGGTCAAACCATGGGCAGCATCGCGTCCTTATGTATTACTACGGCAGTACCGCGTGTAAGTCTGGAGAGCACGACCCCAGGATTCCCCAAGTTTCCCCAATCTGGCCGCGGAGTGCTCCTCCCGAGGTGCCGAAAGGGGACGCGAGGAGGGTGCCATGCCATTGCTGGGGAACGGCGCGCTCTGATTGCTCAAAAAGCTCCGCCCAAATTTTGGCTCTATGGGCTCGTACGCATTTGCTCGCTCGCGGACGGGGGAAGCAGACCATGGATGATGGGGTAGCCATGGGGTCCCCGTGGGCTCGTGGGCCGTCCAGAGCTGCTGCGCGCAATCCGCCGGAGCCATGAGCTGGTTCGAGCTGGACCCATCTTGCCGGACGTCGGGCCTCGACTCCATGGCCCTAGCAGCGAGGCAAACCGCAGGCGAGAACCGCAGGGGGGCCGGACTGGCTGGCACCGGGTGCGCCGCCAAGACCCCAACGGCTCCAACTTGGTGCTTCCCGAGGCCATGGAAACCACAGCACCATCCGGCTTCGCGACTCCACCACCATTTCGGTGCAGTGAACTGCACTCTATGCGCCGCGCCCGTGGCGGCAGGCACCCGTCGCACCCGTTTTTTCTGGGCGCGCAATCTTGCCCATCGCCGCGCGATCTCGAGATTGAGCGCGGGAGTCCCCGCTTCTTTCCCACCCAGGTGTCTGCGGAAGGACGCCTTGGTCGCTCAATTCGCACAGGGCGGTAGCGGCATCAACGCCTGCAAGCGAACCGTTGTCACTCTCTGCCATTCTAATTGCACTTGCCAGCCGCAATCTCGTCCGGTGTGATCGGCTCGCGGCAGCATGAAACCGCCTCTCCATTCATTTGGACGCCAGTGCGCTTCCTCCCCGTCGTCTCATGGTCGCTGCGCTTTCGTGGGGCGGAATCTCCAGACTCCCCACAGGCGGGGGGTTCGTCTCGATGGTCCCGGAGCGCGCCCCGGAGAGGTGAGGGGGGGATGCATCGGTTGGCCGCTCCGTCAAGACGACAAATAAGCATCCCTGCGGGCAATCGGCCGCACGAGCAAGAAATAAGAACGAGGGGCTGCGATCGGGCGGACGCTCCAGTTGCTAACCCGCGTTTGCGGCGCTCGAGGTTGGCGCTGGCAGAATTTGCTGAGGTAACTGCTCCCCACAGTTGCACAGCTCCACCGACAACTGGAGAAGACACATGGCGTGCCACAAGCGCGCCTAAAAACAGCCTGGCTGAGTTGCATGGATGCCACTGTTGCTTGCAATCTCCCTCCAAAATCTCGCTGTTTCCCAGAGCTACCCCATCCAGCTTACCTAAAAGCTTCAGGTTTGATCACAAAGGGTCCTGCCAGCCGATGCGACCGGAGTTCTCGGTGCAGCTAGCGCACGCCGGTAGCGGTTTCCCCAAGGCGGAAGACCAAAATGGCGCCACCAGGGTTCTGGACAAGCGCAAGATTTGAGACGACAGCCGGCTCGAGAGCGGTGCTAACGGTGATGGATTCCGGCAGAGGTTCTTCACATGCGTTGATGAAGGTCAAAGTATACCGGTAACGGCTTGTCGTGAAGGAAACCCGATGAACTCGCTTGCTCGCATGCATGTGGCGCAACGCCAGGTGAGTAATTGGCTTGGAGCCGCATGCACGTGCATTGCATCCAATGGGCTGTTGATGGGACCACACTCTGCGACAACTACCAGGCTCCCGGAGGCGCCCTCACCCTCCCTTTCCGTCGGGCTGGGCCATGGCAGCCACCACGGCCCACGGCCCCGGGGAGCCCCACCACCCGAACCTCTCCACCATCCCATCCGAGACGAGGGCGAAGCTTCACATTTGTGTGCAGTGAAGCGAAAAAAAGCGCCCGTGAATATGCCCGCTGCCTGCCTGCAGCCCATGCGAGCGAGCTTGTCATTTGTGTTGGCGGGAAAGCTTGGCCACACTACCAGCCACCAAAAATCCACAAAATCCACCCTCTGGCGGATCTAGAAGCTGCCGATCCGGGGATCTATTCTGCCGGGTGTCATTGGCTGTTAGGGCTGGGGGACATACTGATATCAACATGTTGCGGTGATGGAGGTAGGGAGGTGGCTGGCGGTGATCTAGGGGGTGGCGGCGGTACTTCACCTCCACCGTGCGAGACTGTTACTCTTTTGGCGCGCAGTCTTCCAGGAATTGTATTGTCTGATAATTTTGCATTCTGAACTTAGTTCAAGGCCCGACATTATCGGTGATATGTTTATTTCAGTCGTCGTTCCTCCCTCAATCATAACTCGACCGTTCGCCGTGTGGTTGGGCACGTGGGGGAAAAGGGGCTTGCCATGCAGTGAACCTCAAATCCAAACATAAATGATGATTCTCATGCGTAGCTTTGTCCACAGTCTACTACCCAAACAACATACATCACGCCATGAAAAGCCCAGCATGGATGACATTTTTATACATGAAACCTTTGCCACTAGTTGCCCTGGATGGAAGCTCAAACAATCTGATGTGCAGTCAGAATGTCTTGATGAATTCAAATTCAAGCTGCCTGAGTGACGCCATCCAGGTAGATCTAAATCCCGCTCCCTTCCAGCATGGCCTTGACACGCAACTCAAAGTCAATGCACCAGATACCTCCTAGGCAGTCCGATAAGTCCCGCGAAGTCATTGAATTATAGCGAGCTCCAAATATATCTATGTAGCTACGAACTCTACATGCAGGCTGTCTCAGGATACTGAGCTGACCGTACATATAGCCGTCGCCTCCCCATACCGCACCTACAGCTTTGATATCACCACATCACAAGTAACGGCGTAGAAGGAAGAGAATATCCGCTTTTGGCGGCTTTTGCTTTTATTTATCTTGTGCCTTGGGATCTAGGAACATGCAATACCTGTAGTTGTCTAATGCATGCTGCAATTCATTCCCTCCTAAGATGACGAGATAAGTTAGTTCTTAAGCTAGATACCTACTGAAGTACACAATGGCCCGTTCCAGTCCATCAAGGTACGGATTAGAGCGTCGTTTATTTCTAGTTGTTGTCGTGTACCTGCCATCTCGCTGTGCAAAGCTGCAACCTCACATACCGCCGAACACGACCATCATGACGTCTAAAATTCAAGCCGCCAGCTCAGTTTTGCGAGTCCTCGTTGCCACACAGATATCCCGACTTGAGGTTAAAGCACGCAACGCAGCATTGTTTGAAAATATTCAGAGGTGCTCGTCAACAAATTTAAAGAAGACGGCCAATTCCCATTCCTCAGCTTTTTCTCCCACCAAGTCACCGCCCAGTCTCCGAGGCCATACGAGCCCGCCTGATCAAGAAGCAAGTAGCAAGTACAGCGGAGATTTCCTTATTTGTTTTGAAGACTCTAGAGATAATCGTCATATGTTTCTAATACAGCAAGCACTTCTAGTTCCTGAGTTTTCTTCCCCGACTCAGCGCTATGGGCAGACGTCGGACGAAAGGAGACAGCAGGAGTTTGGTGAAAACGGGGGGCAGGGCTTGTGGGGGGGCGTTGGCAGGGTTGGACGGGGTGATTGGCAGGGAGGGTGTTGGACTTGGTGGAATCAGGGGAGGAGGCCAAGGCCATAAAGTGCGTGATGCTTGGAGTTGGACGGAGGCAGAGTTTTTCTTTTTTCTTTTCTGTTCCTTTCCTTTTCCAGTTCTTCAAGTTTTTCCTTTTCGATAATACTAAATGCATAAAATGCATGACGCCTAATCATTTGCGTTTCTCTCGAAACGCAGCATGGCGCCTCACATCTAGCAATATTGACGTGATTTTGATTGTGATTTATTTGCCTAAGAGGACTTCTTCGCTAGTATGCAGTCTAGTCTTGTTCTCAACACTCCTCGATACTCCCCCACGCTCCTCCAAACTCAAAAGAACCTCCAGATTGAATCTGGCCCCTTAGTTCTCTTGAACGACCCGTACCACCTACACAGGGGATACAGCGCCGCCAGGCAAAACGCCACGTTCGCAAATATCGCCCATGTCTGATCCACTCCAATGCCTGGCTTCCCCGTCCAGGGGTCATTCGAGTCCATTTTGTGTCCCACCCAAGAGAGCATCCACGCTCCGGTAGTGAACAGCAAAAATTGGTGTACAACGTAGAAAAACAACGCCGAGGTGCCGAAGACAATGAGAACATGGAACACCCGGTTGGCGATTCGCGGTGGTATAGCCCCAAAGATCGCGAGGAGGAAGAAGTTGCCCGACATGGTGGCAGACCAAAAGGCGACGTCTGGTGGATACTTGATGAGATAGAAGAACGAGGCTGCTGACGTGAGGTACTGGTTCTTGTCCGGGTTCGCCACATGTTCAGGCATATGGAGACACCCCTCAGAGAGATTTCCAAAGTGTAGGAGCCGGGTAAGCACAAACACAAAAAAGAAACCAGCCCCGACCGCGAGGTTGGCCGCGTTGATCGCCTTGGTACTCCACGAGCGCGCGAGAACAACACGCCCATACAGCAGCCCGAGTATCGCAAACGAGAGCCATGCCATGGGCGGAAACCCTGACAGGACTCGATCGACCATTGTCCCTCCAACCGGCCAGAACCAAATCCGAAGCCAAACGCTCTCCGGCCTCTCCCACCCCGGCTCGACACCGCAATACCCGCCCGTCGGACTGAGCCAGATATTCCACCAGATGGTCACAACCGACAGCCCTA
>Ga0247758_1000361_pt1 | contig 40521 bp, 53 predicted proteins | sample UWRJL156409C4_FD_180950 | JGI IMG/M metagenome (GOLD analysis project Ga0247758, IMG submission 180950) | Plant litter microbial communities from Arlington Agricultural Research Station in Wisconsin, United States - UWRJ-L156-409C-4 | ecosystem: Environmental > Terrestrial > Plant litter >...
TCACCCCATCCAGCCTCGAACACATCTGCCGCGACCACTTCCACCCCTCCCCCGGGAAATTGCCAGGGCACACTCTCATGGCCTCCAGCCTCGCGCTGCGCACCGCCCCTCCAGCAATCTACGACGCCGCCTCACGCGCCTCCCCCCTCCTCCGCAGTGCGAAGCCCTCAGACCTCCCGCGCAACAGCGCAGATTGCTCCTGGCAGACTACTGGCCTGACGCTGCACTCGCTCTACGGTCTGGCGTGCTCCATCTCGGAGGCCGATCTGGAAATCACGCCCGTGCAGGCGTGGTTTGAGCTGGCGGGGAGGTATCCGAGGGAGGTTCTCATGCGGAGGGAGGTGCTGGATGGGCTGAAGAGGGAGTTGGCGCCTGTGGTGAAATGTCCGCACTTTGGGGCCGTGATGGAGAGGGCGGTGTATGAGAGTGTGGTGGGGAGGGTGTTAGGCGCGCCGGAGATGGTGGAGATGGAGATGGGGCAGGGGGGAGAGCATGGGGGGGGAGGGGCATGGGCAGGGATGAGTTGTGGTGGTGAGTGACTGACTGACTGGCTTGGGGGACTGGAGATGTGATGATGGGTGGGTGAGATCGAGTAAGCCGGGGAGGTGGTGAGGTGGGTGTAGAATCTGTGTTGGTCAAGGGCATTCTTGAGACCCCGTATCGGGAAGCCAGCCCATAGACGGGAGCGGACGAAAGCGGACATGAAAATGGGATCTATCGGCACTCGTTCAGCACGATAATCCATAATCCAAAGACTAGCCAGGATATTAGATACATATTGCGGAATACGCGGTGACAGCCGCATTCGTCTGTTTCGTTTCGACCAACCGCAATCCTTCCGATACGCAATCGAGACTTTGACATGTCGTCGTTGGCCTTGATGACAGGGGCCAAGATGCAGCTGGGGGTGATCTAGTTGCACTGCATTGGCAGGTGGATTTCATTGGACCGGGACGTGGGGGGGTTACACCATGTTTTGGAATCATGATTCCGTTTGTGAAACACATCTCGGGTGACTGCATGTGCCATGTCTTGGCGGTGGATTTTTAGTCATATGTGTGAGATTGGTATCGAGTAATCTGATCCTTCATCCGAGCTTGAACATATTCATGACCTCAGCCTTCCTCTTTACAGTACAGCATCAATGTATTCTCGTTGCGTCAGCGACCGGTCGAAGTTGTGGTCACCATAATTCCCGTCACAGAGGTAGGCGACTTCGGATGCCGAGGTTCTGTGAAGCCCAGCCGATACCAGATGGTCGCTGTCAACCACACCAAGAAACTCAAGACGAGAAAGCTTGAATAAGATGCCATTCCGAACTCCTCCCTCCAGGAAAGCCCTGTCGTAGAATGCTACCGATACTTGGACACCATCTCAAAAGCCTTGCCCACACTGTTCCTAGGGGAAAAAAAGAATATTGCCAGCCAGCAGCCAAGTACCACCGTGAAGATGAACCACCCAAGCGTCTCAATAACCACCGGTTGCTGCGCTACGATAGGATGGAAGAAGCCCGCCGCTTCCCACGCCATGTGTGCCCACACGCATAAGCAGAAGGCGGATCCGAGGTCCCGAAAACGCGGTTCCGTGTTGTACAGGGGGTCGCGCATCGCAATGAGCTTTATATGATAGAAAGCAGAGGCCAGCAGGTGGGAGGCGAACATCCACAGGACCATCCATGGTTGGAAGAATGGTGGATGAAATAAAACAGGACGAATGCCGTTGGACCAGACGTTTCTGAAGGTGACTGCGAGGACGACTACTTCCGAGAAGACCCCAATGCGTGGAAGAAACGGGTAGCAGAGGAGGGGAATCAGTAGCAAGGCGGTTCCGAGCGCCGTCGGGGAGTAGTTGAGGTTGAGGAAGTCCGAGAATGCATGCGTCGCCCACTGGCACGTGGTAGTAGCTTCTGCCATTGTGGCGGTGAGTCTAGACGGGGTTGTGATGCGTTTCTGGTGGAAAAAGACTGAATGTGGTGTTTCTGTCTTCGACAGGCTTTTTTCTTGTTCATGCCAGGGTGAGTTTGACCTTCCATTTGTTGAACTCATAGGGGGGAAAGGCCGCCCTGGCACCTGCCAGTTTAGTTGGCATTCCCAGAGGATGTTTTTAGAGACAGCAGGAGCATTGAAGAAAATGAGACAGAATTTTGTTGGCCACGGAGGAACACCTGCCAGAGTTCGATGCCAAAGTGGTCAGCACTGTCTTTACGAAGGTTCGGGCCAAAAGAAAGGGTCCTCTGAACTAGTGCGAAATATGCCTTGTTACTGTCAAGACCAACCATGGTTTTGGTTATGGCAGGCTACCTCCCATTCCGAAAGGGCCTACCTGTTTCTGAGTAGGTAGGTATTTCGGGGTGTTGGAAAGGCCTTCCTGCATTCTAAAAAGGCCTTTCACGATACAGTCAAGACTTTGTAATGTGATAAGCCTTGGGGGGCCTTGCTGTTTCGGCGCAGAGCTGTGTGAGGATTCCGACAACGTGTTTTCGCCTGGAGAGGAGGGACCCTTTCTTTTGGCCCGAGCCTTCGTACACTCGGTTCGAGCCTTCGGGCACAATGAATAATGTATGACTTCATCCAGGGTATTTATTCCGGGAAGAAAAAAGAGCTACATGGCACCGGCCGGGATAAATTCTTAGGTACCTATCGAAAGGGCTATACATTTGAAATAATCGACATGGTCACATATTGGACTGCCGATTGCGTATATGGGAGCAGGGGTCACATTTGGAATCATCACTCGAATATTGGTGGTGGTAGTTCACCCCTGCCCCTTCCAAACATCACACCCGATTTCACTCTAGTTCAAAGAATGTGATAAGGGCAGGAGTCATGGACTGCCTTCGGATGGCGAGTGACAAAGCAACTGATGTTAGCACCTACTCAGGGGCAAGTCCAGGAACGCCTTCCTCTTTTCCAACAGTTCGAACACTCGCTCCCTAGGCAGGGGAAAGGGCGAAAGTGGGCAAGGGTGATATCTCCCCCAAGTCAGCCCGCCCGCCATGCCTCGACTCGCTGCGTCTCGAATCACCACTCGCAGTGCCGGCAACGTCACCAGCCTCCATTATTTGTCGCACTGCATTGCATTCTGTATCTGTATTCTGCTCTCTCTTGGATCCCCACTCATTGTCCGACTCAACGCTCGACGCAATGAAGATGCTCCAGAGGCTTGCTCTAGCTGCCTAGGGCTCAGCAGCACTTCTGTCGACCTTGTCTGCCGCGCAGGCCGAGGAAGACGAGATCTCCGTCAGAATAGGCATACGTCCATATATAGGAAAATACGACGTATGTTATTCATTGCCTATCGAGCCCCGTTCAATGCTCAAGTTACTGACACCGTGAGCGCCCCCAGTCGAGAGGGTTTTACAACTTCACCAACATCCGCTATGGGATGCCTCCTCTGGGCGACTGGCGCTTCCGAAAACCCAGAGCCGTCCCCGACGACGCCCTAGTGACTAATGCTGGGCCTCACATCTGTCCCCAGGCCTTCCCTGATTGGGAGTGCGAAAAGCTTGCAACATTCATCAGGCCCAGGAGCGATGGCGAAGGAACCGAGTCGGCAGTACACAAAGAGACGCTCGAGGCTTGCAGACGCAGCGTAGCAAAACTGCTCAGGGATTCCGGCCAGACTGAAGACTGCTTGTTCCTCGACTTGTTTGTCCCTGCCACCTTGATTGATAGCTTGGATGGGGACCCTCTTCGCTGCGGCAATGCTTTAGCTCCCGTGGTTGTCACATTCGGTCAACATGAGCATAAATTCACCAGTGGTATGCTTTCCGTCATGGTCTCTCCCCGGGCCCAATGTCGGTGCTGAACCAGAGATAGGATCCAAGGGCAACAATCAGGACAAGTCAAAGGCTGCAACTGTCGCCCTCCACACAGCTCCGGGTGTCTTTGAAAGTCAATGTGGCGATGAGTCCCAGATCTCTGTCTCTGCCAACTGTAAGTCAAGACCGGTCGAGCGTTATCCAGTGCCTGATGTTAATTCTTTCTCTCCACAGTTCGACTCGGCATGTTTGGCTGGCTTGCAGACGATGCTGACCCTGCATCTGCAAATGCTGGGCTCTGGGACCAACGCCTCGCTCTCGAATGGGTCCAAGCCAACATCCAAAAGTTTGGCGGAGACCCGAGACGTGTGACTGTCGTTGGAGCCGGGCAGTCGGCCGGAGCACTCATGGTACGCCCCTTGATAGCACCGCACTGCATCCCCACTGGACTACCCCCCTTGCTGACCGTGTCTCTCTTCCCAGCACCAAATCACAGCGTTTGGTGGGGAAAAGAACCCATACCCATCACCGTATCATCCATCTGGAACAACTCCATTCTCCCAGGCAATCATTGTCGCTCCGGAATGGCACTTCTCGCTCGACACTGGGGCCACATTTGATGCCGTTATGCAACTCGCTTCCGAAGTGACTGGGACGACAATTCGAGAGGTCGAGCAACTTCGAGCACTTGAATCCTATACTCTAATCATTTTAAACCAGAAGGTGATCGCTTCAGCCCCCCGCAATATGATAATGTTTGGTCCCGTTTCCGGCGGTGATTTTGCGCCTCGACATCCCGCTCTATCCCTGAAAAGTGGGCAATTCGACAAAGCTGTCAAGGTGAGCTACAACTTAGGCGGCGGCAACCGTCATGTCAACATTTGGTTTGCTAATGGGCACTTATAGCTCATTGTTGGCTACGGATCCGCCGACGGATTTGACCTCGCAACCTTAGACGACAGCCGTGATGAAATTGACCGCAACTTGTCAGACCTGATGCGTGGTTTCACACGAGATTCTCTGCAGGAGATCGAAAAATACCTATACAGCGACGAGGTGCGCACCATGCTTGCGTATACATACGGCCCGCCGTCAACACTTCCAGCAGATATGCAATTCCCCGACACAGTTATCGCTGGGTCCAATATGGTGAGAGAGATATTCATGGGCTGTAACGCGAGAAGTCTCGCGCTCGCGCTCCCCGGCTCCACGTATATGTACGACTCTGCTCATGTGCCGGATTCCGGAATCCTGGGACTTTATGAAGACTTTGGTCGCGATGCCGACGTCGTTTCCGCTCCAAACTGGCGGGACCAATTTCTAAACTTCATTCACATGGGCACGCCAGACCCCCACGGCGAGTGGCCAACCTACGGTAACGGGAGCAACGTAAGGGTAGCCGGGGTGCCTTCCATTCATGGGGATATTTTTGACAACCGACGTTGCGACTGGTGGACTAACGTTGGCTATGAGAAATTCTTCAAGGAGTCTGATGCTGCGAGGGCTGCGAGCCAGGGGGAATGAGCGCGCAGAATCCGGCAAATATAAGCCCAAGATCAACAGTCGCCCCAGTCGCAGGTTTGGGGAAGGAATGGAAACCAAGAATACCCTACAACACTCCACGCTGTAGCTTGTACCAGGAAGATTAGAATAATAGTAATTCGTTCAACCGATAGTTCCAGCACTCGCAACTTGCCAGGTCGTGCTCGCGAAATCAGTGTGACTGGACACACACATCCTATACAAGTCGTATTAAAACCGTGGGAGAATTGGGCGGATACTAAGCCGGAGGGACCGTCTACAGGCCGGTTCAGCACGTAGTCAACAGTTCGACTGTATGAGAATATTGAATGGCATCAATCAAATTTTACAATTTGAAGGCCAGGCAGAAGCAGAAGTGGAACTGAAGAAGTCTGAAGAGACACTACCAAGTCACACAACTCCAGGCTGCTCAATACCTATACAACCAGGCGTCTCTGTGTGATACATTTGCTATATAGAGACGAGTCTTTTAATGGTGAATGAGCGTGTGGCTAGTATATCCAAAGGAAATAGACACGAATATTAAAAAAATAATGAGTAGTGCGACCCCCCTCCCCTCCCCCGCTTGAAGATTTCATACGCCGGGGATTGAGAACCCAGGCGCCCCCGGCCAGTTTCCAATATTGGCCGGATCTCCGCCGATGCGGACGTAGATGCCCACAGCGGGGATACCGCCGTCCAAAACAAAGAATTGATACCACCCTGGCGGACAAGTATACTTATCAGGCGGAGCATCGACAGTGCATGATGTCCCTGCGCACGAGACCTGGGGCATCAAGACGCGCGCACCCATGGAGTTGCCGTGCGTGCTGGACACGGCGCCGAGGAGGGTCGCGGTGATGGCGCCGTTGCGAGCAGCGGCCCCGAGCGTGAAGGGGATTTTGGTCTGGCCCCATGACCACTGCCGGTTGGATTCGGTGAGGGTGAATGTAGGGCGGGGAAGGCCGCTGAGGAGGTATGGTGGGATGAATACCTCGACGCGGTACTCCTCGGGGTTGACGCCATCTTCGGGATTGGAGCCCGATATGAGAACGCGGCCGTCGAGGAGGGTGATGGCTTCGCTGTGGTACATCCGTGCAATTGTGGTGTTGGCGCCGACGGTGAAGCGGCTGCCTAGGGGTTTGGTAGGGTCATAGAGAAGGGCGTTGAGGTTAGGGTTGTTCGCGAGACCAAATCCAGCAACGCCATGATGGGCGCCACCACCGAGGAAGTATGTTCCGTCCGGTAGGGGGGCCATGATAGACATAACACGGAAAGAGGGCATGCGCTCCAGTTCCCAGGTTGGGTTGGGGGCATCAGGGTAGGTAGAAACGCAGTTGTCTAGGGCATTGGAGACTCCAATGGTAGAGCCACCACACATGAGGACTCCGAGAGGGTCCGTGAAGGGATATCTCTGGGGAAGGAGAACGGCAGCACCTTCCAAGGGGTATGTGCGGCCGGCCGTTGGGTCGTTCGGCGCACCCGGCGCGTTTGGGAGCGTCTTGACGGTCGCGAATGTGTTCTCGTCGAGAATTCTGGCCTCGTTCCAATAGGCGACAAAGATTCCACCGCTTGGGAGTACAGCAACAAACGGATACAGGTTGTTTGGATCCGTCCTATCTAGCCAGTCCATGTAAAGTGGCGCGGTTCCGGTGTAAGGCAGAATCTCAATCGAAGGAACAGCAGCAGCGTTTGATCCGGTTTCACCGCCAATCACCATGACGGAGCCATTGGCCATGACCATGACTGACGGGTACCAACGGCCAGCTTGGAGCTTGAGCATATTGACATCTTCCTGCCAGTCATGGCCGGGCCAGTAGAGGCGAGTTCCGTACGTTGAATCACCAGACCAGCCACCAACCATCAGCTGTCGGCCAGCCTTATCAGGAAGTGTCAGACCGGCAGCGCAGAAAACATCCGTCTTGAGGTGAAGTTCGCGCCAGGCAGCTCGGCCTTCACTCACCCTGGTAAGGTCGAGCTCATATGCGCCAGTCTCGTTACCTGGGCCGGTACCAAACTTGGACACGAAGGAGACCTTCCCGGTGATGGTCTCCATGGTGATGAGGGGAATTGTGACGCCATCAATGAGGAATTGGTATTCTCCAGCACGGTAGTCGCTTGGAAAGTCCCACTGGTAGAGAGGCTCTCCGGTCCAGAAGTAAGTGGTCAGTCGAGAGCCACCACCACAGATCGAAGAGGCATTGCCAGGGCATACAACATTGCATTCACTCTCGGGACGGAATGTTGCGCCGCTCGCCTCGACATTTGCTGGATCGCCGCAGTAGCACTCTATGCCATATTCAAGGCCCGCTGCGTGATATCCAAACGCGTGACATCGGTCCAGGCACATCTGCGGTGTCATGATACCAGGGAAGAGGTTCTCCCAGTATAGGGTACGCTTGTCATTGATGTTGTCGAGCAGGCAGCCCTGGTAAGTCCACGAACCATTGAGGCCACCAGTTTGAGGAGCCGGGGGTTTGTAGGTTCCCGGTTCGCCGATCGAAACAATACTTAGTCGGTCTCCAGCGCCACACTTCATGGCTGGATTCCCAGGGCAGTTCATGTTGCATTGAGAATCCGCGACCAAGGAGGCGCCGTTGAAGATGGCGTTCCCACAGAAGCACTGGACAGAAAACTCGCTTCCTGAGATGGTATACCCGGCATTCTTGCAGATATTGGCGCACGCGGCAGGAGTGTTGAGCTGCATATCTGGCACCTGGTAGGGCAAAGCCCGTCCGGTGACTCCCTCGCTCCAGCACCCATGGCTAGTCCATCCGTCAGGAAGGGCGGTAGCGACGGGAGCGGTAGTGCTGGTGCTCGGCGCTGTTGATGTTGAAGTCGAGCTTGGCAAAGGAGTGCCATCCTTGGCGTAAACTGAGAGCCGATTGCCAGCGCCGCAGTACTGGAAAGGATTACCAGGGCAGGTGAAACTGCAGTCTGATGCTGGTGCCACCACCGATCCAGCGTTGAATGAGTTGCCCTAATGAAACATAACCGTTAGTTATTCCTCTTTCAAGCTTATTTCGGGGGGGAGGGGGGGGTTCTCACGCAGTAACACTCACTTCCGTACTCCACGCCAAAGTACACGAAGGCAGAGCAAAACTCCTGACAAGACTCGAGCGTCATATTGTCCGAGGCAAATGTGGCGCCACTGAGTGCCCGCGTCCCAGTACCCTCAGTCCGGCATCCGTACCACTCAAAGTCGTCAACAACAGGGGGTTGGCTTGGCCCGGTCGGCTGAGGGCCAGTTCCAGACACGGAGGATGTCGCAGTGGCCACGACCGTAGAGGAGGTTGCCGAGGGGAGCTGCCCTCTAGTGTAAACATTCAGGCGGTTGCCGGCACCGCAATACTCAGAACTATTGCCGTTGCACCGCATTTCGCAGCCGGTGGCGGGAGCGCCGCCGTTGGAAATAGTGTTGGCACAATAGCATTCACTGCCGTATTCGACACCAGCCAGAAGAAAATTCGTTGCCAGACAGGCAGCAGTGCAACGGTCAACCGTCATCTGCGCAGCTGGAATTGTGGCGCCACTGACACCGTACGTCAGGGCACGCCCGGTAGTCCCCTCGGCATAGCAGCCCGCGTGGGTGAAGCCATTCACCCCGGGATTAGTCTGAGTCCCGGTGACAGCCGTGGAGTGGAAGAGGTTGAGCCTGCTCGGCCCACCGCACTGTGGCTAATGTCAACCAATATTCTCCATTTTAGGGCATTCTTCATGTCTAAGGAGGAACGACTATCTCAAGACTCCCAAGACAAGATGGAAGGGGATAAAAGGGGAAGTTCTCTCTGATTGAGTACTCACTAGCTGGGTTGTGTCTCCAGAGCACGCCATGCTGCACTCTGTAGCCGCGGCTTGTGCAGCGACCGGAGCTAGAGTGTTTCCACAATAGCACTCGATCGAGTATTCTACTCCAGCATAGGCGAAACTGCGTGTCCCACAATAGTTGATGCATGATTCGATTGTCATGTTAATAGCATCGGCATACCCGGCTGCGCCGATAGTCCTGCCCGGCACGTCGACCCAGCATCCTTCTGAGGACCAGGTGGTCGGGAGATTCACAGGCACAGTTAGTTGGGCAAATGACAGAGAGAACTGATAAGTTGTTAGCCAGAATACAAGTTTGACCATGCCTTTTATTTTGCCATACCGACGACAAGAGAAGCGAAGAAATGAGTGCGGACCTCATCGTGGAGGGGCTGCGCGTCCAGACCCGGACGCCGTCACCAGCTGAGAGATCGGTACGAACAAGTGACAAGGCCTAGATGGCTGGTATAGAGAAAACCATAGAGAGAATGTGGGATCCTGGCTAATATATATCGGCCATGTCAAGCCGGCAGTCATAGCTGGGGCTGGGGCTTTTCTTGCCAGGAACAGGAGGATTGCTTATGGGTCAACGGGAACACGACTTATAGTGAGCCATCAATGCATGATGGGGGTCCCAATGAGGCTCAGTCTCCGGATGTCTGCCGAGCAGCCGCACAGTTGAGGGTAGGGAGAATAGAGGCTGGCTGATGCTCGCGACCTGACTAGGGCAAGCAAGCGTCAAGGGAGGACTCTGAAAACACCGTCTCATTTCTACCCCGTCGGGTCGGGTTCTGTGGCGGTCAGGCCAGTGTCACCACGGCCCATCGGAGTCGGCATCCCGGTCTCACGATAATGCTGCATGGTCGCTTTGATCATGTCGACGGCGCGATGGGCTGAAATATTGATTGGGTGCGCTGCAGCAAAGAAAAACACGGAAGGTCTGAGATGAAGCCAGTCGGTCAGTTGGGCCTTGGAAGGATGAACATGGATGACTTTTGGTGGAGGCGTTGCGCCGCCTGCGTAAGGTAACCACCAAGCGCGCCCGGCTGTAGGGTGGTTGTTGATACGAAAACCGGAAGCATGCGATGCCCCTGTCGTCGATCCAAGATCCGGGCTACGGGGTACCTAGGGAGCCAGGCTGCTGGGGTAGCAGACGGGCCAACGAGGCCTGAGATAGATAGATTCAGGGTCCACATCGCCGCTACCTGTTTGTTTCCTTCTTTACCAGCGTGCTGTTCTGAGTATTTCTCAGAGCCATCGCGAGTACAGAGCTCGGTGTTCAGTCAATTTAGAGACAGCGGAAGGTTGCTGGATTGGCTGCTGCAATCTAAAGGGGAAGACGGCAGCATTGAAGTTCTGTGGTTCTGCGAGGCGTTGGCTAGGTAACACTGCGTTGAACCCGGTTTGGGCCGAGCCCCTTTTTGCACTAGTTTGAACTCTATCCCAAAACCCCTGTTGTAGTTGCAGCGCACTGATTGGACCCTCATTCTGGTAAACCAACAACGAGGAACTCATTGTTACAGGCTCACAATGCAACATTTTTTCCGACGTGTTATCTTCTCTCTTTCGGTGCTCCGGACCGAAAGACACTGGGCGCAAATGAATATGCCTGTCACTGGGTGACACGACATCCTTCAGCCCTTGCGTGCACCGTGCTTCGTACGACCTGCCTGTTCCCGACCCTTGAGATGAGCAAGAAAGTTCTCCCGCCAGCATTGGCGCCCACCTTCTCCCAGGGCTCCGTTGCGCTCTCCGAGCCTGAGAAGCAGCCATCGGAGAGACCGAGCAGAAGGGCCGGCTCACCGTTCATCTGATCTCGTTGTTCCAGAAGCACACCGTGAGCCCGACACAAGGCAGATTACCCACTTCTATTTTTGGCCACCACGAGCCGTGGTCGGGAAGCGCTGCGATGCAAGCGGGCAAACCGCCAAAGTGACAACATCAGGATCTACCTACTTATATCTAACTCCGCACGTCTGTGAGTTGGCGTCAACTTGTTGACAGATATTGCCACCATCCCACGCGAACTGCGCCAGAATACGCCCGCGAAAGATATTCAAGGTGAGTGGATGGAATTGAGTCGCTGACCGTGGGGGCCCGAACACTGTGGCAAGTGAGACATCTCTTATACTTACCGTGGTAGGCGGCATGGGTTTAACATGGTTTCGACTCACTCAGGTTTCTTGGGGACGTGGCGAGGCCTTAGTTTCAGTCACATTCGGCACCCTGGCTGGGTCGGTAGAAACCTTTGGATTTGATACCGGTTTTGGATACCTTCCTGGTAGCCGGTGGTAGCACCTATGGTCAACTCTACAACACACGACAGGAGATTGGTCCCTCTCCGACCAAGCATTGAGACAAACAAGGTGGTACTCAAGGCCCGAGACAACGAACCAACAAGAGCTGCCCTGTCTACCGAGACAGAAAGCTTGCCAGTTTAGATGGCGGGCTCACAAAGCACATCAACAAACTCCGCAATCTCCAGGTCATAGGGCGTTCCCGACTGATGGTGCCGGGGTGAGATCCCTGCATGAACGTCCATCTTCGAAAGCGCCTCCGGGGAGCTGCTTGGATACACAATACACGCCAACAATACTAATCAAAAAATGTTTCGACATAACCCGATGTAGAGGTCAGCCCCCATGTTGTGTATATAACTGCATAGGAGCGCCTGACTTTGTCGGTTGGTAGGACAAGCTCAAAAGGATGTTCGCCTAAAATTCCGATCAATCTTCTTAGCCGTACCAGCTCGGTCCCATGCCCCTGACCAGAGTGTATTTTCATGATATCGCCGTTCCCACGACCATTCAGCCATTACTATCCAACTGGTATGTGTAATCGGGGGCCTTCGCAACATATTCCGCCCTGGGAATCCTACAAGGAGCCTTTCCGCGCAAGGCGAGACATTCGGGGCCCTCCGAGTGTTTTGCCCGGAATATTTACGGACTTTTCTACCGCCGGGGTGGTGCGTTGCCCCGAACACGGGGCGCCACAAAACTGGATTACCGTGGCGTTGGGTCATTTCCAACAAGCACCGGAGCTAGTAAGCGCCTTATAGAAATTATTGCGATGCTACAGGCATGTAGGGAGCCGCGCGTTGCACAGTCTCGAGAGGAGGCTTGGGACAGGGCTGAGGTTAGTGGACGGCAGCGGTTTACTCTATGTAAGTCCAGTTGTTCATTACGTTAAATATTTGAAAGGGCGTCCTGCTTGAAGAAAAGGGGTGGTGAGCTGTGAGGCTGCCTGGCGTTTTGCTGAATAGTATTGAGAGGACTGCATATCCGGCTATCGGATCTTGATACCACGAATACAAAGGCTTAAAAGAAAGGGACCCCTTAGCCAGTGCAAAGAATGCCTTCTTGCTGTAAAGACAGCCCATAGCTCTCGTTATTACAGACCATCTCCCATTCCGAAAACACGTACATAAATACTAAAAGGCCTTCCTACATTTTGAAAAGGCCTTCTTATCTTCTAAAAAAGCCGTCCGGTATTCCGAAAGGCCTGTGATGTTATAAGCCCAGGCATTGAGTCACGAAAGGTGCTATAGGCCACAATACCAGATGCAGAGGGTAACCTTTGTATTCTGACAGTTCTTTTGGACACCTGGTCTAGTGGCATTGTGTGCCCTGCTAGTCGCAGTCGTCACACATTGCCGTTCCGTAAAAAGACCGTGCGAGGATCCCAACAACGCATTTTTCGCATGAAGATGCTCAGGTCAAATGAAAGGGTCCCTTTAATCGGTGCGAAAATACCTTTTTGGAATCTTCACACGGTCCTGCTCTAAAACGGTAAGGTCTAGGCTTATCGCACTACAGGCAGGAAGGCCCAATTGAAATGTATAAAATGGCCTTTCCAGTATTCATATAGGTCTTTTTAGAATGGGAGATGGCCTGTAGTAACGAAAGCTAGAGGTGGTCTTTACAGTAAGAAGGCATTTTTGCACTGGCTAAGGGGACCCTTTCTTTTGGCCTGAGCCTTCGTACACAATACCGCCGCCACCACGCACAACGAAACCGGATGCCAAGCTTAGTTGTGTTATTTCTGACCAAACTGAGGTGGGGAGATTGCTTCCAGCTTTCACGTAATGTGTGTGACGCGATGGCGGCAGGACTTAAAGAATGAGAAGAGAGGCGCAGACTCCCAAGGGCTCCCCCAGCCATAGCCATCGAGGCTCGGGCTGCCCGCAACTTGAATACATCCTTTCCATCTGCATCAGGTTGAATAATGTTTGTCCGTACTGCTTTTCCAAACGATTCACTTATTCCTCCTCGGCCTACTTCTTCACCTCACGATACCAATACCAGGTAAAATTCAGACATCAACAAATGTAATTGGCTATATACCAACTCACTCCACGCGGACACCGTGCCATGTACATCATGACCGTAAACGAACTACAGCGAGTGACTCAAGGGGAAAATATCATTACTTCCCCTCGCACTCAAAAAGCCAAAGACCACCCGAACTCCCGTCATGACCTAACCTAGGGACCGCCTAACCAAGAACCGCTGCAATCAACACCTCTCTCCCATTGGAACGTATCAACGCTTTTTTGTCTCGTCGATATCCTCTCCCAGCTCTGCTGGGTTCCTCGGGTCAACATATGTCGATAGCCTCTCGTCACCCCAGCGCGCTCCAATCGTCACCCATACATGCTTAGCTGGGATCGGCACGTTCTTCGTCTCTCGCATACCACACCATCGCAGCCGCTTCTCACGGCTCATATCACTATTGCCGATTCCACCATTGGCATTCCACTCTCGGATAACATCGCGAATAAACTCGATCTTGCGCCGCAGGTGATTTGCCCCCGGGATACCCTGCAGCTCAGGGCTGATTTCGGGGCGGCGTCTCGTCGGGTTGCTAGCAGTACGAGTGCCGGTGCGCGGGGCGGGCTGGCGTGGTGGCGCGGTGAAGTTCAATAAAGTCTGTAACGGGTACGAGAGAACCGTGCGTCCGTCCAGGGCCGCCTCTGCCAAGCTACCTGTCTCTTCTAGATGCTTTGCTGCATCCTGGGGCAGATGCCAGAAGTGACACCATGTCCCTGTGGAGTCGAGGACGATCTTCGTGTGATCAGGGAAGTTAAACTGCAAAAGCACATTAGAAAGGAAGCACACGAGACTTCTCAAGTTGCGACTACTCACCTGCATATGGCCATCACAAAACATCCAGCAGCCAACGTCCCCAAATCGCTGATAGAATGTGACGATGTCGCTGGGTGCTGCGGTAGGGTCTGTGATAGTAGGTACTCGAATCGGTGCCTCTTCTGCCGGTGGCTGGCCATCCATCTCCCTCCCATAAGCAATCATGTAATTGGCAAATTTCTTCCACAGCACGATTCTCTCTCGCTTTCGGTGGTCGTAAATATCCTTGCCTGCTGAAAGCTTGCCAGTTGAGCCATCGGAATAGACCGGGATGTGGAAACTTTCAGGCGCAACGCGAACACGCGAGAAGCCCTCCTCACCGTTGTTCTCGTAGAACTGAACTCCTTCAGTCATGGGAACAATTTGGTGCCTATCCGGATACGATAGGTCGTCTCTGCGTTGGCAGTGTCGCTCTGCACCGTGAACAAGCATGCACGCCGGTGGAAGAAGCCCACTGGTGGTTCCTTCCTGAGTTGGGATGGTCCGTAAGATGCACCCAACGCTTCCATCGTTCAAAATGTAGCCCAAGCCAAACTTGTTGGTGTAGTCAACCCATTTTACCACGATATGTGGGGGCGCTGGGGTCTTGTCCCTGGATGACAGGATGGCCATGGAACGAGAATTGAGAGCCCTTTCCAATTCCGCTTGTAACTTGTACAGTCGATCCAGAACCGCATCGGGCTGTGTGCCAGCAACCGTTTCTTGGTATTCTGAAGGGCTGAACAACGAAAGCTTCTCCTCTTGAACTCTTTGCTTTGAGGATGCCGTTGTTGATGGTATTCGCTGGGGGGCCGAGTCTCGGACAGACGGGGCTGTTTGGCTTCTTTTGACGGTGAAATTGCTACGAAGACTTCGTGTCCCTTTCGTAAGCGGCGCCAGCTCATCGGATGGCTCTGGTGCTGCAGCAGCTACTTCTCGGGTGGACCGTACACGCAGGCTCCCAGTTGTTTTCAATGAAGATTCAGGAATGCCCTGAGATCGGTAAGTTGGTGCTGGATTAACAGGCCGACCTTGCGCTCTCTGTTGGGCTGCAAAGCTCTGTGGGGGGGCACGAAGAAGACTGGCCGGGGCCCTGTGCGCCTGTGTGCTCTGGTTGAAACTGCTCAGTTCGGCAGTCCTATCCAAAGCTTGTGAGGGCTGTTGAGTCAGTTGGGCCTCTTGCGCCTTCCTGACTTCTCTGGCCTCTTGAGCCTGCTGTTGTGCAAGACGGGCTTTAAGTCTTTGCTCGTTGCGAATCTCGTCGAATGGCCGATAAACAATTCCCTCAGCTAGTGGGATAATAGGCGTCAAGCCATTCTGCTCCTCCTCAGCCATCTCTCTCCAAATGTTCTTGAACACCAGCTTCGATTGGCACCACGGGCCAACGCCACATTCCCGGCACATCTCTTGGACGTTGCAGTAATTGAGCGCGACCATCTCTGGGTCGCTCAGGGGCTCATAGAAGGCGGAGCTTAGGGGTGCAGTATCCCGAAGTTTGCTGGTGATGTCGGATGCCACAGGCATGTATCCGGAGGTAAAGAAAGGGTGCTCCACGATTGTGTCGGGATCTGGCCTCCTGTCCGCATCTTGGAGCATCGTCGCAACAAGGTCTTTAGCCTCTTGGCTAATGTACTTCTGGGAGGTTTCGGGCGAAGGCCATTCGTAGTCCCTGTCTCTGGCGCGACGGTAGATTTCGTCTGTTGTTGAAGACTGGAATGGTGGCTTTGACGTGAGCATCGCGAATCTAAGCATTGTCAGCATCGCCGTTTGTGCGCTCTTGCTAGAACGGAAACCCACAGAATAATTCCCAGACTCCAGATATCTACCATATGGTCATGGCCCTTCTTGCCCTTCTCGAGGATCTCGGGGGCAATATAGTTTGGTGTGCCGCACAGCGTCGTTCTCCGCATCACTTGCATGTCCTTTCCAGTTAGAAGAAGAGCAGCAAGACCAAAGTCGCCGATCTTTGCGTTCATGTACTTGTCGAGAAAGATGTTCCCCATCTTTAGGTCTCTGTGGATGATGCCCTTGGCGTGCATGTATTTGATCGCGCCGGAGATTTGGACGGCATAAAACCGTACTTCCGGCTCGGTCAGACCCTTGCGCCGCTTGACCATATCCATAAGAGAGCCATTTGGGCATAGTTCTAGGACAAGATATGTGCAGCTCTCAAAGGTGAAAGCGCGATGGAACTGGACAATGTTTTGCTGGCGCATCTTCGAGTGGATTTGCAACTCCGTTTGGAACTGCGACAAGTGGGTTAGCAATCAAGCCCCTGCGCATTCTGGGAGCAAATGGACTCGTACCTTCTGCTCCATCTTCGTAGGCATCTGGCACTTGACGATCTTGAGCGCATATCGCTTCGTTGATCCAGCCAGTTTTCCATCGTAGCAAATGGCGAAACCACCCTTTCCCAAGAGCTTGCCAACCTGGTAAACAGCGCCCTCCTTCCGGTCAGAGCTCGGGGGCTCGGTAACATTATTGGGCGGTGGTGGGGGATGCTCTTTGTCCTTGACTGTCTTGAGTTGGGCCGCTGCCTTACTCTTCAGCTCGTTAGCTCGAGGAGCTCGTATGGCATTCGCATCCCTGGGAGACAGGGCCTCCATGTCGATGCCCTTAGCTCCCATCACTCCCTAGACGTCCCAAAGCAGCACAAAGGTTCGGATCTCGTCCTTTCCTAGGTCAAGTCGAACTGGATGAAAACTGTGCAGTCGAAATTTCGGTCCAAAGATCCCAAGGTTCGAGACTCGTGTTCAGCAATCCTGGTATTTGTCAGAAATCGGGTGCTGTTCTAGACCAAGCCTGTTCGTGGATAGACTGAGCGCAATGCGTCTTGGGGAAGAAGTTGTGGCTCTTTGAGAAGGTCCAAATTTGCTGCTTGGAGAAAACTCACAACTGAAGTGGTTTGTTGACATCCAGCACGTCGCAAGGTCGAGCGGTCGTCTGCAACTATCGTGAAGGTAATCCAAGACTATTGCGTAGCAAATAAATTCAATCTGCTCAGCCAGCAGAGGTGAAGCCGCGATATGTCGTCAGCGTGTCGCGGCTGGAAGGTGTGTGGTCTGTGTTGGAGAGCTGGAGCCGACCGAGAATTGCGCGGGATACCGTTGTTTGTCGCGGTCCAAGTCGCCAGAGCAACCGTCGCTACCATCAAATGATCCACTGAATGGCAGTACCTCGCCGTCATTGGCCTGTGCTGTCAGGGGTATTTGGAGAAGCTCCAAGCTCTTGTCAATACCATTGGCTGCAGATGCTGATAAGCCCCACCACGATCTTATCGCTAGCATTGCCGCAGACCCTCCACAATGGGATTGATCGACGTGAATAGAGTGAAGCTTGATTGTTCCTAGGTATTCACTAGCATCACGGCCCTGTTATTCAACACAACAATATTACTGGCGAACCAATCTGTCGAGGCAGCAAGTGCTGCTAGCTATCTTGACAACTCTCGAAGAAAGCTACGATGAGCGTGAAATCCAACTGATAACGGACATCAGTCATCACGTTGCACATGTGTAACTGACGATTGAGCTTCTGCCGCCCCATCGCCGGACGACACACATATCGACAACATGGTCCCATTGCCTCTTTTCAAGCTTGCTGCGCTTTTTGTCCGACATATCTCCAAATATGGCGCGGTTTGTGTCCTTTGCCCACCCCCTCGGTAGCTCTGGCTGACGGTTTCCTTTTGGCGAGCAGAACCGCATCAAACTCCAAGCCCATGAGCACTTGGGTTTCCGGAACTTTGCCGCGAAATATGGACAGGCGATACACCAGCTGAATATGAGGTTGAATGTCGCCCTATTGCGGAACCCAGAGGCAGAAATACGGGCGAAAGAGAAGGCCGACGCACCAACAGTAAAAACGAAAGAGCAGATTGAGCGCGAAGAGCAGCTGCGGGCGAAGTACGGAACAACGCCGAAGGAATCCCACGTAGCGAGTCACCCTCCTCCAAGCGTATGGAGGAGGAAGTTCAGGCCCTTGCCAGAGGCCAAGGCCGTCGACCTTTTCGCCGACGTAATTGGTGATGGCTTTATCCTGATAGTCGCTGCTGCATTGATCCTCTTTGAATATCATCGCTCTTCGACGAAGCCCGACCACAACCTGGAGAGAATCAAGGAACTGAGTGCGAAGGTGGAGGAGATGAAAAAGAAAGAGGTGGAGCTCGAAGAGGACAAGAAAGCGCAATTAGCCCGGCTGCAGACGATCGAGGATGCATTAAGGGGTTTCAAGGATCCCAAGACTAAGCTACCTCTGTTGTCGACACCAGCGCCCATTTCTCCAGCTCCAGCAGCTTGAAGCTGCTCCGAAGAAGAGACTCGACATCACAAGAGTTGCGAAGACGCGAAAGATCAGAAATCCCACTCAGCCAAGAAGGCATTCCAACCAGCCGGCCTTAGTAACTTGTCCCTTGTTGTCCATGACCTTTGTTTGGCTCCGAGGGCGTTTCGGGTATCGTAACAGGAGGTGCTCAAAGCTGTGCGACCAACGTTGTGTATAGTTTTGTGCTGGGGAAGGAGCGACAGCGCCAACTGATTACGGAGGAACTACCCCCCTCCAACTTGAAAAGCAATGAATACCCTGTATTTAACATTGCCCTACGCGGCATTTATGAAACACCCCTCAAGATCAACCACAAAAACACATGATGGAGATGCCGTACCAAGTGAACCTTCTCTCTTCAAAACTGAGGTTGCGAGAGTTCTGGGCACCAGTAGCAACGCGGCTCCTGCATTCAGGGGACACGCGATGGCGAGGTGAGATCCCTAGCATGCCTCCTGCACACGATGGGACTCAGAAGCTGACCAGCTGATGATATAGAAGTCGACTTGGAGGACCATGACATCACCTCTACACGTACCTCAGTGGAACTCGGAAGCAGTCAATACTATCGTTTCATCCTCCTCTCGCCGTCAGACATGACGCATCCAGTCACGGCAAGCAGGATTGAGCAACTCTACCTCTGTGAGAGCGGCCAGAACGCAGCCATCATTTTCCTCGTTGACGAGGACAACACCGAAGACGCCATGCAGGCCTTCATGAGGCTCCAGGCCGAGTTGAGTCACCGCCTCTTCCTCTGAACACACAACCAAACCTCATCAAACCTCGGCTGGCCTCTCGGAATTACTAACGTACCCCCGTTGACGGACAACAGGATGCTAGAAGGCAACCTTCCCAGCCTTCCTATCATCCCGCTCACCTCAGCCGAGTCACTCCCCGCAGCATTGGAGACTTTTCTATCCTCTGCCGAGACATCTCAAACCTCGCCGTCCTGGCCGCTCGACGCCACGCGGGACCTGCTTCCGCACTGCGCAGTCGACAAACCGTTGTTGAGGGAGTCCACTGCCATCCTGGCCCACTCCACGCTAAGCTTCAAGGGCCTCCTGGAGGAGATCTCCACAGAAGAAGGGAGGGAAGCGATTGGTTCTGTGATCGAGGAGGGTGAGGCGAACCGGTTGGTATCATTCTGGACGCACGAGTTTGTCTTAGCTTGATTACCTGCTGACGTGCGTCGAACGTTCTACGCCGCCGGCATACAGAGGGCGGATTCATGTTGGTTTTTTTTTTTTTTTGCCGTAGGAATGCCGTCCCGTGGATTCACTGCAGGAGGATCGCCCCTGATGGTGTGCCTGGAGCGAAGCTGTTTGGTGCGAAAACGCGGTAGTTTCTCTCCTTAGCTCGGCCTGTCTTCTGTGAGGTGCTACTAACTACTTGGACTGTCTCAAATGATTCTGGAGAACCGACTCAAATCTGGACCCCAGGGAACGAGCTGAACTCCCTCCTGTGAGCCAATCCCGACAACGTGGACAGCCCACCCCGATGCAGGTACTTGCAGAAGTATGCGACTAGTCCCAGTCAGCGTCTCCAGGCACGGTTATGAGTGGATGGTTAGCCGTGCTAGCCTAACCTCCACATTTCACTTGACAGTCGCGCCGTGGTGGGGAGGACGTGCGAGGTGGTGTGTGATGTGGCTGCCTTGCAGCATCGCTCAAGAACAAGCTTGTGTAAGTCCCGCCACTGAGATCCTGCGGTCTGTCACCACCTAATCTGACTCTAAGGCAGTTAGTTAGTTGTAGAGGAATGTCTGTGCAGCAGACTCTTTTCCGGGTCCCCAAGGCCCCCAACGACTACACGATGTGCTGAGTTATCATCCGTCATGTCACTGCAATAGTGCCGAGTGTAATCTGTAGGATTGCGTGTTTAACATGGGTCTCGAAAGTCCATCGGATGCGATGAGGTCTCACAAGAACTGTCTTACCATGCGAAGTAAACCCTGGGTTGGAGAAGGTTGTCCTTCCGTCAGAACGAATGTGTCTCGCAAACCAATATCCTGCATTACGAGCGAGTGTTCAAGGAGCTTGGGCTCCGCTAAGGCACATCAACCGTGATGCATGATCTTGTCTCACAAAGGGGAACATTCGCAGTCTAGTACAGACCTGGATTGGGCGATTCAGCACATCGGCAAAGGCGGTGCGCACCTGGATATCATCTGCCTATCTGAGGAAGGGAAACCCCACGGTGCAGGTATCACATCACATCAAGCTAGACAGCAGGATGCTGGTTGGTGGTCCACGAGTCGTGGCTTGCGGCAGCCGCCTGTTAGGCGGCCCGGCACTTTACGGCGCGGAGCCCGTCCGGCTGGTGGTGAGAGTGGTGGACCGAACGGTAATACACCGATGGCTGCGGATTCCTTCCTTGGGCAACCGCAGCTGGTTGCCGGAATCCCGCAAGAAGGGTTCTTCAGCAAGTTGGGGCCTGGAGACGATACCGCGGACTCGGCAGATAATCTCGCTATTCTAGTTGATCACTGAGCCTCGGGGTAAGCAATCCTCTTACCATATTTTCAACTCACTAATCCGTACATCTTCTAAGCTTGTGACGAAGGGCCGTCGGACTGCAACCGCAATGTCTCGGTTCTCATGCGAACTCCCTGGGACATTGGCGTTGTGATGGGTATGTGATGAGCACGTGAATGTGGATTATCGGAGCTAGCAATGTGAGATGGGGTTCCAGCGGTCTACCACACCCAGATGCATGAGCCCATCACGAGAAGTTGTGAGCAGCTTTCGATGGGGTCAAGGCAACAAGGCGCTGCGACTGGCTGATCGTGGTACATGGGACGTCAGGAACATAAATTGATTCCACTCGCCACCCACGCCATCCCTCGTGGTAAAGTGATGCTGCGATGGCTAGACGCAGGCATTGTTGAGTGGGAACAATCTGACTTGCAGAACGCTCACCAATGCGTGGGCGATCATAGCGAGGTCGCGCTGAGCGTCACTGGGATGATAGATCCTGGTCGGACCTGGGCCTGGTAAGCCGAACAGGCATCTTGAATAGCGGGGAGCAATTGGGGAGCTACGATTGGCGATGATGCTCCTAGGCGAGCGTTGGCACGCAAGCGAAGGTCGTTTGGGCCAATGACCAATCTCTTCCAAACGCCGGTTGAGTGACAGAGGATTCCTCGATATTGCCCTTTTGCATGACCACATCGCCATTTCTCGATGCGCATCTGCAAGAGGAGGTTGGGACCGGGCCGGATAATGAATCGCAAATGAAGTGCATCCCAAAGTCACGATGGCGAGGAGCAGCTGCCCGGTTGTTGCCGCTGCCGCTGCCGCTGTTACCGCTACCGCCTATGCGACTGGGCTCATCAAAATGCAAGTTTGCGGACCCCATTGTCGAATGTCGCCGCCTACCCGCCGCAAGAACACAGGTTAGATGCCGCGGTTGCGCTTCATGTCCCTGGACGGTGCCCCCAACGATCGCATCCTTTGTTAGCAGCCACATTGCGAATAGCCTCGTAGGTGAAACTCGTCAAACGAAAACGCTATGCTTTGTGTGAGTTATGGCGCGGCGGGTGCGGGTGTGACGACAGAAGTCCGCTCGGCTATGCTCAGATCAACGTGATGATCCCGCCGCCAATGCAGCAAAGAAGGACGGAAGAAGCTGACAACTAATGTTCTTGAACGGCAGCGTAGCCACCGTTCGTGTCTCTCATGCTAGGTAGATCTACTCCACCACATATTACGCATCACTGCGAGTCCACATTGGCGGTTCGACGAGGTGTTTGTGTTTGCTTCCGAATCCCATATGTTCCTGTTAGACAGGGTGGACAGCCGGATCGATCGGACACCCCCCTGGGGGCCGGAAACGGCTCTCCGTCATTTGCTTGAGGCTCAATATTGTTTCTTCATCGTCGGAGCGTTTGTTCCCGCAACTGCGTGGACGTGCGAATCTACAATTGCGCTGCGTAAACTGTCTTTATGCTACGGGAAGTTTCGCTGAGGTCGTTCAGTTGCGGCTTACAGAGCCAAATCGCAGAAGTCAGGCGTAAGGATGGTAAATTCGGTGACGCGCTGCGGCATGTATACCAGCAGCTTGAGGTATACATGTCCGATCGGGTTACTGCGCCGCCCCATCACAGCTGTTCGGATTTCGATAGTGTTGAATATTTCCAGACATCACCTGTTGGTGGTACACGATACAAAGTACATCCAGCTGCCGAGGCGCTGGGGCGGCTGGGGAATGGGCACGGACCATTCAGCCATCTTTCCAGCACTTTCAACTTTTAGCCCCGCTTAGGCGAGCTGGTCTAAGCTCAACACTGACAATCTTATCGCTCAAACGGCTCCTGCTTCAGTTGTCCCCGCCAGCATTGAGGGGCCAGCATGATCGACTGTCGCAGACTAGGTTTTGCGGGGCTTTTCGGGCACTCTGCGACAAGGCGCACGTTTTGCAGCACTCAGCACCCTAGCACTCTGGAGAACATGTAGCATCCACCATCCCCGTCGTTTGGTGAGTACAGAATGGGTTTCAAGGCCAATCTGAGTGCGAAGGGGAGGGAGGAGTGGAAGACCGCTCACAGTGATCCAGAGGCGGGGGCAGCAACTGAACCCATGCCCGTCGCAGTGAAATGAGAGCTAAAAACGGCTTCTTGCCTTCTGTTCTACAGACCGCTGTAGCGCCGTTCTTCGGCCGCCACTGAATTGGTTCTGCAACGGCGACTGGCTGTTGCTGGGCGGAGGGACGGGTCAGCGGTGCTCCGGGCACGGTGAAGACGGGGACCTCACTTGTTACTCCACGCATCAGAAGCGCGAGCAGTTACAGAACCGATACATCGGCGGGGCCAAAGCAGGGACCCTGGTCGCCGCTGCAAAGACAGAGCGGGTTGTGACGTGATTGGCTGCTCGGCTGGCTGTAGCCGCCCACGCTACGCCAATCACCAACAGACGCACCAGACGGCTCAACCCAGCGCCCCATTCTGTGTCGACGACAAGCCATTTGCTGCTCTGGCCAAGCTGCTGCATTTCGCATCGCATTTCACACTGGAGCCCAGTATTCTCGCATTCTCAGCACCCGTTCATCCCCGATCTGGAAGAGTGCAGACGCCCAGACTGTCAGCCATCACATGGTGGTCCCATTGGCACGCAGGATGTTCGGTCATGGAAGGATGGCTTTTCGCAACCAAGCTCCCAAGCCGCCGGGGGCTGCCGCGGCGATGTTGTGCGGGCACTGGCTGGTAGGCGCTGCGCCAGGAGACACGGAGATTTTGGTCTCTTTTCCATGGGCCGTGGCTGGCACGCGGCTTTGGGCCCCGTGAGACATGTCGTCCGCTCTCTGTCGCCCTGCCATCCCATCGCATCCACACACCCACCACAGCGCCCCCCTCAACGCCCCATCTCTTCCCGCCCAGGGCCTGTTCCCTGCCGGGCACCCCCCCCATGCACCACCCATGTCGCTCCCCGCCCACGGCCAGTAGTACCCTGGCCCCATCACATCGCCCAATCTATACTTGCCTCAACTAGCCTGTGCTACGTACAAATCCCACAATGCATGCCCTCCCGCCCATGCCCGCGCCGGCCTGCCCTGTCGCTTCTTAAACTCGCATGGTCCCGGATCTCTGACGATCAGGCAAAGACGTCTCTGGCTCCATCCACGTCAAACACACCACTGCCCCTTGGCTACCGACGGCTGTCTGATCTTCGCCCCAAGTTCAATGCGAACACACACGGCCCTCACCACGACAACACAAGCTTTCTTGGGACCATCGATGCCGCTCGGATGCTAGCTGTCGGCCCAAACCAGATCAGCGGAAACGGCATATCCCCCCACAGGCACCTTCAGACATCATCCCAGAAACATCCGATACCTTACCCCAGTGGCCTCTGATACACGAACTCGACCGCTGGTGCCAACCTGCGCGGCGAGCGTGTGCCAGAATTCCACACCCTCGTCTCCCTTCCCGGCACACCAAAAAGGGGGATAGCCCGTTAATAGTCGACCCGGCCCCTCTGGCCGTTTAATTTTTGGAGATCTCTCACCCTCACCCTTCCTTTCTCACCAGGCCAGCGCTGTGCACTCGGTCGTCGATAGCCTTCTTTCATATCGGCGCTTTTGATTCTGTTTGCTGTTGTTTGCCCACCCCGCTGGTCCGGACTTTAACCCGCCTTCTTTTCGACTTGTATACCTTCGACCTTCATTTGCGTGCCTAGGAGTGCTTGGATCCGGTAGAAAATCAGTTCAGAAACGCGTGTTCCCCGACGAACACGGCAAGAGAGTTGGGATTCCACGGAAGAAAGGGCATCAGAGGAACACGACGACAGATCGAGGACCAATACCACCGTCCATAATTCCCACGTAATTCGACACCATGGGCAGACTTATCAAGAACCACTGGGCGAGGCTCATCATCCTGGCCGCGGCAACCTGTAAGTTGGAGATCCAAGCATGTATGGGCTATGGGCGTTTTGCTGACAACTATTTTCAGACCAAGTTGCTGCTGCTGTGTCGTGCATTTTCTGGCCCAAGATCTTCTGGGACTTTCTCACCAAGACGTTAGACCCTGCCGTCAAACCCGTGCCGGTATTACAGGTCATTAATTTGGTCTTTGGGTTCATCCTCCTCGCATGGGAGTGGCCTCTCGGCTTCCTTGCTGGGAGCAGCCTCCACCGAAGTCTCGAGGCCCGTCTCGCATTCCTCCCTCTCACGGCACTGGCCGCCGCCCTCATCTACCAAGGCACGAACGCTGCCATCTATCAGCTTGTTGGTCTTGGTGTCTACTTTTGGGCATATAGTGAAGGAGAGGTATGTCTTGTCTCTACATCCCTCATGTTACAACAGAACGACTAACTCAGGACTTCCAGATAATCTGCGCGAAGCCATGGACTCTCCCGCAACGACCAGGTGCCCGCGGCCCTCGTGTTTAATCCCATTAGGGAGACGCGATTACGCCATGACCACTATCTCCGAGTTCCCTGTCTATATACCCCCAATATTCTCCGTCCTTTGAGCGTCATCGGCAGTGTACAAAAACCGCCTTCCGTGGGCTTTTACTAGAGGTGCCATCTACAGTGGCTGCTCTCTTCCAATCGCAACTCTCTCCGGCCTTGCTCGAACTAGGATACCGATATCGAAGATCTGATCATCACGGAATTGTCGCAGGGCGAGGTTGTAAGAGGGGGGTGGAGCAGTCGCGAAGGGAAAGCCACGGGTGTTGATCACAGAAGAAGAAAAGTCTTCTCCCTACGGGGCAAACTTGTGAACCGTCAAGGGCTCTGGGGCTTTCTGGACTTTTTTCTATACATCTTTTATCAAATCCATACATATTTTTACACAACCCAGCGTCGTCATTTTACGGAGCAAGGCGGGAGTGGAGGAAGAAGAACCATGGGATGATGGGAAGAGCAGCCAGTATCAAAAGCTTCGGCTGGAAAAGAGGGCCTGGAGTCGGCCAAGAGAGCAGAGTGCCTCACGGGCACAATCTTCTCGAGAAGACTTGCTGCGGGCAAGGGATAGCAGCATCTTGCATGATCACGATAATACCAATCAAATTTCATCAAGCTACAAAATTAATAACATGGTCAAAAATGTGAATCTGGGGTTCCCCTGACAAGCGGGTTCTTGAGACGCTAAACGTGCAGTTACATGGCCTTGTCAGAGCGTGTCTTGGTGGTGTTTCAACAGCGAACCCCCATTTTCTCCCTACCTGCGAAATGACCGAGGGTACACTACGCATCGTTGTCTCCTTAAAAAAGTGGCATAGCCTTCAATGCAAAGACAGTGCAAAAATAAAACAGGCGGCAAATGGCACTGAATCTGCTCTGCCACGGCCTGCCTACCGTGCCTACCTAGCCTTCCAGAAGGCCGCAACCAGAATCCCATTGGGGGCCTCCGTGGGACCTTTGAGGCCCGTGGGATCAAAGTCCCATCGCAATTACCATAAGCAAAAAATAGTAGAATATATGGGAAATGCGAGCGGTAGACGATACGGCTAGGTTCCTAAAAACAGATTTGGCCACGGTCGTCGCGGGAGCGACCACACTTCGAGGTCCAACCAACCCCTGAGTAGGGAGAAAAAAAGGAGACGATCTCAAACACCGCTTAGCCATTGAAATGGGCGTCAAGCTGGGTCACGTGGCCACAAGCGCCCCGACCCGACACCGACAACTAATTAGACCCACCCCATGGACCCAACGGTCAGCATGGTCGCAATTCCGAGCCGCGCAAACATTAAACAGCACCGTTGGTGGGAGAAATGAGGATTGATTTCTCTTGCTATTTTTTCTCTCGACCGGAAACCTACGATCTCTCTCCGGCTCCTTTCGGATCCTGCCTCGCAATCAAAAACTAGCGTTCCTTCTTCGCATTTGAGAGCAACTGTCAATTCGGGTTTATTATCCCGTCGAGATGCGAATGCATATGTGAAGGCGCAAGTCTTCGTGACTCCCTTGCCGCTCCAGTCCTCGACAGCTCCGTCGTCATTACCATGTCAGAAACGGCCCTTATCTCTAATAGTTGGAGGTTGAGCCGTTTGCGAGATTGGTGTTTCCGACACGCTCGTCCATCTAAAACGACCCGATATGTTAGCCTCTGTTCCTCAACGGTCATACAAAGTGACCAAGGTCACCAAGCCACCGTCGGCCAGTGACGGACATCGAGGTAGTGCCACAGAAAGAAAGCAGTTGTCTGTCCGCAATGACCGAGGCCGCCATATGCGATAGCCAAACTTTTATCACCAAGATCGCAGCTGTGGGGGTGGCTAGCATACCTTTGACTCTTGCAGTGTGCCCTTCTCAAGGATCTTCTTGATGACCTCGTCATCGACAGCAGTGCCAAACTCATTCTCCAGCGCGGCCTTGGAAGCTCCGTCAAACCCGCCCTGAGCACCTTGCCTGTTGGTCAAGCGAGTTAGCAATCTGCGTAATACCTCCGCCCATGAAGCAGCTTGTTAATACAGCGGACCCCGCTGCAGGTCATGGAGGTGTCGACCGACCCCCCCCCCGCCCCCCACCCCCACCCCCCCCCCCCCCCCCCCCCAAAATTCGCCGGCCAGCTGCTGAGACGTCTAGATCGCAAATAGAGGTAGGAATGTACTTACTTGTGAGTTACAAAGACCTTGAAGGATGAAACGACCTGGGCCAACGGGATGGTCTTGTCGCTCAGCCACTTCTGGTAGTCCTCGGCGCTGTCAAGGAAGATGACGAAATCGTCGTCCTTTCCCTTGAAGTGCACCTTCTTCATGATGGATTCGCCGCGAGTCATGATGGATGTATTTCTGGTTTGATGTTGGGAACAAGTCCGGTAGAACCTGTTTGGGCTCGTGTCGATTGGGCGTTCGGCGGTCGGCAATTGAGAGAGCAGTCAACGGTGGGTGGGGTGATGGTGGTGTGTAAGGTCGCTGCAGTGTGTCGGAAGGCGGTTACTCGGCCGGTATTGTAGCAGGTCGAAGGAAACAAACCTTCGGATTAGTAGAATGGACTGTTTGTTTTAAAAGGTTGAATTCAGATTGTTGTCATGATCTTTGTGCTTCCTTCCCCGCAACACCTCTTATATGGTTGACTGACCTGGACAGCTACGTCATAACTGATGTGATGTGCTGAGCTTCTCGTGTTTGGCTCCACCGCGGGGTCTAGGCTCCACTCACGACTCTGTTTGAATGGCTCCTCAGGGACCACCAACCTTGGCCTGGATAAAAACCTCAATGATCATGTCACGCAGTGTTAGGTAAAATGAAACAAGCGAATATTGGATTTGCAGACAATAGGCACTCAGTCCATTCATTTTCAAAAGATAACCAATCAGTCGATTGTGCGTATGCTTGTGCCTCAAGCAACTGGCTGTTGGTGCAGCTTCCAGTGCACATTCAATTCTCACAGAGCTTTGTTCTTGTTGGCCTTGTTTGTTCACTACGTCACCTGGAAATAACCAAGCCCAGCGTGCCCAGACAAAGGGTCCCCGCTGAGGTGGCGTGATTATAGTGCCCAAGCCTGCGGTGTTACCTAGGTATGGATACATTCCGAAGCCGGCGGGTGTTGTGTGAACCTTTCATCTGGCTGGTAGGCGCACAGGATACCCGCTCTCAACTCACCCTCAATAGCTCATAGGAATAGGCAAGGGCTCGGTATTTCTTCCATAAAGTTATGCATTCCCGTATCTATCTCTGCAGCCCGTGGTAATAAAGCAACTCAACCCCTACCTTGGTAAGGTATTTCCTGTGAATGCCACAAGTGAACAGTCCAAAACAAGCCCACCCCATTATTCAACAGGTGACACATGCCTCCGCAGGAGTAAGAGTGCTGTAAGCAAATGGGTATCAAATAATTTTCCAAATCTTCGTACACTTGTCTTCCATCACCGAAAGATGTTGCGGATGCTCTGAACAACTGTCTCCCGATGCAAAACACCAACTCTTGAGGTCCACCGGCTCGACAACTTTCGCGTCCGTGGCGATGTTTTACACGGCTCCTGCGACGATGCGCGTATGTTCTCCTTCTCTTCTCCCCGCATGGAGGCTTTGGTAAAACCTGAGCCGTGTGCACTGCCCGGCCGGGAGCTGTTCGCTGATGTCTGCAACAAGACCGGCGTGTGAGGGCGTAGCGCGTCGCTATCCCTTTCAGAACGCACTTCAGTCCTATCAATACGGTGTATAACCCTCAAGGCGCCACTGGTTCCCCACTCTGGCTCTGTCGTACATAGCAACGGGCTATGTCTCTCCACCTCATCCGGAATTACCGACAGCAGTGACCGGCTGGCATCTTCCAGCATCTCTGCCGACATCCCTAGAGCTGAATTCGATTCCTTGGCCCGACTGGAAGAGGTCTGGGAAGTCTCATCCTCAGTGCCAGCTTTTTGTTGCAGGCTTGCCAGGCTCGCCGAACGCTTGCTGAAACTGCTCGCTATGCTCACGACGCTGAGCTTCCGCATCACGGACGATGCTGAGGCCCGGACAAGGTGTTCACTCCTGGATCGGGCCGTTATCCCGGGGAAGGGTAGGATATCCCGGGTCCAGACATCAGATAGGAGTGCCTCGAGCCGAGCCCTTTCGCCTCGAGACGGAGCGAGTACCGGGATCCGGGCAGTCGTTGTGAGAAGTGATTGTGATCTGTTGATCTGCGAACCGGTCGTAACACACGGAGCGGCCTCTTTCATCACACTTGTGTTTTTCAGGATCACCTGGCACAGTGGTGATTTAGGTCCAACGGTAGTTGCCCTGTGTATCGATATCCTCCTGGCAATGGTTCCTTGAGCAAAATGTCAGCGGCTTCGACCCCTTTACAAAATGCAGCTCTGTCATACCTGGTTTTCTAAAAACAGTCCCCAGAGACTTGGTATTCAGGGCAAGAAAACTAAAAGCCGCCGGCTGCATCAGATCCTGCCCACTGATGTCTTGTTGGCAGCCAAGTCTTGAACGCCATTCCATCTCTTCCTTCGGGGTGCATGCTGTCAAGATCACTTCGTACAGCTGGTGATCGCAGATGAACACCAGCTTCCACGAGTACGGCGCCGTATGACATTGAAGCCCTGTGCCATCGTTAGAGCTCCGCCGCGGTTCCGGGCACGGGATGCATACCTCGACCATTATCTACATCCTCCAATTTGATGTTGCCTAAAGAAACACAGGCTTGTATGGTATATATTTGGTCGGTTCTGCTTGCAGTTGCGAGGCAAAGCCACTCCCGATAGAGGAGAGCAACCATGTACTGCCCGCTAACACCTTCCTTGGTCTGCCAGCATACGTGCAAAGCACCGCAGAGCTGGAGGTGGCCAAACGACCGGATGCGGTTCTTTGAGGCTGCATCGAGTTGCTGTGGCCTGTTAGCAGTGTCGAAAACTTTGTCGTGTTTATCTTACCTGGTTGGGGAACGCCAGTCGATCTTGCAGAATCCATGTCTTTTCCAAAATGGACTTGATCCGGACATCATCGGTGGCTCGGTTGATCTCAGTCGTCGCCTCGCGCAGTCTAATCAAAGTATTTTCGATTTCCATATGCGAATAGGGGCAATCGATGACCGGTGTGTGTTTTAACAACTCTGCAAACAGCAAGGGGTATTTGCAAACTCGTTGGATGGGCTAGTTTGTGTCAGAATATATCGAAAGTGCTTGCAGTCGATAGGAGGGCCCACCTTGACAAGAAGATCACCGATGGTGAGGCTTTTCTTCGAGTGGTCGTCTTGGCTGTTAGCTGAGCCCAGCGAAGCCGCTAAGACTTCAAGCCCCTTTTGATATGACTGCCATTTCGGCATCGTCCTATGCGCAGATGCCACATCTTTGATCATCAATTCGTACTTCGCCCCGTACTCCTCGTATATAAAAAACCGATTCATCTTCAAAGAACGTTAGATTCGACATCACGCGGCACGGCAAGCCTTCGGCTAACAGAGCTGGCATTGCCCGAATGTGCAGAGGCTGCTCACCTTTTTGGAGAACACTTTAGCAACTTCGGCTGCTGTCTGAGGATCAGCGAGTACGCCGGGAACGTTCCTGAGCCACGAGACTCCATCCCTATCTTCGGGTACAGCATCCAAACTCCTCCATCGATGATGACCGCGTACCAGCGGACCAGGTGGCGGTAGCTGAAGTGAAATATCCGGCTGGGTATATTCAGAGTCGGGGACGGCACGATGCAAGTCACCAAGCATCTCTTCATGCAGCTCCACTATCTCGGTCAGGTTTCGATTGATGGAGGATCGTAGGCCAGCCGGCAGTGTCGGCAGCGAGGCAAGTATGGTAACATAAACCTGGTTTTGGTTAGAATCAACGGGGGAGAGGCGTAGACTGCACGCACATTCATCAGGAACCGGACGTCCCCGATGTAGCTCTCTTCGGTGCTGATAAGCTCCTCGAGGATTCTTCGCCGCTGCAACGATCGCTCGATGGTGGCGGGATCTATCGACACTTGCCGATCCAGGCAGAAACTGTCCTCGGAGAGCCGCGCTCCAGATAGGGAAGCTCTGCTGCTGCGATCCGTTCTTGAGTGTCCCCGAGACGAAAGGCGAGTGTTTCTCCGCGAACGAGTCAACACGCTGGCGCTGGTGAACGACATGCTGGCACTTCTCACGGCTCGCACAAATCTAAAGGACGAGCCGGATGAAGAGTGTCTGTGATGGCCAGAGCCAGCGACTGAGCTTCCGCTGTCTATGTCGAGGGCATATGGGAGAGGGCTCCCTTCGTAATCCCATGCCTCCTGGCGGCGGACGGCTCGTTTGTGTAAGGTTTTCATCCATCTATGGAATGGCTTGTTCGATCTGGAAACGGAGTGGTCGTCGCAACCTATAACTCCTCGGCGGAAACCTTGAGCGAAGTATTCCGTGTTTTCTAAGTGTTGCTTCGGCGTTATAGCATCTTCGAGACCGGCGGCGGGCCTATTATCCAAAGTTTCCCAGTCCTCGAGGCCGTCTACTTCGAAGCCCTCCATGTCGGCAGCGGTTGAACCACCGATCCGCACACCCTCCCCACCGAGCCGACGGGGTCCTTGGGCGTCGATAAGGGGATGTGGTGTCGCGGTCCCGCTGGGTTGTTGGGAAGGACGAGTAGAGAGCGACCGCGACAACGAGCAGGACGAGATAGATCCGGTATCTGTGAGTGCCATAATGGAACAGGGGACCAAGAAAGCAAAGATGTTAAACGGCTATTCCAGGCAGCTCAATTGCGGCAACACTGCGAGGGGCGAGAAGTGCCAGCCCAGCTCAAACCATGATGATGCACCAGAAGTAGCAACAGAATGCCAGCAAAGTAGAGTGTGTGAGACGACCCGAAACCAAGAAAGACCAAGAAGACCAAGAAGACCAAGAAGACCAAGAAACCAAAACTGGAGGGCTTGAAGACAGAAGAAGAGTGAAGACATCTACCATGATGCAATCCTGACCAGAAGGAATGGTCAATGGGGCAGGTCGGTAGGTCGGCAGGTGTCTGCCCAGAGCCGTGCAGACCGCATCGGGTCCCAGCGGGACCGTGGCCATGATAAACATGATCCAATGCGGAAGGGACGACGGCCTTGCGCTGGTCCTGCTTCTCAGATTGGGAGAGGGCTATCAGCGACAGACCCAGCAGGCGCCGGCAACGAGCACCCGGGTGCGGTCAAGACGCGATGCCTGCTGTCTGCACATGCCGACTGCCACGAGGACCGCCAGGACCGATTGGATGCGGCCAGCTCACAATCGGGCAGCGGGCATCCAGGACGACGGGCAGCTCGGCGAGTCGAGATTGGGAGACCAGACATTGTCGATCCAATCAAGGCGCGCAGTAGCAAGCGCAAAACCCAGTCAACTTCCGACTTCGGAAGTCGTCGTGGCCTTGCACCTGGAGTGGCTGGGAGGAACAGATGTAAAAGGCTAACACGGCTAGACATCCAAAGACATCCAATGCGAATCCCCTTGGTATCAGTTCTCAACTCGTCCCTCGACGTCAAGCGGGACCCCATCTCCCGCCGCAATGGGTCAGCCCTGTTCGAGAGGCCGAGCGATCTGATTGGCGAGCCGGGGCCGGCGGGGCTGCAAAACTACCCCGCCATTCCAGAGCTCCCCTCTGCCCGAGAGCTCCCCCTAAGGTCCATGTCGCCGGACGCGTCATTGGCGGCAGGCTGAAATCTCCAAAACCTCATTCCTCTGTGTCTCACGCCATATGCCGAAGACAGCATACATCCCAAAACGGTAATCCCAGTGGACTCCCACAGGATTTACCATTCACAATGAGCAACCTTCATGCCCCAACTATCCCATCGGGGCCGACAACACGGCCTGTCGCAAACGGTGTCACTCACCTGTCGTTTACCGAGCTCCAGCACAAGAAAGACAATGTAGAGGCCGAGCTGAAGGCGCTTGGGAGTGTTCTGGACTCAGTCAGTTCCCCCACTCCCTACCTAGTTGCGCAACTTTCCGGCTGACAAAATGTTGCAGCATGGTGTTGACATGAACACGAACCTCATCACTCGGGATGGATTCCCTCGATCCGACCTTGACGTTGCCCAGAGTAGGGAGATGATGCCTCTGGAACACTCGGAGAAAAGAGCTGACTGAGGGTGATATAGTCCGCACGACAAGATCCCGCATCATCCACCTGCGAAATGACTACAAGGAGTTGATGAACATGATCGAGAAGCATCTCCACGAACATTTTGCGAACTTGACGGACAACGAAGAGACCGCAGTTGTTGCAGAAGATAGGGGTCTCTCCACACTGGTAGACTCAGTACCCGAGACAGTGGACCAGCCGTTCGCAAAGGTGAACTCCGTGGTCGAGAACAGTCCAGCAGAAACAGCGGGGCTGAAGCCAGGAGATTTGATCCGCAACTTTGGTTATGTTGACCATGCCAATCATGACAATCTGAGAAAGGTGGCCGAGTGTGTTCAGGGCAACGAAGGGGTAAGAATCCTTTGTGCGTCGAGACCCAAAGCAAAGCTAACCTGGCCACAGCAAAATATCCTTGTCAAGGCTTTGCGCATCAACGGAGGACAAACCCAAGAGCTCCGGCTCATGCTAGTGCCTCGCCGTGATTGGGGGGGCAGAGGCCTACTTGGGTGTCATATTCTGCCACTCTGAGATCCAGGGGTACGGACAAAGCAACAAACATGTTTTGAGAGGGGGGATGGAATGAATAGTTGGACATTGGGCCTCACTGGTTAAGGTTAGGCCACATCCAGTGGAACCTAAGCCTCAAAGGAAGCCCAACAACCTAAAAAAGGCCGCCTCCGGGTTGGTTTGTAAGGTCAAAGACCAGTAGGCTTATGAATCAGTTTTTGTGTGGCGGATTTCCAGGGGCAGATAACGATAATTGAGCATTGCTGCTGTTGCTGCCTATGCAAATCGAGTCAACGGTGACCTGAACAGTGGAAATAAGGCTTCCACCCCAACTGAGCCGAAGCAGGCTGGCGGAGTGACCCATCGTGCATACTGGAGGAGAACCAATGCGCCAACCCACTCCTAGACGTAAATGAATTTGAAGACTCACTCACTGGTGCGCGTGCTCAGCAATCCGGTACTGTTCTAGGACTCATCAAAGTCGGGTAGACATTAAGAAGCTTTGTTTGCCCCTGGCCCACCGGTCGCTTGAAGCTTCCATCCCGCATTCCACATTCTTCATTGCGCGGGCCAACGTCAACCATTGCAACAGGTCACGTGCCACAATAACCCCGCAAGCCCAACGGAGGGGATTTTTTCGACCACCACAACTGCTGGGCTGCTTCCTGAAAACAACCTACATCTCGGCATCCCAGGTCCACTGCACTTGCTGCCCGACAGTCCACCTCGTTTTCTTCACCCTAGTGAAGGTACGTGCATCAGCCATTTCCGAGGCTCTGCCAGCCCGGTCTCCTGTTTTCTCCCTCTCCGCAGCCATAAAAACCCCTCCTCCCACTTCGCGCTGACTGACGTGGGTTGTGCCTCTAGACGTGTTTACCCTCACCTCTTCACACCTAATCAATCCACCCACACCATGGCCGCTGAAACGCCTACTTTCAAGTTGGTCCTCGTCGGCGATGGCGGTACCGGAAAGGTGAGTTCGCCATCCCCCGCCTCGGCGGCCGTCCTTATCGTTCTCGCAGCAAGCAAAGCTGCGAGGCGTGCGGCGCCCATCGCTTGGGTCCCAGACTAATCGGAAGATACCCCGCGCAGACCACCTTCGTCAAGCGCCACTTGACGGGAGAGTTCGAGAAGAAGTATATGGCCACGCTCGGTGTCGAGGTCCACCCTCTCGGCTTCACCACCGTAAGTTAATCGAGCCAAGCTAAGCGCCCGACCCGCGGCCCTAACACAACGCAGAACTTTGGCCAGATTCAGTTCGACGTCTGGGACACTGCCGGCCAGGAGAAGTTCGGTGGTCTCCGTGATGGCTACTACATCAACGGCCAGTGCGGTATCATCATGTTCGATGTTACCTCCCGTATCACATACAAGAACGTGCCCAACTGGCATCGTACGTTCGCCAAATCCTTGGGACTCGAATCCCGTTACTAATGGCGATCTTAGGTGACCTCACCCGTGTCTGCGAGAACATCCCCATCGTTCTCTGCGGCAACAAGGTCGATGTGAAGGAGCGCAAGGTGAAGGCAAAGACCATCACCTTCCACCGGAAAAAGAACCTTCAGTACTACGATATCAGCGCCAAGTCCAACTATAACTTCGAGAAGCCCTTCCTTTGGCTCGCTCGCAAGCTTGTTGGAAATACCGCTCTGGTATGTTTTAAATACTATGCTTGTTGGCAACTGTAGCAACTGACTCGTTGTGAAGGAATTCGTCGCCGCGCCAGCGCTCGCCCCCCCTACCGCCCAGGTTGACGAGGCTCTTCTCGAGCAGTACCGGAAGGAGATGGACGAGGCCGCCGCCATGCCCCTCCCCGGTGAGGATGACGATGATGACCTTTGAGCGACTCGAACAACGAAGGTTGGTCGTGTGTGTCAGATGGGGTGCAAGAGGATAATGCCCGTTACGAAGGACAAGCATCATTCAGGCAGCGCTAACTGCCAGATGGAGGGCATGTGGATGGGGCCGAAAGTTGGGTTTCGGACATCGGGGCAGGGAAGCGGAAAGCAGCGTCTTCTACTCAGATTTCACGAGGGTGCTGATGGTCAAGAATATCTCTTTGACTGTAGCTGGGCCAAGCACGGGGCGGTAGATTTGATTATTGCTGCATGCGCAGTCTCTAGGTAGAGCATATGAGCCAAGTTCCGGCATTCTCTTCCCCGCTATTTTGCATTTGCACGCAGAGTGATGTGTTGATTTGGCTTTGCATTGGGGCGGTGAGACCCCACCTGTTGGCAGCCTGTTGGCGGGGCAGTCAATGACATCAAGCCCTCGATTGCTTTGTCAGCAGAGCCACTTGTAACCTTTTCTGGTGGCAGAGCAACCACTTGGTCACACAGAAAGCCCCTCCGTTGGCCTTGTAGCTTTTGGGGCCAGCAGGCTCGGGATATTCTAGTAGCGTGTCCCTTCTAATCTCTTCTAATCCCTCTATTTCTCCAGTGATATAGCGGGGTTCCAGACCATTCGAATATTTTCACTGCGTAATTTTCACAACTGGGGCTTTGTCAGCCAAATTGTGGGTCAATTACGTACCAGCGGAACTGGTAATTTCAACCCCTAAATTTAAGCCGCTTCCATAGTGCCAATGGACCCCCTTTCTTCTGGGAGGAATACCCGCCCTTGTAAGAAGGAGAGTCGATGCTGTTGTTGTGGCTGGGGCTACGATGCAACTTAAACATTCTCAAGGTGAATCACTAACAACAACTCAACTCAATTTAGTCTGTTTTGCTGCTGGAGGATAAACCAAGCTTGTCTATGAAACAGCGCGCCTGTCAAAGCGTGGAGTACGTACTTCGTAGGCAGTTCCCCTGCACCTATCCGTGGTGACATTGGTGACATGCCTCATGGAGGCACCCCAATGCCATCATTCCTCGGGGAAGCACAACCCAAATAATCAAAGCAAGCCAGCCAAAACCACAAGTATTTGCTCCAGAGCCAGGATCCCCCATCTCCAAGCCCCAAGCAGCCCATGTGAAACACCATCATCATAATCACCCCCACACCAACTCCCCAATTCTCTTCACCCCATACTCGTCCCCAAGGAACTCACAAAACCCCTCCGCAGCCTGAAGCACCTCACCTCCATCAACCCCAGTGCTTTCCTCCCCCTCCTTCTCTCCATCATCATCGCCATACCCTTCAAAGAAAGCAATCGTCTCCGCCCACCCAAGCAACACCCGCATATGCGCTGCAGCGCGCCGCTCAGCACCAACACCAGGCCCGTCATCTCGTGTACGTTGCGCAGTTCGCCAGAGGAGAGTACATATATTGGTTGTATTTTTCAGCAGCGAGGCGACGCAGGAGGGGGGTTCCGTCTCGTAGACGATGGTGTCACTCGTATTCGTGCTGTTGCTGGGTGATGAGGGCGGCAGAGAATCCCATGTTCGAGAAGAGTGGTCCGGAGCAGGAGTCTTGTGCAGTGATGGCGAGTGTGGAGTGGTGCTGTGCGGGTCGGATGGGCGCGTGAGCTTGCGGAGGAGAAGCTCTACACCGGCGTGGTAGCCACTGCCTGGGACGAGGCCAGGACGAGGTGAGTTGTTGGGTGTGCAGACAGAGGTGAGAGTGTAGCTTCGACGGGGGCGGGGGTAAGGCGAGAAGCGGCTAGTAGTGCGGCGGTGGCGATGTACTGCGTGGGTGCGGAGGTATTGTTGTGTCGCGAGAAGACATATGGTCCGAATTTCGTGGGCGATGTATGATGGGAAGGTCGCATAGCTGGCTGACGACGCAGATTCAGAACGCTTGTCTTGATTCGGTGTGTCATTGCCAAATCCAGGCTCGTGCAGGCATGAAGCTGTCTCCGTTATACCAGACGCCCCTAACGTTTCGGGGCATGGCCGTGACGCTTGGAAGACAGCAGGTTGGTGTGCACTCTGAAGGTTAATATACGCCCCTGCAATTTGCTTGTTAACCGAAGGGGAGGCCTGGTAGACCTGAGTTGTGGGTGAGTGCTCCATAGACATATGACCGTATACCGGTGTCCAGCCACCGCTCGAGTCAAGCACCACGGCGAGACCATTATGCTGACTGGCCAAAGCGTTGTTCGGAGGTGTTTGTGTGTATAGCTCAACGGGCCTTGTTGCGATGGGAGCAAGATGGACCGGGTTGGTGATATTGTTGAAGGCTGGACGTAGGGGCGCGGCTTCCCGTCGGTAGGATTGTGACGAAAGTCCTAATGGGGCGAGGGAAGGAAACATAGGGTTTATCAACGGATCATTTAGATCATGGGGTTCGGGGACAGCATCCTCCTCCTCCTCCTCAATCTGGGCGGCATGTCTCTGCTGGGGCATGATTGACGATGAAACAGGCCCCTTGCTGCAAGAGGAGTAGATGAACGCGCTGGGCGAAGGAGAGTCGCTGGGCGAAGGACGCGGGTTCATGTCAAGCAATTGTGAGGACTGAAATTGACTATGGTACCCGGAGTACCGATACCGTCAGCCATGGGCGCTGCGAACTTATAAGAGCGGAGGGACAAGAGAGCACTGATATTGAAGGCCTTTCGAAGGCTTAAGCCAAAAAGAAGGGTCCCCTTCGCTAGTGCGAGAAGTGTCTTGTTACTGAAAAGACCGCCCATAGCTTTCGTTATTACAGGCCTTTCTGCATTCTTAGCAAGCCTTCCTGCATTTTAAAAGGGCTTCATAATATGCTGAAAAGGCCTCTGATGTGATAAGCCAAGGTCTTACCGTCCCAGAATAAGACTGTGTGAGGATTCCATTCCAATAACGTATTCTCGCACTGGCTAAGGGGTCCCTTTCTTTTAGCCTAAGCCTTCGTACACTTGTTAGCTAATCGGCGCCACACTGAACACGCTGGTCCTGTAACGACCATATTCTAGAAGAGCACTCAAAGCCCATGTCTCAGACAGGGAAATGTCATTGATACCCGGTTGAGCGCTTGCTAAAACATATCTAAGCGTTCCAAATGACAAGTCTTCCGTCCACTCCAGATGCTATATTCCGAGTCAGTTGGTCTGATACTTGTGGAAGACAGGTGAAATAAAGAACTTACAGCTAAACTTCCTCACCGAGCTACCAGAAGATTCATACGGGCGAAGAGTCGTGATAGTGTTTTGATGAACCGTCTTGAGCTGCGTGTCATCCTTTGTCTTGCCCCTAAGATCCATTTGCCTGAACATGTTGAGGGCAGAGTCCTCGCGGGTGTCGCTCAGGCCCGGCCGCCCTTTTGCCTCAAGTGTTCCGCTGAGCTGCCAGCCATTAATTCCACCCTTAAACCGGAAGGCTTCACAATCATATCCCGCGGCAATAATTCCGGCCTCTCCGTTCCAAATAAGGCTCATAAAGGGCAGAAGTTGGGTGTTGATGCTGATGACGGCTTTGGGCGGCTGATCCGGTCCGCTTGGGTAGACAACAGTGATGCTGCTGTCGTGAGCGGCGTAGGCCAGGGCATCGCCACTGGGAGAAAATGCAACAGCGTGAACCCAGCCGGCAGAGTTGTTCAGGTATTCGCCACACACGGTGTTGAACGGCAGCCTCTCACCCCATACACCAGGCTCGGGGCGGGCGTCGACACCTTTGATGAAGCTCGAAAAGACGCGGGCGTGCGCATCCGTCGACCCGGCGGCGAGCAGCACAGAGTTGGGGTGCCAAGCTACAGTAGTGATGGTACTGCGGATGGGCTTCTTGAGGTGCTTCGAGACCCACCAGTCGTTCTCCTCCTCGAAGTAGCAGATGGCGATCAGCCTGTCTCCAGAGCCGACAGCAAACTTGGTTTCCGAGGGCGACCAGCGCACAAAGGTGGCCGCCCTGTTGATTCGGAGAAGCACCAGTGTCGGCTTGTATCCCTGCGGCGAGGGCTCCCAGACGAGCGCGTTGCGGTCTGGATGGCGACGGTCAGCTCCATCGTTTTCTAGTGGGGTCATCACTCATGCCGCCTCCGACCATAGCTTACCCTGGGAGCACGAAACAATGCGGCCCGAGGTCGGCGCAATGTCTACACTCGTCACCGTCTTATCGTGGCCCTTCAGCTCATCGACTAGCTTGAAGGTGTTGCCAACCCTGCTGTAGAGCTCGACGGTTGTGTCTCGCGCGATTGCAAGTGTCTTGCGATCAGCCGAGAACGAATGGTCGGCAATCGGGTTGTGGAAGAGGTGGTGGACCTCGGGGGGTGCAGCCATTTTGACGTGTGATGCGATAGGAGTAGCTCTCTACTACCGCTCAGTTGAGGTAGTGTGGTGGTGGGTGTTGGTGACAGGAGATCGCAGGTCAGGGGGCTGACGAGGCGTTGCGGAGGGGCTCCATCATTCCTGCCCCGCCCATGATCTCCCGCTGCACGCACCCCCGGCGTAGCTACCAGTGACCCTTGCGGTCCCGATTTTTCTTGCGAGACTGAACCTCAACCTTGTTAACAATACGCGACGACTAAACCAACGACACTCCATTCAGCACTTAACGACGATACATTGCGCCTCAACACATCCACCATCGCAAACTGTACGCAAAAAAAAAGTCAGGAAGGACGAACCGCCCCGAGGAACGCGACAATGGCCACCCGTGG
>Ga0247758_1000362_pt1 | contig 40425 bp, 29 predicted proteins | sample UWRJL156409C4_FD_180950 | JGI IMG/M metagenome (GOLD analysis project Ga0247758, IMG submission 180950) | Plant litter microbial communities from Arlington Agricultural Research Station in Wisconsin, United States - UWRJ-L156-409C-4 | ecosystem: Environmental > Terrestrial > Plant litter >...
CAGGAGTCTTGCCAGACCCTCAGAAAAAGTCTCTCTGCGCCTTGTGAAAAGGTGCTGGAATAGCCCTCGCACAAACCATGGAACAATAGTAGCGCTTGACTTGTTGTGTCCAAGCAGGCCTTACTGGCACAGAAATACCCTTAGTTACATCAAAGTCCGCCTTCATTACAGTATTCCAGAATATGCCATTGGAGAATGCGCAAAACGAGAGTTTGATACGTGCTTGCGGTGTTGAAGTTGCGTTGACAGTAAGCAGATAGGTATCTTCCAAGGTGCCCGCTTTGGGGGCCCTCCATTTGGACGGAGGCTTCGTACTTATTATGTCTGAGGACTATCAATTTTCGCTCCGTCCAAGATTCTGTGAGCAAGTTTGCAAGCCTATGCATTCCGCATTCTCCAGATGTTGTGCAACCGGTTTGCCGCCACACCTGATGATGGTCACACCACTCCAGTACCCATGTCCCGATTTTTCAGCAGCAATTTCATTTGCTTCATCATTAGACACAACGCCTCGAGGCAAGTTAGCACGCCAACTAGGGTCGGCGGTGATCCTTCGGTGGCGATCTTGCAAATCTGGCGCAGAAGCACCGCAGGTGTTCGACCTCAGCCAGCCGTCGGGAGGGTTGCATACCATCTTGGGCAAGCCCTCCCTGTTGACAAATATGGCGGGGCTTTCCTCAGCCGGCGTCACTTCAATAGTCTCATTCCCGAGCAGTTGATATAGACGCCCGTTCATTCCTCCTCGAGCTCTTGCCGCATCTCGATTTCTGCCATCCGTTAGCCCTATCGAGACAAAGGTATGTATAGTGTATGGGAAGCGGTGGAACTAAGATATGGACGCCAATGGGCCGACTTACGCCACAGTCGGTTTGCCGAATCAGCAATGATCTTTGCTTTGGCTAGAAGCTTCTCTCTGTACTTCTGCTCATCCTTCACCTCGAGTCTTGCTTTGTTTGGCTGCGCCTGTAAAAGAATCGGGAGGAGTTCGTTGGGGTCTGCGTTCGCAATCGCGGCAACAGTCTTGAACCCATTGTCCCAAAATATGCGACTATGTTCACGTTAGCGTTGAAACGATCTTTCCGGGGTAACGAAAGCCATACGCCGTACGGCTCTTGATGAATGTGATCTTAGCGAGAGCGAGGAGGTCAGATCTCGCTCCTGCTTTAAGTCGATCTGAGAAATGATCCAGGGCTGCCGCCATAGCACTGTTGTGTCATTTCAGGTAAGCAGAGGTAATGTAGGCAAATAGCCGGACTTGGAGAAATACTTACCCCCAGTCCATGGCTTCGCAGAATTTAATCATTCCTGCGGCAAAACCCTCACATGTCTGGGCTAGAGTCTGGACAGAGCCACGCGGCATATCATACTTCTGCGCGACACGGTGAATTGGGACTTCGTTACAAAGGTCGCGCAGCTGTAGAGCCAGATAAAATCTGTAGTAGCGCCTCGCCGTCTCCCTTTCATCTGGCGTTGTCTCCTTCAGTGTTCCTCCATGCAGCCTACATCCAATATTGTCAGTATCAGTTAGTCACAAGACCTTCTAATTTGTGTGGCGTACATCTTGTTAATCAAGGCCGGACTTAGTCCCAGGAAACTGAGGACTCGAAGGCCACTTTCGTCAAGTTGCTGCATCTCGTTCCAGAAAACTCGCCAGTTGACCGCGACCCCGTCAAGGTCGTGAACGGGAGTGAAGTTGTAGAGAACATGCATCTCCCCGTCCATGACAAAAGCCTGCAGCGCCTTCTTCAGCTCACTGTGAATGAAGATGCCATCTTCCGGGTCAAGAGACGAGGCAACAATTGCTTTGCCAAGCTTAGTGGCCTGGTAGTTGCCAAAGTTGTCAGTGCCGATAAAGCCATGCCTCTGCAACTCCCGGAGACTCTCCTCTATAGTGTCCCGAATGGCGTCCGGGTCAGCCGTATAAGCAAGCAGAGTCTTACTGGCATAGTCGTCAAGAGCCTCTCGACTCGTCGCGAGCCGGATCGCGATGATTTCGAGCAATGCCCGCTGAATACGACGCTTATCCGATATTAGGCAGCTCTCAATCTGAGGCAGATCGGCGTGCATCAAGTCAACAACTGCTTCAAGATCGTTCTGTCGACAGCACAGATATGTCTCGCCGACTTCGTCCTTGCCTTTCCGTCCCGCCCGTCCTAATGGCAAAAAATCGTTAGTTATTGCTCTTTCCAAGTTGTTTGAGGGTATGGGAATGTCTCAGGCGTGGTTTATCTCCCATGAGACATCCGGCGCGGGCATAAAAGATCACAAGGAGGGATAAGAAGGCGGTGGTTTGACATACCGCGCATCTGGCGGAGCATCGCGGGCCCAACGAGGTCTCGACCCATGCGGGCGTTATGGAGGATTACACGACGAGCTGGCAAGTTGATGCCAGCCGCGAGTGAGCATGTCGCGACACAGACTTTGAGCACGCCGGAATCATAGGCGTTTGCGACGAGCTCTCGCTCCTCAGTCGTGAGACCGGCGTGGTGGAAGGCAACGCCGGCTGGAATGGTCTGCTCAAGCTTTGGATCAAGGCCCGTACTCAAATTGCGCAAGTCACTCAGTAAATCCGCCCTCTTCTGCTGTACACCTAGATCGGCTTCTTGGAAGGTTGGCAGCGTCCGGCTGATCAGCAATGCGTCCGATTCGCAGCCAGCCCGACTGCTCGAGAAGACCAGAACCCCGTAGCCAGCCCTCACAGTTTCGTTGGTGAGCGCCACAACGGCGTTCATGACGGGGTCTTTGAGCTCACTGTGGTTCGACGCCCCAATGGTTCTCAGAGGTTGTGCCGACTGGGTAGTTGGGCTGATCTGGGCGATGGCCTTGAGAAGGCTAGTGGTAGTACCGGCTGGATATATCTTGTCGTTGTAGACCAAATGCTCCTCAATGGGGATCGGGCGGTAATGCGTCTCATACGAATGTCCATGCAGCCAGTCTTTGAGCAGATTGATGTTCTTATTCCGTCAGTCGGACCCGCTAATCAAGGGGGAGGAGCGCATGAAAGTCACATACTGTCAAGGTTGCGCTCATGGCAACAATCTGCAGATCCTGATCAATACACAGAAGTTTCGTTGTCATGAGCTCCAAAATATAGCCTCGATGGCCATCGTCGATCATGTGGCACTCGTCAAGAACGATAGCCTTGAGCTTGGTGATGGAGCAATCCTCAATAGCTGTGTTCACCAACGAGTTCGCCTTCTCCATGGTACAGACTGCGATGTCGAAATCTGCCCATGTTGACCGGATCTTGTTTCCGCCGTAAAATCCCACCACCCTGACGGTATCTTTGTCCGCCCTCGCCGCCCAGAGCTTTTGCCCTTCTGGCGATTGTTGTCCGAGATGCTTTTGGCGGGAGATACCATCGACAACGTTCCGCAGCCACCTCACCTTTTCCTGGACCAGAGCGACATACGGCAGCACAAGGATTGCCTTGGCATCCCGATCGTCAAGAACACGCTTGAGCATGAGGACATCAGCAACGAGCGATTTCCCACCCCCTGTCGGAGCACTGTATACCAAATTCTTCTCGGCTCTAAGAAGTCCTGGACCAAGTAAGCATTGCTTCTGCCATGGGTAGATGGTTTTTATGCCGAGTTTAGCAAAGTTGGCAACGAGTCGTCCGGGTAAACCGTAGGCAGGATGCGCAAGTGAGAGGAAGGGATCATGGAAAGCCGTTGGCGTTGCCGCAAAAGCCTGTCGTTGGGTGTATTCGGTGGGAACTTGAAGCTGGCCATCTGCGCCACCATCCGGGTGCGCTTCAATGGTACTCGCAGTCAGCCGAGGAGGTGCCCGCGAAAGCTTGAGAACAGGGGGCGCAAGGCGTTTGGTGCCTGGCCCGTCACCCCCCGCTTGCTGCAATAATTCAGAGTTGTTGCGCTTCTGCCCGACGACACTTGTCCCGTGTTGCGGATTGTTCTTCAATGATTGTAAAGTAGTGGTGTGCCATATGGAATTGGTAGCCATGACGTTGGCTCAAGGCGAGGCCGAACGTGAAATCTGGCAGCAGCGGTCAGGACATCCTGCAGCAACATTTATCAACGTCCAAGGAACAAGAAATCTCAAAAGCGTTTGTATGTGCTCATCAGATGGTTTTATTGGGCCTTTTTTCTCAGTCTTTCACCTTGGTGGAAACCGTCGTGCCTGGTGCCTGCTTGTCAACAACACCTTGGCTGTTGGTCACTTCCCAGCCGTTTGGGAAAGGGCTGCGCACGCGCTTACAGGGTTGTTCCACACCCCCACTTTTCCTTTTTGTTTGGTGGAGGCAGGTCGTTCTAGCCCCTGTTCCCACTTCAAGTACTCCGAAGTTGCGGGCACTTGCTACGACCCCTCATTACACGCTTTGGGACCCTCCTACCCCCAGCTGCACCGTACCCTGAACTTGGGGAGGACGCGAGGCAGGGTTCGCTAGATTCCTGTCGCAGCCGCGAGAACGCCGACGTCGACCCTCTTGTGGCTGGCTTCAACCTCTGAACTTCAGCCCATCATGAGGCTCCAATATTCGCCCGCTCGAAAGAATAATATACTACAGCCTCAGGGTAATCTTGTATTTCTTTGCCGCAAATCTCAAGGCACTCAGGGGTTTCATTGCCGCTCAATCGTCGCTAATCGCCGTATCCTCGGCTGCAATCTACGGCTTGCTCGCTCGTTAAAACCCATCAGAGATCCGTCGCGGTCGATGTGGGCCAATCGACTGCTTTCCCGGGTGAGCGATCATTCTTCCATCCTCCTACACCCACGCCAACGGCGCAGAGTTTATATCGATTGCATACTTGCATCTTCAGCATGTTGTTCTCGGATTGAGTGAGCGGGGATGGCCGTAAGTATTGTTATGCACGCGATGGCGGACACATCCGTGGGAGCTTGAGTCGATGCTGACTGCCGTCGATCTGAAACACATCTAAGTCTCGCTCCGATGGCCGCCAAAACTGATGTCGTGTGCGACAGCTTTCCCTTGCCGAATGCCGGGGACGAATACCCCCTTACTGTGCCAAAAAAAAAAAAGATATCAATACCTGTCGATGCTCCCAAGAGACGAAAAGCTATGTCAGGCAGGCCGGCAAGTCATGGCGGTCGTCGGTTGATGAAGCTCAAGACATGGCAGCTGGTTTCGCATGGAGTAATTTGAATGTTGAGCCTAACAGTACGACCGAGGCTGTCTGGTGGAGGAGGGCGACCTCCAGCTACATACGTTGGTGTATTTGCCTTTGATTCCTCCACGCACACTGAACACTTCTCTGGGTTTCGTGAGAAGCTCGCAGAAACGCGGGGCAACGAGGGGGATCGCACACGTCTATGCACATTGACAGCTTACACGCAGCCAGCCAACAGTGGCCGATGGCAGGAATATACCTACTCGAGGTTCTGGCAACGCCACGAACTTCCATTTGGTCAGCTCACAGATCATCAGAGCGCGACTCCACTGTGTGGCGACGCTACCTTCAGGTTCCCATGCCTTTAGCACACCATTTAACGTTAGGTGCACGAGGCTCATGTCCGGGCGCCTCCGGAACACGACTGTCGAGAAACCACGCGAGGGCGAGATCTGCGCTCCTGGGCAATGCTTGACATGGCCTGCACCACATGCCACCCCAGCGTAGATATAATAGACACGACGGGAGCGCTACGTCTTGTCTCAGACGGGGAGCGGAGGGATGGGTGGTGGTTGAGTCTACCAAATTAATCGGCCATCGCTTAAGTTGGCAGGCTCCTGCCTCGCCGGCCCAGGATAGTCGCACCGTAACTATAATGGGAGGGCCAGTGTGACGCCCAACCGGCTCGCACGGTGGCCACCGACCTCACCTCGTCCAACTCGTCCAATCTCTCACCCTTCCTCACAACGATACCCGCCCACGGGAGCCGATGATCCAGGGAAGGCCTTGTCGGTTCATGTCCCGCCTGTCTTCAACAAGAGATACACTGTCGTTGGTGGCCAGGTCCAACGAGTCCTCAACCTCCAAGATGCGCGGCCAGGTTCATTCGTCCGGATTATCCTGTCGCTGTTCCGTACCACTTGAAATTTACCCAGGACGGGTAATTACCCAGCTTTCCGTGGTCGATGTGCAATGAATGAGGCGAGAGAAGGACGGCGGCCTAGAGTATGGGGTAATTACGTGCCTAACGGCACGGGGCCGGCAAACCTCTGGCTTGCACTGAGGTATTGTCGAAAAGCCTCACCTCACTCATCATCCGTAGGATTTTGGCCCCGATCGTTTCGATTCGAGGATTCGAGCCTCGCACCCCTGCATCTTTGCCAAGCACCACCACATCAACGGACTGGTTTGAGTTCTGAAACGGGCTGGACAGACCACGTTGGTCCAGCTTTTGTCGCATTCCAGTGCGTCCGGAGACGAAGAAGAAAACAGCCACTTGGTGTCCCCTCCCACCATTCCCACAGACGCAACTGTTTACTAACTCCGTTCCATGGCGCCCCCATGGGCCCCGCCGTTCAGAGCGACATGGGAGCCATGGACCTCCACCTACTTCATACTGAGCAATGGGATAGCTGACAGATGCAGATACCGACCTGCCGACCTGCCGACCTGCCTTGATGAAGGTCGAACAGATTCTCGCTCTGTGAACTGTCAATTGGACCAGAGACAGATGGTAGCCTTTTGCGGGAGCCGGCGTTCGTTTCGGCGTAGCTGCCTTCCTTTCTTTTGGGGGCGACACCCTGCCTTATGGCTTCTCACAGCATGTCCCCTTTTGCCAGCCGGTCAGCCTCTGAAGAGAGTTGGTTGGTTTGAACCTCGCGCTGCTATAACGCTGGAAAGAAGGGTTCGCAACAACGCATATTCAAACACGCCAGAAGCAAATACCACACCCCGCCTCATCCTTTGTGATGAACGGCCAATAGAGGGGTATGTTCAGGTAGTCCGCCTCTCACACAGACGGAGTGCGTAGGAGGAGAAAGGTAGGGGATAATAGGTCGACCCGGCCAAGACGGTGGAGACATTGGGGAACGGCCCATGCCAATACTCCTCGACATCATCGCCGATCATTGGGCGGGCCCAGCGCAAGAAATGACGCGGGAGCGCATCTTCAGAATCGGGATCTGGGAGTAGCCCGATCTTATAATTATTACCGCTGTACGTGCATTGTCGACATGGAGTGCAAGACGGTGCAGTCCGCCCGTATTCAAGCAAGGGGGTCTCGCGATATAATGGACGGTGTGCGCTGTTTGGCGCAAATTGCCCGCTTGCTTGCGAACGGGGAACAGGGGTATGAGTCGGCGGTGCCATCACGATCATCTGCGGTGGCCAAATGTTTGACGTGTGCCCTGCCTGCCGCCGGCTCTGCTGTTTAGAGGCCACATCGGCAATCCGTGCGGATCTCTTCGCCAACGCAAGACCTGCCGGTCGCAGCCTTATACGCCGCAATCCGGGCCATCAGGAGAGGCGAAGACGAGCAATGCACGAGGCGGAATGTTTTATGTAGGCGTCTGAGACCCGACTGAGATGAGATGAGATGCCTGCCGCTCTATGGGTATGCAATACCTTACCTGCTAGTACGCGGCCACGGAACAAAAGAAAATGAGCATCTGATAAATTCAAGCTGGCGAGGGCAAGGAGAGGGGTATGTGTGGAGAGACGAAGGAGTCAGCAAACCTACCTAACTTATGAATTGCGTAGGTGAGTGTTGGAGGCGGGATCGGGGTGCTCATAGGACGGGAGCACAGCCAGGAGGCACATCGCATATGTTTCTTGGCTCTTTTTCTCATCGCGGAAGGCATGTCGTCTCGCCCACTGGCACATTCCGTCCCAACCTGGTCGCGAGTAATAGTCCGTACGTATGCTAGGTTGGAGGAACCGCAAGATATGTCGCAGGCAACCTCGGGACTTCCCACACGCTGCTGCGCGCACGCACACATGCACACACATTATGATCGGTAGCATTTAAATTTTCGCCCAACCTTGACTCGGATGGGCTGGGTAGAAGTGCGCCCATCTCCAGTTTTGGTTGACGGCCGACCGGAGCGAGCCAGCGGGATCCCGGCTTTGCCTGAGCGTGAGATGGATGCTAGCCTTTGATCCCGCTGGCCAAGGCGTCTCTGTTGCTCCCCTGGTCTTCCACTTCTCTGCCATCGCCCCGTCCAATTCAACGTGTGCGCACAGCCAACAAAGGCACGCATCCGGTCCAGACGTCCCGTCGCGGAGGGGCAGAGACGCAGAGGGCCACGGCAAACTGCAACGGCCATGTCCATATCGAAATGAACGTCTGCGTCGCCGGCATCTGATCGTGCGCTCGCTCGCCGGGGTTGCAGCAGCGTAGAAGTGGAGCGGGAGGGCGAACAGGACGGGGTGAGGTTGATGAAGAGGGTTTTCGGGCTCCGGTAGCGCGTAAGTACTGGCGAGGTGGCTGCACAGGGGATTTGCCGACGTTGAAATCTCGACTCTGGCGGGAGGGCGAATCCCTGCAGTACGCGATATCTACCTCGTGCTCCACCCGCAGGCACGAGGCCCCACTCGTCCGGAGGTAGTGGAGGAGGTGTGGTGTGTGGGCTGGGGCTGCGGTGCGGGCGGGTTGCTCGATGGGAAGCAAAGTCGTGGGCCTTGCCCTGGGGGTCCCCTCGAAGGGTGAGGGTTGACGTCCACGTCCACCTCACGTCCCACCAGTCCAGCGCAGGCCGCAGGCAGGGCATTGGCGCCTCCGCCTTACCCTGGGCTGGGTTCCCGTCTGCAGGAGAATGGAAGGGCCAGAAAGATAGGTACCTCTGAAGACAAGAGAGACGTGCGTACTGTACGGTTACGGTACCGTACCAACAAGACCAAAGCTTCCACGGTCCAGCAGCAGCGGCAGCAGCAGCCAGTGCCTGGCCTTGCCTTTGCAATGATCCTTGCCATTTTGACGTTTCTCGCCCGTTTCTCCATAATTGCCTTCGCCCACATATCTCCCCCTTCCCTTTTCCTCCTCCTCGCGAACCTCGAACTTTACAACACATGCAATCCGACCTGGCCGGTGACTGCCCCGGGCCCCGCGCACTCTCGTCCCTCTCACTGGCGCCGCCCCGAACGCCGTAGGTCTTCCAGGATCCCACTCCATCCCTCACCCTCGGCCCCTCTGGTTCTGCAGCCAGCATTTATATGTCGTCTCGTGGCCGCCGCTCTGGTGCAATACCTCACGCCCTCGCCCCGGCCACACTCCAAACCTGACGCTTCGTCCGCTGCCTTGGCCCGGTCACATCGTTGTTGTCGTCGACGGCCGCCGCCAGCGTCGAGCACTTTGCACGGGGCGCCGGCACGCTGCTGCTCCCGTCTTATGGACCATCTCTTGGCCTTCTTCTACTGCCGCCGTTGTACCTTCATGTCATCCAAGTCGGCCGCACTCTCGCCCGCTCAACAACCTTCATTTTGCGAGAAGGCCCGCCACCGCGCCTGCACCCACTGACGCGCGCGGAACTTAACTTGGAGCCCTGGGCAAACTCATTTCATCACCGCTCGGCACCACCATGAAATCTCAAAATGTAAACGACTCTGAGTCTGATGCTCCAGCTGCTCCCTTGACCCGCACCGCCACTGCAGAAACCAGGGAAGGCACGGCACTCCCCGGCTCCGGCAAGAAGCCAACCGCAACTGCTGCCTCGGGCTCTCTCTCTTCTTCCTCCATTCTGCCCAGGATGTCTGACCCATCCCCCAATTCGGCCAGCAATTCAGAATCCCCGCCACCCATGGACAAGCCAGTGTCTTCGGGCTCACAGGCCGCCTCCAAAGATGGAGCCGGGGGGACAGCCTCACCCTATGGAACGCGCTCGCGAAATCGCAACGGCGCCTCACGCCCCAACTACGCCGAAGACAAAGATATCGACATGGATCTTTTTGATCCCTATTCGGGCAACCGGGAGGATGACTCCAAAAAAACCATCACCAGACAAGCATCATTTTCCAATGCAGCAGCAGCTGCTTCCTCCACCCAGGCCACCACCGCTCCGCGCTCAGGCAACGCCACATTGCGAAAACCACTGCCATCGTCAGATGACGCCAAACAGCAAGGCACCTCTCACCATAGCACAACTAAGGAAAATCACCATCACGGTACCCATCGCGACTCTCCGGCGGCGCCAACCGCTGCTGGGACCACTGCAAATGTCACCACTAAGTCCAAAAAGCGCAAGGCCGAGCACGCGTCGACTGCCAGCGGCAGCCAGACACCTTCTACGACCCATGCAATCTCTACTGGCGTGACAAAGCGGCATGGAGCCAGCTCCTATGGCGGAAATGGCGCCGGCACCGCCAACGGCAATAATGCCAGCGGAAGCGCCCGAGACGGCGGTTATGCCGAAACCAACATGCTCACCTTTGAGAGCTGCGGAGGCCGACTCAAAAACGGGAAAATGGTGGCCGACGACGGCACGGTGCTCGAGGTGAATGGTGGGTTTTACCCCCGACCGCTGCAATTTTTCCCTTCTCCCCCGTGCGTGCGAATGGCTAAAGTTTTGCTGACACTGTCCTGCAGATCACGTTTACCTGGTCTGTGAGCCTCCTGGTGAGCCGTACTATCTCGGGCGCATCATGGAGTTCTTGCACGTCAAGAACGACAATGCGAAGCCGATCGATGCGTTGCGCATCAATTGGTACTACCGGCCCAAGGACATCGGGCGCAAGGTGCAGGACACGCGCCTCGTTTTTGCCACGATGCACTCGGACATCAGCCCGTTGACGTCGCTGCGCGGCAAGTGTCAGATCCGGCACAAGGCCGAGATTCCGGACATGGCGGCGTACAAGCGGGCGCCCGACAGCTTCTGGTACGAGAAGCTGTATGACCGCTACATCCAAAAGAACTATGAGGTGATCCCGACGGCACAGATCATGAACGTGCCCGAGCACGTCAAGAAGGTGCTCGACGAGCGCTGGAAGTTCATTCTGGTGGAGCAGGGGCGCGGAAAGGAGCTGACCAGTGCCGTCAAGACGTGCAAGCGATGCAGCGGCTACTGCGCAAGGTATGTGTCTTTGTCTGTTCCCTTGCAGGAGGTGTTGGGGTGTTAGACTGCGTCCCATTTGAGGTGGCCCATTTTCGGCCCAGCTGGCCCGTTTTGGTTCTTGGGAAGGGGAAAAGAGTGGGCCCGCGCCGCTGACACATCAATCAGCAACGATTCGGTGGACTGTGCCGTGTGTGTGCACACGTACCACATGAACTGCGTCAAGCCACCCCTGCTGAAAAAGCCATCTCGTGGCTTTGCATGGTCGTGCGCCGCATGCAGCCGCGCTCAGGAGAAGAAGCTCGAGGCGCGAAACACGCCTAACGTGCTTGACGCCAGCCACGATGCCGACGAGGAGGAGCCCCTCGACGACGAGGAAGATGATGCGGGGGCGGCCGGCGTCGACACGGGGCGCACAAGCCGCACGAGCCCTGCTGGCGGCGAGGATGCACACCAGCCTGCCACGCCTGAGCAGATCTACCACGCCAGTCTCTGGCCGTACCGCTACCTGGGCATTCACTGCAAGGTGGAAGATGCGCTGGATTATGATGACCGCATCTTTCCGCGAGCCAGTACCCGCCTAGGCCCCCGTCACCAGGCCATCGTGCTACCGTGGCCCGGTCGCCCGGTCGAGTATGTGAAACCGCTCGAGATCAAGAAGTCAGGCCGGAAGGATGGCAAGCTCAGTAAGGAGATGCAGGCCGCTCTCGAGGTCGAGCGTGCGAAACGGGAAACGCGCCCCAAGTGGGTGCAGGACGAGCCTCCCGGATGGGTTCAACGGGGCGGCGACGACACAGTAATCCTGCTGTACCAGCCACCCGAGGGCTGCGGCGTGCAGATGTCGGGCGAGGCTATCGATGAGTACATGGACACGGCCAAGTCAATGGCCGTCAGCCTAGGATTGCCCCCGCGCTCGACGAACCTTCAGGATGTCGCCCGGGACGTCCTTTTTCGCAACCAGTTCGATCCGCAAAAGTCGCTCAAGGAGCTTGAAAAGGTCCCCAAGGCTGACTTTGGGGAGCCCGAGCTCGCACCCGCCGAGCAGAAGAAATTCGAAGAGGGCGTGGCAAAATTCGGCTCTGAGCTTCACAGCGTCATGAAGCATGTCAAGACCCTCGCTCCTGCAACCGTTGTTCGCTACTACTACACGTGGAAAAAATCGGAACGAGGCAAGCAGATTTGGGGCAATTACCCTGGGCGCAAGGGGAAAAAGGACGCGAAAAAGGCCGAGGCTGCTGCCAACAAGATGGCTGACGACGTGGCCAACGACCAGGATGATTCCGCCTTTGACACAGATAAGGCCCGTGAAAAGAAAAAAGGGTTCATCTGCAAGTTTTGCACCACGAAGTCGTCACGCCAATGGCGTCGCGCTCCTAATGCGTCCGCGACGCTGGTTACCGAGAATGGGGGGCGCAACTCAAACAAGGACAAGAACGGACAGTACATTCAAGCCCTGTGTCGCAGGTGTGCTGAGCTTTGGCGCCGCTACGCTATCCAGTGGGAGGACGTGGACGAGGTTGCCAAAAAGGTTGCGCAGACAGGTGGCCGCGGGTGGCGACGAAGAGTCGACGAGGAGCTCTACAAAGAGCTACTCGCTGCCGATGAAATGATGAGCAACACACGCTTCTCCACGCCTGATCCGGCCGCCACGGCGAGCCCTGTACCTTCCCTCAATTCTCAGCAGGCTGTCCAGGAACCTCCCCGCAAAAAGCTGAAGGGATTCGCTGAACGGGACCCTGAGCAGACGGCCTCGGAATCTGGCAGCATTTCCGGCGCGCCTCTTCCCAAAAAGAAAGAGAGGGCGCTCGAGAAGCCAGCGCCACCTCCGGTACCAGAAGTTCCCAAACCGCGGGTTCTGCCTTGTGCTATATGCCACGAGATGGAGCCCATGGGCGACCAGCACCTTTCATGTAGAGAATGCCGTCTGACCGTCCATCGCAATTGCTACGGCATCATTGACAACCGGGCCCCTGGAAAGTGGACCTGTGATATGTGCCTCAACGACAAAAGCCCTCAGGTGTCTATCGTAAGGCTGATCCCGCTCTCCTATTCCGTAATAACTGGCTAACGTTGTCTTAGCATTACAAATGTGTGCTTTGCCCAGTCGAGCACACGGATCATGACTTTATCGAGCCACCAAAAATCACTCACAAGAAGAAGACAGAAAAGGATCGTGAGCGTGAGCGGGTGGAGCGCGAGGCTGCCCAGAAGGCGGCTGATTACTACCGCAAGAAGCAGGAGGAGATGAATCGCCCAGTGGACCCTCGAGAACCCCTCAAGCGAACCGCCGATAACAACTGGGTCCATGTTACATGCGCCGTCTGGACGCCAGAGGTGAAGTTTGGCAACGCCAAGGCCCTGGGACCGAGTGAAGGAATTCCACTTATTCCTCGCGCGAGGTATGCCGAGGTTTGCAGAGTGTGCAAGAAGGATGGCGGCGCTTGCGTAAGCTGCCATTCGTGTCGCATTCCGGTCCACGTCGAATGTGCCCATCAGGGAGGCTACGTGTTGGGCTTCGATATCACACCCGTCAAGGGCTCCAGGCGCGATCAGTTTAACATTGTTTCCATCCACGGGGAGAGCGGCGCAATGTCGGCCGCGGTCTGGTGCAAGGAGCACACCCCGAAGACAACTATCCACCTCATGCATGACGTTGTCGACGAGAACGGCACGAATGCACTACAACTTTATGTGCAGAATTTCAAGCAAGCCGATCTGACCCTTACTGGGTGCGCCAGAAAGGCAAACCAAATAACGGTCGCATCCAAGATGTCAACATCATCTTCTCCACCTGCCCCCCTGTTGAATCGGCGATCCTCGACCACGACCATGGTCAATGGTGACCACCGAGACCCCCCTTCGCCCACGGCTTTGCGTCCGGGTGGCAAGATCTGCCTGACGTGCAACGCCGACGTCAGCCCCAAGTGGCACCCAATTGACCAGACACAGGAGCGCGAGCTCACTAACGGGTATTATGGGAACCTAGGGATGGAAGCACAGAGATTTGTCGAGCAGCGGAGTTTCCAGTGTCACAAGTGCAAGAAGTCTGGGAAACAGCCCATGCCACATTCGCAAATCTCCAAGGAGCCAACACCTCCTCCAGAGCCCGCCCGACAGGTATCACAACCTCCAGCAGTTGCTGCCAACCCGCCTATGGGCCTGGCCGAGACAAGACTTCCTAGCAGAGGCCAGTATGGGGCGTGGTCGCCTCCCGCCCCGGCTTCCGCTGTGCAACCCTCGTCCCTGCAGGCACCCCCCGGCGGGCCGATAGCGGCGCCTTTGATGCCCCCAACGGCGCAGAACCAGCCCGTAGCTCCACCTCCACTTCCTCCTACCATGACCCAACGAGGGCCGTCCCTCCAGCCACCACAGTTCAGCCCGGCCAATCGATCATATGAGTGGCACCGACCGTCAACTGGTCAGGGGCCTCCTCCGGTTCACCCGGCTCGCGAACTGAACGGCGGTCCATCTCCACCGCCGCCGGGAGCCATGGCTATACAGTCACTGGCTAACCATTTGCGTCCGCCACCGCTTTCCAACATGTCTCACGTACCACCACCTAGTCAGAATGGACATCTGTCACAACCGCCTTTTACCAATGGTTTACCGCCTTCACCGCAGCGGATGAATGGCCAGCCGCCACCACAGGGCCCATATATGCCCCCTCATCACAGTTATAACCATGGCCAGACTGAATTGCGTTCGGCCCACGCTAACATGAATACAATGCCACCCGTTGTTTCCGCACCCCATCCGTCAGATGGACAACGACCGCCTAATTACCTCCGATGGAACCACGGCCACATGGCGGCACCGCATCACGCACCGTCTCGCCATGCGAGCCCCCCTCCACACCGGGATAACATCTCGATGGCGCGCGAACCGAGCAACCCAACTCCACGGGAAAACCGTCCGGCTAGCGGCGCAAGCGCCAGCCCATCATTGCGGAATCTTCTGAGCTAGCCGCAGAGTGATATTGACAAGTTCGCCCACCAACTATTTCGGATGGCCCAACTGCCCCGATAATGGAACCATAACCATATGGCGGCTCAGCACCGCAGAAGGAGATAGGATGGCTGGTAATGCATTGTTGCATTTCACCCATTGGACCGAGCTTTAGCCCTGGTCGGCAACTGTATGATAATTGCTTGTACCGAATATGATTTTCCGCATCCTAGAGTTTTCTTCTTGTTTTCTAGTTTGTCTACAGCGCTCTGACTGCATCTTGTCACGGGTTACTGTTGTTCAGTATAAAAGACAGTGGGTGGGGTTACGGCATGAAAAGAGAAAACGGAGTTCAGGAAACGGGATTGCACATTTGGAATCATTTTCTGGCGGCTTCCCTGAGCATGGTGTAGCTAGGTCTTCGAACGAATAGCGCGGTCGGTGCCGCGCTGGTGTTAGATACATCCTCAGAAATCATTGCATAGAAACAGGTTTCCATCATCTTGACGTGAGTATCATGTCCAATATCAGGGCTGAGCAGCCGCCTGTTTGGAAGGCACTCGCTCTGATACGCCAATGTCCTCATTCCTGTATGTATGCCGGTTAGTTCGCCAAGACAAGAAGGGCAGGGCCCCATAGGAAGAGGAGAACACACCACAACTCGGGACACTCCTTAATAAACCTCTCCATTAACTCGCGGCTTGGAGTGTCGTCAAGCACAATTACCTGTACGCCACGCTGGCGGAGATAGCCCTCACCGCCGAGGAAGGTCCGGTTTTCGCCGATCACGACGCGCGCGATGCCATAAAGTAGACAGGCTCCCGTGCACATATCACATGGCGAGAGAGTCGTGTACATGGTGCTGCCCGCGTAGGCTGAGGCGGGTAGTCGGCCTGAGTTGAAGAGCGCTGAGGTCTCGCCCTGGGGATAATTTAAAGGGGCGAGTCAGGGTCAATCAGGGTGACTGACAGTAGGGACTGACGGTACATATGTACCGTGTGCACTGTGTGCTTGTGCACTGCGAGGGATGCAAGAGGGAAGGGGGAATCCTACATGGTGAATCGGTGAGCCGAGCTGGACTCTCATGTTATGCCCTCGACCGAGAAGCTTGCCTGAGCTGGAAACGAGAGCAGCTCCTATCTGAAGTGTTAGTGTTAGTCGTTTGGTAGGATACGGGTGGGCCTAGCGGCGTATCGTTGGGTAGTTAGGGAAGGCACAGTACCGGAATGCCGCCCTCTCGGTACGAGGCTTCGGCCTCCTCGAAGGCAATCGCTAGGCCGGCGTTGTCGTCCATTTTACTCTAGGGATGAGTGATGATGGGTTCTGAAGGAAGTGAGGAGGGAGTTTGTGGTTGGCCTGGAAGTTGGGGCATTCTTGGGGTTAGGGTTGTCTATGTTGACGGCTGTCAATGCATCTGCGTGGCGCAACTTGCGACTGACAACTAAGCGACCTCTCACAACCTCCCAAAACGTGTCTGAATAGCGTCCTCATCAATGCCTGTTTTATTGTGCACGCCACAAAGGCTACACACGATCCTTAGTCCCTGAGCGACGTGGCAACATTCCTCTCGGTTTGGCGACGGGCTTCGCCATCCGGTGCACAATCGGGTCGTCCGACGATGGCGTACTCCGACCACTTTCCCTCCTCTGCTCTCGACCGCCATCGAAGCACGAGTCCCAGCGCAGAAAGGATGTCGCACGAAACCGATTCTTCCGTCTCTACCACGAGCCTCGTTTTTGAACGCATTGAGGAGCGCCTTGCTGCCAAAGAAGCCAAAGACGCCCGCGATGATTTCGACGACCGCGACCCTCTGCGCGACGACCCTCTCGCCGATGATCTCGAGACGGGTCCCTTTCTAGGAAACAGGACATCGGGCCTCGGCACCGACAAGGAGGATGATTTTGCCTCAAAATACATGGACCGCCGGTCGAAGAGGATCCTTTTCATTGTATCCGGCCTCCTCGTCGCCGCATGGGTTGCCGGCTTTTTCGTCTACATCGCCACTAAGTCGTACAAGTCCGGCTCCCAGTTCGAGCACGACCCACAGGCAACTGTTTCGCGGGGTAACGGAAAGCAAGTGACGCTGGATCAAGTACAAACTGGCATGTGGTACCCCCAAAGGCACTCGATTACATGGATAGCCGGCCCGGATGGTGAAGACGGCCTCCTCATGGTCAAGGATGGCTTCGGCAAGGACTTCCTTGTGGTGGAGGACGTCCGGACCCAGAATTCCAATGCTGCCAGCGCGCCCGGTGCCCTCGGCAGTAAGTCTTTGATCAAGAGCCGCACTTTCGAATACGCCCAGAAGACGTACGTGCCCGACCGGGTGTTCCCCAGCAAAGACCTCCAGAAAGTTCTGGTTGCAACCGACCTGAAGTCAAATTGGCGACACTCCTACTCCGCAGTGTATTGGATATTTGATGTCAAGACTCAGTCAGCTGAACCTCTGGTCCCGGGTGAACCTGATGCCCGCATCCAGCTTGCCCAGTGGAGTCCAACCAGCGATGCCATTGCCTTTACGCGGGGAAATAACATGTTCCTCCGTAATATTGCCTCTGATAAAATCGCACAAATAACAACAGACGGTGGTTCTGAGGTGTTCAATGGCGTCCCTGACTGGGTCTACGAAGAGGAAGTGTTCAGCGGGTCCAGTGCCACTTGGTTTTCTGACGATGGTAACTACATTGCCTTCTTGCGAACCAATGAAACGGGCGTCCCGGAATATCCTATCGAGTACTTTGTCTCGCGACCAAGCGGCACGAAGCCGACGGTAGGCGAGGAAGCATACCCAGAGGTCAGACCCATCAAGTACCCCAAGGCTGGCGCCCACAACCCCATTGTCGATTTGAAGTTCTACGACGTGGTACTTGGCGAAGTTTTCTCGGTTGATGTTACTGGGCGTTTTGAGGATGAGGATAGGTTGATTACCGATGTTGTCTGGGCAGGCCACCGGGTCATCGTTAAAGAGACCAACCGAGTCAGTGACATCATGAGAGTCGTCCTAGTTGATGTTAGTGCGCGCATGGGGAGTGCGGTCAGGACGGTGAATGTGAAAGCGATAGACGGCGGCTGGTTTGAAATTTCCCACAACACTAAATATATCCCGGCCGATGCCTCCAGGGGTCGAGCCGAGGACGGCTATATCGACACGGTAATTCACGACGATGGGGACCATCTAGCGTACTTCACGCCCCTGGATAACCCTCAGCCGATTATGCTCACCTCTGGAAACTGGGAGGTCGTCGATGCCCCCTCCGCCGTCGACTTGGACAGAAATATCGTATATTTCGTGGCAACGAAGCAGTCATCGATTCAGCGTCACGTCTACCAAGTCAAGCTGACTGGTGGGGATATTGTTCCGGTCTCCGATACCTCTGCAGAAGGCTACTACGGCGTTTCCTTCTCTACCGGAACGGGATATGCGCTGCTGACGTACCAAGGCCCTGGTATTCCTTGGCAGAAGGTTCTGAGCACACCAGGCAACCCCAACCAGTTTGAGGAGGTTATCGAAAAGAACGATCAGCTCGCCGAAAATGCCAGAAAGTACGAGCTTCCCATCAAGATCTACGGTACGATCAACGTGGATGGAGTTGAACTCAACTACGTTGAGCGGCGGCCGCCACATTTCGACGAGAAGAAGACATACCCCGTTCTTTTCCAGCAATACAGCGGCCCGGGCTCGCAGCAGGTGGACAAAAGATTTTCAGTCGATTTTCAGTCGTACATTGCGGCCGGTCTAGGTTACGTCTGTGTGACGGTTGACGGACGCGGCACTGGATACATTGGTCGCAAAAACCGCGTAATTACGCGTGGCAATCTGGGCCACTGGGAATCCCACGACCAGATCGCTGCGGCTAAGATATGGGCTGCCAAGAAGTACGTGGATGCGTCCAAGCTGGCCATCTGGGGATGGAGCTATGGTGGCTTTATGACGCTCAAGACGTTGGAGCAGGATGCAGGCCGGACCTTCAGCTATGGCATGGCCGTTGCGCCCGTGACCGATTGGCGGTTTTACGACAGCATCTACACAGAGCGGTATATGCTCACGCCACAGACGAACGAGGCAGGATATTCCAGCAGCGCTGTCTCCAACGTGACGGCGCTAGCGAGCAACGTCCGCTTCCTTCTCATGCACGGCGTGGCGGATGACAACGTCCACATGCAGAACTCCTTAACGCTGCTAGACAAGCTGAACTTGGCTGGCGTGGAGAACTATGATGTCCATGTGTTCCCCGACAGTGACCATGGGATTCGCTTCCACAACGCAAACAAGATCGTCTACGACAGTAAGTTCTTGGCCTCCTATATGCAGAAAACGGCATGCACTAACAACATGACAGAACTGAATAACTGGCTCATAAATGCGTTCAATGGGGAGTGGCTGAAGATCGCGGGTGCAAAACCAATCGGCCATTTCGAGAAGAGCCAGCATCCCAACCCGATCGTAGAGGAGGCTTGATGATACAATATATGGCACATTCTGTTTGTCGCGGCGTTTAGAACTACAGGGGCATATGGATAGGCGTTTTTGGTATAGCAGCAGGCCTTCATCAGTGTATTATCATGGTTGACAGTACTATAGCAGGCGCTCAGGTGGGCCTATTCTACTTATAGGACAGACGAGTAGATATGCAGAAGCATCATTAGATGTTGGACTTTTTGCTCCATCATAGCAGGCTTGACCGCCCAAAACACCTCGCTCGTACTCAGCTTTCAGTATTCCTGATGAGCTGCGGGTGTGTCTCGACAGAATCATCAATCTTCTCAACAACAGCAGCAGTCCCATATGCACAGCATTGCGCAAAACCTCCGAGCTCTCCGGCATCGAACCGCAGACAGATCACGGCGTTCCCGCCACGACTCTGGGTTTCAGCCACGAGCCGAGTGATAGCATCGTTCCGTGCGGTATACAGCTGATTCAGATGTTAGTAATGCACGTGCCCCTGTCTCTGTTCGGTCTGGCGAGGTGAGGGGACAAGGCAATAGGTAGGTACATACCATGTTTGTAAACCACTTGAGCTCCCCGCCTGCAATGGACTTGGCGACCATTGCGAGCGAAGCGCCCCAGTTTCGAGAGCGCACAGTAATGCCGTACACGGCGCCAAGGACACGCACCACGCGATAGCCGGGCACGTCGAACATTGTGGTTGTTATGACGCCGTTGGTCTCGGTGAAGCAGTGCAGGTCTTGGAGGTGGAGGGGGATATCGGCTTGCTGCTGGGCGGAGGCCGCTTTGAGGGTGCGGTTGTCGGAGGACATGTTGGGTTTGGGTAGGCGGTTGGTTGTGGTAATGGGTTATGGTGCTAGATTGCCTAGGCAGGTACCTATAGGTAGGGGGTTTCTGGGAAAGGGGATGGTGTTGGGATTCAGAGAGGCACGAAGCTTGGTGTTCAAAGGGTGAGATTGAGATTTGACAACGCGATGGTGGAGGGAGCAGAGATGCAAGTTAAGGGATTAAAGGCGATGCATTCCTGAATTGTCTCCCCCCTCTCTCCTTTTTATACACATAGCGGCGGTATTCATGTTGAGCATTCCTCTCAAGGCTGCGCGCTGCTTTGCGGTCCAAGTCTTTGGAAATTGGCTCAATACAGGGCATCTTGGATGATAGTTCAGCGCTAGGGGATAGGCTGCTGCAAGTTGCGGCCGGTGAGTGGTTGGGCCGTATTTCGTGTTGAAGCCCTCTGCGCCGCTTCCCGTTCATTCCCGGCCCCGCAATCCCCCGCATCCCCGGACTAACCACAGCAGGCACGACCTACCACTCGGTGAGCAACAGACTGGGGCTGTGATCGATCCGAATCAGCCCGATGGTGACAGGAGGTCAACGCCAATTCTTGGCAGGGCTGAACGCAACTTGGGCGGAGAAGGCGAACATATCCTGGCCGATCACTGTCTTTTGTTTTAATCGCTCATTGCCATACAGGACAGAGCAGAACAGATTCCCGGCTCGGGAAGGGATGCCGGAGGTGATCGTCCCAGCGAACGTGTCAAGAGGGTTAGGGTTAGACCACCACAACACTCAAAGCCAGTGAGATCAAGAGATCTTTAGTTTCCCTATCATGATCTCCACGGAATATCAAGCCTTCACGAGCCGCCCATACCGCCAATCGCCGCCGGGATACCCCACGATGGTGTATTCGGCTCGGCGGGAGAGTGATTGCTGGCTGGCCTGTGATGCCCCATGTACCCCACAACGCAATATGGAACTGCGGAAGGTCACACCCATCGGGACACCAAAGCCCATCCGTGCCTGCGTCCGGCCTGCGTCTAGACGGTTCGCGATGCCGGTTGCCAAAGCCATCTGGCAATGACAACATTCAGCCGAAGAGGCCACAATCTCTGCTGATGATGCGATGGCCCAATGGCCAACACTACTTGAGGGCGTGTTGCCCTTCTCCGGCAGCGCCACGAGCTTGACACGATAGGACACTACACAGGACTTCCGACGAAGTAGATCTCGCGATGCATCACGCCACTATCCTGGGCCTCGCCCTCAGCCTAGCCACGACCCTGGTTGAAGGCCGTCCCCCGCATCACGTCCACGCCGTCGCCGGCTTGGGCACCGTCAAGTGCCCCATCATCTTCGACGGACGTGTCAGCAAAACTGCCGTCAACACCGACTTTGACAGCTACGGCACATCCAAGTTCAACGCCGAATATGTCAAGGGCAAGGAGCTCAAGTGGTCCGACATCATCAAGTTCCCCGAGGTCACCAGCGCCCGCTTCGACAACGACACGCATAAGCCCTTCGAGGTGACCATCAGCGACAAGAGCATCTTCCAGACGCAGAACGGCTTCCGCCGAGCGGGCCTGCAGTTCCAGGGAGACACCAACACCGGCAGTCCTGGGAGCACTGGCGTTAAAACCATCCACTTCAGCTTGAAGTGGGATGCCCAGCGCGCCCTGAACCTCAGCCACGAGTATCTTCTTGTCTGGCATGAGGCGGCTGATTACTCGGCAAATCAGTTCAACTTTGAGGCTGGTGCCATTCTCGGCCAGTCTTCGCTCGCCAAGGACACCTACAAGGTGCTTAACAGGCAAAATAAGCAGGTCTGGTCGACGCCGATCGACAAGACGGCGTGGCAAAACTTTGCCATCACCCTGGACTTTGGCAAGAAGTGAGGCTCCTTTGCTCGTTTGGGGGTTTTTTGATCTTTGTTACATGAATTGCTAACATGCACCGACAGCACTCTCCAAGTCTATTACTCCAAGGACGACGAGCCCCTCAAGAGCGTTACCAACGCCGTTACCAACGACAACAGCGGAAATGGCCAGTACCAAATTGGTATCCTTAAGAAGCCCACCGGAACCAGTGATGTCGTGAACTCGGGATTCCAGTCTAAGAGCCTCAACGAGGGTCTTGTTTATGGGAGTCTGTTCCTTGAGAACAGCGCAAGCAGCTGTGTCTCGTTGTAAATTGCTCTACTGTCGTCATGGAGTCGGTTGGCTCTCATGCCTGGTGGGCATGTAACAAAATTGAGACGCTTGGAGTACCTCAGTTGGAGTGATAGATTTGGGTCGTCACATGGCGAGACATTTCACAATTACAATTGCATCAGAAATCCATTACATCAGAGACAAGACAGAATTGTTAATTATGATTAACTGTTACGCTCCACTGTTTGAGATCCCCGATAGATCTCCCATTTTCTCTACGACTCAGTCCGGAGAGCCCCATGTAGAAGAAGAACATTGTAATTAAGAACCAAAAAACTCCAGAGATGCCACCCTTCATGTCTTCACCCTCTTCTTCTCGTCCCCTACGAATTTTTAAACCGGAAAGCAGGAATGCTAAAGTTCTCAGGCCCCTCGTACATCGCGCGCGCAAACTTACCCTCCCCAATCTTTCCGATCTGACTCTTCGGCACCACATGGATCGCCTCCTCCGTCACGTTGTCGCCGTCCCCGTCGGAATCCACAACACGCTTGACCAGCATGTCTGCGCCGCCGTCACGCTTGCGCGTCCACTTGAACGACACCGTTGTGGTGTTTACTGGGCCGCACAGCGTCTCGGGGATGGAGCTGAGATCCTCGTCCAGCGTGGTGCCATAGGCATCACACTCGATCTTGGGGAGATTGGGGTCAAACGTTACGTTGAAGCGGTAACTGGGGGACTGTCAGTGGTGTGTTCAGAAAGAGGGGAGAGAGGGGAGGAGGCTGACTAGACGCGATGGCTGAGGACTACGGCCGCGGCAGCGAAGTCTGTGATGTTGTAGGCTGCGATACAGACGGCCTTGCGATAGGTGGGTATTGGGGAGGGCAAGGCGGTGGCTACGAGGGCGAATGCGCCGAGAAGGAGGGTTTGTAAGAGCATCATTGCTGATTCCCGGAACGTATACTCTTGGTGGTATGTTTTTGTTTATGTGTTCTCGGTGACTTGGGAGCTGTAGGTTGTATGTTGTAAGTTGCAAGTTCCTGGCTGCTCAGGTGCGTTGATGATCGTGAAGTTGATTGATAGGAAGAATTAGGGAGGCAGGTACTTTAAGTACTTGCAGATTGATGGGAAGGTACGGTTGTATTGTGACAGGTGATCAGTTTGGGCGGAGGGTTCCCCAGAGCACTTGCCCTCCTAATAGCTTGTCCAAAGACAGTCACTCGTTGGGAGACGGCGGCGACAACATGATCCGAACTTCAAGTGAATCAGCAAGGCATGACAACGTCACGCATCGTGCTTTTCCCTGCCTAAAATAGAGTGAAGGAAGAGCGCGAGTGACAGCAAGCGATATTGAGACCTGAACGACCCTAGTTCCACGCTCTCGACAAACCGGGGACTTGGGGTGAACCTTAACGGTCATCCTGCGCCAAGAGCGGCTTTTATGTGTTTCTCACCAGGTTCTCCTTCTTCTCAGCCCCGCGAAGGAGTAGGCGAGCAGTGGTGGCTGCCCACCCTCACCGGCTTTCCGGGTGAATATGGGCTACAATCTTCTGACGTCACGGCCCGGGTGCCAGCGGGCCCCTCTCCCCGGAAGTCAATGATGTTCAATAAGAGGGGTGCGGAGTATACCATTGAGATTTCTATTCTTGAAGCCGTTGGTCGCGCCCATTTCCGCTTCCGAGGGTAATTTCGTCCTCCCGTCGAGAGGTTCGGTGTGCACACGGCTGTCCGCTCTCCGTGTGGTACGATCTCGATGCGGTGGCGATGGGGCTCTTGTTGAGCTTTTAAACAGCCATACACGAAGAACCGAGGTCATTTGAGAATATAACAACACTTGTTAGGCTAAGGTAGAGCACGTGTGTCGAGGATGTGGACCATGGGGAACAGGGAAATATGGTTTGGTGACCAGGTGCTCCGGGTAGACCCAGATCGCCGCCCGGGATGAGCCGTCACTCGAGTGTCCAGGAATTCCGACCGACCAAAAAAAAAAAAGACAGCTATGGTACCTATTCGAACTGGACCGGGCTGGGCGTACCGTGGGCGGTGACCTCAGCATCTGATGGTCTGTTTGTCAATAAATGCGAATAGGGGGTGGGCACGTGGGTGGTCATGTGTCTCCCATCACGACCACTCGACGGTTACTATTTGTTCCACCAGATATGCAAGTCGCCGCCCTGGCCGTTTGTTTATGGGCGCACGCAGCAGGGCAACGTTATCGCATTCAAACACGGGCCAAATCGATGATGAGATCGGGCATGGAAGTTCCTGCTCAGCGCTGTGGCAGTGGTCACCTCATCAGCCCTGAATAAGGTGACGGCTTCGATTGGGTGGGCGTCATATAACAGCGCCGGTATTGTCTTAGCAAGCTGATACCCGATGGCCAAATTGGGCACAAATCTCGTCCGCGGTGCTTTTGTGTGTTCGTAGCGGAAGAACTGTCCCCGCCTGCGACGACACCGTCTGAAAACTTGACTGGTCGAACCTGGCTGCAGCATCCTGGCCTTGCCTGGGGCTTGTGCTGTTGCCCCACCGCCAGCACAGCAGCTTCCTTGGGCCGATGCAGAGACAGGGCGAGCTCCCTTACCGCAAAGTAGAAAACCAAATGCCGCGCCCGCCTTTTCCTTTTGCCTTTCTTCTCCGCTTTCCTCTCTCCTTCACGTCAAATTTTGCATCGCCAGACCCTCGCCGACTCGGATGAGAGGGCCTTTCGACACGGGAACCAGGACTGGAGCGTCCTGAGTTGGAGGACAAGAGCAGCCGCAAGTGGGACGACGTCCCGCTTGGCTCTCGCGACAGGGGGCCTGACGGACCGCCGTGCTGGGGTTAATTCCCTGGCTTAATTTGGGAGATCCCTATCCCTTTCTCCTGATTGGCACGAAAATTCGAGGTTTCCCTCCTTTCTTTTCTGAAGACACCTCTCACGACGCAATCGTTGTTCCCTGCACTGCTTTTTAGCAATCCATCGACAGGTACGTTTGAATACTTACACTCCCAAAAAGCCCTGCCCATATGGGTTACGACGCTTTGGAGACGTTACGCCTTCTGTTGCAGAGCTCAGCCTGACGCGAGCAAAGCATCACACATTTGTTCTTGACAGCTGACAGCTCGCGCGATCTTGACAGATCTCAGAATCTCGAACCAGGCTTCGTTGTTCCAGCACTTTCTCGCCCCGAGCGTGTCGTCTACAACTGGCGTGTCGCCTCCACGCAGAACCACCCAAACACCCAACCCTTTTTCGATCGCGCCTTGAATTCCGTACCTCAGTAATCACGCTACTCTCCTCAAAATGGCGCGCATTCAGATCCCGATAGACGTCCTGACGTCTCGCCTGAACCTGGGCGAGCGTTTCTCGGGTCTCCGCTCCGGATCTCTCAGCAACCGGTTCTCCAACTTGCGTCCCGTCTCCGAGTTCTTCGACTTCAAGCGTTTGTCGAAGCCGCGTGATTTTGCCGAGATGCAATCGCGTGTTAACTACAATCTCGGCCACTTCTCGAGCAACTATGCTGTCGTATTCGTCATGCTTTGCATCTACGCGCTCCTGACCAACCCGGCTCTCCTCTTCACCATTATCTTCGTCACCGTTGGTATGTGGGTGATTGGCAAGCTCGATGGTCGCGACCTCGAGATCGGCCAGCACCGCTTCACGACATCGCAGCTCTACACGGGGCTGTATGTCATTGCTATCCCGATTGGACTTTATTCTTCGCCTTGGCGCACAGTCCTGTGGCTAATTGGCGCGAGCGGCGTGATCATTATTGGTCACGCTTCTCTGATGGACAAGCCTATCGATGAGGCTTTTTCCGGGGAGGCGGTCTAGATGGTCGGCCGCGAGCTCCCAAATTTGCGCCCCAATGGGGAAGACCATCGAGGCGCGAGCGGAGGATACACACAGCGCGCAATGGGAGCGATGATGCGCTCAGCTGGTGGGATCCGGGGCAACGTATTGTGGAGGAGTTGGACAGTGATGATTCGGATGCACAAGGCGTTGGGTTGGCTTCTACAACGGGGAACAGGATCGTTAGCGATCCACTTCGATTCACAGGTATAGATTTGGGCGACAGAGATGGTGGCACTCCTCGGTCGCGGAGGATTTTGGAAGACGGAGGCAAGGGTTCGAGTGATTCAGATTCCGACGGCGTTGAGAATCAGGCGCGACTCTCTTTGCTAGACAGGGAGGATGCCCTCTACGAGTCTGCCATGGCACGGATCCGGCGGGCTCAAGAGAAGGGGAAGGCGGAGGTGAAACTGAGCAAGGACGAACTTGCAGCCTTTGAACGGCGCCGGCAACGCGAGGAAGAGGAGGAGGAACGGAAAAAGCGCAGGGAACAACGGATCGCTGTTCCTCTCTCACAGTTTGAGTCAGGGCCGCGGAAGAAAAGAAACTCGATTCGGGGAGATAGCCCCACCCGGCGACACTCCCTGGAGCTGAGCGAAGGGCCGCAGCAGCCGCCGGCAGGCTACTTCCCCCCGTCTGCCTCACGGTCTCTACGACCACCTGTAGGGACTGGGTCATCTTTGAGGACCCCAAGCCGCGCGGCCGCCGATAGGGAACGGGCCGAACGTGGGGACTCACCTTTCACGTATTCGTATGTTCACTCCGCAGATCAGTCGGCATCGTCTGTCAGGCACGCTTCAGACCCGTCAACTGGCCGACCGCTCTCACGAACATCTCCGCGGACAGAAACTGCCTCACCTCCGTCAAGACAAGACACATCCCAAGGCCCTGTTGATGTTTTCAAGTACATGACAGGCGGGGCAAGCGCGCCGTATCACAGCGGGGACAAGCGGCAAAGCGGCGGAACTGGCAGCGGCGAAGAGACAGATAGCGACAGCGACTACGTCCCGAGAGAGGAGAAAAGAGTCAGCAGCTCAGGAAGCGGTACTCGTGGCCGGCTTCGCGAAGAATATCCTGCTGCTGAAGAACGGCCCCGACATGAACCTGAACGACGGTCAACCCGAGATCGATCACCACCAGCCACGTCCTCGTCGTCTAAAAAGTCCTCTGTCGTTCAGCCGCCAGTGAGGCGGAAGTCTGTGGTGAGCAGCAGCGCCAATCTGAAAAGCAAGCGAAAGGTGAAATAGGTTGATCCCGAGCAAGACCAGGATAGGCCCATCGAGCTTAATTTGGTCAAGCTGCGGGTATACGTCGCCAAATCCGAAGAGTTAGAGTCTGCTACCTCCTGGTGGAGGAGCTAAAGGAGGTTTCTTGGTTTCACGCCGGCATTGGTAGACAGTACGGGCTTTTAATAATGCATTTCTTTGATGAACTCTACCTAACCCTGTTCTCGCGATGGCTTTTGCATCCAAATATCCAAATTCAAGGGTATCTAACCCGAGCGCTATAGCAAAAATGTCCAAGAAACTGAGTGTATGGTAAAAGACGGAACAACAAAAGGAGAGGGCCTACCCCGGTATATAAAGCCCACCCAGGACGCCCGTCGTGACAACAGTAAGGTAAACACATACACCGTGCTTCGTTGTCGCATGCTACATAATCATCGCGGAAGCGGATCGACAAGCAACAAGGCTTTTAGGAAAACATCTTTGCAATGCCCATGAGCCCGCCTCCGACGTTTCCCCAACCACCGCCGCCGCCGCCACTGCCGCCAAACATGTCCTTCTCAATATGTCGCTTCTCCCACGACATAGAGCCGTCTCGGCCACGCTCGACCGAAACTGACGCCTTGGCCAGGCCGCCACCCAAGCCGCTACCAAGACCGGCGCCGCTGGCCATGCGCACAGCCTCGCCGACGAGACCGATTGAGTCTCCCGTCGCAGCCTTGGTGGCGAGACCCAACATCTTTGTAATTGAGGCGGGCAACCGCAGCCCAAACTTTGCCAGCAGGGCCGTGAGAAAGCCGCCCGTGATCAGAGGCATAATGACCAGCATGAAGACCTTGAGCGGGTGTCGCTTGGCGTAGTAGATGAGGTCGCGGAGAAGACGCTTCAGTCGGCGTATCACGCGCGACACGAAGTTGGGCCGTGGGGAGCGCTTGTAATAAGACGGCGAGCGCCCGCCGCCGCTGCCACCCCCGAGGCCGAAGAAGCTTGATCGGCTGGCGGAGTGTTTCTTATAGTCGTCACCGCCGAAGAATGATCGGCTAGTGCTGTGGTGGCTCTTCTTGTGGTGGTGGTGCCGGTCTTCGTCATCGGAACCACCGCCGAAGATGGATGCCGCGATGCCACCGAGCCCGCCGCCAACGACGCTACTGGCGGCGTGAGACGAGTGCCGGCGCCCTGGGGAGCGGGATCGGCTGCGGCTGTGGTCCTTGTGTGAGCGGTGGGACTTGTGCGAGCGCGACTTCTTCGAGCGCGTTGAAATAGCCGATGCGGCATCATCGAGGAGGCCCATCTTTGCTGCGAGGGGGACCCTGAATGGCGGGAGCTCTGACTCTCTGCTGGGAGCTTCGCGGCTGGAGAACTACCGCAATGCTGAGCGAAACTGCCGGAAGGGACAATTGAGCGGAATTGCACTTTGCCTTGCTTCAGCAGCGGGGGATTTGGTCGACGACGAGTGAGAACTGCACCGCTTTTGCGAAACGGAGGGGATTGGCTCGTAAGAGGTGAAGTGCAGCAAGCTGTTTGTTGGTTCTCACCGCCAAAAACCGTGAGGCTGGGGGTCCTTTGGGTGTTAGACCCCTGTCGCGAGGACAGGGCCGTTTGGATTGGTGGGGCAAGGCGAGAGCCTGGCGAATCTGTCCCCGCAACTGAGAAGAGAATGGAAGCCATCCACCAACCGCTCACGACAGCTCAACAACCCAGAAATTGATCTCCAAACATACCTAACATCGTGCCGATCACAGGCAGCCCTTTCGTTGGCTGGGCCGCCCGGCCATGGAGTCTAGGACTCGGTTCCGATATGCCCAGCCCCACACTGTCGGTACCGTGCCGATTAATTTGAAGATGGAGGATGGTCTTCGAGAGATGAATCAACTTCCAGTGCTGTTACGTACTTCGTAGCACACGATCTCCCGTCTGTGATTTGAGAAAGGGATGCAAGTCAAGATAACCGCCACGCACACCACTAAACATTATTAATGAGATATGCAACAAGGTAGGTAGGAGACCACTATCTCCCTGCTGGCTCATACATGGCGTTATTGTCTCTCAGTATTCGTCCAGGTTTTGGCTAGACTATTCCCACAGGATTCTAGGTATCCAGAGGTTAGAATTATCCGAAAAGCTAGGCCGCAGGTTTGATGGTGAGACCAAAAGTTCTGCTTGATAAAGCTACATTGTAAGCGCAGCCTGACCGGTTATCAAGTGTGGGGCGAGCTTGAACGAAGGGGGGGATGGCGGTTTTGTGCCTTGCAGGGAAAGTCGCGGGGCAACTCTTCGATTGCAGCTTCGAGACCATCTCTCTGAACAAAAACTATACACAACGTCCGCCGCACCTCTAGCAACCATGTCGAAGACGGTCAGCATAACGTCATCTGCGCAACTCAAGGGGTTGATTCAGTCATCAAGCCTCCTCTTCGTGTTCTGTAAGTCCTTGCTGACCGCTGCCTTGCGATGGTGAATTGCGGTCGTGGAGGCTACCCCGCCATGATGAAAGTTGCTGTGGGAGACCGCGGCACGTCGGCGCGTCACCAGTTGCGCGTCTAGCTAGTCCTATGTATGGCTGCTGGAATATCCTCTCGCTAGCCATCCCGAGAATACCCTTCGCGATCGTTGCTGATAGCTCGTCTGTCGTCTAGTCTACGCCGAGTCGAGCACTGCCAGTAATCAGGTTACCAGCGTGTACGAGGAAGTTTCAAACGGCCTATCGATTCCGAAATCTATAACATTCGTCAAAGTCAACTCTGTTGCCCAGAAGGAGATCACAGACGAGTACCAAATCACGACAGTGCCAGCATTCATCTATTTCAATGGCGGCAAGGTGGTAGAGAAGGTGCAGGGCGCGAATCCCGCCAAGCTCACCCGCTTGATGCACAAGTTCCAGGCGGACGCCGAGAAGGTTATGGACAATGCCAATTCCGGCGGTGCTGGCAGCAGTAGTGGCGGCGGCGGCGGTTCTGCCAACTGGCGAAGCGTTGACCTTCCCCGCGGCTATAACGACATCACCAGCCAGATCGAGCTGCAGCGATGCGAGCTCCTGAATGTCGACTCGGAAGGCGGTAGCGTCAGGGTGTTATTTGACAGCTCGAAGCCCAGCACGCTCTCCGGAGGCAAGGGAACTGCTAAAGACTGGGTGGAAAGCGACACAGACGAGCAGCTGATGCTCTTTATGCCATTTCAGTCCATCTTGAAGCTACACACCCTTCAGGTACAGTCACGACCGAAAGCAGAACAGAACGCAGATGGCGTGCTAACCTACTCTCACGCACAGATCACATCCCTTCCTCCCCAGGACGACGATGACGACGAAGCCCCCATGCGGCCGCGGACAATCAAGCTCTTCAGCAACAAGCCGCACAACCTTGGATTCGACGAGGCTGAGGACATGGCCGCCACTCAGATCATTGAATTGTCGGAGAAGGACTGGAACGCCGAAGGCACCGCAAACGTGTCTCTCCGCTACGTCAAGTTCCAGAACATCACGAGTCTTGTGATGTTTATCGTGGATGGCGATGGCGATAGTGAAAAGGTCAGGCTGGACCGCCTGAGGCTGATCGGAGAGGCTGGCGAGAAACGGGAGATGGGCAAGCTCGAGAAAATTGGCGAGGGAGCCGAGTAAGGGGCGAAGGGCGAGACGCCACCTAGTCTTTCGCAGATAGAGCTGAAGAGGGCTGGGGATGGCTGGACAGCAGAAAAGAGTCATCTATTAGCATTAAGCTATAGATGACGTGGGGCTATCATGAGGGCGCTTCTGGGCAAAGCGAAGGAGCATGAGGCTGGGGGGTGTGGTGGTGCAAGGCGTCCGTCACGAGCAGCTGACAATCGGGCTTCCAATCATAGCAAGTAATGGAGACAGGACATCCATTCACCAAATGCGGGAGGTGAGGGCTGGGCGGGACATCTGGATGCGTTGATTGTGAACACACCAGATCTGCAGGCGTTGCGGATATTTAGATGCGGATAAATTGACGGGAACCACCTCCCCAGTCCAAGTCACCCAGCCCTGCTCCCTGGAAATCGGTGAAATTAGGGCAATCACGGGATTTACGGTAGGAAACGAATCGCCAGGCTCGAGCCAGGTTAGTTGAGAAGGCATAGAGGGATCGGAGAAAACAAGGGGCATCGCTAAGTATTTTGGGCAATGCCGTCGAGAATTAGCCGCATCACGGCGCACGTTCACCAAGTGATTTCCCGGTACCGGCAGTGTTAGGGGTCTCAAGCGGGAGGCTCAAAACGCCAACAGGCAGGATTACCAGTCATCGTGCGTTTCGCATGACGAACAAGCGTCGGGAGCCAAAATTAAATATGTCCAGCTTCCACACCACCACCTAGACCCTGTAGGGTTTGATTCTAGATGGACTGGCTGATGAGGATGCCGGCCTTGCAATATGATGGATCTGGGCCACGACTGACGCTAATAAATCCATTTGGTGACTTCCGCGAAGGAAGTCAGGATCCGAGCAACACGGGAGTGTTTATTTAGAGTCGTGGCAGCCGCACTAAGAAAAAAAGAAGAAAGGGGTGGAAAGAATCGTCGAGCCGAGCCATTGATATTCTAAAATTCTGGTGGGGCTCAATGCTTAGTCATCGGCGAGCTCGCCGAGACCAATCAGAAGCAAGCAGATCTTCAACCGAGCGGGAAAACTTCCGGTCCGACCCCGCGATTTTCATGCTGGGGGCCACGGAACGGGTGGGCTCTGGAGGGAGGCTCAAGTCCCCAAGCATTGCAAGTGTTCCAAGGAAGCGGCGAGGCGTTCCCCCGGTTGAGTGGTTTGGTGTTCGCTGCAGCACACCTCAAGCTCAATGCTGAGTACTCGGGCTCGATACATGCCCGAACCAGCCACTTTATGTCTTGTCTCGTGTTGTGCACCCCCCCTCTTCCCACATCGGAGGGCCTTCCGCATTCGAAGGGCGGATTCCTTCGGCGGCAGCATCCAGTGACCCGTCGTCAACCACCACACGGATTCCCAACCTGCGTTCGCGGCTCTCTCTGATTGATTGATTTGGAGCGAGTTCATCTATATCACGCAGCCCCTCGCAGGCAATCACAGCCTACGAAACTGGCGCGGTGGCTTGAGCACTCTATTTTCCCTCAGACCACAGACGCAAACAGGGTTTCGCGATCGTGTTTCGTCCCGCTCAGCATCACATCGCAACGCATCATCGACCAAGGGCCGATTTTGCCCTTTCTGTCTCCTCGCCGACAGCTGCCGAACCAGCCAAACAAGACGATCCAAGGCTCAAGGGTGATCAACCGATGTTTGGTTTCGTCTGAGAGCCCGGCCAGAACCGAGCGTCGTTCGTCTGCCATTTTTTCAGAACCCGGGGTGGGCCCCACGTCGTCGTCTATGCGCCGGGTGTTCTGCAGTCCGCTAAGTCTCGGAAAGAAGTCCCCTCGCCCTTGGTTCTGTGCTACCTCGTGGGGTTTGGCATCCATGCTGGCTGGGCAGCGTGTGTGATCCCCCTACCTACACAGTATGCCACTCCCACTCCTCGCCCCGCAGTCGCCAACCGCAACCGAGGCATCTTGCTTGCTTCCAGGCAGGTAGCCCGATGCTTGAGGTTAGGCGGGTTTCGATCGGCTCAACTGCTGCTTGCGCCTATTCCACCTCTCGCCTCGCCTCGCCGCCTCGCCTGCGAATTCTCTGCTACCCCTCTTCGCGCTGCAGCATCGATCGCTGGGGTGCATCCAATGCTTGTTGGGGCGCACCCGTCGCAGCCTCTACGAATACCTAACCCTACTGGTATTGCCTCGGCCGCTGGGCTCATGAGGTGGTGCTGACACGGGCGTCGCCTACTCGCCTGCTCGGCCGCTCACTGGCTCTCCTCGTCACTGGCTCTCCCGCCGGGCTGCTGAACCACCCGCCCACCTCACATCCCACATCCCACCACGGGCTAGGTATCCAGCCCTCCCCCATCCTCCCGCCCCAAAAGTCCTGCTCCTGCGTAACTGCCCACCACCATCCCCAATCCCCCCATTACCCGCTACTACGCCGGCCCACCGCCATACTCCCCCCCTTCGATCACGAAAGCCGGCGCACAACTGCAACTCTGTTTCGACGGCACGTTACCATGGGTCCCAAGATCGGTAAGCCTGAGAGCTAATGAATTGGATCACTGCAGGATTAAAACGTGGCCCCTATATGCTAAGAATAGCTCTGCCCTTCCCTGGCCACGTACCATCTGGCTACGGCGTCCCAGCGTGCTGTTCGTCAGCCCTTCCCTTTGACGCTACTTCGCGCCCACAGTCCGCTTGCTGGCGAGTCCACTGCTACGCTCTCGTTCAAAGGACCCCCGGGCCCCCCGGTCGCCCCCGGTCCCTACGCCTCCATGCCGCTCCCAAGAAGTCGGGGCCCCAGCTGACAGCAGTCCTGCTGCTTGCGGGCTCGCTGCCAAAATGCCAGAGCGCGCCAGCTGCCTTTTCAAGGAGCCAACTGCACGGCGAGGACGCTGCCGCAGCCGTCCAGCGGCCATAGTCCATGTGCAACCCGGTCCCGGCGGGCTACGACGAGGGAAATGACATGAACATGACCAAGACAAGCAATTGGTAGTTGTCGCCCGATGGACCGTCGCCCCCTTTTCCGCTCTGACCCTGCTGTTCCCGTCCAGTCCCGTGTGAGAGACTGCCTCTTGCGGAAGGTTTGGCCTTCATCTCATCTTTTCCGCCCAGGATACGACTCCCATGTCAGGCAGTACGCATGGAGGCATGGTAGGTTTTAGAGTATCGGCCTTGCACCCTCCCTAAACTCGTTTCCGAGGGGTCTCCCGACGGGCGCCGAGCTCGTTTCGTTGCGTTGCGGCCCTGCTGCGCTCTGCTTAGCTTAGCTTCTGCTAAGCTCCAGCTCTGGTTCGCCCTCCCTGGCTTGTATTTCCTTTTTGTCAAGTGACGAGAACAGCTGAAGTACATACGGGTGGGATCCCCCAAAAAAGCTGGACCATTCCCAGCTGTTACTTTACTCTCCCTTTCCCACCTCTCACCAACTTCCTCTTTCCTTCCTGGCCTCTTGACCTCGGAGAGCAGATGACGTGATATTGATTCCCGTGCTGCGCCCTCGTAATTACTTCAACCCATTGGCCTAGATTCCTCTTAAGGACGGTGCTGCCGCCAGTATATATCCCCCCAGCCTGCTTGTCTCTTTAAAAGCCCGCCTCCCCCTCAGCCTCCCTCCCGAAACCCGCGCCGTATATCAGCACCCAGCATTCAATAAAGCCGCCAGGCAAAACCGCCCCCGACTTAAGAAGACGACATCCTTAGTAGGCTGTCCGACACTCTAGTGGATTACCGACCTCTTATAACAGAGCCGATTATTTGCAGTGGCTTGTTGTTGGGAAGGCGGCTCAAGTCGACAGTGTGGGGATTGACGTGGCCACCGACTCAAGAGGTTGGGCCGGTTATATTCCCAGGGGGGCCGCATCACGAGCAACACACACACGAGAGGAAACCTGCTTGGCCAACCCGAGTTCGGCCACCACAGCGAAAGTCGTGGTATATCTAGGCTGTTCCAGCCTCGAAGGACCGGGAGGACCAACACGACCACCCCCCGGAATCCAACCTCCAAAATCATCATGCATTATGAGCAGCAGTTCCACCGGTGCTGCCCCGCGCAGACGCCGGACCGGTTCGGCCCCTTTCAAAGGCTCCCGGCTGAGATCCGGAACATGATTTGGGAATACTCACTGCCAGAGTCCCGCGTCTACGAAGTCCTGGATGCACCCAACGCGAAACAAAAAACACAGGCGCAGAAGGGTCTGATGTTCGCCAACGTGCACCCGGAGCCTCCTCCGGCGCTGGCAGCCGTGTGCCGGGAGAGCCGCTATTTTGTTCTGCACCACTACAAGCCCCTGACCTTAGGCTCGACGACAAAATACGTGGACCTCTCACGGGACATCTTGCTTCTGGAGCCCTACCTTCTCGTCAAGCGACTACATCGCACACTGCACTTCATGAGCCAGATTCCTTTAGTGCGGGACAATATCAACCGCCTCGCACTTGGTACGTCCTATGGCGTCTACACGGGGATATGCCATCCTGTGCTGAGCTGGAAGGTGTCCAAAAACAACATGGGAAAGCTGCTCTCCACGCTAGCAAAATTCCCAAAACTCAAGCTCCTCATCTTTGTCGTCCACCAGGAATTCCAGTTCGAGTTCGACTTCCGCTTCCCTGGAACCCTGACCCCTATTCCCAACCACGCCCCGACAGGATACCTTTCTTCCGCATCGCCCAGTCCTCCAAACTTCGGCCACGGTGCTACCAGCTACCCATCTCCAGCCAACAGCCACAATGGCAGCAGGGTAGGCGCCACGCTTGCCCCCCTCCCGAGCTATTCACCGGCCCCTCGTCCCGCGCCTCAGAGCCCAACAGGATATCCATCTCCTAGCAGCCACAGTGAAAGCCCCACGCCCAGACCTGGGGCATCCAGCCCCTCGGGGTTCCCTTCCCCACCGCCACATCACCAATACCAGCATCATCACCAGCACCAACAACAGCAACAGCAGCTACTCCCCCGACCACAGCTAGTGCACCAGGCGTACCGCTTCAAGTTCGACATCGAAGCGAATATTAACCACACCCCACGGCGACCACATCTCAACGAGCTTCTCTACTACCCGCTTGATATCGACGAGGATAAGGAGGATTGGGACCTCGGCGATCTCGGCACCGAGGAGAGCGAGTGGTGCGATCCCTGGCCGACCAACGACGACTGGCGCCGCTTCCGGAAGCGCTTCCAGCGTGCCATCAACCTTTCCCTCGAGATGGGCCTCGCCGAGGAAAGCGAGAAGCTCGGAAAGGCAGGGGGTATCAAGGGGAAAGGGGGCAAGGTTGCTGCGGAGAACAGCAGCCGAAGAGAGAGGGATTACACCGCCGGCGGCGGGCCATGGTGTACTGCAAGGGAGCGGGAGAGGGACGCCAGCAGTGCGTGGGGCGGTTCCAGGGGCGAGGGGGGCCGGCCGGAAAAGAAGATGCAGTTTCCTGCGTTGAAGGGGGCGAGTCTCCTCTGGAGATACACGAGGGGTGGATACGTATGAGATAAACCATTTCGCTTATTCTTGCTTTTCTTTTCCCTTTCATGTCTTTTTTTGGGCTCTATTTTCAGCATGGCAGGCAAGATGGGTTACGAGGTACGACCATAACGATCGCTTCATGTGCTTTAATGTTTTTCCTTCCAACTTATTTTTTTATTTCTCCGGGAGAGACAAAATGGGTGTCTTTCGGTGTTAGCCTGGCCAACCCTCACGGGAGAGTTGTGGCGCCATGGGGGTTTCAAAGGAGTACTACTACACGGCGATTGAGCGCATACAAATACCCTCGCTTTTGGTTTCAATTTGTTTCTATAATACCACATATCTCAGCGGTACATGGGGCAACCGAGGCTAGGCAGCGTCTAGAGACATGAGCATGGCAGTTTAGCAAACAAAAAGTATAGGCGAAGAGAGAAGAACAAACTGTACTCCGTACTTCAAATCTGAGACCGAAGCATGTGCATTTGTTTCTAGAATTGTGGAGGCCTGCAGTGATGTTGCTTCCTCTCGTAACGAGAAACGCCAAGGGGCTATTATCTACACGACACCATCACACATCAACCGAAAACGAAGGGCCTCTTTTCCATCTCGCTTTCAGGGGATGATTGAAAATGCATGAGTGAGTTTCGACTTCATTTTATCGAGGGGTGGCGTGGTGGCAAGGGAGTCAATTATTTCCCTGAAGATATATAGTACCGGAAATGGGGCGCGCCACTCACACATGAGGATGATGCATCCTGGGTCACAGCTGAAAATACAGTATAAAGAGCGGCAAATCCCAAGCGGTTGAGATTCCCCGGAGCGACAGCGACCCCTGTCCTTACCAAGGGCTTCTCTGGGGCTTCTCAACTTTCCACCATGGCCACGGGCTCGGTGTCAAAAAGAAGCGAACCGCTGCCAGCCTAAGGGGGAAATATTGAGTAGGCGCTCTCTCACGGGACGGATCGGGGCTGAGAAACCCTGAAAAATCCTCCGTCATCTGTGATCCGTCTCGGACTTTTGATGCGGCGCAATATCCATCGTCGCTGCCAATGCCTTACATTGATGAGTACGCATGGTAACAAAGCGTTTGCCGCCGAGTTCTGTAACATGGTAGGTACCGACCTAATATCCAAAGTACTCGAGTACGTGACGGGGACGGAGCACTGCTTAGTCACCTAGTTCCGAGATTCCAGCCCCGGCGTCACCAACAAGACGGTCCTTCTCTTGGACGGGTGTAGCGATTCTGTGCGACCTCCGCTCTCCGGCTGGTCGGAAAGGCCGACTTCTCTCGGCAAAACCGGATCTGATTGTCGGTGTATGAAGAACGTCAAGGCGCAGAATCGGCGAGACACGTCAGCAGCGCATGCCACAAAATTTGTGTTGAAAATTGCTCCAAGAGCTGCAGCCGTACTTAGGCAGTGTGCGAAAGCACAAGTGCAATGGTGAGACGGCACGGGGGTGCGGGCAGGAAAGTTGGAATTTTTGTTGAGGTCAGAGCAAAGGATGCGGGCATGCGGGACCAACATGAATCGACGCGGGAGTGAGTTCGCAGATCCGTGGCGTGGGGTAGCCAATGGGCGGGCCTTTATCACACCGCTCACGACTCCATGTCGCCATTCTTCTTGAAGAAAGGTACCCCTCTACACCACGACTGGAAAGACATCTTGTGTCTCGATTCCCCCTGCCAGTAGGACTTTCTGCTTCAACTTCATTCTTCGGTCGAATGGCATGGCTCAGTGACGCTGCCACCCTTTTTATCTGAACATCAAATGGCAGGCCCAACCCCCTCGCGCGCCAGCTCGCGCGCCGGCTCCAGCGAGGAAGGCGGTGAGGTCATCGTTCACAATGAGAACACCCCGCTGCTAGCCGGCGACAGCATCGCGGATCCCATCTCGGAGGCCACCACGGTCAACGACCAGTCGAGTTCCGATGGCGATGTTGACGAAAACAAGCCGTTGCCTGTCTTCCAAATCCTGGTTCTTTGCTATGCCCGCTTCATCGAGCCCGTCGCATTCTTCTCCATCATCCCCTATATCAACAAGATGGCGCAGGAGAACGGCAATCTGGACAACGCCGATGTTGGCTTCTATAGCGGGCTCATTGAGTCGCTCTTCTCCCTGACGCAAATGTTCCTTATGATTATGTGGGGCCGGGCTGCCGATCGCTTCGGCCGCCGGCCGGTGCTCATCTTCTCCCTCGTCGGTGTCAGTGTCGCCACGGGGCTGTTCGGTATGGCCAGTACTATCTGGCAGATGATGCTGTTCAGATCCCTTGCTGGTATATTCGCCGGGACCATCGTCACCATCCGTACCATGCTTTCGGAACACAGCACCTCCAAGACCCAGGCCCGCGCATTCAGCTGGTTTGCATTCTCGGGCAATCTGGGTATGGTTTTCGGGCCACTGCTGGGCGGTGCCCTTGCCAATCCGGCCGACCAATATGCGAGCATCTTCGGCGGGGTTCCGTTTTTCGTCAATTACCCCTACGCCCTCCCCAGTCTTGCCGTGAGCGGCCTCGGTCTGAGTGCCGTCATCGTCACGGTACTCTTCACTGAGGAGACACTTGTCCGAGAATCTCCCGGAGACTCCGATGAGGAAGGGGCCGGGCCCGTGAAGCCCGCACCACTCACAACGTGGGAACTCATCCGGTCACCCGGCGTCCCCATCGTTCTCTACACCTATGGACATGTCATGCTCCTCGCCTACGCCTATACGGCCATCGCTCCGTTGTTTTGGTTCACTTCTGTTAAGCTTGGAGGCCTTGGCTTCAGCCCCCTGAAGATCTCATTCTTCATCGGCCTCGGTGGGGTGGCGCAAGCGATCTGGATTTTGATAGTATTTCCGCCGCTGCAGAATCGCGTTGGTACCAACGGCGTGATGCGTATCTGCGCGAACTTCTATCCGGTCTTCTTCGCCTTGTGCCCGATGTTCAACGTCCTCCTTCGCCAGGAGTTCACAACAGCATTTTGGATCACAGCACCGCCTCTGCTGGTCCTCGGCTCCGGCGTGAGCATGTCATTCACTGCCATCCAGCTGGCACTGAACGATGTGTCGCCGAGTCCGGTGGTGCTGGGGACGCTGAATGCCTTGGCCCTGTCGCTTGTCACAGGTGTGCGTGCCGTGTCGCCAGCGGCATTTGCCAGTTTATTTGCCATCGGAGCGAGGACGCAATGGCTGTGGGGTTATGCCATTTGGGTATTGATGGCTGCCGTTGCTGGCGGAATAACGGTGGTGAGCAGGTATCTACCAGATTACAGTGAGTTGAAGAAGCAGAGGGACAGAAAAAGGATGGAGAGGATCCTAGAAAGCAGGCGCTCGAGCTGAAAATGGCGGCATGGGGTGGCTACATCTTTGCATAGACCAGTGAGGCTGACAATTGGACAAACACGCATGGCCAACCCACGGCATTTAGAGGTTGGTCGAGTAGCGCTTTATATCTAGTCGGGCGGGCACAGTGAACCATATATACGTTTTTTTGGTCAGAACTGAGGTCCTTGGCAAACCTCTACCGACATAGACACGACGACCCGACTTGCTGAAAGAAAAAAAAAAACAAGGCCTCGGAACTTCAACAACAACATCATCAGGTGTAGTGTGGTGTTGGTGAAATAGAAAACTTTTCTTCTAAATAAAAAGACGTGTATTGAAACAAAAGCTCCCGTTCACCTATGCATTGCCCCTCCAACCCCAAGTGTGTCAACTCTGGTGACACGATGCCACGACTGAGTCTCCTTCGCCCCATCGACACTGGGCCTGTCTGTCAAGTTGGACTCAGGGGCAAAAAGGATGGGACATGTGGGGCTCGAACTCACGCCCTTTGGATTGCTCTGATGTTTAACCAGATCATTTATCATATGAGACCAACGCTCTACCAACTGAGCCAATATCGCCGATCCGTTGCTTGGTGCTTGTGGATGTTGTCGGGCGTGAGGGGCGCTGTCTATGGCGTCGATAGAGTGAGTGGGTAGGTAGTTAGGGCTTAGTGGGCCGGACGGAGATGGAAGTGGATTCAGGCAAGCAAGACCTGGTTGGGGCTGCCCTGGATCCGGACAATTCGGCAGAGGGCCACGGGTCTGATACCGGATGCTGGCAAAAGAAAACCCCAGACATCTAGAGGCTCTGCCAGAGTCGCTTAT
>Ga0247758_1000363_pt1 | contig 40372 bp, 37 predicted proteins | sample UWRJL156409C4_FD_180950 | JGI IMG/M metagenome (GOLD analysis project Ga0247758, IMG submission 180950) | Plant litter microbial communities from Arlington Agricultural Research Station in Wisconsin, United States - UWRJ-L156-409C-4 | ecosystem: Environmental > Terrestrial > Plant litter >...
CACACGAAGTGGTCGTGGGTCCCGATCTCGGGGCGTGCTTCGAGGTGGGCCATCACGCGGTCGTAGGTGGTATGCACCGTCGGCCCCGAGATTGTTGCCGTTCGAGGCGGGGGCTCGACGCTCTCTTCGCATTTCCAGAGATCAAATCGTTCGACGCCGCTCTGGTTGCCCTTCGGAATTGGTCTACCGGCACGAACGTCCTTGGCCTCGAGCCAGTGTGCACTGCCAATTCCGTGGATCTCGAGAAGTCGAGCCACAACACCCTCGGGCTTGAATTCTCCCGGGCCAGCGACTACCAGGACAGGACGCATGCCAGCCCATGGCGCCGGGCCGGGAGGTGTATGGGGCAGCGTGTCCCAGAAGATGCTCTTTTGGTGCTTATGTCCGTGGAGAACGACGTGAACGCCAAGCTCGCCTAGCGCCTGCTTCACCTCGCCCAGGTTCGTCAGCGATTCAAAGGTCTTCAGTTCTTCGTGCGGGCCAACAGGGGTGAGATGGTGATGCAAGACGGCTACCACCACCCGACCCCGTGCACGCTGCGTCATGGCGCGGCGCACACGGGTGAGCTGGTCCGTTGAGATGCGCGCGATGTCGTGGCGGCGTAGCGCGTCGAGAGCCTCCCGAAACTGAACGCGACGGGATGCAGGATCGTCGTTGAGTACGGTTAGCTGTTCACCTTCGACGTTCGGCAGGGCGACCATCTCTTCGACCTCGTCCCACATGGGACGACGATGATTTAGCTCGGCTAGCGTCCAGCAGAAGTGGCTGCTGTTAAGGGGGATCAACAGCATGTCGTCGGTTTCGTAGATCGTCTGGAGGGTCCCGCTCGGGCTTCTCAGGTCGGAGTCGGACCAACCGTCTAAGAACGGGGACGTGTAACCACGAGCCACGAGGCTGTCAACCCAGGGCTCGTAGCGACGGCGGTCTGGGGGTGGCGGATCCCAGGCCAAATCGTGATTGCCTGGAACGACAATGATTCCCTCAGGGCGGCTGGGCGCAGCCGGCCCGAGGGCAGCGATCAACGACTCGATCCGCTCGAACTGATCATGGGCTGCGCGATCCACAAGGTCTCCGCTGATGACCACACCGTCGAGCGGATGGTCAAGCTGAGCGCCAAGCCGTTCGAGCGAGTGCGCGAGGAACGTGAAGCGCTGGTCGGGATCAGAAGGCAGTACGCCGTTCGGATCGGCGCCAAGGAGCGGGTCTGCCGAGCGCCCGAGGTGCAAGTCGCTCAGGTGTAGGAGACGTGACACCCTGCCACCCTAACGGCTGGCGGTAGCGTTTATAAGCGATTGTGTCTACCGTTCATCCTAGAATCGAGACATGAAGGTGGATTCTCGAATCGACGGCATCGACCCGGGCCGGGCGATTGACGCGATCTTCGTCAACAGCCCCTTGAAGGACTACGATCGGCAGCCACGCCTCAACGACTTCACGCTCCCTGTCCTGGGGCTCGGCTATCTCGCGACGTACGCCCAGACGGACTTCAACGTGGGAGTACTAGACACGGAGGCCCATGGAATCGGATTGGGCGTCGCCGCGGGGATCATCAACGATGCGCGCCCCCGGTGGGTGGGGATGAACCTGTTGGCTCCCACGTACGAGCATTCGGTGACGTTGTTGCGTCAGATAGACGACACCGTCCGGGTGATGTTGGGTGGGCATCAGGCCAAGGCTATGCCTCACGAGATCCTTGCTGACCGTCGTATCCCGCGGATCGACGCACTCGTGCTCGGTGAAGCTGACACGCGAGCATCGGCGCTGTTGGGCGATGATTCTGCGCGTGAGCACCTGCCGGGAGTGCTCTGGCGCAGCGGGACCGGGCGCCTGAAGGCGAGCGACGCTAGCCGGCCCGCCGGGCATTGGCTAGCGCCCAATCTCGATGAGCTGCCGATCCTTGAACGTCGATTCCTTGCTGACGATCCGTTTCGCGCCTCGGACGGACGCCTGGAGTCGGCTGTTGTCGGCTCGCGCGGCTGTCCATATGACTGCTCCTTCTGCGGAGCGGCTCGTTCGGCGAACCAAGGTGAGAGCTGGCGCATGCGCTCGGGCGCGAACATCCTGGCGGAGCTTGAAGCCCTGCGTACGTTGCATGGAGTGGACGCGGTTCGATTTGTGGATGACCTGTTCCTAGCGCATCCTCGCTTCATGCGGTCGTGCCTCGGTCTCTTCGAGGAGGCGAACGTGGCCGACAGCTTTGTGTGGGACGCGACGGGTCGGATCAATGTCTTGTCGCGTGCCGACGATGCGCTTTTAGATCAAATGGTCCGCGCAGGTTGCAGGGAGGTCGCTTTAGGAGTTGAATCGGGGAGCGAACGCTTGTTGAAGTACATGGGGAAGCGAATTACCCCTGCGATGACCGAATTGGCTGTCGAACGCCTTACCCGGCGAGGAATCCATGTGAAGGGCTACTTCATCCTTGGATTTCCAACCGAGACGGCGCAAGAACTCCAGGCCACGGAGCGACACGTCCACCGCCTGTGGCAGATCGCAGACTCTGGCCCCGGCAACTTTCGTGCGAGCGCGTTCGAGTTCCGGCCGTACCCTGGTACACCCGAGTGGCACCGCCTTATCGCAGACGGGCGATACACGCCGGATCAGCTGATGGCCTACGAACACATCGATCTCGCAACACACGGCGCCAATGACGCGATGCGCGAGCGCGATGAGTTCAACTTCTCAGTAGGTATTCAGTTCGGAGAGACTTCGGTGCGAGCCGTACGTGAGGCGCTTGTCCGGATTACGGTTGCGCAGCGAGAGCGGAAGGTGGCTGTACCTTAGGCGCTTCCGCGCCAATCCGTGAGGACAGTCTGCGCCAGTGCCTCTCGTCGGAAGCCGCTAGCGCAAGCACGGTGAATGTCGCTGGGTCAGTCGCGGAGTGCGACTGCCATTCGTCGTAGAAGTCAGCCGGCCGGCGAGACCAGCTTTGTTCTGGCCACAGGCGACGGGCGCCAAGCTGGACGACGTAGTCGCCGGCGGGGTAGCGGGACGCATCGTTCGTGCAGTCCCATGAAGCGATGCCGAGCGTCCACGGCCCGAGACCCTTGAGCAACGCGACACGTGCGAGAAGCTGTTCTCGCTCATCGGAACTCACTACTTGGTCTGCCTGATGCTCTTGCGTCCATCGTGCAAGACGGACCAGCGTTGGCCAGGAGAAACGCAATCCCAGCGTCGCCATCTGGGCATCGTCAGCTTGGAGTATCCGGGCCGGCGTTGGGAACGTGCCGTCTGTCGACAGGGCATTGACCAGCCGCCAATATCGAGCGCGCGCTGTGGTGGCCCGCACAACCTGACGGAGAACGGCGGTCGCGAGCGCTTCCCACAAGGTGGGGGTCGCGCGACGCCAGACAACGATCGTGGTCGCGAGCCCGCAGGTGGTAGCCGCAGCGGTTACATCCCAAGATGTCGCGCTTTCCAGTGGGGCGGCAATGCTCGTGGATACGTAATCCAACTCTCCAAAGTGACGGATCGCCCTTACTGAGGTGGCGTTGATGGCCCATCCGTAGTGGTCCACCAGAAGAAAGTCGTCTCGTATCGGCACAGTACCTTCGGTTCGCCATCTGGCCCGTGTGTCCTGCGTGCGGGGGTGCTATGGGCTGAAACGCGCGGAAAGCTGAGGCGGACCGAGGATCTGCGCACAGGGCGACCGGCTCGGGCAATATGTTGGCGCCGTGACCTCTCTGCACGACGAGCTTCTCGATCACCTACACGGTAAGGCTGCTCCGTTCCTGTTCGTGGGCAGTGGGATGTCTCAGCGGTATCTGGGCCTAGACGGTTGGGAGGGGCTGCTTAAGCGCTTTGCGGCCCTGACGGACAAGCCGTGGGATCGCTACTTCTCTGAGGCCGAAGGGGATTGGACGGTGATCGCCTCTGATATTGCCGAACAGTTCGCCCCGACGTGGTGGGAAAGCGACGAATATGCGGAGAGCCGGGAGGAGAACGAGGGTCGAGTTCCACGTAACGATACGCCGCTCAAAATCGAGATTGGTCGCTATATGGCCCACTGTCTCGATGCGCTAGACGAGAGCGGGGAGTATGCGCACGAACTACGTCTACTTGCCAGGGTTCAGGTCGACGGCATAATCACAACAAATTATGACCCGCTATTGGAGTATCTGTTCCCGGATTTCAAAGCGTTTGTGGGACAAAGCGAGCTGCTGTTCTCGGACGCGCTCGGCGTAGGCGAGATCTACAAAATTCATGGAAGCTACGAGGTTCCTGCTTCCCTTGTACTGACCGATAGGGACTATCAGGGATATGACCTCAGGAACCCGTACCTAGCGGCTAAGCTCCTTACGATCTTCGTGGATCATCCCGTGATCTTCCTTGGCTATTCGATGAGCGATGACAACATAGGGAAGATTCTCGACTCGATCGCGTCGGCGCTTACGGCTGAGCATCTAGAGAAGCTTCAAGATCGTTTGGTGTTTATCGAATGGGATGGGAGAACCGAGGAGGCTAGCCTTGGGCATTCGACCTACACGACGGCGGAAGGTGCACGCATACCGGTGCGTTCAGCAAAGGTGCTCGACTACACACCCATCTACAGCGCGTTGGGAGAGAATGAGCGGAATTTTCCTGCGCGCGTACTTCGACAACTCAAGAAGCGTGTCTATGAACTGGTCGAGACGAGCGATCCGGTGGGCGCGTTGCGCGTTGTGAATCTCGATGGCGATGATGTTGCGAAAATGGATGTGGTATTCGGGATCGGGGCGATCGCGAGGCTGGGGGCGCTCGGCTATCTCGGACTCGTTCGAAGGGACATCCTCTTTGACGTGCTAGACGACAAAGAGCAGTACGATGCCGCCGTCGTCGTGGAGACTGTGGTGCCAAAGATTCTTCATTCGGCTCCGTATACACCGGTATATAAGTACCTGCGCGCTGCTGAGATGCTCGATGATTCGGGCAAACTGCGTATACCGAAAGATGCCTGCGACGAAGTTAGAAAATATGTCAGGTGCAAGCGCGCGGACTTCGGTCCGCCGGACAAGTTTTATCGTGAAAAGGCCAAGGAATCGGCCAAAAAGATCAGAACCTTCAAGAAACTTGCCAAGACAGAAACGCCGAAACGCGTCTTGACGTTTGTAGCCGCCCTACCGGAGGACGGGCTCGATCTCGACGCTTTCCGCGATTTCCTCATTGAGCATGGTGAAGAATTCTACGACGCCGGCGGCAGCGACCGGACACTCTGGTCTAAGGCCGTCTGCTTGTACGACTGGGAGCGTAACCGCTCAACTTAATGGCATCGCTGTTGGACTTCTCGAATCGACTGGTAACCGTGAACAACCGGACGTATCGCATTGACGAGGATGATGCCCTTGTGTCGACGGGGACGGTGCGGACGGTCACGTATCCGGGTTGGCGCGCCGAAGATAGTATGAAGGTGGGAGCGTCTTGACCTGGGCGCAATTTGAAGAGAAAGAATATGAGCAGGCCGCGTCGATAGAGCTTGCTGACTCAGACGCTGGCCGGGGAAGAGTGTTCAGCGCGGGTCAGGTCCTCGAGAAGATTGTCGGTTACGACGCAGCAGCATCTCCATCAGGGGACCACGTGATCTGGCGTCTACTAGAGGTTCCCCGTCCGCGCGGGATCCAGCTTGTTCCGACGCTGTGGACGCCAGCGCAAAGGCCGGACGCGGACAGACTGCCCGATTCGGTAATCAGCCTCATCCTCCAGTACAAGAGGCCTGAGTTCTTGAGGGGTCACCAAGCAAAGCAGTGGAACCTCTGGGCGTGTCCGTACTATCGATTCACGTGCGAGAACCAGCAACATCGGGTTCTACGTCGACTTGAGCGTGAACTCGGGGTCGATGCAGTGGTGCGGTACGCGGCGCCGGCATTTGTTGGACGGGGCGAATTGGAGGCCGCACACATCGCCCGGCGCGTCTTGGCGAAGTCGGGGTTTGTCAGCCCTATGTCGCTTGGCCGCCACAGGGTGTGGACGTACGACGTCCCCGGCGTGAACGGGAAGGGAAATCCGAACGGACGGGAGCAGCGGTTTGCATCATTTGACCAGCTCATGAACGACGCCACGCGCGTGGCTGAATCGGGTGCGTCGTTGGTGCCGGCACGCCCGCTCAATCAGCAGCTACTAAGCGTGGGGAACGTTGCGATTCGGCGTCAGCCGGACTTACGAGGTGCGCTGGCAGAGTGGACTGATGCCTTGGGACGCGCCGATCTGGAGCTTGACGGGCGGCAAGCGGAGTTGGTGCTTTCGCTCGCCGCCATCGTCTCGCTGACCAGCAGCATCAAAGCGACCTGGCAAGTGATCGCGGTCTCCGCGCCGTAGGTCGGACTGATGGAGGGTCCTACAGCGAAAGCAGGGAACCCTGTACCTGCGAACTGGGCCCTCGTGAACTCGTGCCTCTTAGGACGGTCATCCCAGATGAAGGTCGTCGCGCGCCCATGCGCGCACCGCGTCTCGGATGGCGTGGAGGTCGTCGAAGTCCACAGACTTGTAGATCTGACCGACGAAATCGGTCGGCAACTGGGGTGTGTCCTGATCCTTGAGGAGGGCGCAGCGGCGGCCGGTGATGAGCATGCCCCCCACTTCAATTTGCACGTTGTCGTTGAGGTCGGTTCCAAAGCGCGTCTCAAAGAGCCCTATGCCGTATCGGCAGGCCCACATATGGGCTGCGATGTTGCCAAAGAGTTCGTCATCCGCATTGCGGTCAGACGCCAAGTGAAGGGTGAGCCCAAATTCGGTTAGAACCACTCGCGCTGTCTCGATCACGCCTTGGACTGGGTCCGGCATCTGATTCTCTCGCTCATCCCGAGGAAATCGCGTCATGCAGAACACATTGGAGTCGAAGGGGAACTCGTCCAAGAGGCGCGCGATCGCAGGTTGCCACCGCGGCGGTGCAAACTCCGGCGGGATCACCGCGTGGGGTGCGTCGGACAGATCTGCGCTCGGCGCCGAGGCTATTTCGGCTTCGATTGCCGCAAGGTCAACGTCGTCCATGACCTCGCGCACGCGCTCTCTGCCGATCGGCGTCAACGACCAGCCGCTCGTTCCTTGCCTTCGGACGAGGAAGTGGCTGGTGGCAAGACGGCTGAGCACTGCGCTCAAACCACCCAGTCTCGGAACTCTCAGATCGTCGAAGACGTCGTTGATGTCGCGTCCTCGGAACCAGCCGTCTTCTGATCGGAGACCCGCAACGCGCGCGGCGACCAGAACTCTGTTGGTTGCGCTCGGAAGGCGCTGGAATACGAGTCCGAAGGAACCGGCGATGGCCCTACTCCTGCGCGGTTAGCTGCGTTGCGAGTTCGCCGGCTTGTTCGAAGCCAGCGGCATTGGCCTTGAACATACGGCCTTGGCCACTGCCACGAACGATGAATCCGCTTCCATCAAGCTTGCCGAGGTAGGCGGCGAAGTTGCTCCTGTTGAATTTGCCGCGGTCCTGACACGCCTCGCGCACAGCACTGACGGGTGTCCAGTCTTCGAATCCAGCGGCCTGTCGCCCCGCGATCACTAACCGGCCAATCTCGACCGTCGCGTGGCTCAGGCTCTGCTGAAACTTGCTCGGCGCGAGAACGAGCGTGAGCTTGCCCTCTTCGACGTAGTACAGCGTCTCTGCGACGGTGGCGCTGATACCCATCTTTTTTGCGATGAGCCTGAGCGGTGAGTCGGATGAGATTGAAGGGTCAGCGTCCCGGAGCGGGGTTGCGTGCGTCGCGACGGTGGCGTCGGGTGGCGTTGTCGGTATGTGGCCGAGGGTCGCGTCGAGCGCCCGCGAGAAGGCAATCTCTCGCAGATCGTCGGGCACCTCGGCGGCCTCCACGGCAAGAACAGCGGCGCGAAGACTGTCGGTCAACGAACTGGGGTCACTCATGGCGCGGGTACGCTACCGGTGCGACCGGACGGGTTACAAACGCCGTCATTACCGAATCAGTGGGGATGCGGGTAGACGAGAGCGACCGCCTAAGCCGTCGCGGTGTGTCCTGCGGGATCAGTAACGTTTTTGCATATGTCAGCGATTAGCCAGGACGAGGTCGCGCAGCTGCTCAGGGGCGCCGTAGCTGCTGTTGATGCAGCTGGTGTCGAGCCGGAGTTCCGCCAGGAATCGTTCAGGTGGGCGCTCGCGCTCATGAGCGGTACGGACGGAGGGGTGATTGGCGGTCCGGACTCCTTGGCGCGAGGACAGACCATGTTGGCGCCGGAGAGCATGAACGGGCCTCGAAGTGCCCAATCATCCGCGAACAATTCAGGCCTCGCCTCAGACGACCCTTTGGATTTCGTCGCGGACTTTCTGGACTGCGACCAAGCGGGAGTGCACAGGATTTACGCCGTTCAGGATGGTATCCCGGAACTCAAGATTAAGACGACGAAGTTGCCGACGGCTAAGGGACCGGCAGCAGTCGACATCGCATTGCTCGTTATGGCTGCGCGTCAAGGAGCGAGAATCGAGGAGTACACGGTTGTGGGTGACCTTCAATCGGTCACCAAGGCCTACGGCAAGTTCGACACGAACAACTACGCATCATCGGTGCGTCAGCTTGATCATTTGGTCCTGAAGCGAGGGCGCGGCGTCAAACTTGAACGCAAACTCACGAAACCTGGGATCGAAGCCGCAGCCAAGTTGGTGTCCGCGTACGCATCCGAGGCTACGTAGACGCTGAACGAGCAGTCCCCGTCTCGATGTCGCTTGCTGCACGGCGCATCGGAGTAGAGGGAGCGAAGAGATCTCGCGGGCCGAGGCCGTGTCAGAGTTGGGCGGGCGTAACAACCAGGCCCAGACGATCAGCTCCACGACGCAACCGCAAGTCCAGCGTTACGACGCGACAGCCGAGCAGTCGCGCAAGGGCCAGGTACTCGGCGTCGTAGGTCTTGGCCCAGCCCATTTCGCGTGCCAGACGCCACGCCTCCAGGATGAGTCCTTCCGGGCGACGCTCGGCAATGTTGAGGCTGCCATCGGTCAGTCGCGTGAGCGCAGCAGAAGCGAGCCGTTCAGAGATCTCACCGCGATAGGCCATCTCGCTGACGACCGAAGAGACTTCGGACCACAAGAGCGGCGGTCCGATGAGTTCCTGCCCGCCCAACTGCGACGTCGCATCGCCACCGACGGTGTCGAGCGAGAGTTCGACGGCAATGCTCGCGTCAACGACGAGCACGGTCAGTGCTCGGCGCGGGACCGACGAACGGCGGCGACGATATTGGGCATCGGCTCGCCCGTCAGCGTCTGACCCCACCCGGCGGGCAGCGGGGCCATCTCGGCACTCTGGGACGCGTCTTTGGCCTCCACGGCACGGAGGGCGATATCCGCCTGCTCATCGGTCCAGCCGCGTGCACGCTGCAGTAGGAGTTCCTTTGCCGTCATAGTCGTAGTCTAGCTCGGCCGAACGGGGCCGTCTGTGTCTCGGGAACGTGAGACCCCACCGCCGCAGTACGGGCAGACGGCCGGGGGTCGGCTTGCGCCCTCGCCCGGGTACAGGGTCTCGTCGCAATGTCCGCAGAAGCGGAGCCATTCGTTATCGACCGCGTCGAGGTGCGATTCGGCGCCCTTGAGGAACCGGCTGGTCAGGCCCTGCTGGCGGGCGCGGGTGCGTGCCTCTTGCTCGCGGAAGTCGCCTCCTCGGAGTGCTCGCGTGTCAGGTGGTTACGCCGTGGTAGTCGTTGAGGCTCGCACACATCGCCGCGATCAGCGACCTGCACGTCGTCCTGAAGACACAAGCCGCCGAGGCCGGGCGGGGCCCGCGGCGGTTCGGTCGTGAGGGCGACGCCCGCGAGGTCTCAAGACCCCGGACGGCCGCGAGCACGCGATCACCCCGGACGTGACCATGGTGCTCAGCGACACCGAGACGGACGGGCTGCTCGCGCACGTGGAGATCGACCTGGGCACGATGAGCCACACCCGGCTGCGCACCAAGCTCGGCCAGTACCTCCTGTACACCGAGCGCGAGGCGTGGCGCGAGCGCTTCTCGTTCCAGCCGGCGCTGCTGTTCATCACCACCGGCCGCCAGCGCGCCGCAACGTTCCGCCGCACCGCCCACTCCCTGGCCGCGAGCAAACGGTGGGCAGCGCGACGAAGGATGGGAGTTGGCCGTCTCGACGGACGCCCACAGCCTGGAGCGCATGTCGCCGGCGCCCGCTGGGCCGACCTACGCGACGACGACCCGCTGACCTTCCCCCAGGCGCTGCGCCGCGCCCGCGAGCCGTACGATCGGCGCCAGGCGATCCAGCGGGCCGCAGAGGAGAAGCGAGAGGCCGAGCGGATCCGGCTGCTGCGCGATCCCGAGGCGCTGCGCGAGCACATCAACGAGCAGCACAGCCTGCGAAGTGCGCTGGAGACTCGGCTGGACGAGACGGGACAGGTTGCTCTCGCGCTGCTGCTCGACAGCAAGGAGTCCATCAACGGCGATGAGTACGAGGCCCTGCTCAGCATCGGCCAGCAGATCGCGGGCCATCTTCCGGCAGATCACTGGACGCGCGACTTCCATGACGTCGACCCGAACATTCTTGCCGGCCTCGCCGGGTCCTACCGCTCACGCCAGCGGGCAGAGGTCGACAACCTCATGGTCCGTCTCGGGGACCTCCCGCTCCTGCGCCGCACCATGCAGAGCCTGGACGGCGGCGCGCTGCTCATACCCCACGACGCCGCCGCCCTGGAATCCGACGTGAATCGACAGTGGGCGACGAAGGACGAGCAGCTCACGCTCCGCGACCGCTACCTCGCATCGAAGCGCTCACCCCCAGAATGCAGAAAGCCCCGCATATGCAGGGCTTTCTTTCCAATGCGCCGAAGAGGACTCGAACCTCCACGGGACTACGTCCCACAAGGCCCTCAACCTTGCGCGTCTACCAATTCCGCCACCGGCGCGTGGGGCGGCGCAGTATAGGCGCTCCGGCGGGATGACCGCTTCTCGACCGGTTCTTGCTTCCGTCCAGAGGGCGCGCTACTGTGCGAACACATGTTCGATTCATCGCCCACACGACGCCCCGGGGAGCCAAGCATGGACCTCACGAAGCGCCAGCAGGAGATCTACGACTTCATCAAGTCGTACTCGAGCAAGCACGGGTATCCACCGACGGTGCGGGACATCGGCTCCGCGGTGGGGCTCGCGTCCTCCTCGACGGTGCACGCGCATCTCGCCAACCTGGAGAAGCTCGGGCTGCTGAAACGCGACCCGTCGAAGCCACGGGCGATCGAGTTGCTCGACCGGGCGCTCGAGCCGATCCGCAACCTGGTCCGGCCGGAGGGGCTCCCGATCGTGGGTGCTGTCGCCGCCGGTCAGCCGATCCTCGCGGAGGAGAACATCGAGGAGTACGTCCAGGTCCCGCAGGCGGCGGGGGGCGAGGACGGGGAGTACATCCTGCGCGTGCGCGGCGAGTCGATGATCGACGCGGGGATCCTCGAGGGCGACTACGTCGTCGTCCGCCCCCAGGACAGCGCCCGCGACGGGGAGATCATCGTCGCCCTGGTGGGCGAGGAGGCGACCGTCAAACGGTTCTTCAAGGAGTCGGACCACATCCGACTCCAGCCGGAGAACGCAACCATGGAGCCGATCCGCACCCGTGATGTCCGCATCATGGGCCGTGTGGTCGGACTGTTCAGGAGCGTCACATGACCGTACTGCTGAAGGACCTCACGACGGACCGGCCGGCCCTGCGGTTCAAGCACGCCGGGCTCAACGCGCAACTCACTGCTTCACGCGGGCGCGCACGATCGCTGGACGAGGCATTGGGCGGGGTCTGGGAGGACCTGGCCGGTGGCCGCACCGCCATGTGCCTCGTCTGCGGCGGCTCCGTCGCCCCGCGCGTCGGTCAGGCGACCGGCGGGGAGTGCCGCGACTGCGGGTCGACGCTGAGCTGAACGCTCCCCGCCCGACGCTCCCCGCGCCCTGCGGCGGAGCGCCCCCGCGCCCGGCGTACGGGGCTACGCGCCGGGACCTGCAAACACGGGGTCCGCAATGCAGTACATTGGCTATACCCGTCTGTTGACCAAGGTGCCAATACCGTGTCGAACGCCGCAGTTCTGACTAGAGTCAGCCCCATGTTGGGGGAATCCAAGTTCCCGATCGAGCTGTCCGGCGTGCCCGAGACGCTGCTCTGGAACCTGTACCACCGCGCCATCGAGGCGGAGCATCCCCACACCGTCCTGCCCGACCCGAAGGCGATCGAGCTCGTCGGGGCGATCGACTACCCGTTCGACGATCGGTTCGGGGGAGACAACGTCGCCACGCTCGCGCAAGCGCAGGGCCTGCGCTCCCGACGGTTCGACGACGAGATCAACGCGTTCTTGGAAGCCCACCCCTCCGGGACGGTCGTCGCGCTCGGCGAAGGCCTCGAGACCCAGTTCTGGCGGGTCGACAACGAGCAGGTCACCTGGATCTCCGTGGACCTCCCCGAGGTCGTCGACATCCGCGAGCAGCTGCTGCCGCTCGGCGACCGCCAGTTCACGCTCTCGCGCTCCGTGCTCGACGAGGCCTGGATGGACCAGATCGACCCCAAGGCCGACCTGCTCTTCACCGCCCAGGGCCTCTTCATGTACCTGCGGCCCACCGACGTCTACCGCCTCATGCGCACGCTCGCCAAGCGGTTCCCCGGCTCCACGCTGCTCTTCGATACCGTGCCCCAGTGGTACAGCTCGCGCACCATCCGCGGGCAGGTCACCACCGACCGCGGCTACCAGGTGCCCGAGATGCCGTGGGGTCTGGGCAAGGAGGAACGCCACATCCTCAAGACGACGATCCCCGGCGTCGCGGAGATCAAGGAGCTGCAGCTCGCCCGCGGGCGCGGCTTCCTGCTCGGCGAGCTGATCCCCGCGCTCAGCGAGATCCCCGCCGTGCGCGCGCGCCTGCCGTTCCCCGCGCCGATCGTCATGCGCTTCACCAAGCCGGCCCGCCTCACGCGCGGCCCGGTGGGCTGACCTACCCGCGACCCACCCAAACGGCCGGGCGACAGATCGCGCCCGCTGTGCCATCGTCGAACCCATCATGGAATTCGGCATCTTCAGCGTGGGGGACCTTCACCCCAACGCGCACACCGGACGGACCCAGACCGAGAACGAGCGGATCACCGGCGTGGCCCGTATCGCCAAGCACGCCGAGGACGTCGGCCTCGACGTCTTCGCGATCGGGGAGCACCACAACCCGCCGTTCATCCCCAGCTCACCGACCACGCTGCTCGCCTACGCGGCGGCCAAGACCGAGCGCATCACGCTCTCGACGTCGACCACGCTGATCACCACCAACGACCCGGTGAAGATCGCCGAGGACTACGCGACGCTGCAGCACCTCTCGCACGACCGGGTCGACCTCATGCTCGGCCGCGGCAACACGGTCGAGGTGTACCCGTGGTTCGGGCAGGACATCCGCCAGGGGATCCCGCTGGCGATCGAGCACTACGCGCTGCTGCGCCGCCTGTGGGACGAGGAGGTCGTCGACTGGGGAGGCCAGTTCCGCACGCCGCTCAAGGGCTTCACCGCCACGCCGCGCCCGCTCGAGGGCATCCCGCCGTTCGTGTGGCACGGGTCGATCCGCAGCCCGGAGATCGCCGAGCAGGCCGCGTTCTACGGCGACGGCTTCTTCGTCAACAACCTCTTCATGACCCACGACTACTTCAAGCAGTACGTGGACTTCTACCGCGAGCGCTTCGCTCACTACCGGGCCGAGGGCCGCCACGAGGGGCGTGAGGGCGGGATCGTCGGCGCCGGCGGCGCGATCTACACGCGGCCCAACTCCCAGGACGCGTGGCGTGAGTTCCGTCCCGCCTACGACGCGCACCCGATCCTTAGCAGCTCCGGCACCCTCGAGCAGGCGGTCGCGGGCACCGGGCTCAACGTGGGCAGCCCGGCGGAGATCGTCGAGCAGGTCCTCGTCCAGCGCGAGCTGTTCGGCGACTACCAGCGCCAGCTGTTCGCGGTCGACTTCGCGGGCAACACGGAGCAGACGGTGCACGAGCAGCTCGACCTGATCGGCTCGGACATCCTCCCGGTGCTGCGGCGGGAGTTCGCGACGCCCGCCCCGGCGGCCGAGACGACCTCCGCGGCCGACGAGACCCCCGCGGCCGAGCCGGCCTCTGCGGCCACGACGGCCTGAACCGCCCCGGAAAATAGAGAAGCCCCACCCTCGGAAGGGCGGGGCTTCTCCGTAGCAGGCCGATAAGCCGGATTCTGTCGTTGAGCAGTCATCCATCTCATGCGGCCGACCTGGACCTCGGCGAGCAGCCTACGAACGGCCCTGCTTGGCCTTGCATCAGGTGGGGTTTACCTGGCCGCCGTGTCGCCACGGCGCCGGTGCGCTCTTACCGCACCTTTTCAACCTTGCCTGTGCGCGGGCGGGCGAGCCCGTCTGCGCCATCGGCGGTGTGTTTTCTGTGGCACTGGCCCGCGGGTTTCCCCGGGTCGGGTTCCCGACCACCTCGCTCTGTGATGTCCGGACTTTCCTCGAAGGGCACGAGGCCCTCCGCGACTGCCTGGCCTGCGCCCCCGACGGTACCGCGCTCGCGCCCCCGAAGGTAGCCCGGGGCGCTGGCCTGCGTGGGGCCTCGGCGGCACGGCCCGGCGGCCGGGGGAGGGCGGGTCGTACGATCGACCGGTGGCCCCGCCCTCCCGCACCAAGTCCGCCTTCCAGTCGTTCGTCCGCAAGAGCGACGACCGGCGGCTGGAGCGCGCGTTCGGCACGCGGGGGATGTTGCGCGTGGTCTTCGGCCGGGTCGCGCGCGCGTACGATCCGTCCAAGGCGCCGGAGGCCGAGGGCGACCTGGCCTTCGTGTTGCGTGACCGCGACGTCGCGCCGGAGGATCAGCGGGTGTGGACCGTCCATCTCGCCCCGACCGGCGCGAAGGTGTCGCGCGGGGCGCCCGCCGCGCCGCTGCTGACGATCCGCGCCAGCCTGCCCGACCTGGTGCGCATGGCGGCCGGCGAGCTGAGCCCGGGACGCGCGCTGCTGAGCGGCCGGCTGGACCTGGACGGCAGCTTCCTCGTGGTCATCCGGCTCGCGCCCGCGTTCGGGGTGAAAAGCCCGCTCTGAGCGGGTTTTCCCGGGATCGGGCGCGGTCGCGCCCTTGCGTCTCGTCGGGCCCTGATGCGAACATACGTTCGATGATCGTCTGTGTCCTCCTTCCCCGTTTCGCGCTGGTCGTGGCGGCCGGTGGCCGGGGCGATCTGCTGCGCGAGCCGGTCGCGCTGGCGCCCGAACCGGGGGCCGAGCAACGGGTGGGGGAGATCTCGCCCGCGGCCGAGTCGTTCGGGATCCACGCGGGGATGCGGCTGGGAGAGGCGCTGTCCCGGTGCCCGAACCTGGCGCTGATCCCGCCCGACCCGCTGGGCGTGGCCGACGCCTGGGAACAGGCGCTGGAGCGGGTCGAGTCGATCGGCGCGCAGGTCGAGGACGGCGGTGGGGGACTGGCCTGCTTCGCCTCCGACGGCCTGCGGCGCCTGCACGGCAGCGGGCTCGACGGCGTGCTCCACGCGACGAGGCGGGTGCTGAAGGACGGCACGTACACCTCGGCGGGGCGGCTCGGCGTGGGCCCGGCGCGCTTCACGGCTCAGGCGGCGGCGGTCTCCCGCGCGCGCCCGCGCCGCCCGGCGATCGTGCAGGACCCGCGGACGCTGTGGCCCGAGCCGGTGGCGCTGCTGCGGCGCCGGGCCGAGACGGAGCGCCTGCCCGACGCGCTTGAGCGGCTGGGGATCGGCACGCTCGGCGCGCTGGCCAAGCTGCCGCGAGGCTCGCTCGCCGACCGCTTCGGGCCGGCGGGGCTGCTCGCCCACGACCTCGTCCACGGGCGCGACACCCCGCTGCGCCCGCGGGTGCCGGGGGAGGGGCTGCAGGAGACGCTCGACCTGCCCGAGGCCGGGTCGGGCGTGCAGCTGGAACGGGCGCTGGGCCTGCTCGTCGACCGCCTGCTCGCCCGGCGGGAGCGGCGCGGGCGGACGCTGCGGGTGGTGGTGCTCGCCGCCACACTGGTCGAGGGCGGCACGTGGCGGGAGCGGGTGGTCTTCCGTGAGCCGCTGGCCGACGGGGGACGGATGCGGATGGCGCTCGGGCTGCGGCTCGCGCTGCTGCCGGCTCCGGCCGAGTCGCTGCGCTTGTCGGTCGAGCGCTTCGGCCCGGTCGCCCAGCCGGGCAAGGCCTTGTTCGACGACGCGCAGGCGGTGCGGCGGCGCCGCCTGCGGGAGGCGGTCCGGCAGGTCCGGGCCACCGCGGGGCCCGAGGGGGCATTGCGGGCGGTGCCGGTCGACCCGGACTCGCGGATCCCCGAGCGTCGCACCATGCTCACCCCGTTCGAGCCGTGACGCCGTCCGCCCGCCGGGTGGGGGAGCCGCGGGCGGTCACCGTCGTCCCGGGACCGGCCGGTCGTCCGCTGACGGTGGACCGGCACGAGGTCACGGCCGTGCGCGAGTCGTGGCTGGTCGAGGACCGGTGGTGGACGCAGCGGCCGTTGCGCCGGCGGTACTGGGAGGTCGTGACCGTCGACGGGCTCGACCTCGTGGTCTTCCGGGACCTCGTGCGGGGCGGGTGGTTCCGGCACCGGTGACGTCACGAAGTTCTCACGTTTCCGGCACGGAAAAGACACGAAGCGGGGGTAGTTCCGTGCAGGCGCAGGCCGCAGGCTTCCCCCATGGGCATCACCGGACGGAAACGGACCCGCGGACAGGCGACGATCGAGTACGTCGTCGTGGTGCTGCTGATTGCGCTGGTCCTGGCGATCGGCGGCCTGGTGATCGCGGCGCCCGGCGTCGCCAACACGGTGGTCTCGTCGATGCGACGGGCGCTGTGCGTCGTCACGGGCGGCGGCTGCGTCACCGTGCCCGGACGGCCGTGCACGGTCACCAGCGAGGCGAAGGACGAACGGGTCACGGTCTACGCGGGGATCGTCCGGCTCGACGACCATGCCGGCCTCTTGCGCGAGGTGCTGTCCGACGGCACGGTGCGCATCACCCAGATCGACGACGTCGGCGCCGGCCTCAGCGTGGGCGTCGGCGGGGAGGCCACGCTGAACGTGGCGGGCCTCGCGCTCGGGACGGGCGAGGTCGCCGGCGTGGCGGCAATGGGTGAGCTCGGCACGCGTCGCTCCTGGCTGCTGCCCGACGCGGCGGCGGCGGACCGGCTCGTCGCGCGGCTGCGCGGCCCCACGGGCGTCAAGCTCGTCGACCATCCCGTCGAGGCGGTCGCCGGCTTCCTCGGCCTGGACGACGAGGAGGACCGCCCACCACCGGCCGACACGGTGACGTTCACCGCGGGGGCACGAGGCCTGGCCGACCTGCACGGCGACGGCGGGATCGTCGACGCCGACCTCGATCTCGTCGGTTCGCTCTCGGCCGGGGGCACGTGGAACCGGCGGACGGGGGAGCGCACGGTGCTGCTGCAGGGAAACGGCCGGATCACGCTCGAGCTCTCCCGGGCCATCTTCAAGGGCCGGCTGCGGGTCGTGGACCGGGTGGGGATGGCGCTGATCCTCGCGCGAGACGGCACGCCGCGTGAGCTCGTCGTCAGTGCCGCCGGACAGATCGATCGCGGGAAACTGGGGTCGCTCAGCGCGGCGAAGCTGACGACGAACCGGCGCGACGGGCTGCGGGGCGAGGTCGACGCGCGCGTCGACCTGACGGATCGCGCGGACATGGCGATCGCGCGGCGGGCGCTGAGCGCGATGGCGACCGGGAAGCTCGTGCTGGACTCCGGCGACTGGGTGCAGGCGATGGTCCCGCTGGCCCGGCTGCTGGAGCAGGACGGCCGGATCGACGTGCGCGCGTACGAGAGCGCGTCGCTGGCGGGCAAGGTCGGCGCCAACGGCGGTGCGGGCGGGCGGATCGGCGGGGAGGTCGAGGTCAGCCAGGACACGCTGCGGCTGCTCGGCGCGTGGTCCCGGCCGCCCGGCGGGGTGTGGGAGGAGCGGATCGACTGTGCCGGGAGCTGACCGACGCGTATGCGAACATACGTTCGATCGCCATGGCCTACGTCGAGCTCCACGCCCACTCCGCCTTCTCGTTCCTCGACGGCGCCTCGCTGCCCGACGAGCTGGTCGTCGGCGCATTGGAGCACGGGCACACCGCGCTGGCGTTGACCGACCACGATTCGGTCTCGGGGTCGATGGAGTTCGCCCAGAGCGCGAAGTCGCTCGGGCTGCGGGCCATCCACGGGGCGGAGGTCACGGTGGCCGGCGAGCACGGCGTCCGCCACCTCACGCTGCTGGTCTGCGACACGGTCGGCTGGCGCAACCTCTGCCGGCTCTTGACCCGCGCGCACGCGCACACGCGGGACGGGGCCAGCGACGCGAGCCGGCGCCACGCCCGGCCTCCGTCGGTCTCCCTCGCGGAGGTCGAGGCGGACACCGCCGGCCTGATCTGCCTGAGCGGGTGCGCCACGCGCGGTGTGCGGGACGAACCGACGCTGCGCCGGCTGGTCCGCGCCTTCGGGCCGGACCGCTTCCGGATCGAGCTGCAGCGGCCGTTCGCCCGCTACGACCGGGCCCGCAACCGGGACCTGGCCGCGCTCGCCGTCCGGCTCGGGGTGCGCTGCGTGGCGACCGGCAACGTCCACGCGCACGCCGCCTCCCGCGCCCGCCTGCAGGACGCGCTGGTGGCCGTGCGTGAACACACCACGCTCGACGCCTCCGAGCCGCTGCGCCGGGGCAATCACACGCACGTGCTCACCACGCCGGCGGCCATGGCCGCCCGCTTCGCCGACCATCCCGACGCGGTGGCGGAGACGGAGCGGGTCGCCGAGCGCTGCGCCTTCGACCTGACCATGGAGCTCGGGTACCGCTACCCGGGGGCGGAGGACGCCGGGAAGACCGCGGAGCTGGCCGGGATCTGCAACGCGGCCTTCGACGACCGGTACGCGAACGACTCCACCTGGCGGAGGCCGGCCCGGGCGGCGCTGGACGACGAGCTGCGCCTGATCGACCAGCTCGGCCTGTCCGGCTTCTTCGTCCTGCACGCCGACATCCTCGAGCTGGCGCGGGAGGTGGCCACCGAGGTGCGGGGGACGACGGCGGCCCGCGCGATCCTGCCACCGGGGCGGGGGCGGGGCTCCTCGGTGTCCTCGATCGTCTGCTACCTCACCGGTCTCTCGCACGTCGACCCGGTGAAGAACAAGCTCGCGCTCGGGCGCTTCCTCAACGACGAGATGACGACGCTGCCGGACATCGATCTGGACTTCCCGCGGGACATCCGCCACGTGCTGATCCCGCGGGTCCATGAGCGGTACGGCGTGGACCGAGCGGCGCTCGTCGCCGCCTTCCCCACCTACCGGGCCCGCGGCGCGATCCGCGAGCTGGGCAAGGCACTGGGCCTGCCGCCCGGGGAGGTCGAGCGGGTCGCCCGCAGCTCGCAGTCGTGGTCGGCGGCCCAGGTCAGCGAGGACATCGCCGCGGCCCTCGGACCCGGGCGGGCGGCGGAGGGACGCTGGCGCCACCTGGCCGAGCTCGCGGCCGAGGCGGCGGGCCTGCCGCGCCACCTCTCCCAGCACTCCGGGGGGATGATCGTGTCGACCCAGCCGCTCATCGATTGCTGCCCGGTGGTGCCGGCCGCGATGGAGGGGCGTCAGATGGTCATGTGGGACAAGGACTCCTGTTCCGACGCTGGCTTCCTGAAGATCGACCTGCTCGGGCTGGGGATGCTGTCGGCGGTCGAGCGGTGCGTCGACCACATCGCGGCCCGGCGGAACGAGCGGATCGACCTCTCCCGGATCCCCCTGGACGACGACGAGACGTACGAGTGCATCAAGGCCGCGGACACCACCGGCGTCTTCCAGATCGAGAGCCGGGCGCAGATGGGCTCGCTGCGGCGGACCCAGCCGGAGAACCTGGAGGAGCTGACGATCCAGGTGGCGATCGTGCGGCCCGGGCCGATCCAGGGCGGCGCGGTCAACCCGTACATCGAACGGCGCCAGCAGCAGCGCCAGCACCCCGAGACCTTCCAGGTGCCCTACGACCATTCGTCGCTGCGCCGGGCGCTGGAGCCGACGCTCGGCACGATCATCTTCCAGGACCAGGTGATCGAGGTCGCGGCGGACTTCGCGGGCTTCTCCTCCGGCCAGGCGGAAGGGCTGCGCCGGGCGATGAGCCGCAAGCGCTCGGTCGAAGCGATGGAGGAGTACCACCAGACGTTTGTCGAGGGCGCCATGGCCAAGCATCACGACGTCGACGAGGCGCTGGCCGAGCGGGTCTTCGCGATGGTCGTCGGGTTCTCCGGGTTCGGGTTCCCCAAGGCCCACGGGGCGGCGTTCGGCCTGCTCGCCTACCAGTCGACCTACCTGCGCGTGCACTACGGGCCGGAGTTCCTGTGCGCGCTGCTCGACGAGCAGCCGATGGGCTTCTACCCGCCCGACGCCCTCGTGCACGAGGCCCAGCGCCGGGGGATCCCCGTGCTGGCCCCGGACGTCAACGCCAGTGAGGTCGGCTGCACGGTCACGATGGACGGTGCGGTGCGACTGGGGCTCGGGTACGTGCAGGGCGCCAAGGCCGAGGAGGTCGAGGCGCTGGTGGCGACGCGGCAGGAGAGCGGCCCCTTCCGGGACCTGGCCGACCTCGCCGCCCGGGGGAGGGCCGGTCGGGCGTCGCTGGAGCAGCTGGCGTGGTCCGGGGCCTGCGACGCCCTGGCCGCGGGACGGGACGCCCAGGGGCGGGCGACGGTGCCCCGGGCGGCCCGACGGCGCACGGCGCTGTGGCAGCTCGGCGTGGCCGCACCCGGCGTGCCGGTCACCGACGGGGGAGGGAGGACGGCCAAGCGCGCGGGGACGCAGCTGGCCCTCGGGCTCGAATTGCCCGAGGCGCCGGCGCTCGAGCCGCTGCGGCCGTGGGAGGAGATGATCGCCGACTACTCGGTCACCGGCCTCACCGTGGGCACGCACCCGCTGGGACTGCTGCGCGAGGGGCTGCGCAGGAGCGGGGCCGTGGACTGCGGGCAGCTGGAGCACCTGGACCACGGCAGCCAGGTCCGGGTCGGCGGGCTGGTCGTCGCGCGCCAGCGACCGGGAACGGCCAACGGGATCTGCTTCATGCTCCTCGAGGACGAGCACGGGACGATCAACCTGATCGTGCCGGCCGACCTCTACGAGCGCCGGCGGCTCGTCGTGCGGACCGAGCCGCTGATCGTGGCCGAGGGCAGGCTGGAGCGGTTCGCGGCGGGCGGCGGAGCGATCAACGTGCTCGTGCGCACGCTTGCGACGCTGGAGGTGCCGAACCGGCCGCAGGCCCAGGTCGTGGACTTCTCCCCGCTGGACGACCGGGAGCACGAGCGGGCCCGGCTGGCCGCGTCGGAGCCCACGGAAGCCGATGACTTCCGGGCGGTTGCCCCGGCCGTCATGAGCTTCGGCCAGGGGCGCCGGCGGTGAGGCGGAGCGTCCTCGCCGCACCCCTGCCGCGCGGCACGATATCTTCCTGCTCGTGATCGCCACCGTCGTTTTCATCCTCGCGTTCGTCCTGATCGCCCTCGCCGTGTTCTTCGTCGCCATGAGCGGCGGAGCCAAGGGCACGCGCAAGTCGCTCCAGACGCAGAGCAAGGGTGGAAGCCGGGCGGTGGGCGTGGCGCTCTTCCTGGTGATCGTCGGCGGCGTGGTCGCCGTGCCGACGCTGGTCATGGCCCACAACGCCGACAAGCAGAGCAAGATGGCGCCGGGCGGCCTCGAGCTGACGGCCGCGCAGGAGGAAGGCCGGCAGATGTTCGCCGAGAACTGCGCCACCTGCCACACGCTGCACGCGGCGAACGCGGTCGGCCGCGTCGGTCCGAACCTGGACAAGCTGCACCCGAACAAGGCACTCGTCCTCAACGCGATCAACCTCGGTCGGGCGATGGGCAACGGCTCGATGCCCGCCCAGCTCCTGACGGGCGAGGACGAGCAGGACGTCGCGGACTTCGTCGCGGCCGCCGCCGGGCGCTAGCCCGCCCCGCCCCGCCCCGCCCCGCCGCGCCCCGACCCTCCGCGCCGCACCCCGTACCGCGGCCGCACCGCGCCGCTCCCCGACGCGACGACGTTCCCCGCCTCGACGTTCCCTCCTGACGCGACGAGTGTCAGCTCATGTACCGAGGCGGTACATCAGCTGTCACTCGTGGGGCTCGCCGGCCCGGCCAGCCGCCGGCTCCATAACCCCGTAAGAATCCGCCCAGGCCGCGAAGCCGACCTCCGCGTCGCCTATGGTCTGCAGCGCCTGTATGCCGCCGTTCGAGATTCGCGAAAAGCCTGAGCCAGAGGTCTGGCTCGAAGACTCCACCTGGACCGACACGCGTCGTTCCCGACGACGGGACGACGCTCCCGTCGCTCCGGTGGTGATCACCGTCTCCCACGGGGACGAGCTGCTCGACGCGGAGGCCCCGTTCTACGACCACGCCGCGACGCCGCCGACGGACGTCGCGGACGTCCGGCGCGCCGCCGCGTCCTCGGCCGCGCGGGCGCCGTTCGCTCCCGCCGAACCGGCGGGGGAGGTCCCCGGCCTGCTGCGCCGCCCGCTGGTCGAGGTGCAGCGCACGGTCACGCGTGACCGCGACGTGGACCGTCCACGCGTACGGCACCCCGACCGCATCGCCCTCCTGGCGGTCGCGCTCGCCCTGGTCACGCTGCTCAGCGCGATCATCACCGCCCAGGGCTGAGTGCTCCCGCGCGGGCACTCGTCCGCGTCCCGATGCCGTCTCGGCGCCGTCCCGCTCCTCGCATCGCCCCATGGCCGCTTCTTCGCGGACGTTTCGCCAATCGTCACACGCCGGTCACACGATCCTGAACCGGGCTTTAGAAAGCTGCGTAGAACTGGATGAGGAAGGGCAGTAGGAACGAAGCTCCTCGGAGCCGAGGACTTGCGGAAAGCCCCTCCACGACATACACTTACATCTCGTAAGTGAATAGCGTGAAACGACGAACAGGCACGGACGCCGTCTCATAGCACCCCCGGTTCCGAAGGACACCGCCATGAAGACACCGATGAGCAGGTTCCACATCCACGACGACCTCACCGCCCCGGAAGGCTCGGTCCCGATCCTGCGAGGTGCGCTGTCCACGGGTGGGCAGCTCCCGAACTTCCTCGGCGTCCTCGCCGGCTCCCCGGCGGTCCTGCGGGCCTACGCCCGCTTCCGCTCAGAGCTCAGGCACGGCACGCTCGAGGCGGCCACGCTCGAGCGCATCGCGCTCGCCGTGGCGGAGAAGCACGACTCCGAGCCGGGCATCGCCCTGCACAGCCGCACGGGTCGCGCGGCCGGGCTCGGCCTCGACGAGGTCGCTCTCGCCCGCAAGTTCGAGAGCAAGGATCCCCGCGAGGCCGCGCTGCTGCGTTACCTGCGGGAGATGTTCGCCGGCAGCGGTCGGCCCGCGATGCACCTCCACGAGGAGGCGCGCGAGGAAGGCTGGACCGACGAGCAGATCCTCGAGGCGATCGCGTTCGCGTCGCTCGAGAGCTTCACGGCCCTGGTGAACGTCGCCGGCGAAGTGCCGGTCGACGGATCCACCGAAGACACGCGGCAGCTTCGCGCCGCCTAGCGGCTCGACACGGTATTCGTTCCGTGTGCGCGAAATGAAGACCGAAGGGGACAGGCAGCAGGACGGGGAGTGCTCCCCCTCCTGCTGCCCCCTCTACCACGAGGCGGTCGAGCTGATCGGCCGCCGCTGGACCGGCGCCATCGTCGAGGTCCTGATGCAGGGAGGCCCCCTGCGCTTCGGGGAGATCGCCTCCGCGGTCCCGGAGCTCTCCGACCGGCTCCTGTCCGAGCGGATGAAGGAGCTGGAGGCTCGCGGTGTCGTGATGCGGATCGTCAGCGAGGAGACGCCGACCCGCACGCGCTACGACCTCACGCCGATGGGCCGTTCGCTCGAGCCCGCGGTCAGCGAGATCAAGGCGTGGGCCCGCGAGTGGCTCAACGCCGTTGCCGCCTCCGAGAACGTCGCGCAGAGCGCGGCGGCCTCGCGCCCCACCGCCTGAGGCGCGCCCCGCCACGCGCCTCGCCATGCGGTCCATTCGCGGCCGACCGGCCGTCGAACGCGGATCAACTAGTGTCTCGGCCCCATACGACGCCGTCGCACCGCCGTTGCGCAAGGAGAACCGATCGTGGCCGATACGCCGAAGACCGCCGAGGACGTGCAGGCACTCGTCGATGAGCACGACATCCGGTTCATCCGGTTCTGGTTCACCGACATCCTGGGCCAGCTGAAGTCGTTCTCGATCGGCCGCGACGAGCTGGCCGACGCCTTCGCCAACGGCATGGGCTTCGACGGCTCGTCGATCACCGGCTTCAACGCGATCGAGGAGTCCGACATGGTCGCCGTGCCGGACCCGACGACGTTCGCGGTCCTGCCCTGGCGGCCGGAGGAGCAGGGGGTCGCACGGATGATCTGCGACATCCAGACGCCCGAGCTGACGCCCTACGAGGGCGACCCGCGCCACGTCCTGCGCCGGGCGCTCTCACGCATGGAGTCGATGGGCTTCGACCAGTTCAACGTCGGCCCCGAGCTGGAGTACTTCCTCTTCAAGGACAAGAACGGCACCGAGGTGCTGGACCAGGGCGGCTACTTCGACCTGACCACGCTCGACGCCGGCTCCGACGTGCGTCGCGAGACGGTCCTGGCGCTGGAGCAGCTCGGCATCCACGTCGAGTACAGCCACCACGAGGTGGGGCCCAGCCAGCACGAGGTCGACATGCGGCACGCCGCCGCGATGAAGATGGCCGACGACGTGATGACGTACCGCATCACCGTCAAGGAGTACGCCATGAAGTACGGGTGGCACGCGACCTTCATGCCCAAGCCGCTGTTCGGCGAGAACGGCTCGGGGATGCACACCCACATGTCGCTCACCAAGGACGGCAAGAACGTCTTCTGCGACCCGGACGACACGTACGGGCTGTCGGACACCGGCAAGGCGTTCATCGCCGGGCAGCTGCGGCACGCCCGCGAGCTGTCGTCGATCTTCGCCCAGTGGGTCAACTCCTACAAGCGTTTGGTCCCCGGCTACGAGGCCCCGGTCTACGTCGCCTGGTCCCGCCGCAACCGCTCCGCGCTCGCCCGCGTGCCGGCGCACCGTCCGGGCAAGGAGGAGTCGACCCGGATGGAGCTGCGCTGTCCGGACCCCGCCTGCAACCCGTACCTGACGTTCGCGGCGCTGCTGCAGGCCGGGCTGGAAGGCATCGAGAAGGGCTACGAGCTGCCCGAGCCGATGGACAAGAACCTGTACCACCTGGCCCCGGAGGACCGCCGGCGGCTCGGCATCGAGCAACTGCCCGAGACGCTCGGCGAGGCGATCGAGCTGACCGCCGAGTCCGAGCTGGTGCTCCGCACCCTCGGTGAGCACATGTTCAACCGGTACGTGGAGATCAAGCGCCAGGAGTGGGACGACTACCGCGTGCAGGTCACGCAGTGGGAGCTCGACCGCTACCTGCCCCTGCTCTAGCCGGGCTCTTCCTCGTCGGCCTTCCGCGCCAGGGCGGAAGGCCACCAGATCCTCGCCCCGATGTCGAACGTCAGGGCGGGGACGAGCAGCGACCGCACGATGAACGTGTCGAGCAGGACGCCGAAGGCCACGGTGAAGCCGAGCTGGGTGAGGAACACCAGTGGCAGCACCGCCAGCACCGAGAACGTGCCCGCGAGCACGATGCCGGCCGAGGTGATGACGCCACCGGTCACCGCCAGCCCGCGCAGCATCCCCTCGCGGGTGCCGTGCTTCAGCGACTCCTCCCGCACCCGGGCCATCAGGAAGATGTTGTAGTCGATGCCCAGCGCGACGAGGAACACGAACGCGTAGAGCGGGAAGCTCGGGTCCGAGCCGGGGAAGTCGAACAGGTACTCGAAGACCAGGGCGCTGAAGCCGAGTGAGGCGGCGAACGACAGGATCACCGTGCCGATCAGCAGCACGGGGGCCAGGACCGACCGCAGCAGCACGATCAGCGTCAGCAGCACGATGACCAGGACGATCGGGATGATCGTCTTCGTGTCGGTGGCCGACGCCTCGCGCAGGTCGTACTCCACCGCCGTCTGCCCGCCGACGAGCACCCCGGGCCCGACCGCGTGGGCGGCGTCGCGGAGCTTGGGGACGAGCGCGAACGCCGTGGTCGAGTAGGGATCGGGCTTCAGCGTGACCGTGAGCAGCGCGCCCGTCCGATCCGCCTTGCCCGGGGCCACGGAGGCCACGTCGTCGACCCCCTTCAGCGCCGCCGCCACCTTCTGGGGCGACGTGCCGGCCGGGACGAAGACGTCGGTCGGGGCGTTGGCGCCGGCCGGGAAGTCCTTGGACAGCAGGTCCTGGCCGGCGACCGACTCGACCGCGTCGCGGAACGTGTCGCCGCGCGTGAGGTTCGTGTTGAAGGCCAAGAGCCCGAACGCGAGCACGATCAGCAGCAGGCCGGTGCCCGCCCACGTGCGGCGCGGATGGGCGAGCACGCGCTCGCCGACGTTGCGCCACGCGCCGTGGGTGGCGTCGGCGCCCTCGTCGCCGTAGCGGGGGATGCGGGGCCAGAAGGCGCGGCGGCCGAAGATGGCCAGCAGCGCGGGCAGCAGCGTGAGCATGGCCAGCATCGCCACCGCGATGCCCATCGCCCCGACGGGCCCCAGGCCGGCCGTGCCGTTGACCTCGGCGATCGACAGCGTGAGCAGCGCGAGGATGACCGTGATACCGGAGGCGACGATCGCCGGGCCCGCGCTGCGCAGGGCCAGCGCCAGCGCCTCGTGCTTGTCGTCGTGGCGGCGCAACTCCTCCCGGTAGCGGGCGACGAGCAGCAGGGCGTAGTCGGTGCCCGCGCCGAGGACGAGCACGGAGAGGATGCCCCCGGACTGCCCGTTGACGGTGACGCCCGCCTCGATCAGCAGGGCGCCGACGGCACGGCTCATGCCCTCGGCGAAGATCACCGAGATCAGCGGGATCCACAGGAAGACCGGGCTGCGATAGATCAGCGCGAGCAGGACGAACACGAGCGCCAGCGCGGCGAGTAGGAGGGTGCCGTTGATCCCCTCGAAGACGGTGATCGCGTCCGCGGAGAAGCCGGCGGCGCCCGTCACCTTCACCTCGAGCCCGTTGCCGGGGTTCGAGACGAGGTCACGCGCGGACTTCACCGGGTCGAGGATCGTCTTGCCGTCCCCGTTGGCCTCGATCGACCCGACGACGATCGCGCCCTCGCCGTCGGGCGCGAAGATCGGCTTGGCGAAGATGGTGCCGCCGGGGCCCCTCACGAGCTGCGGGTACTGCTTGGCCAGCCCCTCCAGCTTCTCGCGGTCCTGGGCGATCTTCGCCTTGTCGGCCCCGGTCAGCCCGCCGTCGCGGTGGAAGACGACGACCGCGGCCACCGTCTCGTCGCCCGTGACCTTCTTCTGCGCGACGAGCTGCTTGGTCGACTCGGTCGACTCCGGCAGGAACGAGGTGGACTCGTTCTTCTGGCCGCTCTCGAACTTGGACTGCAGGCCGCTGGCCCCCGAGATCATCAGGAGGATCAGCCAGACCGCCACCACGACCCACTTGGCGCGACGTCCGGCGGAGAAGGAGAGGAGGCGGCTCATTGCTGGACTACGATAGCCGCGAGCAGGCGGTTCACGACCTCCTGCACCTCGGCCCGGGCGACCACCGGATCGTCGGCCGTCGCGACGTACAGCGCGGCCTCGTCGAGCGCCCCGATGAGCACGTGGGCGAGGGGCCGCACCGGCTGCGGGGGGATGCTCCCGGTCGCCACGGCGTGGTCGAGCAGGCCCTCGACGAGGCCCATGCCGTAGCGCATGCCGATCTCCCGCCAGCGCTCCCAGCCGAGCACCGCGGGCCCGTCGAGCAGCACGATCCGTTGGATCGCCGGGTCGGTGCAGGCGTCGAGCCACGCCGATGCGCCGACGGCCATCTCGTCCATGGGCTCGGTGGCGTTCGCGGCCCGGCTGGCCTCGCCGATGCGCACGACGATGCTCTGCTCGACGTCCTCGAACACCGCGGCGAACAGCTCCGTCTTGTCCGCGAACTGGTGGTAGAGCGCGCCGCGGGTGACGCCGGCGGCTCGCACGATCGTCTCGGTGCCCACGCCCGTGAACCCGTGCTGGGCGAAGAGGGGCCGGGCGGCAGCGACCAATGCGTCGCGGGTGGCGGCGGAGCGCGTGGCTTGGGAGCGTCGATTGACTTTCATACAGGCAGTACGTATGTTGCAGACAGGCTGTACGTAAATCTAGTGCCAGGAGCAGACAATGCCGACCATCGACCTCCCGCAGGGCACCGTCGAGTACCGCGTCGCCGGGCCCGAAGACGCCACCGCGCCGCCCGTCGTCTTCGTCCACGGCTTCCTCGTGAACGCCACGCTGTGGACGGGCGTGGCCGACGCGCTCGCGACCGCCGGCGTGCGCTCGTACGCCCCCGACTGGCCGCTGGGCTCCCACCGCGTCCCCCTGAAGCCCGGGGCCGACCAGTCGCCGCGCGGCATCGCCCGGCAGATCGCCGCCTTCCTCGAGGCGCTGGACCTGCGCGACGTGACGCTCGTGGGCAACGACACCGGCGGCGCGCTCTGCCAGTTCCTGCTCGACACCGACCCTTCGCGCGTCGGCCGCATCGCGCTCACCAACTGCGATGCGTTCGACCAGTTCCCGCCCGCACCGTTCGACGTCCTCTTCAAGTCGTTCCGCAGCCCGGCCGCGATCCGGGCCCTCATGGCGCCGATGCGCGCGACCGCGGTGCGCCACTCACCCGCCGGCTTCGGCCTGCTCGTGCGGGACGACCTGGACGCCGACCAGACGCGCGCGTGGGTGGAGCCCTGCATCTCCGACGCCGGCATCCGGGAGGACGTCGCCCGGTTCGCCAAGGCGGTCGACGCCCAGGACCTGCTCGACGTCTCGACCCGGCTGAAGGACTTCCCCGGGCCGGCCCTGCTCGTGTGGGGGACGGCGGACCGCTTCTTCACGATCGACTCCGCGCGCCGGCTCGCCGCCACGTTCGCCGACGGCCGGCTGGTGGAGATCGAGGGCGGCCGCACGTTCCTGCCGCTCGACGAGCCCCAGCGGGTGGCGCAGGAGATCGCCTCGTTCAGCCGCGCCGGGGCGGCCGAACTCGCCTGAGGAACGTCGAGGCGTACATCACGACCGCTGGGCGGCCGCGATGTACGCCTCGGCCGCGCGGGGACTGATTCGGAGTCCCCGCGCGGCCTCGCTCAGACCGCCGAGGCGGTCCGGGCGGGCGCGTCGTGCCGCCGCACGGGACGATCCCCGAGCAGCAGCTTGGCGTCGAACCCGGTGCGGGTGAGGGGACGCCCGCCTCCCGGCTCGACGACGATGGTGTCCTCCAGTCGCACGCCGGCGCCGCCGGCCACGCCGGGGATCCAGATCAGCGGCTCGACCGCGAACGTCATCCCGGTCTCCAGCTCCACCGTCTCGTCCCCGGGCAGGCTCTCGCCCAGGTACGGCGGCTCGTTGGCCCCCATGCCGACGCCGTGGCCGATGAACAGGCTGATGAAGCGGTCGGCCAGCCCGTGCTCGGCCGCCGCCGCGTGCACGGCCGCCTCGACGTCGCGGTTGGTGTTGCCCGTCTTCATCGCCGCGGTGGCGGCGTCCAGCGCGTCGTACACCGCGGTGTAGACCCGCTGCTGCTCGGCGTTCGGCTCGCCGACCACGACGGTGCGGCCCATGTCGCCGAAGTAGCCCGCCCACTGGGCGCCGATGTCGATGAACACCAGGTCGCCGTCGCGGATGATCTTGTCCGAGGCGATCCGGTTGGGCGGTGCCATGTGCTCGCCCGACGCCACGAACGGCGTGGTGACGTGGGCCTCCTCGCCGCCGAGACGGAACAGCGTGTGCATCGCGTCGGCGACGACGTCCAGCTCGCGGACGCCGGGCTTGGACGCGTCGATCGCCGACTGCGTGACCGCCTCGGCGATCGCGCACGCCTCCTGCATCAGCGCGAGCTCGCCGGGGAGCTTGATGCGCCGGGCCTGCTGCATCGGCGCGTCGCCGTCGGCGAGCGTCACGTGGGGGAGCAGCTCGCGCAGCGCCTCGTACTGGCACATGCCAGCCTCGTCGATGCCGAGCTTCGTGGCGCCGCGCCCCGCCAGCACCGGGCCGACGACCGTCTCCACGGCGCCGCGCACCAGCCCGCGGGCCTCCATGATCGGGACGGCGTGCAGCTCCTCGATCCACGGCATGATCGTGCGGCAGCGCTGGATCTCCCCGCCGGAGCAGAGCAGCACGGGCGGGCCGCCGTCAGCGAACAGGATGCAGCCGTTGAGCAGCGCGCTCTTGCCGGCGATGAGCTGGGCCCGCAGGCCTGTCAGATAGCGGACGTTCTCGTTCTTCCACACCAGCAGCGCGTCGAGCCCGGCTTCGCGCATCGCGGTGCGGGCCAGCTCGACGCGGGCCTCGCGCAGCGCGTGGGGATCGGGGCGGTCCTCGTAGTCGGTGCGGAACTGCCCGTGGGCGAACTGGCCGATGTCGGGGCGGTCGGGGTAGCTCATCAGAGCATCACCCGCCCGCCGGCGATGTCCATCGTCACGCCGGTCAGCCACGACGCCGCGTCCGACAGCAGGAACGCGGTGGCCTGCGCGGTGTCGGAGGGCAGTCCGAGCCGGTCCAGCGGCGCGAGCGCCGCCGTTCGTGCCTGGGCTTCTTCGTCCATGATCCGTTCGATCCTCTCGGAGGTGGTGGTCGCGGGGGCGACGCAGTTGAGGCGCACGCCCTTGGGCCCGACCTCGCGGGCCACGTGCCGCGTGAACTGCACGACGCCCGCCTTGGCCGCGACGTAGGAGGCGGTGAGGGGCTTGTCCAGCAGCCGGGCGCCGTTGGACGCCATCGTCACGATCGATCCCCGGCCGGCGTCGAGCATTGCGGGCAGGAACACCTGCACCGCGCGGAACGTCGACGTGAGGTTCCACTCGATCACCTCGTCCCACTCGTCGTCGGTGATGTCGGTGATCGACGAGAACGACGAGAACCCGCCCGCGAACGGCGCGAGCAGCTCGACGGGGCCCAGCAGCTCCTGCACCGCGTCGCGCAGGCCGACCAGGCCGGCGCGGGAGGTGACGTCGGCGGGGACGCCGATCGCCTCCACGCCCAGGGCGCGGCAGCGGGCCACGACGGCGTCGATCGCCGTCTTGTCCCGGCCGTTCACCGCGATGCGGGCGCCGCTCTCGGCCAGCGCCACGCACGTCTCGGCGCCGATGCCGCGGGATCCGCCGGTGACCAGGGCCACCCGTCCCTCTAGGCCGGGGTACCGCCCCGACTCAGCCACGGGCGGCGAGGGCGTCGGCGTTGACGGGGACGTCGGCGGGTTCGCCGCGGAGCGCGCGGGCCACCTCGTCGGCCGCGCGGCGCTGCAGCTCCTGCTCGGCTTCGACGGAGTAGAAGGCCATGTGCGGGGTAATGATCGCGCGTGGGTGGGTGCGCAGGGGATGGTCGGCCGGCAGCGGCTCCGGATCGACCACGTCGAGGGCCAGGCCGGAGAGCCGCCCGTCCTGGAGCGCCGCGGTCGCGGCCTCGAGGTCGATCAGCCCGCCGCGGGCGGTGTTGACGACGATCGGGGCCCGCCGCATGGCGGCGATGGTGCGCTCCCCGATCAGGCCCTCGTTCTCCGGCGTCATCGGCGCGTGGAGCGACACGACGTCGGCTTCGGCGAGCGCGTCCTCCAGGGTCTCGGCCCGCTCGATGCCCAGCGGCCAGTCGCGCACGAACGGGTCGTAGGCGACGACCTGGAGCCCGAGGGCGGCGGCCCGCGCGGCGAGCCGCAGGCCGATCTGGCCCACGCCGACGAGGGCCAGCCGCCGCCCCCGCAGGCGGTTCACGTTCCGGGGGACGGTCCAGCCGCCACTCCGCACCTCGGCCTGCCCGGCGCTGATGCCGCGCGCGGCGGCCAGCAGCAGCGCGAGCGCGTGGTCGGCCACCTCGTCCAGGCAGTAGTCGGGCACGCGGGTGACCACGATCCCGTTGGCCGACGCCGTTTCCACGTCGACGTTGTCGAAGCCGATCCCGTAGCGGGAGATGACCCGGCAGCCGGCGTCCGCCGCGGCCTGCACGACGCGCTCGCCCACGGGGGCGAAGCACACGAGCAGGCCGTCGACGCCGCCGGCGAACAGGCCGACGAGGGTGTCCTCGTCGGCCGCGGGCGCCATGACGACCTCGGCCCCGAGGGGCTCGAGCACCGCTCTTTCGATGTCGAGCCCCCCGAAGACGTGGTCGGTGACGATGACCCTCGTCATCGCCCTAGCCGAGTGCGACGTCGTCGAACGGGTGCTTGGTGAAGATGACCGGCCCGTCCTTGGTGACGAGCAGGTTCTCCTCCAGGCGGACGGTTTGCTCCAGGCCGGGGTGCCCCGCGAACGTCTCCGCCGCGAAGTACATGCCCTCCTCGAGCACGACCGGGTAGTCGAGCGAGTAGGCGCGGGAGATCCACATGCCCTCGTAGAGCGAGAGGCCGATGGAGTGCGCGAACTGCTGGAGCGTGACGGTCCCGAACTCGTCGTCGGCGTACGTCGGCAGCTTCGCCGCGACGTCGGCCGTGGTGTTGCCGGCCTTCATCTGCTCGATGGCCGCGTACATGGACTCGTAGCACTCCTTGTACAGGTCCTTCTCCTTCTCGGTCCACCGTCCGCCGACCTTGAAGCAGCGCACGAAGTCCACGAAGTACCCGCCGGGGCCGACCGCGTTCTGGTCGACGATGACCAGGTCGCCCTCGCGGATGACCTTGTCGGTGTGCCAGCGCCGGTAGGGGCTGGTGTTGCCGCCGGAGGCGACGATGATGTCGTAGACGAAGTCGAAGCCGTGCTCGTAGAGGTACTCGTTCACCTTCGCGGTGATGAAGCTCTCCTTGACGCCGGGCTTGAGCCACTCGTGCTCGATCTTCCAGAACGACGTGTCGCCGATCGCCGAGGAGATCTTCAGGCACTCCAGCTCGTCGGGCGTCTTGACGATGCGCGCCCCGGACATCGCGGGCCAGGCGCTGACGATGTTGAGGTTGAGCTTCTGGAACGCCTCGTACGCGCTCGGGTCGTAGACGTCGAGGCCGATCTTCTCGTTCTCCACGCCGTTCTCGCGCAGCACCTGCAGCACCGAGTTGGCCATCTTGTCGGCCATCATCGACTCGGCCGTCTCGGCCCACTTCCAGGTGATGGCGGGGCGGATGTTGCCGTTGAGCCAGGGCGCGTCGATCTTCGCGCACTCCAGGTCGGAGCCGGCGGTCTCGAACAGCACGGGCTCGCCGTCCCGGGGGAGCACGCAGTAGCGGATGTAGATGTTGTTCTTCCAGTTGCCCTGGAAGACGCTGGTGATGTAGCGCACGTTCTCGCCGACGAAGCAGACGAGCGCGCCGAGGTCGTGCTCCTCCATCTTCAGCCGCGCCCGGGCGAGGCGGTCCTTGCGCATCCGGTCGAAGTCGACGCGGGTCTGCCAGTCGGTGCCCGTGGTGCTGTAGACGCGTCGCGGGTCGTGCTCGTGGGGCTTGCCCAGGAACGAGAGGTCAAGCCCCTTGCCGGTAGGGGTCAGCTGGTGCGCGTCGGACATCGGGCTCCTCCTGGAGGTTGCGTACGAGCGCCGCGCGCCGGGGGGCACATGGCGATCTCGGTGACGATGGCTGCGAGAACACCGTCAATGTCGTGACCAGTACTCTCCCTCACAGCCGAGAGTGATACTACATCACGTACCCAGCAATGTGAAGTGGCTCTACCGAAAAACCCAGCGTACTGGGAAACGGGCGCCCCAATCGGCCCGAAAGGGCCGAAATCGACAGCAGTACTGCTGAGAGGGGTGCTACTCGGCGGTCGAGTCGGCCGACGTGGCCATGCCCTGCAGGCTCGACATGCCGTCCCGCAGGATCACCGTGACGGCCCGGCTCACCTGGTCGGTGGGGTTCGTGTACCGGTGGGGCAGGGAGGAGGGGAAGGCGATCGAGTCGCCCGCCAGCACCTGGTTGACCTCGAAGCCGATCGTGATGTCCAGCCGGTTCTCGGTGACCAGCACGCACTCCAGCCCCGGGTGGCGGTAGAGCTGGGCGCCCGACTCGGCGCCGGGCTGGTAGACGAGCTCCAGGAACTCCAGGTCCTTCAGCGCGGTGCGGGTCAGCCGCTCCCAGCGCACGTCGCCCTGGATGTCCACGGTCGGTCGCTCGTCGTGCTTGAGCAGGTAGCCGCCGCTGGCGTCCCAGCCCCCGACGCTGCTGTCGGCCCACAGGGTCTGGGACTCGGCCTGCTCACGGCTCGCGCCCGCTCCGGCGCCCGGGCCGGCCGCGGGCTTGTCCGCGGGAGGCGGCATCAGCGGTGTGAGCGGCTGGGTCTCGAAGAAGGCGTCGACCGGGACCTCGAGCTGCTGGGCCAGGGCGAAGAGGGTGGTGACCGAGGGGCGGGACTGGCCGCGCTCGATCTGGCTGATCAGGCTCGGCGAGACCGAGATGCGGCGGGCCAGGTCCGAGATCTTGAGGTTGCGCGCCGCCCGCAGATGGGCCAGGCGCTCCCCGATCCGCTCGGTTGCGTCGACGGCCGGATCGGCAGCCCCGTTCGTCTCTGACTCTGACACGCCGCGACCGTACCACGACGGGCGAGTGGTGCTCATGGTGTCTCCTCCCGGGCGACGCGCAGGACCAGGCGGCCCACGACGTCGCCGTTCTCCAGTGCGGAGAACGCCGCGTCGGCGTCCTCCAGATCCAGCTCGTGGTCCACGATCATCCGGACGCGACCGTCGGCCACGAGTCGGATGGCCTGCTCGATCTCGCTGCGCCGCGCGTAACGGGAGCCGACGATCTGGACCTCTTCGAGGACGAGGCGGGCGGACGGGAACGCGATCGGCTGGCCGACCGCGTAGCCCACCACGACGATGCGGCCGCCGGGCCGCACCAGGGCGGCGGCGGTCTCCATCGTGGCCGGGCGGCCGACGGTGTCGACGACCACGTCGTAGCCCTGCCCGCCGGACTCCTCGACCAGCGTGGCCGCGAGGGAGTCGTCCGTTCCGTCGCGCGCATCGAGGCCCAGCCCGCGGGCCGCCTCCAGGGCGGGGGCCGAGCGGTCGATGCCGACGGCGAGCCCGCCGGCAGCCCGCGCGACCTGCAGGGCATGGATGCCCACGCCGCCGATGCCGATGACCGCCACGCGCGTGCCCGCCACGACCTCGCCGCGGGTGACGACGGCGCGGTAGGCGGTGCCCAGCGCGCAGGTCATCGGCGCGGCGTGGGCGGAGTCGATGCTGTCGGGGACGACGAGCAGGCGGTCGAGCGGGGCGACCATGCGCTCGCGGAAGCCGCCAGGATCGGTGAAGCCCGCGCGCGTGTCGGGGTTGCGGCAGATCTGCTCCTCGCCGGCCCGGCAGCGGTCGCAGCGTCCGCACGGCCAGACGTTGTAGACGACGACGCGGGTGCCGGGCTCCAGGGCGCCGGGCGGCTCGGTGGCGAGCACCTCCGCGCAGATCTCGTGGCCGGGGACGTGGGGCAGCGAGAGCGTGTCGCTGAACGGCATCTTCCCGCGCGCGATCTTCACGTCGCTGAAGCAGACGCCGCAGGTGAGGACCCGCAGCAGCGCGTGGCCCGGCGTCAGTGCGTCGTCGGCCTCGGGGATGTCGCGGGCCTGGAGCGGGGCTCCGTACGCGGTGACGACCATGCTCTTCATCCAGATGCTCCTCAGCAGGCTCTCGGGGACCCAGTGCGTTAGTGGGACTAACGCGTTCTACGGCTGCTGCTCTCGATCAGGGTACTACGAGCCGTGAGAGAAGGCCAGTTTCCGTAGCTGTACCGCGATTTGGAGAGCACTACTAACAAAAGTGCGTGACATTGCTCACACCGACAGTTATAGTGGCGGCTGGTCACGGCCTCACCCCGTTGGAGCGGGGCGAGGCGCAACGAGGAGGAGAGTCAGATGAGGATGAGCGCAAGCCGTTCGTTGGCGGTCGCGATCTGTATCGCGGCCGGTCTCACCGCCGCGGGGTGTGGGGCCACCTCGGACAAGTCGGACTCCGGTTCGACGACCGGCGACGCGGGGGTGACGGCGGCCAAGCTCGGCATTCCCACCTCGGGTGAGATGGTCGACACCTCGAAGTGGAAGAAGGACGGCCCCTGGACGATCGGCTACGCCGACGCGTCGCAGTCGAACTCGTGGCGCGTGTTCGCGTGGCAGTACATGCAGTACGGGGCGTCGCAGCTGCCCAACACGAAGATCATCCACACGAACGCCAACGACAGCACGTCGAAGCAGGTCTCGGACATCGAGGACCTGATGAACCGCAACGTCGACTGCCTGATCGTCGGCGCGCTGACGGAGAAGGCACTGAGCCCGGTGATCGCGCAGGCGTCCAAGCGGGTGCCGGTCGTCATCTCCGAAGGCAAGGTCTCGACGCCGGACTACACGACGTTCGCCAGCCTCAACACCGTCGGCATGGGCAAGCTCCAGGCCGAGGGCGTCGCCAAGGAGCTCGGCGGCAAGGGCAACGTGGTGATCCTGCAGGGGGTGGCGGGCAGCGGCCCGGTCGTCCAGAACCTCGAGGGGATGAAGGAGACGCTGAAGAAGTACCCCGGCATCAAGGTCCTGACCACGCAGTACACGGACTGGTCGCGGGACAAGGCCAAGAGCCAGATGGAGAACGCCCTGCAGGCGTTCCCCAAGATCGACGGCGTCATCAGCGACAGCGGCCTGCAGAACAGCGGGGCGTTCGAGGCGGTCAAGGCCGCCGGTCGCGAGAAGGAGGTCAAGGCGTGGAGCGCGGACACCGATCAGTCCTTCCTCCGCGTGATCAAGGACAACGACCTCAAGGGCATCATCGTCAACCGTCCCACCCAGGTGGGGGAGAACGCCGCGAAGCTGTGCGGCGCGATCCTCAGCGGTCAGCCGGTGCCCAAGACCTGGGCGACGCCCAACCAGGTCATCCCGACGGCCGAGGTCGGCAAGTACATCGCCGATCCCGCCATTCCCGGCTCCGGCCAGTGGTGGGACTGGTGGAACCTGCCGAAGCAGTGGCTGCCGAAGCAGGGATGAGCACCACGGTCCAGCCGACGGTCGACACCGCGGGCGCTCCGGCGCCCGCGGTGGAGGCCCGCGGCATCCACAAGCGCTTCGGGGTGGTCACGGCCCTGGACGACGTGTCGGTCGCGTTTCGCCCCGGGGAGATCCACGGCCTGGTGGGTGAGAACGGCGCCGGCAAGTCCACGCTGACCAAGATCATCGCCGGGGCCCAGCCGCCCGACCGGGGCGAGCTCGTGGTCGGGGGCGAGGTCGTCGACTTCGGCGCGCCGGCGGACGCCCTGGACATGGGCATCGTCGTCATCTACCAGGAGCTGTCGCTGGTCCCCGAGCTGAGCATCGCGGCCAACGTCTTCCTCGGCCATGAGCCGCGGAAGCTGCGGATGCTCGACGAGCGCGGGATGCGCCGGCGGACGAACGAGCTGCTGGAGCGCCTCGGCGCGAAGTTCGACGCGCGCCGCCTGGCGGGGGAGCTGTCGGTCGCCGACCAGCAGCTCGCCGAGATCGCCCGCGCGCTCAACCGCGAGTCCCGCCTGATCATCATGGACGAGCCGACCGCCGCCCTGCCCGCCGAGGCCCACGAGCACCTGTTCGGCGTGGTGCGCGGCCTGCGCGCGGACGGGACCGCCGTCGTCTACATCTCCCACGAGCTGCCCGACGTGTTCGCCCTCTGCGACCGCGTCACCGTCATGAAGGACGGCCGGCACGTCGTCACCAGCGACGTGGCCGACACCAACCGCGACGACGTGATCCGGGCGATGGTCGGCCGCACGCTCGGCGAGCTGTTCCCGCCGCGCCGCGCGGCCCGCGTGCCGTCGGCCGCCCCGGCGCTGGAGGTCGAGAACCTCTCGCTGCCCAAGCACTTCGCGAACATCGACCTGCGGCTGGAGCGCGGGGAGGTGCTCGGCCTGGCCGGCCTCGTCGGGTCGGGCCGCACCTCGCTGGCCCGCTCCCTGTTCGGCAGCCCGCCCGGCTTCGGCGGCGCCCGCGCCGTGCGCGGCACCGTCAAGGTGGACGGGAAGGCGGTGAAGATCCGCGGGGTCGGCGACGCCATCCGCGCGGGGATCGCCTACGTCCCCGAGGAGCGCAAGACCGACGGCCTGGCGCTGGAGCTGTCGATCGCCGACAACAACGCGCTGCCCCAGTTACGCAGCCTCTCGCGCCTGGGCATCACCAACCGCGGCCGGGAGGCGGCCAAGGCCCAGGAGCAGGTCGAGGCCCTCGGCATCCGCACCCCGTCGGTGCAGACCGAGGCCGGCAACCTCTCCGGCGGCAACCAGCAGAAGATCGTGCTGGGCAAGTGGCTCTCGCGCGGCTGCGACGTCCTGCTGCTGGACGAGCCGACCCGCGGCGTCGACGTCGGCGCCAAGGTCGAGATCTACAACCTGCTGCGCCGCCTCACCGAGGAGGGGCTGGCGATCCTGCTGATCTCCTCCGACATGCCCGAGGTGCTCGGCTTGAGCGACCGCCTCGCGGTCATGCGCCGGGGACGCATCGTGGGGGCGTTCGACGACGCTGCCGCCGTGTCCGAGGAAGAGGTCATTCGACTGGCGCTCGGCGCCGAGGAGGCCTCGCATGTCGACGCCCACTGAGACCACGACGACCCCGCCGCCGGCGGCCCCGGCGTCCGCGTCCGGCTTCGACTGGCGGCGCCTGGTCGTCGTCCGCGGCCCCGCCGCCTGGCTCGGCCCGCCGTGGGTGTGGGCCATCCTCGGGGCGATCCTGCTCTACGGGTTCTTCGCGATCCCCGACTTCTGGCGGGCGGACAACCTGACCAGCGTGATGCGCCAGGCGATCCCGCTCGCGCTGGTGGCCATGGGCCAGACGCTGGTGATCCTCTCCGGCGGCATCGACATCTCGGTCGCCGCGGTGATCTCCCTGTCCAACACCCTGGCGATGGGGATGATGGGCGGGGCGGAGGGCCCCGTGGCCTACGCGCTGGTGCTGCCCGTGCTGGCCGGCGCCTTCGTCGGCCTGGTCAACGGCCTGGTCGTCACCAAGGCCCGGGTGCCCGCGTTCATCGTGACGCTGGGGTCCGCGGCGATCGTCCAGGGCATCGTCTTCGCGTACACCAACTACGACGCGTACGGGCGACCGGCCGAGTCGGTCTCCGACCTCGGCTTCGCCGCGTGGGGCCCGCTCCCCGCGCTGGTGTGGCTGTTCATCCCCGTCCTCATCCTCGCGCTGGTGCTGCAGAACCGCACCCGTGGCGCACGCCACCTGTACGCGGTGGGCGGCGACGAGGCCGCCTCGCGGCTGGCCGGCGTCTCCGTGGACAAGGTGAAGATCGGCGCGTACATCGCCTGCGGCGCGCTGGCCGCGACCGCGGGCGTCGTGCTCACCACCCGCACCGGCGGCGGCGAGCCGCTGGCCGGCACCGGCTACGACTGGGACTCGATCGCCGCCGTGGTCATCGGCGGGACGCTGCTGCGCGGCGGCAAGGGCGGCATCGCCGGGACCGTCGTGGCGGTGCTGATGCTCTCGTTCGTCGACAACGCGATGAACCTCAGCGACGTGTCGTCGTTCTGGCAGTCGCTGGTCAAGGGCCTGATCGTCATGTCCGCGGTGATCGCGGCGGCCATCGTGGCGCTGCGGCCCCTGGAGGTCTGGAGAGCCCGGCGTGCGGAGATCGAGGAGGCGACCGCATGAGTACGGAACTGCGTCCCGAGGCCGAGCTCGACGAGGCCGAGCCCCGCTCCTCCTCCGAGGGCGGCGCCACGCTGGCCGAGCGACTGCGCTTCCCGATCACCCCGGTGGTCGGCGCGTACCTGGCCGTCCTGCTGCTGATGATCGTCTCGACGGTCGTCTCCTCGGACTTCCTCACCACCGACAACCTCACGAACATCCTGCGGCAGGCCGCCCCGCTGGCCATCGTCGCCTTCGGGCAGACGGTGGTGATCCTGGCCGGCGGCCTGGACGTGTCGGTCGGCGCGGTGATGTCGCTGGCCACCGTGGTGGCGGCCAACGTGATGGAGGGCGACCCGAGCAAGGTGCTGCCCACCGTGCTGATCGTGCTCGCCCTGTCGGCGGCGGTCGGCGCGATCAACGGGTTCCTCATCGGCTACCTGCGCGCCGACGCCTTCGTCACCACGCTGGCGATGATGCTGATCATCGCGGGCGGCGTGCTCGTGTACACGCAGGGCGCACCGAGCAGCAACCTGACCAAGGGCTTCCGCGACATCTCCGAGGGCGATTCGCTGGGCCTGCCCAACGGGATCTTCTTCGCCACGCTGGTCTTCGTCGTGGTGTGGTTCGCCCTGCGACGGACGGTGTGGGGCCGGCGGGTGTACGCCGTCGGCGCCAACCCCCGCGTGGCCCTGCTGACGGGCCAGCCCGGCCCCCGCACCGTCATGCGGTGCTACGTGATCTGCAGCTTCCTGGCCGGTGCGGCCGGCCTGCTGCTCGTCGCGCGGCTGGGCTCCGGCGACGTCAACGCGGGCGACGGCTGGGAGCTCGACGCGATCGCGGCGGTGCTCATCGGCGGCACGGTGTTCGGCGGTGGTCGCGGTGGGGTGACCGGGACCATCGCCGGCGTGCTGGTCCTCACGGTGCTGTTCAACCTCGTGGGGCTCCTCGCCTTCCCGG
>Ga0247758_1000364_pt1 | contig 40351 bp, 42 predicted proteins | sample UWRJL156409C4_FD_180950 | JGI IMG/M metagenome (GOLD analysis project Ga0247758, IMG submission 180950) | Plant litter microbial communities from Arlington Agricultural Research Station in Wisconsin, United States - UWRJ-L156-409C-4 | ecosystem: Environmental > Terrestrial > Plant litter >...
TGAAGCCCGGCTAGGATGGGCTCGCGGTGCTCAAGAAAATTCGCGAGAAGAGCCGGCTGCCGGTGATCATGCTCACCGCCAAGGGCGACGAGACGGATCGCGTGGTCGGGCTCGAACTCGGTGCGGACGACTACCTCGGTAAGCCGTTCAGTCCGCGCGAGTTGCTCGCGCGGCTGCGCGCCGTGCTGCGGCGCACGGAGCTCGATCCGAGCAAAGAACACTTGAACGTCGGTGGCGTCAGCCTCGACGTCGGAGCCAGGCAGGTCACGGTCGACGGCAAGGTCGCCGATCTGACCGGCATCGAGTTCGATCTGTTGCTGGCCTTGATGCGCCGCGCCGGCCGTGTGGTGCCTCGCGCCAGCTTGCTCGAGCACGCGGGCAGGAGTGACGTGACGGTCAGCGATCGCACGGTCGATGTGCACATCTCGCATTTACGAAAGAAGCTGCTCGACGATCCGCCGCGCCTGATCAAGACGGTGCGTGGTGTCGGCTACGTGATGGCAAAGGGTTCGGAATGAGGTTTCGGCGCTTCGTACGCGCCCGCCTGCATCGCCAACTGTTCATGTGGCTCGGTATCACCATTCTCTTTACGGGGATGGTGGTGAGCGGAGTGGTGAGCGCGTTGCGACCGGATGCCTCCAGCATGGAGAGCGACGTGATGCGAATCCAACGCTTCGTCGGTGAGCGCTTCCAGAGGGTGTGGGAAGAACCCGCAGAGCGCCACGACCTCGCGCAAGAAATTGCCAAGGCGTTCGAGGTCGATCTGACGTTGCGCGATGCGGCGCAGAAACCGGTCGAGCAAATCGGGCCGGGTTGCGACAAGCCGGAGTTCACCGTGCCGATCTTGCGCGGGAAAACCACTCTGGGCGCGCTCTCGGTGTGCATCGACAAGCGCCGCCGAGTACCCGGTCTGACGTTCGTGTTGGCGATCGCCGCGGCCTGTTTGAGCTTGTGGGGCGCGTCGGGCGCGCTGGCGCGCAAGCTGGTGCGCCCGCTGTCCGACCTGATCCGCGTGACACGCGAGATTGGCTCGGGAAACTTGGTCAGCCGTGTGCGCTTGGGCCGCCATCACATGGGTGAGGTGGGCGTGCTGGCCGACGCGGTGAACGACATGGCGCGCCGCATCGAGCGCCAATTGAACGACCAGCGTGAGCTTTTGGCCGCGGTTTCGCACGAGATCCGTAGCCCCCTGGCGCGTCTGCGTGTGCTCACCGAGCTTTTGCGCGGCACGGCTGATTCCGTCACGCTCGACAAAGTAGAGCGAGAGATCATCGAAGTCGACGATCTGATCGGCAAGCTACTCGCGAACTCGCGCCTCGATTTCGGCACCTTGACCCTGCAAACCTTGGAGCCAGGGATGCTGGTTGCTCGGGCAATCGAGCGCGCGGGGGTGGATCCGAGTGTGCTCCGCAACGACGCGCCGAATCTGCATATCAAGGGCGACCCCACGCTGCTCGACCGTGCACTGTGCAATCTGTTGGAGAATGCCCAAAAGCACGGCGCCGGGGTGGAGAGCGTGCAGCTGTCGCTGATCGACGGGAAGCTGCGAATCACGGTGTTCGACCGCGGTCCTGGGTTTCCCAAGGAATCGCTGGGTCGCGTCTTCGATGCCTTCTATCGTGGTGATGGCTCGTCGTCCTTGGGCCTGGGCCTCGCCCTGGTGGAGCGCATCGCGCGCGCTCACGCTGGCCGAGCTTGGGCGGAGAACCGCCCGGACGGTGGTGCCAGCGTTCATTTCGAGATGCCCGCTGAGCCATGACTTTCGGTGCGCCCGTGACCGCGCCCAGCTTCGAGCATCCGGCCTTCGCAGTGATCGAGCCGAATGTCCGCGCGCGCTTACTGGCGCTCGATCACTTCCCGACGCCCAATGAATTGCGGACGGTGACCGAGGGGTTGAAAACTGCGATTGTGCCATGGTTCGATTTTGCGGCTCAAGATCGAGCTCGGCTTCTGGAGGCCGGTGGCTTCGATCGTTTGCTGGCCCGAACGTCGTCGATCCCGACTCGCATGGGCTCCTTTCACGACCTGCTCGGCGCGCTGATTTGGCTGCATTTCCCGGCGCTCAAGACCGCCATCCATCGCGTTCAACTCGCCGGTCATCCACTCGAGCGTGGTCCGGGCGAGAACGCGGCCACTCATCTCGACGAGTCAGGGGTACTGGTGCTCAGCACCGAACCGAGCATTTTCGAAGCGCTTTCTGCTCTCAAATGGGCAGAAGTGTTTTGGGAGCGGCGTGCGGAGCTGCAGCAGACGACCCGCTTTCTGGTATTTGGTCATGGCCTGCTCGACTCTCTGCGCGATCCTCATCCACGTTTGATGGGCAAGGCGCTGTTCGCGCAGGTGGCCGCCGATCGTCTCGGGCTCGCTGATTCCGACTTCCGCGTTTTTATCGACGGTGCGCTCGCGCGAGGGTTGCCCGGATTTTTGAACGAGCCGGCTCGGCTCCAGCCCTTGCCGGTACTTGGCGTTCCCGGCTGGTCAGCGAGTCAGTCGCGGAACTACTACGAAGACGAGCGGTACTTCCGTACCGCGAGGAGAACGCCCGGTAAAACAAGCGACCTGCATTGGCTCGTGCTCGATTGAGCTGCGTCGAGACGAAAGCTCTGGTCACGCTCGGTCGTAGGTGACCGATTCCAACCAGTGTCGAGAGAACCACCCCGACAGTACTTGGAATGCGCGACGTATGTCTTCGGCCGGTGACCCGCTGTCGAAGACTGCACACACGTGGCTCAGCGTGGCTCCCTCCACCGCGCTGAACAAGGCCTCCGCTTCTGCATCATGCAGGCTCTGATGCAGGACGACGTGCCGATTGCGCCAAACTGCGACCCGGCACGATAGAGCCGTCGTCGCCGGATCAACGCCGGCAAATGCCGAGAGTGCGCGGGGATCGAGTTCTAGCCAATGAAGGGATGGCACGAAGCGCAGCCGTGCGCGCGGAAATCGGCTTGGATCGATGGCATCTGCGGTAGCAACGCGGCTTGGATTGGGCGCGACCAGTGCGCACAATCTTGCCCACTCGAGCTTGGCCAAATCGACGCTCACGGTCGGTGCGTCGATGCCGCGCAGATACTCGGCGAACGAGCGCCCGAAGCGTTCTACGGCAGGGTGTTCGGAGGGATGTCGCGCGATGTAGCCCAGGCCTAGGCGCTCGAACTCGGCTTCCCCGAGCTCGCGCTTGGTCTGGCCGAATACCGAGCTCAGGGCATCCAGCAGGCGATAGAAATAGCCGCGATTGTAGATGCCCAAGCGGTCGCTGGCCGACAGCTGCTCGGTGCTGGAAAATACTCGATCGAGCTCCGATAATGGTCCGCTGCCCGAGGTAGCGGCGCTGGCGAAGTACCGTTGAAGCTCGGCGAGATTCAACGTAGAGCCTCGTGTCTTTTCGCGAGGTGCGCATTGGAAAGCGTGCGCGCCCGATCTGCTTCCGCCTCGAGCACGGAGAGTTCGGGCAGCTGCTCATCCCATTCGACGATCGTCGGTACGACGCCGAATAGCTGTAGCGATTCTTCGTACAATCGCCAAACTTCGGCCGAGACGGGTGAGCCGTGGTCGTCGAACAAGTAACTCCCCGCGTCACTATGGCCGGCGAGATGGATCTGCTGCACGCGTTCTTTCGGAAGGGCGCGCAGGTAGGTGAGCGGGGAAAATTCGTGATTTTTTGCGCTGACGAAGACATTGTTCAGATCGAGCAAGAGCCCAGCATCCGCGCGCGTGACCACTTCACCGACGAACTCCCACTCCGTCAGGGTGCTCGCGCGGTACTCCACGTAGCTCGAGACATTTTCGAGCAAGAGTCGTCGCCCCAGCCGGTCTTGTACTCTTTGCACGCGCTCGACCACGTGTGAAAGCGCTTCTTCCGTGTAGGGTAAGGGCCACAGGTCGTGCGCGTAGTGGCCGCCAAAAGTGCCAAAGCAGAGGTGATCCGAGACACTACAGGCCGCGATGCGGGTCGCCAGTGTGGCTAGCTCGGCGAGGTAGCTTTCGCTCAGCGGATCCATGCCTCCGATCGAGAGCGACACGCCGTGCAGTGCGACCGGCATCTCCGCACGCACGCGCTCCAGCACACTGAATGCGCGCCCGCCTCGGCTCAGAAAATTCTCGCTGATTGCCTCTGCAAAATCCGCGCGCAGACCATCACTCAAAATCTCGTCGTAGTGGGGAACGCGCAGCCCGAATCCGACGCGAGCCTGAGCGGGTGCTGGGCGGGCGCTCGGAAGCTCGCTCAGGGCTTGTTTCGGAGCTGCAGCGCGGTGCACTGGTCCTGAGTTTGGGTGTAGACGTAGCCCGTCCCCTTGCACGCGTTTTCGCCGACGCAGCCGCTCTTGCCGTCTTGGGTGGCGCATTCGGAAAGGCCGCGGCAGGAATTGCCGCCTTCGCACTTGACCGACGAAGACACGCTGCTCGCGGGTTCGTCACTCCCACTACCGCAGCCGTTGGCTACGAGTAACGCCGATACGGCGAGGGCGATGCTGGTTCCTCTGCTCGAGTCCACTGGCTTCTCCGCGCGGCTCGGCCGCAGTCCTGCCAGTATAGCCAAGACGCGGGAAATGGTTAGCGTTTGCGTTGTACAGGGCAATGCTGGCAATCTCCGCGCCCGTGCCCAGCGACGAGGAGCTCATGGCCGCTTACATTGCCGGCGACAAGGCAGCTTTTCGCGAGCTATTTCGGCGCTACAGCCCACTCTTGCAGCGCGCCATGGCCCGCGATTTGCGCAGCGTCGAAGAGGCCAATGACCTGGTTCAGCAGACATTTCTGCATTTGCATCGCAGCCGCTTGGACTTCGAACCGGGCCGCAAGCTAAAGCCTTGGATTTTCACGATCGCGCTGAATCTCAAGCGGGAGCATTTCAGGCGCAGCAAGCGGCGCCACGAGACCTCGCTGGACGACGATCGCGTGGCCGAGCCGTTCGAGGGGCCGCGTGGACAAGAGCGTTCCGATGCCTCGCGCGAGCTGACGCGTGCGCTCGAGACGCTGCCTGCCGAACACCGTGAAGTGATCGAGCTGCATTGGTTCGGCGGCTTGAGTTTTCCCGAAGTGGCCGAAGCAGTGGGCTCGACCGTGTCGGCCGTCAAAGTACGCGCGCACCGCGGTTACGTGGCATTGCGCGCGCGGCTTGGTGATGCCGCTCCGGACCCCGAGGGTGTGCACGCAGGCAAACCAAGCGTGGCGGAGAGCAAGTGATGGACTGCACGCAGATTCGCGATGCGTTCGTGAGCGGCGCGCCGCTGTCGGAAGAGCAAGTCAAAGAGCATCTGGCGAGTTGCCCGCAATGTCGCGCACTGTTCGAGCCGGACGCCGCACTGGGGCGCAAATTGGCGGCTCAGGCGACGGAAATACTCGACTTTTCCGACGATTTCTTCGACCAAATCGAACAGAAATTGGAGCGTGAAGCCGGGCTCCGCGCGTGGCTTCGCTCGCGCCCGTCGCGAATCCGCTTCACGTTGCTGCTGCTATCGCTGCTGCTGCTGATCGGTGTTGCTGCGTTCATCCGGCAACGCGCGGATTTCGCACAGTATCCCCTGTCGCGGGTGGGGCTGCTGTTGTGCATCTATTTCGTGGCGATCGCGCTGGCCTTTGCCCAGGAACTTTCCGAGTCAGCCCGACGCGATTCGCTGCGCGACTACCTGGGGCTACTCGCCTTCGGACTAGCGGTGCCGATCTTGGCTGCGTTCGCGCCCGCTACCGAGGTCAGCCGCCAAGCGGGACCAGAGGGCGCGCTCGGTTGCTTTGGCTATGGAGCGCTGTTTACGCTTCCCGTCGCGCTTTTGCTTTGGGCATTGGATCGCGACGAGCGCACCTCGTTCCGTACCGTGTGCCTCAGCGCGGCTGCGCTCGGCCTATCCGCCAATCTGCTGCTCGAGCTTCACTGCGGCAACGGCAATGCCGTGCATGTGCTCCTGGGCCATGCCAGCTTGGGCCTGGCCTGGCTCGCTGCTTGGGCGGTCATCCAGCGACTGGGCAGAATGACGCGATTCTAGAGACGCGCTTGCTGCGGTTTCTCGTCAGCGCGCGCCGTTGGTTCTGAAAGAGGGGCGATCGCTTTCCAGCATCGCACCTCACTCTCAGGGGAATTCCGAACTCGGACGCCGAAGGCTCTGCCGGCTACCGACGAGGCGGGTGACCATCAACAAGCTCTGCCTCTTCGACTCTACTTGCGGAAGTGAGCCGCGAACGGGTTGTTCGTGAAGCCCTGTGCTGCCGGTTGCGGCTTGCCACCGCCCTGCGGCTTTCCGCCGCCCTGGGGACGCCCCTGATTGGCTGGTCGCCGATCGCGGTTTTGCTCGGCGGGACGAGCGCCGCTAGCCCCGCCGACCTGGGCCTCGCTGCCGCGCTTGGCGCTCAACGCGATGCGCTTGCGCACGAGATCGACCTCCAACACGCGCACGCTGAGTTTGTCGCCTACTTTGACGACCTCGTTCGGGTCCTTGACGAATCGGTCAGACAGCTGCGAGACGTGGACCAAGCCGTCTTGGTGCACGCCGATGTCCACGAAGGCGCCGAACGCGGTCACGTTGGTGACCACACCTTCGAGCACCATCTCGGTCTTCAGATCCTCCATCGTCCGCACGTCGTCGCGGAACTTGGGGGGCTCGAACGTGGCGCGTGGATCGCGCCCCGGCTTTTTGAGCTCGCTCAGGATGTCGTTCAGGGTGAACGAACCGACGTCCCCCGCTTGGTAGCGCTTTGGATCCAGGCGCTCGAGGAGCTCGCGATTGCCGATCATCGAGACCACGGGCACGCCCAGATCGGCTGCCATTTTCTCGACCAATGCGTAACGCTCGGGGTGCACGGCGCTGGAGTCGAGCGGGTGCTCGCCGCCACGTACGCGCAAGAAGCCAGCCGCCTGCTCGAAGGTCCGCGGACCGAAGCCCGGCACTTCGAGCAGCTTGCTGCGGCTGGTGAAGGCGCCCTTTTCGTTGCGATAGGCGACGATCTTCTTGGCCAGAGTCGGGCCGATGCCGGCCACCCGCGAGAGCAGCGGCGCGCTGGCTAGGTTCACCTCTACGCCCACGCTGTTCACGCAGCTCTCCACCACTTCATCCAGCTTCTTGGCCAGGAACGGCTGAAATACATCGTGCTGGTATTGACCGACGCCGATGCTCTTGGGGTCGACCTTGACCAGCTCAGCGAGCGGATCTTGCAAACGACGCGCGATGCTGATCGCGCCGCGCACGGTCAGGTCGAGATCCGGAAATTCTTCACGCGCGACGTCGCTCGCGGAGTAGATGCTCGCACCTGCCTCACTGACGGGCACGCACAGCGGCGTGGGGCTCTTCGTCAGCCCTTCTTCCTTGAGCAACTCACGAACGAACGCTTCGGTTTCGCGGCCATGGGTGCCGTTGCCCACTGCGACGGCGACAATCGGATACTTCTTGCAGATCGCGCGCAGCGACTGGCGCGCGCGCTCGAGCGCGGCGTCGCCCTGCACGAGGTAAATGGTCTCGTGTTCCAGCAATTTGCCGGTCTCATCCACCACCGCGCATTTGCAGCCGGTGCGCTGACCAGGGTCGATGCCGAGCACGGTTTTCGTGCCGAACGGCGCGGACAGCAGCAGCTCGCGCAGATTCTGAGCGAACACGTCGATCGCGCCTTTGTCGGCCTGCATCTTGAGCTCTACCCGCACATCCACCTGCACCGAATGCAGTAGCAGGCGCTCGACGCCATCTTTGATTGCGCTCGAAAGCTCACCAGCCCAGGGCGACGCAGCGTCCAACTTGATGTGCTTTTGGATGAACGGCAGCACGTTGCTTTGATCGACGTCCAAGCCGGCGCGCAGCACGCCTTCGGTTTCGCCGCGGCGGATCGCCAAATAGCGGTGCGAGGGGATCTTGGCGATCGGCTCCTCGAACGAAGCGTAGCTGTCGAACTTGGTGGTCTTGTCTTCGAAATCTTTGGTCTTGGAGACGCGGATCGAGCCATCTCGCACGTAGGCCTCGCGGGTGTGCTTGCGGACCTCTGGATCTTCGGCGATGCGCTCGGCGCAAATGTCGCGCGCGCCGGCCAAGGCCGCGCTCACGTCCGCCACCTCCTTCTCTGGATTGACGAAGCCTTGCGCGCTGGCGCTGGGCGACCCGTCTCGACTTTGAGCCCAGATCAGATTGGCCAGCGGCTCGAGCCCGCGCTCTTTGGCGATCGTCGCGCGGGTGCGGCGCTTGGGCTTGAAGGGTAGGTACAGATCTTCCAGCTCGGCTTTGGTTGCGGCGTTTGCGAGCTGCTTCTCCAGCTCTGGGGTGAGCTTGCCCTGGCTCCGGATCTCGCTCAGGATCGACTTGCGCCGTGAGTCCATCTCCACGAGATAAGTGCGCCGCTCCTCGATATTTCGGATCTGCACTTCATCCAGCCCGCCCGTCGCTTCTTTGCGGTAACGCGCGATGAACGGCACCGTCGCGCTCTCGGACAGCAGTTGAACCACGGCGCTCACCGAGGCACGCGGCAAGTTGAGCTCGGCAGCGAGCAGCGGCACGGGGTCGAAGGGCGTAGCGGTGGGCTCGGACTCGGGCTGGGACATCGCCCGGGTTTGTTAGGCCCTAGCTAGACTTTTGTCCAGTAGCAGCTTTCTTGTGTCAAAGATCTCGTAACTCAGTTACGCCCGCCATCGCGATGTCCCCCCGGGGCTTACTCTTCATCACGCTCTTCAACAGCATCCTCGGGCTGAGCGTATTGTTTCCGATCCTTGCGCCACTCGGGCGCGAGCTCGGGTTGAGCGAGCTTCAAGTCGGGTCGCTGTCTGCCAGCTATGCGCTGATGCAGGTGCTGGTCAGCCCCTCCTGGGGACGCTTGAGCGAGCGCATTGGGCGCAAGCGCGTGCTGCTCATGGGCGTGCTCGGATTCGGGGTGAGCTTCCTCGGCTTCGCGCTCTTGGCTGACTGGGGCGGACGCGCGCACTGGCCCACGCCGGTGTTGTTCGGCGCATTGCTCGCGGCGCGTGTGCTGGGCGGTGCGTTTTCGTCGGCGACGCTGCCCACCGCTCAGGCTTACATGGCGGATCTGACAGGCCGCAGCGACCGCACGGCGGGCATGGCCATGATCGGCGCCGCCTTTGGCCTAGGCGTGATTTTCGGACCGCTGATCGGCGCCGCGTTTTCATTGATTAGCCTGCTCGCGGCCGTTTACTTCTCGGCCTCGGTGGCTTTTCTCAACTTCGCATTCGTCTGGTTCTTTCTGCCGGAATCGAAGCGCCTGACCGAGGCTTCGGCGCCCAAGGCCACCTCGCAAGTTGCGCGCTTGGTTTGGCCGCTACTGGCCGTGGGTTTTACGCTCAGCCTCGCCTCAGTCGCCATGGAGCAAACGATCAGCTTCTACTACCAGGATCGACTGCAGCTCTCGAATCACGAAACGCCACGCACGGTCGGCATGGCGCTCGGTGTGTACGGTCTGGTCGCGGTCTTTACCCAGGGCTTCCTGGTGCGGCGCTACAAATGGTCTCCGCTGCGCTTGATGGCGATTGGCATGCCCGTTGCGCTCTTGGGCTATGTGCTGCTCGTGTTTGCAAATCGCTTTGGCCTGCTCACGCTAGCGCTCGCGGCGCAGGCATTTGGTCAGAGTCTCGCGGTTCCGGGCGTGACGGCTGGGATGTCGCTCGGAGTCAGCGAAGACGATCAAGGCGTGGTCGCCGGTTTGAATAGTTCGGCGCTCGGCTTCGGTCGCATGCTGGGCCCGCTCGCGGGTACCGGGCTGTACGAGTTTCGCCCGGAATATCCGTACATTTTGAGTGCGGCGTTGATCGTGACCGTGATGCTGGCCGTCGTGGCCAATCGCGGCCTGCGTCATTCGCTGCGCAGCGATACGGCGTGACGGCGCCCTCGCCCCTGTTGCTCGTGTTGCTCTCGGGCACGGCATTCGTGGCCGGCGTGGTCGACGCGGTGGCCGGTGGGGGCGGCTTGTTCACGGTGCCCGCGTTGCTCGCCGCGGGCCTGCCTCCGGGGCTTGCACTGGCCACGAACAAGGGCCAAGCCGCCCCTGGCGCGCTCGCCTCGTTCGTCACTTTCTTCCGCCGCGGAGGGCTCGACCGTCAGCGCGCCCCTCTGGGCTTTGCGCTCGGGTTCGTGGGTTCTTTGCTCGGAGCCACACTGCTGCTCGCGATGCGCCCCGAGCCGCTGCGTCCGATCATCGCCGTGCTGCTGCTGTCTTCGCTCGCTTTCATGTTGTTGCGCTCGCGTATTCGCGTGCGCAGAACGCCGCTCACTCATCCGAAGCTGACGCTCGCAGGGGTGGCGTTGGCACTCGGGACCTACGACGGATTCTTCGGACCGGGCGTTGGGTCGCTCTTGATCGTTCTTTTCGTCACGCTGTTCGGTGACTCGCCGCTGTTCGCTTCGGGCAATGCCAAGGTCGTCAATCTTGGCTCGAATCTGGCGGCGTTTCTGCTGTTTGCCTGGCGCGGTGCGATCTGGTGGCAGCTTGCTTTGCCGATGGCCGCCGCGAACATGATGGGCGCGCGGCTGGGGGCGCACTTGGCGCTTCGCCAAGGCGATCGCTTCGTCCAGATCGTGGTGACGGTGGTGGTTCTGAGTGTCGTGGGCAAGCTGCTCTTCGACATGCTCAGAACCGCTCATTTCTGAGCCGGTCGGCGTTACGTCGCGATCGCTTCGATGCGGTAGTGCAAGTGCAGCACTTGCATGCCCAAAAAGCGTACTTGGTGATCACAGCGCAACGTGTCTGCCGCATCCACGTACACCCGGAAGTGCTCTTTCAAGCTGCGAATGCGCCAGACGCGCAAGCTGCCATCGGGTTTTTCGTCGAGCCGGTAAAAACCGACATCGCCGAAGGCCTGGCCGTCGGAGCTCAACTCGAACTCTCCGGCGCTGCTCAGCCGAGGGCGCAAGATCACGGTGGCGTTGCCGTGCGGCATCGGGAAGACGACTTTGACCGCGGGGCGATCGCCAACCGGCGTGCGATTGACCATGTAAAAACCGGTGTAGATCACGCGCCCGGTGTCCACGAGCCGGCGGTACCAGCCCGCATAGCGCACGCCGCCCTGCAAGTCCCTGAGCAGCACGATTTCGCTGTCCATCCCCTTCGCCGTCTCCAGCACCCGCAGCGGGAAGTTTAGCTGATTGACCTTGCGACTGATGGTCGTGACCAACAACCAGAGCGCGATGTTTGCGGGAAACGCGGCCTCGGCCCAAACGTCCATGCGATAGCGCGCAGTGTGTTCGTAGAAGTGACGCACGCGTGGGTGCACGCGAGTCACGTCGAACTCGTCGCTGGCCAGCGAGTCGAAGTTCGGGATCAGTCCGCCTGACGCAGCGCGCCGCTCGACGGTCAGGTTTTCGCTTTCGGCGCATTCCTCGTAGGGCTTGTCTCCAATGTAGTCCCGCCCGATTGGCCCGCACAGCCAAGGCACCGCCTTCGGCTGCACGGTGCGTCCAAAGATTCGGATCAGCAAGTAGATGAAGGAAGCGCCGATCGACGCGACGAACGCCGGAATTAGTCCAATCTTCTCGCGCGCCGCGCTCGTCACCATTCTGTCCACTCTACACGGCGCGCGCTGGCCTGCGCATTGCAATGTGGGCGACATGGCAAGCTTTCGTCGTTGGGCAATCGGCTCGGGCGTGGTCACGCTCGTCGCCGCGTGCGCGCTGCACTTTCTCTGTGCTCGGCCCTATCGTCGGCCCCTGTTGACCCCCGTAGCCACGGGGAGCGGCAAGCTCGCCGTCGTCGCGCCGCTGCCGATGGTTTCCGTTTCTGCGTCCGCGTCCGCGTCTCCCCCAGCCGATGCGGGCGTCGCTGTTGCGCCCGTGATGGCCGTTCGTACGAGTACGCCGCCCTTCGAATATACGGACAATTACCTGCTCGTTGGGCTGGATCGGCGACCGTTCGGTGGCGGTGCGGCCCTTTCCGACACAATCATCGTGGCCGCGTTCGACGAGCCCAACGATGCGCTCGGCTTGGTGAGCATCCCGCGCGATCTGTGGGTGGAGATCCCAGGCCACGCCGAGGATCGAATCAACACGGTCATGAACGTTGCTCGGCGCTCGGGAGAAGACCCTCTCGCGCTGCTGGGGCGTGTCGTGGAGAACACACTCGGGTTGCCGATTGGCCACAGCGTCGCGATCGACATCGGCGTGTTCGAGCGGGCCGTGGATGCCTTGGGTGGCGTTACCGTGGACGTGCCGTGTGCGATTGTCGACCGCTTCGTCGACCCCCGCGATGTGACGGGCTATCGCAAACTCGATCTGCCCGCAGGTGCCGCGCGCCTGGACGGCGTGACCGCGGCGATGTACGCCCGCTCCCGTCACGGCCGCTCGGACTTCAGTCGTGCGCGTCGCCAGCAAGCCCTCATGGTCGGCATGCGCCGCGAGCTCTCGAAGAAAAGCGCGCTCGTTCGCCTGCCCGCGCTGTTTGCCTCGTTCGAAGATTCGATCGAAACCGATCTGAGTCGAGGGGAGGTCCTCATGCTTGCCCAGCGTTTGCTCCGCGTTTCGCCTGCGCACTTACACGGCTTGGTGCTCGGGGTGGAGCAAGTGAGTGCCATGCGAGCGACCGGCGGCCGGGCCGTGCTGCGGCCCAAACCACAGGCGATCAACGACGCGCTCAATCAGCTATTTTCTGCGCCCGCGCCGGGCTTGCCGGAAATGGGCTCGGTCTGTGCCAAGGCGGACGTGGCCCTCGGTTCCGGTTGAAGGTTTGCGACACGAGGCCGAGGGACCATACTGCGCGACCCGTGGACAACCTCACGCACGCGCTGATCGGTCTCACGAGTGCCGAAGCCATCGTACGCTTCACCGAGCGCAAACGCTCGATCGACCCTTGGGCCCGTTCCGCAACTTATGCGTTCGCGATCATCGGCAATAATTTGCCCGATCTCGACTTCAGCTATTCGAGCATCAGCGGCAAGACCTTCGGCTACTTGCTGCAACATCGCGGTTACACGCATACGCTGCCGGCAGCGTTCGGGTTTGCGTTGGCGATGTTGGCGGTGCTCTGGGGTTTGACCAAGTGGCGCGCTCGGCGGCTTGCCGCACGGGATTGGTGGTTGCTCGCCGCGGTCGCGCTAGTCAGCCCGCTTTTGCATCTGCTCATGGATTTTGCCAACAACTACGGCGTTCACCCGTTCTGGCCGCTGTATTCGGGCTGGTTCTACGGGGATTCTTTCTTCATCCTAGAACCGTCATTCTGGCTGGTACTGATCGCTCCGCTCTCGTTTTCATATCGGTCGAAGTGGCTGCGCCGCGGGCTGTGGCTGATCATGAGCGTTGCGCTCGGCGCGATTTGGTATCGGCCGTTCGTGCCTCGTGGTCACGCCGTCGCCTTTTCGTTGCTCACGCTCGCGCTCTTGGTCATTGCCCGCCGGCTCAGTCCATATGCGCGCCTGCTGCTCGCCGGTTCGACCTTCATGTTCCTGGCCGGGCTGTTCGTGCTGAACTCGCGGCGCGTGAAAGCTATCGTGAGCGAGCAAGCGGCGGTTTCGGCCAGCCGCGCACGAAGTCTCGATATCGTAGCCACGCCGTTGCCCGCGAATCCGTTCTGCTGGAGCGTCCTGCTCCTGCAGAAGGACAGAACGGACTACGTCGTACGCTTGGGGCGCGTGGCAACCTGGCCCGCGTGGCTGGACGTGAGCTCGTGTCCAGCCGACAAGAACGCGGCCCCGAGCGCGCCGCTACGTGCTCTCACTGGTTCGGTGGACACGCAACTCTCGTGGCAGAGCGAATACCGGGTATCCCTAGCGGAGCTGCAAGCCGTGCTCTATGGTCGCTGCGAAGGGCGTGCGTTTGCGCGTTTTGTCCGCGTTCCGTATCTCACCGCTCCCGCCGCCACGGGCACTCGTATCCTCGGAGATCTTCGGTACGACCGAAACCCCGGTTTGGATTTCTCGGACCTTTCACTGAGCCAGCAAGAACAGCAGTGCCCGAAGCACGTGCCCGATTGGCTCCCGCCGCGCTCCGACATCCTATTTTGAGTACACTCGGAAGCCGGCCTCGGTTTTGAAGCCCGGATCGCGGGGCTCTGTCACGCGTTCGACGTCGAAACTTGTGCCGCTCGGGATCGCATGCTGAACTTGCCCCGTGCGCATCGCGTTGATCTACCCGCCTCCGTGGAAAATTCCAGCTCCGGGTGAGGCCCCCGATATGACGGGGAATGGGCCCCCAGCGGACTATCGCGCGGGTGACCTCGATGCCGATTTTTTTCAGACTCCTTACGGTTTGTTCTCACTCGGCGCCCAAGCCTTGCGCGCGGGTCATCAAGTCAAGGTGCTGAATCTGTCGGGCTTTGCCTGGGACAAAGTGGAAGAGATCATTGCTGCGCTCGACGCCGAGCTGTTCGGTATGTCGTGCTGGACGTCCAATCGGCGCGGCGTGGCGCTGGTCGCCGAGGAGATCAAGCGCCACCATCCGAGCGCGCACGTGCTGATCGGTGGCCCGCATGCGACGCCCTTGGGCCGAGAAATGCTCGAGCACTATCCAGCGATCGACACCGTTTCGGTCGGTGAGAGCGAAGAAACGTTCATGGAGCTCGTGGCGCGCCTGGCAGACGGTGACAATCCGTACGGCATTCACGGCACGCTCTACCGGTCCGCCGCAGGCGTGCAGGTCGCGCCTGGGCGGGGCTCGATTCACGATCTCGATGCGCTAGCCTCCCCACACGAATACTTCGACACCCATATCGTGATGACGTCGCGTGGTTGCCCCTGGCAATGTACCTTCTGTGGGGCCGAGACCACGTGGGGTCGCGGGTTCCGCGGTCAGTCTGTGCCGTACGTGCTCGACGCGCTCGAAAAAGCGGTCTCGCGCCTCAGCGTCAAGATGGTCCAAATAAAGGACGACACGTTCACTACCAACAAGAAGCGTGTACTCGAGCTGTGCCAGGGGATCCGCGAACGTAAATTGCAATTCCTATGGAGCTGCGACACTCGCGTCGACGTACTGAGCGACGAGTTACTGCGCGAAATGCGGCTGGCCGGCTGTCAGCGGCTGAGCTTAGGGGTCGAAACTGGCTCGCCCACTATCTTGGACAAGATCAACAAACGCATCACGATCCAAAAGATCGAGGCCGCCGCGGCCATGGCCAAGCGTGTTGGGATCCAGGTGCGCTTCTACATGATGCTCGGTAACCGCGGTGAAACCGCGGAGACGTTCCAGGAGACGCTGGACTTTCTGACGCGCGTCAAACCGCATCAATATATCTTCTCCTGCCTGACCATCTACCCGGGAACCGAAGACTTCCAGCAAGCCGAGCGCGAGAAATGGCTCGACCGCGAAGTGTATTTCAGCGGGGATTTTCAGGAATTCAAGGTTCCATTCGATGCCACGGAGGACGTGACACAGCTCTTGAATTCGTGGTTCGAGCAGAACAAGGGGCTTCAAGACTACTACCGTGAGGGGATCCCCGAATACCAAGCCATCTTGGCCTATCTCGGCGATCACCATGCCGCGCACATGGACCTCGCAGGCGCATATTTCCGGGCGAACCAGCTGGACCTGGCCGAGACCCACGTGCGCCGCGCGCTCGCGCTCGGCACCCCCGTGCCGGGGCTGGCACTCAATTATCTGGCTTGCATTGCATTTCTGAAAGGCGATCTGAACGGCATGCAAGACCATTTCCTCGCCGCCGCTCGGCTCGACCCGCAACACCTCGTTCTAATTGAGAATGTGCAAGCCGCGCGCGCTTGGTTCAAGGCCGAGGGTCCGAAGCGCGGATTACCGCTCAACTTGCTGGGCAAACACGATTTTCAACTGTTCGAACGCACGGCGCAACCCGCCTTGCCCGGACCATTGCCGGATGACTACGCGACGTGGGACGCGCCGGGGGAGCGGCCTCCGGAGCAGAAACATTCTGAAATCACCGGAGTTCACGGCAGTGTCGTCGATCGGCAACGGCAGCCAATCAACTTCCGCTCGCGTCGCTTGCCCGTCGTCTAACTTTTGGCTTCGCTGCGCTGCGGCGTCCACTCTCGAGGGTGAGGGTCTGGGCGAAGAACATCCGGCTAGCGTCGCATCGTGAGCCAGTTCATTATCAGTCGTGTGACAGAATGCCTCGCTCTTCGTTTCGCAGCGGCCCTTGCCGTCTTCAGTGATTGACATTCTCCGGCGTCATCGCCTACGAACGCCATCATGGCGAATATCAGTGACACGATTCGAGCTGCGCTCGATGCGTTCGTGAACGATCTCTCGAGTTTGATTCAACAAGCAGCCCTAGAATCGGTCGAGCAGGCTTTGGCCGAAGCCAGCACCATTCCCGGTCGCGGTGGTCGTGGTGCACGCGGCGCTCGCGCGGCCGCAACCTCGTTCGTGTCTCTGTCACAGAATCGCAAGAAGGGCGCAAAGCGCACTCCCGAAGAGCTCGAGCAACTGATCAAGAAGCTCCACGGCTACATCGCGAAGAACCCCGGCCAGCGCATCGAGCAGATCGCACAAGGGCTGGACATCAGCACCAAAGAGCTGAATTTGCCTGCCAAAAAGCTAATCAGCGAGAAGAAGCTTTCGACCAAGGGTCAAAAGCGCGCCACGACCTACTTCGCAAAGTGAGCTCTGTCGTGCGCGCAGCGCTGTCGAAGCGGCTCACTCACTGAAGGCAAGTGGGTAAGAAGCATCGCTCGGAAGCTTGCCGTTGACGCGAATCGCGCGCACGTCGGACGTGAGTTGAGAGGGCCGGGCGTAGCCAATCGCGCCCGGCAGGCGCGCTATCAGGCGCAGCAGCAGCGAGAGTGAGTCCACCGAGCGCGGCGGCCCCGAGAGGCCGCGAATCTTGCGTTCGATCCAGAATTGGCTCACTTCGTCCGCGGACATACCGAGCACGATGTTGTCGAACGCAACGCGGTCCGTGGTGTGTGGCGGATGGTTGAACGGCACGTAGCGTTGATCCGACGGGTCCGTATCGCCCTCGTTGATGAAGATACGCTTCAGCTCCGAGAGGCTCAGGTCCTGGACGGAGGAACCCCGTGTCACGACCACGGCTAGAACGACGCGATTGGCCGCGCGCGCACTGCGTTCCGCTCTTGGCAGCAAGAGCAGCAGCGCGCAACCCAAGCTCAGGGCCAGCAAGGCTGCGAGCTTTTGGCCACTCCTAACCAAGCAGACGCGGTTCATCTCAAAAAGCCCAAGCAACCTGGCTGGCGAGGAACCTGAGCGGGTAGTTTCCGAGGCCCGTGCTGCCAGTGCCGGTGAAGTGCGTGAGCGAGAGTTCCAGTTTCAGTACGACTGCCGGAGTCGGTCGAATATTCAAGCCTACTTGCCCGCCAAGCACCGGTGGCACGACCGGGTCGTTCGGGGCGTACACGTATTGAACGATGGCATACGGCATGGTTTGCAGGATGTGAGTGCGGTATCCGATCAAGCCGTATGCACCCCAGCGGCGATAGTCGGGCTGAAACCCCTGCGGAGGTTTGAGGACGTCCACCCGTGGTCGCCCACCGTCTTCGAACGCGGCCTCGTTCATGATGAATTCGCCCTGCACCAGTAGCCGCTTCCACTGCCACTTGACGTCGGTGCCGAACGAGAATTCCTGATACTTGGACTTCGTGGCGTACTCTTTGTCGACCGAGTCTCGTTTGACTACGTATTTGGCCGAGCGATCGTAGTAGCCGCCTCGGTACGCCGAAGCGCCCACGGTGAGTGAGCCAACTGCGTCGGTCTTCAGGTACACACGCCCGCCGAGTGCCTTGTCGTCGTCGAAGTCTTCGTATTCGACCGGGCCTCGACCGTTGGAGAGCGTCAAGTGATAGCCGACCTCGAATGGCTCGAGGAAGGTGTTGCCGTAGAGCTGCAGACCAGTCTGGTGCGCAGGAAATAGTTCGCTGACGACGGCCAGGGGCGCTCGAATCCCGACGATCGCTGGCGAGCCGTGGTCTACGTTCCAAATGCCGTACGGCGTGAGGAATGCGCCGACCTGTAGCTTGAAGAGTGCGCTGAATTCGTGTTCGACCCACACGCGCTCGATCCGAATTGCGCCCCAATGAATGGGCTGCTCGAACCCGGCATAGTCGAGCACCGTGGTGTCCGTCCGCGTGATTTCGCCAGTGGCGGAGTTGGTGGTGTTCGCGCCATTCGGCAAATACATGAAACGCACTTCACCGAGCGCGCGCCAGCGATCGCCCAGGTTGGAGCTGAGATAGAGATTGAAATTGCCGACCGCGAACGAGTCGGACGGGAAGTAAATGCGGTTCCAGGGGTTTGATTCCGGAATCAGCAGCTTCGTGTAAGTCAGGTCTGCGAAGCCGTACAAATCGATGCGACGCTGTTGTTCGGCCTCGACCTCGGTTTCGTTCGAAAAGCTGTCCGAGCTCGGGCGCTCGATCGCCTCGTCATTGGCGGCGACGGCTGCGCGCGGTCCGGGGCTCGCGGGGGCGGCCGCGCTTGGCACCTCCACGTTCGCGTCGAAGGCGACATCGCGCTGCGTTTGCTCAGGGACCGCGGCACTATCTGCAGCACTGACGCTCGATACTCTAGTGGAAGTATCGGCGGCGGAGGCCAGGCTGGGCCAGAGCACGCCGCACAAGAAAGCGAGCGCACCGTAGCCAGCGCGCGCGTTCATGCCGAACCCCAGATTCCGAAAGAGAGCATCTGCTACCCAAACGGACCCCAAGCGTGCGAAATTGAGGCTGAGCGGAGCAGCTCATCCGACCGTTCCCGACACCTGCGCACTCTGGGGCTCAGGGCGCAAGGCGTTCCAAGAGCGCGCCGGCTTCGGCCTCGCGGTAGCCACCGTAGGCGCCGTTCGCGAATGGCTCGAGTGCGCTCTTGGCTTCCTGGTTTCGCCCGAGACGCACCAAGCTGAGTGCGCGATTGTAGCGTGCCTCGGGCGCAAATTGGCCGTTGGGCGCGTTGCGCAGGTAGGCGTCCCAGCCGGCCAACGCACGCGCGGGATCGTGATCGACGAAATGCGCCGTGTGCGCGACACGGTACAGGGCAAAAGCAGGATCCGTTCGCTCCGTGCGACCAGCGGAAGCGCTGGCTGTCGCTCGAGCGGGGACTGCCGCGCGAGCAGCAACTGGTGTGGCCGGCGCTGGTTCTGCGGCGGGGCTCGGAGCCAGCATCACTTGCTCTCGACCAGGAGCGGCCGCCATTGGCGCCGCGGTCAGCCGCTTCGAAGTCATTTGGGGATTGCTCGAAGCGCCGACTGTCACACCGACCAGGCGTTCGAGGCTATCGAGCACGCTGCGCGCCTTTCCACTAGCCGCACCCCAGGCACTGACGGCTACGAAACTGGCGGCGATTGGCAGCAGAAACGCCAGCCGCGTTCGGCGGCGGACGCGCGTTTGGTGCAGTCCAGTCATCACCCGGGCGCGCGTGGCGCGGGCCTCGAATTCGCTCACTGGCTCGGTCTCGCGCAGGGCGCGGGTGGCTTCGGACAAAAGATCCTTGCTCATCGCACACCCTCGGTTTCGAGCGCTAGGCGGAGCTTCTTCTTGGCGTGGAACAGTCGAGTCCGGAGCGTCGCTTCTGGGGCACCGACGATCTCGGCGGCTTCTCGGGAGCTGCGTTCTTCGACTTCGCACAACACGAAGGCCACGCGCTGCTCGATGGGCAGCGTGTCGAGCGCGCGCGTCAACAACTCCGCGAGTTCTTTGCGGCGCGCCTCGTGTTCGGGATCGATCGACTCATGCTGCCTCGTGTCGCCGTACGCGCTGATCGCGCGGCGCCGGCGCTGCGCGGCGCGCACGTGGTGCCGCGCATGATTGACGGCGATCGAAATCAGGAACGTGCGCAGCGCCGAGTCGCCACGGAATTTGCGTACGGCCCGAGGTAAAGATACGAACACCTCGTGCACCAAGTCTTCGGCGCTGGCCGCGTCGCCCAGGAGACGCTTGGCGAAGGCGCGCACGGCCGCGTGGTGAGCGTCATACACTTCGGCCACCGCACCGGGCTCGGCGCGCTGCAAGCGCAATACGAGCTCGTCTGCCAGCTCGGCATCGCTTGCGAGCGCTTGCTCCGTCACCATGGCTAGCCCGAAGATGGTCATAGCAAATTCGTGTGCGCTCGCGGGCTCTGTGCCCGGCCAACCGCAAATCGTTCAACACTCGTCGTCGAATTTCAATAATGGCAATAAATTCGAGGATTTATGGTCAGAAGAAGGCTGCTCCACCGAACACCTCGACGGTCATGGGCACCGAGGCGGGTGCATCCGTGCTGTGCGCAAAGCGATGTAAGAGCCCGAGGCCGGCGAACGGCGAAACCTGGCGCAGGTCTAAACCGGCGGCGATCCGGTAGTGCCCATACTCGATCAGCTCGTGATCGAATGGATGGATCGAGCTGCGCATTTCTGAATAGTGGACCCCCGGCTCCAAGAAGAAGCGACCGATCGGCAAGTGGCCGCCCAGGCCGAGCTCGTAGGTGTACGTGTGGTTGCCAGGCGCGTAGCCCAAGCCAGCTTGGGTGTAGAGCGGGCCGACCGTGAACTTCGCGGCCACGTTGAAGGGCAACGAACTGCTGGCCCAGAGCACGGGTTGCACTCGTCCATTGTCGGCCACGCTCACCAAGCCGATTGAGGTCCCATCGACGTGCTTGGCCACGTTGACGACGCCGAGCTGAAGGCCATGCACGTCACCGGCTACGTTGACCACGCCGAGTTGCAAACCAGAGATCGAATCGGCAACGTTGGTCACGCCAGCCGCCTGAACGCCCGTCACCCGGCTCGCTCGATTGAAAACGCCCGACGCTTGCAGGCCTTGAAAGTCATCCGACCAGCTGACGAGCCCCGCTGCCTGCAAGCCTTCAAAGCCGCCTGCCCAGTTGATGAGTCCGGCTGCCTGAGCGCCCTCGAAGCGATGCCGCAGGTTGAGGTTGGCCAGACCGGCCGCTGCAAAACCCTGCGCATCACCCGAGCCGAGGTTGAGCATGCCGCTGAGCTCGACGCCGCGCAGCTGGTGGCGGCGGTTGGCGATGGCAGACAGAGTGAGCCCACGCACCGCTCCGCCCGTGTAGTTGTAGAGCGTTGCGTAACTCATGCCTCGCACGTCGCTTTCGGTGTGCAGCACGAATAGATTCAGGCCGACGCCGTGCAGCTCGCCCACATGGCTGTAGAAAAGCCCGAGTTCGCCCGCGAAGATTCGCTTCTTGCTCGACTGGTACAAGGTCACGGGGGCGACCAGAGACAGGTTGATGGCAGGGAACGGCGTGTCGAGGAGTGGGGGTGGGGCGCTCGGTCCAGCGCGTGGCGCTGACGGGGGCGGGCGCGTGGCGGCCGTGCTGGCTGTCGGCGCGGCGGGCTCCGACGCGGATTCTTCGGTTGCCGGCGCCGGCGCTTCACCGGCCGCCGGTGCTGGCTCCGTCGGCGGTGTACCTCTTGCGACTAGGCCAGCCAACAACTCTGCGGCTTCGTCGCGTGACAAGTTGCCAGCCAAGAGCGCGATCACCTCCGCTCCGCGCGCACCGTCGGCTGGGACGCCTATCGAACGTGCTCGAGTCATGCCGGTGTTCGTTCGGTACGAGACCGTCACGGTCTGGTTGGCGTGTGCAGTTACGGTCAAGCTGGCCGCGCCCACGGCAGTGGCCGACAAGACAACCGGTCGCTTCAGTTCGAGCTCGATGGCCTTGCGCACGGTTTCGGCATCCAGCTTGGAGTTGCCGAGCTCGAGCTCGAGCGGGAGCGCCGTGCTCGAGGCGGTGTCGGAGGGGGGCGTGGTTTGCGCGCGTGCCCGCCCCGTAGCGCTCAGCGCAGCGAAAATCAGCCCAATGGCAAGCGCGTAGACCCTCATTGGTCGACCTCGAAGTGGCAGGTGTAGACGATTTCGGTGGCCACCGCGCCGCCGTTTTTGTCGCGTGGTGCGGACCACCGCGAGCCGAGTAGGGTGCGCCGGCAAGCGGAGCCGAAGCCGGCGGAACTCTCGGCCTGCAAGCGGGCACTGCGAATCACCCCGTCGGCGTCGATGCGTGCGCGCAGGCTGGCGCTGCCGCGTAGCCCGCGCTGCCGGGCTTCCTCTGGGTAGTTGGCGCGCAGCAACCCAGCCAACGAAGGCGGCGGCCGGGGATGCTCGGAAAGGTCGCTCGCGTCGACGACTGCGGGTGCCTGGTGCGCGTTCGCCGCGGGCGTCGGCGCGGAGTCCGGCCGAGGTCGATTGGCGCCGAGGCCGATCGGTCCGTGCAGCGCGCTGCCGTCACCGGTGGGCATGGCAAAGCCCGCGCCTGTGTCGTTGGTCAAGGTCACTCCGCTCAGGTCGAGGGCAGGGGCCGCCGATTGCGGCTCCGGCGCCGCCGGAGTCGTGGTGACCTTCGTCGCGGGAGGCGGCGGCGCCTTGGCCGTGACGCGCGCGGGCTGCGTCGGAGCAGACGGTACGGGCGGACTCGCTGGCTCCGGTTGCGCCTCCGGCTCGGCCGCTTTCAGCGGGGGGAGTTCGAAGTTCATTTCGCTCGGCTCGCTCGGGCGGGCCTTTCGATGCTCCGCGGAGAGCGCGGCGTAGGCCACGCCATGCGCTCCGACACTCGTACAAAAAGCCAAAAATAGGCCGATCTTCGCGCGCGATGGCATGTTGCCCTCAGGGCTTGGGGGTGATGGCGTCGGGGTCGACATTGAGCGCGAACCGGGTAACCCGTTCTTGTCGAAGCAGATCGATCACGTGCACCACGCTGCGATGGGCGGCGCCGCCGTCGGCCGCGATCACCGCGCGTAGATCGTGGTTGGTGGCGTAAGCACCGTGCACGCGTGCTCGAAACTCATGATCCGACAGCGGTTTGCCGTCGAGGAACAGCGCGCCATCGCGCGTGACCGACACGCTGAGCACGCTGCTCGTGCTCTCGCCCGTCGCTCCCTTCGGCAAATCGACGGGGATACCGTGCGAGGCCAAGTAAGACGACGTGACCATCAACACCACTAGCAGTACCAGCACGACATCCACCAGCGGCGTGATGTTGATGCCGGAGATCATCTCGTCCGCGTCGCTCGTTTGGGCGGCCATGAGTTCACTCCGCGGCGCCAGCGGCGCCAGACTTGAGATGGGCCAAGACTTCACCCGAGAGCGCATCAGCGCGGCTCAAGCGGGCGCGGATCGTGCGCTGAAACAGGTTGAAGAGCGCGATTGCCGGTAGCGCCACCAACAAGCCGACCGCAGTGGCTACCAGCGCCTCGCCGATCTCGGCCATCAGCGCGGCCGACATTTGCCCCTTGGATTCGGACAGTTCGCGGAACGCGCGCACGATGCCAATCACCGTGCCCAAGAGACCGATGAAGGGCGCGTTGTTGCCGAGTGTGCCCAGGAAGGCCAAATTCCTCTCCATGGTCAAGCGCGCGACCTGCTGCTCGCCCCGCATGCGTTCTTCGGCACTGGCGGCGTTCTCAGAATCGAGCCCGGCTACGGCGACTCTGGCCTCGAAGCTCGGCGAATGTTCGAGCCGCGTGCGCGCGAGACCGACGTTTCCGTCGCTGAGTAGCCCGCGAACTTCGCGCCGCAAACCGAGCACATCGTCGCGCGATGAAAAAAAAAGTACGGCGCGCTCGATGGCGACCGTCAACGCCAGCACGGATAACCCGACCAGCAGCCACAGAACCCACAGCGACCCAAATTGCGTCAAACCCGACAAGCGATCGAATAAATCCACGACATACTCCTGTTCTTTGAGGAAATGATGAGGCCCGCGCGCCGCCTCAGGGCACGACGCACAGCGCGCGTTCGGCAAAGTCTTCGCCGCTGCGCGGGTCGCGAACGACGAAGTAAAAGCGCACCAAGAGCGGCGCCGCGTCGGCAAGCGCCGGCGCGTCCCAATCCACTCGGCGCTGGTCCGCGGGAGTGTCCGCGCTCAGGGCGAGGAAGCCATTGGCCAACTTACCGGCGTTCGAGAACGGCGACACGAGCAACGTCTCCCGGTCTGGGTCGACCGAAGTCTGTGGACTCAGTGGTTCGAAGTCGGAATCGGCTAGATCGAACCTCAGCGCGTGCCGGCTTCTCGCCGTCACTCGACGCAGCGAAGCATCGTCGCACGACACGCCCGCGCTCGCGGGCCACGATTCGCCGTCGAGCGAGAACGCATCCGCGCCGAAGCTGGGGTTTCGATTGCTGGCTTCGGGTCCACCCAGTGCAAACTCGAAGGCGACTTCGGTGCCCTTGCCTTCGACGCAGGTTGCGGTGCCCTCTGCGGCGAGTTTCAACTCAGAATCCGCGCAAATCGTGCCGCTGGCAAACGCATGGGGAGTGAGCTCGAGATCGACCTCATCCGGCACTTGGAATTCCAGCCGCGCGTCTTCGCGGCTCGGCTCGACTTCACGGGCGGACGCGAAGGGCGCGCCAGCGCAGGGCGGGAAGCCGCTATTGGTCAGGCGTACCGCGCATACGGACAGCGCGTAGGAGATACGCGGTTCGGCGTTGGGGGTGGCGACGAAGAAGCGCAATGCGGCGCGTTCACCGGGGCTCGGAGAGGCTCGGTGGGGATCACTTTCGACTTCGAGGCGCGCACCGAGCACGCGCGTCTCTTCGATCAGGGACACGCTTTTCAGCGAATCATCGCAGCCGACGCCGCATAGCGCGGCCGTCAACAGCGACACGGATAGAGGAAGTGACCTGCGCACGCTCATAGCTCACCTTTGAGGCCGAGATTGGGAAACACTCCGAGTCCGGAAATGGGCTCTTTTTTCGAGAAATCGAAGCTGTAGCGATAGCCCTGTGGATTCTTGGCGTTGTACACGTTGAGCACGTCCAGATAGACGGACAGCCCGCCCGCGCCGATCGTCCACTTCTTCTCGACCCGCAGATCGAGCTGTTGAAACGCCGGATCGCGCTCGGCATTCACCGCGCCGTACTTGGGCACGTAGATGCCGCTCCGGGCATCGAACACGCTACCGACGACCGCGGTGGTGGGATCACCGCTGACCAACCGAAACCGACCGCCCACGGTCCAGCCGCGTCCCAGGTTTTGACCGAGCGCGACTGAAAGGATGTGCGGCTGGTCGTGGTCGAACAAGCGATACGCCCCGTCTCCGTCTTTCCGCTCGCTGCGCGAAATGGTGTATGCCAGATAGCCGAAGGTGTTGGGACTGGGCCGGTACTCGGTAGAAAATTCGGCGCCGTAGATGCGCCCTTCGCCATCGTTGATGAAGTGCGGTTCGACGCCCCCGGGAGTGCCGACGATGCGATTGTCGAGCCACTTGTAGAAGCCTTCTGCGCCGAATTTGAGCGTGTTTCCCGCGCGTGCTTCGAAGCCCAAGCTCGTTTGCAGCGCGCGGTAGGGTTCTATCCGCGGATTGCCGACGACAGAGAGTGCTTGCCAGTATTGCGGCGCCTGACTGTAAAACCCCACGCCGGACTTGAGCGTGAGGCTTGGGCTGACCTCGTAGCGGGTCGCGAGGCGTGGATCGATCGAAGCATGATCGACGTCCCCGTAGTAGTCCGCGCGCACGCCAGGCAAGAGCAGCCAGCGCCGCGTGGGTCGAACCCCGAACTCGAGGTACGCGCCCGGGCGAACCACGTTCAGATCCGGCACCACCGTCGACACGTTGCGTCGGGTCAAGATCGAATTGTCGTCGCTCGGGTTGCCCTCGTACTGGTCGGGGGCCGGCCCGTGGTAGCGGCCCCCGAGGAATTGCCCATAGAAATCGACGCCCATCGTCGCGCTCAGCTCTGGCAAGAACTCGACCCGCCATTCGTCGCGTGCGTGCAGCTCCGCCCCCGAGATGACCTGCTCGAGTGGCCCAATCTGCTGATTGGCCGAGAGATAGCCAGCGGTGACGCTGAGGTTCTGACGAGCACTGTCTCCGAGCCGATTGTCGAGCTCTACTTGCACGCGGTGAAACGCGATTGTTCCTGCTATTTTCCCAGTCAGTGACGGGTCTTCGTCGTTCGGATGGGAGAACAAGAGCTGCAGCGAATCACGCGAGCCATAGCCGATGACGCGCAGCGTGTTGCGAGCGTCGATATGGTAAGTGCCGAGCGCCTGATAGTCGTAGTAAACGGGCGCGGCGAGTACGGAGTACGCGTCCTTCGGCACCAGCTTGGAGAAGACCAAGTCGATGTTGCTGCGCCGAGCGGCCACGGCAAAGCTCGCTTTGCGGCCTGCGTTCGAGCTCACGAACGCGGAGCTGTCGACTAGGTTCAGATCGAAGCCGGCGTGAAAGCCGTCGCTCCGCGGATCCTTGCTGCGCACCTCGATCACCCCGCCCGAGACACGCCCGTAGCGGCTGCTGAAATTACCCGGATAGAGGTCGACTCGTTCGATGTATCGAGAGTTGAAGAAGCTGGTCAGCCCGCCGAAGTGATACAGGAACGGCACGGGCACGCCGTTGAGGTAGGTTTGACTCTCGTCTTGGCCCGCGCCGCGCAGAATCGGATCGCCGTTGTTCAGCGTGGTGCGCCCGACACCAGGTAGCACCTCGATGGCACGTAGCGCGTCACCGCGTGTGCCGGGCATTTCGCTCAATATTTCCCCGGAAATGCTGCGGCGCGTGGGCTCACGTGGCGGCGCTTCCACGGTCGCCACGGTGGAGAACTCTTCCGGTTTGCTTGCCGCAACTGCTTTCGGGACTTGGGCGGTGGCGCTCGGTGCGGCAGCCGCGGGCGCCGCGGGCGCGGGCGTTTGCGCGGGGAACACGTAGCGGTAGCGGATCTTCGCCGCGACCGCGATCCCACCTCGCCGCGCGGGTTCGAACTCGAACTGCTGAATTGCGGCCTGTGCGCTTTGATCGAAGCGCTCGCCACCTGACTCCAAGACGACGCACTCGCTCACGTGTCCCGCTTCGTCGATGGTCAGCGCGAGCGTCACGGTGACCGCCTCCGTCAGTGGCTCCGAATCCGGCACGAGCGCCGGTTGGGCACGAACTAGTCGCGGTGGCGTCACGTTCGCGCCGCTCTCCCGCGGCGCGCTCGGCGGCGCCTCCTGCGCCAGTACGCTCGCAGCGCACGATACGACCGAACTCAGTACGGCAAATCGCAATACACGAAGGCTCAAGGGCGTTCCTCTCCCGTTCGAAGTCGGCCGCTCGTCCGCAGGACTCGTGAGAATGGGCGCGAAAAATCGCGGCCAAAGGCTCGAACGAGTCCGACTCAGGGCCCGGCTTGGATTCGCAGCTCAGTGCCCGCTCCCGGCGGGAACGTTCAAAGCCAGCTGGCGAAATGTGCGGAAGGGCTCGCCCGGCGAGGTGCCGCTCAGGCCGTGCGCAGCTTGGTCAGCACGGACGTCGAGCGCATGCGAACCATGCTGTGCCGCTCTTCAGCGCCGAATAGCCCGATGTCGGCATCCGACACCGGCCGCCGTGACGAGCGGAGGGCGGGATATGACGATTGCCAAGCCACGAGCTCTTCTTCGACGATGCGTTCGAGAACCATGGTCTCGAGCTCGATCTCGGCGGCACTCGAGCCGGGGTGCCCCAAGCGGGTTTCTTCCCCGACGCGGTCGGCCGCGCGCTCGACCATCCGTACCAGGGCCGAAAGCTCGCTGCTCAAAGCGCCACAAGCGCTGGATAGTTCGGCTGCTACCCGCAAATTTCGCACGAAAGTGTCGACGTGCGGCACGATGCGCGCTTCGGGCATGCCTTGCTTCAAAAGCAGTCGGCCGGCGTCGCTGCCGCTGGCGATGCGAACTGGCAAGCTGCGCCAACCCGCAATACCCAGCAAACGCTCACGGATCAGCGCCAACACCGGTCGGAATGCGCGCACATGGCTTTGCCTGGTCGAAACGAGGGTGAGGGTGTTCGGAGCGGACAGCACCAAAAGCGCCGCAGAAGCGCGCCCCGCCTCACACAAGAGGTCGCGAAGCTCGTCCGAAGTATCCGAGCGCTGCGCAAGAACAGCGCGCACCGCTTCGGGCGCGTGCGTGAAGTCGATGGTAAGGCAATGCAAACAGTCGGTCGGGAGCATCGGTCTGACTCTGCTGAACCTGAACGGTCGCCCGGGCTTACGGCTTAACCGTGTCAAGACCTTGTCAGCAAAGGACTTTCTGGGCTGATCCCGGGTTTCTCTCGGCAATTTATCGAGGTTTGGATCGCCCTGATTATTTTCGGCATTTGCCCGCGGAGGCGCGCTACGGTCCGAGTCGCTCGATGAATTACTATAAGAAGAAGACGGAAGCCGCCGAACGGGCACAAGCTCGACGTGAGCTCGAGAATGCGGCTCCGCGTCTGGCCACGGAAGTACCAACGCTAGTGACGCTCAAGCTCGAGCTGGAAGAGCACGAGGGTACGTCGCGTCGGCCGGAGCAGAACCACATCCGCCACATCGTCGTGGCCAGCGCGCCTTCGCTGTTCATGGTCCCGTGCGGCGACTCTCGCTGCAAAGACGGCGGACACGACATCACCCGTGACGTGATGCGTTCTCTACGCAACGGCGAGACCAAGTTTCAAGGCAACGATGCCTGCCAAGGCTCGCAGGGCTCCGGCCTGTGCGTGCGCGTGCTGCACTACACAGGCCTAGCCACGTACAAGTAAGCTCAGCGCGTATTCGCCTTCTTGCCGTCGGCCGCAGCGACCTTCAGCCCCACCGGCGTGCCCGAGCTCAAGTCGTCTTCGGTCAGTTCACTATCGAGGATCTCGTCCTCACTCACGACCTCGTCGCCGCTGCTGGCGGGGGCGGGGCTGGCGGGGGGGTTCGTGTTGCGCGAGCCCCATTCGGCATCGTCACTGCCCGCCGTCTTCACGTCGCCCAGTTTGGCACCGGCGAGTAAGACAACCGGCTTGGGCGCGTAGTCGTGCGCTTCGGCGATCAACGGCGTAACGACTTTTTCCCACAGGTAATCGAGCGCAACGTATTCGACTAGGTCACGCGGGGGCACTGCACCGAGCAGATCCTCTTCGGTGAACTTGTCCTTGGTCTTCAAGCTCGCTTCGATGATCGAGCCGAGCTTTTCTTTGGGCAGGCATTGAGCGAGCTTGGTCACCGTGATCGCGTGCACCACCTCTTCGTGCGAGACCAGCAGGTTGTTCAGCGCGCGCTCCAAGATGTACGCGACGTACGACTTGGCTCGGTCGTGGGTGCTCTTGGTGGCGGGCGTGGTCTTCCAAGGTTGGCCCTCGATGTCGAACGCCCAGAGCGCGTGGCGCTCCAAGTAGCGTTGCTTGTCGTCCGGTTGAAACAGCTTCACGATCGCCGCAGCGGTAGTGACGTTTTCATCCAGTGCGATCTGCAACGACTCGCCGGAGGCGTCGGGCGACATCTTGTGCGCGACCTTCTCGTGCACGCCCGTCGACTGACTGACGATGCGCGCGCGCTCCATCGGTCGAGCCTCGAGCGAGCGCATGATCGCGCGGCAGGAGAAGTGACGTAGGAAGTCTTCCGGCGTGCGCTCGCCGACGCGCAACGCGAACTCGGTCACTTCAGCGTGGAACGCCTCGCGACCTTTGCCCAAACCCGACACGAAGGGACCCGACACTGCACCGCTCGACTCAGACATGTTTTCCTCCAAGACGGCGCGACGCTGATCATCGCTAACGCCTAACTACAAATATTAGCGCGAAAGTTGTCGGCCCGTCGGCTCAAGTAACGAGCGCGCGCGGGTTTGGTTTTGCTCTGCCTCTCGGTGGGTTGGTTGCTTGTTCGCTCAGCGACTCGCTCGATAGGGTACGATGTGCGCCTTCTCCGCCATGGAAACTACGTTGTCTATCGTGTCCGAGGTTGTCGGTAAGTTGCTTACCGGCAGAACTAGCGCGGCGCCGGTCACACTCGATGAACTCGCCGAGGTGATTGGTGCGGCCGCGGTAACCATGCCGGAGATCGAAGCCATCTTCGACGCCCTGGCATCTGCCGGGCACCCAGTGGCCGCCGAGCCCAGAAATCCCCCGGCTGCGCTGGCCCAGGTGCTCAAAACGGTTCGCTCGTTCTCGGCGATCAGTGGGCGACGCCCGACGTTATCGGAAATCGCGCAGCACTCTGGGCTCAGCCTGGGTGAGGTGCGCTTCGCGATGCTGTACGCCCGCGTGCTGGTGCGCTGAACGGTTCACTTCGCCGAGCCGGAGCTCGGCCCAACGAGATGATTGGTGTGCACGGTGACGGGCGCGAGTGACGAGAGGGTGAACGGCTTCTTGTTCTGGACCGCGAGATCCCACCACTTGAAGGCCATGGCCACCGCGACATCCAGCTCGCGAGTCTCGCGCGTGGGTTCCAGGGTGGGTGGTGGCAGGCAGGCGGCAGCGATAGGACAGCCCGCGAGCATGTGGAGGATGCCGTCCGAAAAACCGCTACCCGCATAAGCCAGGCACACGGACATGCCCATCGCTTGCATGTCTTGGATGGCGTACGGGATCTTTTCATCGACCGTGCCGGCGCTGTCTTGGTATTTGCACTCGATGGCGAGCGCGTGGTCCGACTCTGCGTGAAGCACGAATATGTCTACGTGGCGGTTCTTGCCGATGATGGTTTTGCCCAGCGAAACTTCGCGGTACACGGTGACGCCGCGCGCCGAGAAGTTCTTGACCAAGTATGAAGCGATCAGATCCGCGTACTCGTTGCCGGTCATGGCAAGACCAATGACAGCCTACGCTGCGCAGGTGACCCCGCTACGGATGGAAGGACGCTGCCTTCCTGACCACCCAGCTCTGCGAAGCGGGCGCGGGCGTGGGCCAACGCGGTGTCCGACACGTCATTCCCGAGGAAGCGGCGCGACAACTTCAAGGCGGCTGCGCCCACCGACCCGGAGCCCATGAACGGATCGGCCACGATGTCACACGCGGAACTGCTTTGCAGAATCAGCGTCTCGCTCAGCGCTGACGGCTTTTCGGCGGGGTAACCGCCCCGCACGCGGGGCACCGTGAGCACGTCGGCGATGCCGAGATCATTGAGCTTTCGTTTGCCCTTTTCGAAGAACAAGATGAATTCATACCGAGCACGGTAGTGGTAGCCCATGCCTATTTTGCATTTGTCCCAGATTAGCGGCTTCCAAAACTTGAAGCCTGCGTTCTCGGCCATGGGCTTGGCGATGAACGCGGTCTCCTGATCGCACATCAGGTAAAAGTGACTATTGCGCTTGAGGACGCGATACACCTCGCTGAATAGCTCAGGGAAGCGCGCATTGGGGAACACGGTGAACCAGGGATTGCTGGAACCTGCGCTCACCTTCAAGCGAGTCGTGGTGCCCACCGCTCGGTGCTTCTCCAGCGACTCGTACGGAGGGTCGGTAACGAGCAAATCTACGGAGTCACTGGGAAGACTGCGCAGCCACTGGACGGCATCTAGCTGCGCGAGTTCGACGTTGGCCTCGGTCTCCACTCGCGCAGCAGTACCGCGCCCGACTCGCGAAATCTACACAGTTGTTCAGTGCTCCTGACCATTCAATGTCCGAGCTTGCAGCGGCGCAACGGCGGCAGTGCGGGCGGAGGGGTTCCGCTTTTGTCAGCTCTGCTCAATGACCCGCCACACTCTCGAATCTAAAGGAGATTTTCACTATGCGCGCAATTCCCGCCTTGTTTGCCACGCTGCTCGTTGCTTCCGCCGCCAGCGCGGACACCGCCGAATGGGCGATCGACGCTTCGCACTCGCACGTCGGCTTCACTGTTTCGCACTTGGTCGTGAGCAAGGTCAGCGGTCGCTTCAAAGACGTCAGCGGTAAAGCCTCGTTGGACGAGGCTGACCTGACCAAGAGCTCCGTCGATCTGTTGATCAAGGTCAACTCGATCAGCACCGACGACGACAAGCGCGACGCGCACCTGAAGAGCCCGGACTTCTTCGACGCAGCGAAGTTTCCGGAGATCAAGTTTCACTCGACCAAGATCGTTCGCGGCGGTCAGGGCTTCAAGGTGACCGGTGATCTGACGATCCGCGACAAGTCCAAGAGCGTCACGCTCGATGGCACTTTGAGCAAACCGATCAAGTCTCCCTGGGGCAAAGACGTTCGCGGCGCGGAGTTCAAGGGCAAGATCAATCGCGGCGACTTCGGCCTGAGCTGGAACAAGAGCCTCGACGGCGGTGGCGTCGTCGTCGGCGACGTCGTGACACTCGACGTGGCGCTGGAGATCAACAAGTAGGGTTCGAACCCGGGTCAGGGCCCGCCGCGCCGTGCCGGGGCGGGCTCGCTCTTTATTTCAGTTCAGCGTCGACACTGGGCGGTGACGGAGACTCTGCGCTCTTGGACTTGCAGATCGAGCGTCAAACCGACCTCGTGCGAGACCCGAGCGAGACCCAACATCGGCCGTGGAATGCCGCCGGTGACCGAACGGCGCAGCTCTTCCAAGAACGCTTGCTCGGCGTTGGTCTTGAGCTTGAGCAAATGCTCCGTCAGCATCGATATGCGCGCGGCAATGGCGTCGTTCGCCACCCGCACGCCGACCAGGGTCTCGGACTCGATCAGCTCGATCACGATATCGCTCGAGACCGAGCCGAAGTTCAGCGCGTTCGATAGCAGCTCGTAGGCGCCTACGCTGAGTCGCTGCGCGACCGCTCCGCGCAGGTGGTCGGCGGTGTAGGCGGTGACGAACGCGTGAGTGTATTCGAGCGCGCCCGAGCCGGCGGTGCAGACCACGCGCAGCAGCGTGCGCCCATTCAAAACGACGCCTTCGCCCGGTCGCGACGACGCTCCCACACTTCCGGCTACTGCTAGCCGTGACGAAGACGAGGGCAGCGAAGGGTTGCGATCGCGGTCGAAGGAGCTCAAGTTACATGCTCGATCGCGAGCACTTCCTTGGCCAGAGACATCAACGCCATGAAGCTGGTTTTTTGCCACGTAACGTTACGGCTAGTGACGAAGCGCAAGGTGTAGCGATGCCCGCGCTCGTTCTTCACCCAGGTCGCCCAATCCACGAACAGGCGAATCGCCGATGAGTTCACGAACGTGAGACCCGATACGTCCGCACGAACTTCGCCCAGCTTATCGGCGACGGCCGCGGTGTGCAGCGCTTTGAAAAAACCTGCCAGATCGTGGGCGGGATCCTTCTGGGTGATGGTACCGGACAGCTTGACCTGATTCGGCGCAGTCACCTGAATCGCGATCGTCTCGGCCTTGGGCACTTGAACGGCGGAAAACTGACTCATAGCTTGCCTGTCGCGGTGATGCGGATACGGCCGCCGGACTCTTCTTTCATGGACAACTCGACTCCGCCCTCGTAGCGAATCCTCGCCAAGCCCAAGCGTGCAGATGCTTCCGGTTCGTTCGAGGCGCGGATGAACGCGGCCAAGTAGGCTTGCTCGGGATCCAGAGTCTGGATCCCATTCAGCTCTTCGCGCAAGCTGCTCAGGTGCGAGGCATCCGGCAGACTCGAGATCGAGAACTCGATGTTCGAGCCGTCACTCTCGATCGAAAGTTCGAGCTCGCTGTCCGCCGAATTGCTCGAGTACTTCACGGCGTTCTCGAGTGTTTCTTGGATCACGACGCAGGCTCGGTCTGCGAGCTCTTGAGTGCCGAAGGTGGTCTGACAAAAGAACCGGCCGAACTCGCGAATTCCGTCGATGTAAGCCCAGGCTGGCCGAAAGCGCATGAATACCAGAGGGTACGGGGCCAGCTTCTTGGAAATGGGGGAATTGTCAGCAGTCTCCACGTCGGCTCCTCGGTCCAGATGATCGTTACGGCCGTTGCCAGGGCGGATTCAGAGCCCCCGTCGTTTCCTCGTTCCTATTATGACCGCGGTGGAACTATGTTGTGCAACATTCTTGTCGTTCTTGGCCCCTGGCAGGGTGTTCGGGGCGGCGAATTGGGCCGAGGGCGCCGCGCCCCCGCCAGTTTGCAGGGTCATACGAGGGTTAGGAGTTCCTGAGTGATAGTCGTTTGGGGCGTCGAGTGAACCTGTCGATTCGACATAAGCTGGGCTTACTGGCCGGCATTCCAATCGTCGGCGCGCTCCTGCTGGCCCTGCAGATTGTCAGCGGTGCACGGCTACAAGCTCGCAAGGCCGAGGCGCTCGGGTCGATCGAGAGTCTGGCCGAGCTCTCCGCGCAGATGACCAGCACGGTGCACGCCCTGCAGCTCGAACGCGCGTCCGAAGCGCTGGTGCTCGGAATTCATCGCGAGCTCGAAAAGGCCGCTCCCAACGCGACCGACGAGCCTCGCATCATCGTTGCCGAGCGCACGGCGGCGCACGACACCGAAGCGCACGTTCATGCCAGTGACCTTGCGCTCGCCCAGCTCAGCGCGTTCTTGAAAGGGCGAGATGTGTCGCGCCTGCCTCCACGCTTGGCGGGTCCCCTCGTGGAGGCACAGCGGCGGCTCGAGGGCCTGCCGCTGTTGCGCGCCCGGGTTACGAGTGGACAAGCCAGCATCACAGAGGTGTTCGAGCTGCACCGCGCGGCCATTCAGGCCTTCGTGCGCGCGATTGCTGGCTTGACCGATCTGAGTGACGACGGCGAGCTCCTGCGCAGCATCACTTCGCTGGGATCGCTGCTGCAACTCGAAGAGCGCATGAGCAGGGAACACGCCCTTTTAGCGCATGTCTTTGCGCAAGGTGAGTTCCCGCCCGGCACTTATCGCGACCTCGTCTCTTTGATTTCCGAGCTGGACATCTACGCGGACGTATTTCGCACCACCGCGGCGGTCGAGCATCAGCGGAGCTACGACCGCGCCATGGCCACGGAAGCCACCCAGCGCCTGCTCGTGCTGCGTCGCACGGCCCTGGAGACGACCGAAGAAGATCTGACGATCAGCGCCAGCGAATGGTTCGATCTCGGCACACAGAAGCTTTCGCTGCTCGGAGGTATCGAGCGCACCTTGAACGACGAGGTGCGGAGCGCCGCGTTGCAGAAGTACCGCGCGACCCAGCGCGCCCTGACCGTGAGCACGACGCTGGTTGGTGGCGTCGTGCTGTTCAGCCTGGTATTCGCGTGGATTCTGGGCAGCCGCGTGACCCGCCGTGTGGAGGTCCTGAGGGATGCCTCGCGTCGGATCGCAGCCGGCGATTTGGAAGGGCGCGTCAGCATCACCGAGGGTGACGAGCTCGGGCAACTGGGCGGCGCGTTCAATGACATGACGGGTGAGCTCGGTCGGGCTCGCGCGGCGCTCAGCAATCAAGCGCGGATGGCTCGCGAATTGGAAATTGCTGCGCAAATTCAGCGCGCGTTGCTACCGCCCACGCCGAGCCACGTCGACTTCGAATTTGCCGGTCGCATGCTGCCGGCCGACGAGGTCGGCGGTGACTTCTACGACGTGCTCGCCGATCCGAATCAAGGCACGCTCTGGATCACCGTCGGTGACGTCTCCGGACACGGTGTCGGCGCGGGCTTGGTGATGTTGATGGCGCAAGCCGCGTTCGCCTCGCACTTTCTCAACAATTCTGCAGAAGCGCCGGCGCGCGTACTCCGCGAAGTGAACTCGCTCTTGTGCGAAAACATCACGAACCGGCTACGCGACAACAAGTACGTGACCGCGCAGCTCCTCACCTATCAGGGTGACGGCAGCTTCGTGTGCGTCGGTGCGCATGAATGGCCGGTCGTCTATCGCGCAAAAACCGGCCGTTGCGAGATCATCGAGGCCCCTGGGCCGTGGCTCGGTATCGTGTCGGACCTTTCCGACGTGCCGCTGACTGCGCTCAACGTCGAACGGGGGGATGTGCTCTGCCTCTATTCCGACGGCATCACGGAGGCGCAAAACGCGGCCGGCGAGCTGTTCGACCTGGCGCGCATGTGCGCGGTGCTCGAAACGGCACTGGCCCAAGGCAAAGCGCTCGACGACGTGACACGCGCGGTGTTCGACGAAGTCGAGGCCTTCGCTGGTCGCCACGACGACGACTGGACCATGCTGCTCGCCAAGCGCAGCTAGCGTGCCGGCGGTTCAGCCATATTTGCCGACCAGCTTTTCGACCAAGGCAACGTAGGCGGTCATTGCCTGATCTTTGCCGAGGCCCTTCTGCGCGTGCCAGGCATCGAACTTTGCGCGACCTTTGAAATCGAGCATACCCGGGCGCTCGCCGTTGGCGTCGCCCGAGGTGGCTTGCTTGTAGAAAGCGTACAGCTCGAGCAGCTCGTTGCTCGCGGGGGTGCGCGAGAGCTGTTTGACACGCGTTTGAGCGGCGGAGAAATCTTCGGCCAATGCCATGCCGAGCAGCGTATCAGGCATCGAGCGCGGGCAAGATTTTCGAGCGAATTCCGCCGGAAACTAGCCACAATTGCCAGACCGCGCGGGTCACGGCCACGTGCAGACGCCGGCGCGCTTCGTCGTTCGTCGGATAGGCGGATTCGCTGACTTGGGGCACAATCACATAGTCGAACTCTAGGCCTTTCACGTTGTCCAGATCGGTGACGTCGATGCCGGGCTCGAAGCTAAACTCGCCCGATAGCACCAGACGCGCTTGGACGCGCTCGGGCAGTAAAGTGTGGAAGCGGCGCGCCGCCTCGGCATCGTGCGCGATGACCGCGATCGAGGCCTCGGGTTCGCGCAGCGCCAAATCGACCAGTTCACCGACGCAGAAGAGCGTTGCTAGTTCGTCATTGGGAAAGGCAAAGTGACCCACCGGCGAGCCATCCCGCGCTGCGCTCTTGGTCTCCGCCGAAGCAAGGTCGCCGAGGATCCGTTGGGCGAGCTCGAAGATCGGTCGCGGGCAACGGTAGGACACCGCCAGCCGACACACCTGCGCATCGCGCACCCCGAACTCGGCCAACGACGCCTCGAAGCCCGCGAAGCTGGAGGCCGTTGCTGCATTTCATCCCCCGCAAACGTGACGCTCTTTTGCGAACCTTGGATGCGACCGAGCACGTGCAGCTCGAAGAGCGAAAAGTCTTCGGCCTCGTCCAGGACCAGGTGCGAGGCTGGCTCCAGCTCGAGTTGCTGCCGCCAGGTCAGAATAGTTAGAAAAATGGGGAGATCCTCGCGGTCCACGGTCTTCGCTAGTGCTTCGGGTGTGCCCTCTGCGATGGCGCGCCCATCTAGCGTGCGTAGTCGACTGCGGTCGACGACCCCGGCGAGTTGCTGGTCCACGCTATCGGCGAGCTGCAGCATCGTGTGTCTGACGGTCGCGTCCACGGCCGCCCGAGACAGCGAGCCCAGCGCACGGTCGACCACACCGCTCAAGAATTCGCGATCGCTGAATAGTTCGGCCAACAGCCGTCGTAGGCGCTTGAGGCTCGGAGCAGTGCGGGGAACTTTCTGATATGCGAAGCGCTCCCGCAGCGCACCGTACAGGGCAGGGTGCCGCTTGAGGCTCGAGACCAGCGCGGGTGTCTCGGGGCAAAATCGTGGCAGCCGCGCGCCGAACGCGCGCTGCGCGAGGGCCGACGCCCAATCGTCGAGGGTCTGAACGCGCGCTTCTGCCACGCCCAGCGGCGCCAGCAAACGACGCGACAAGCGCGCGAGCCCCTCTTCCGGAACGATCACTTGCATTCGCGCGAGCGCATACCGTTGTCGGTCGAGCGCTGCGATGCGCGCTAGGCGATGCAGCGCAACGGTCGTCTTGCCGCTGCCGGCGCTCCCTAGAACCAGCAGGGAGTTTTCAGGGGGTGCCGAAATTGCGGCAAATTGCTGGTCGTCCAGCAATGCGGTCACGCTCGGGGCGAGCTTGGAGCTACTGCTGGTCAAGGCTTCCGGACGCACCGCGCTGCCTGTGCCTCCGCCGCTGATGGCGTAGCTCGTGCGCACCTCGCTGTGCCATTGCCCGGACTCTGCCCGTGTGAGCACGAAGCGATCGGTCACGAGCTGACGCAGTTCGCCGCCTTCAATCACCAAGATTCGACGTGCCTCGATGATCCCTTCGGCGACGCGCCCCGGAAATTCCTCCTCGTATTCGTCGCCTTCGCGGTAGCCATAGAAAATGCGGGCGACGGGCGCGACGCGCCAGTCCACGATGCGCACGCCCCGCGCAGGGTCCAAATGGCTGCTCTGACCCAAAAAGTAGTCTTTGGGAACTCCAGCTTCACGCAGCCGCAAGTGAGCGATGTACGGGCTATCTGCGTTCGGCAAAGCGTCCTTCGGACCGCGCTCGAGCAAGGTTTGGCGCAGGCTCAGTTCGTGCAACAGGGCGGGCAGATCGTCTTCGGAAGCCGAGGCTGCCTCGCTGCGCAGGGCTCGCATCACGTCCACGGGGTCTGGGCTCGAGCGCGCTGCTTCGGCCGCGCGGGCTTGCGCTCTGCGCGCCTCGGCCAACGATGCCTGCACGCAGGTCAACGACATCAGCTCTTCGTCCAGGATCTTTCGCTCCTGGTCCATCAGCGCGCGCGCTTGTTCGTCCACGGGGCACTCCGGGGGTGGCGCCTGGGCACGCCCGCCGGGGGCGGGCCCGGGCTAGGTCGAGCCTTCGGCGACGCGAATCTGTGTGCCGGCTCCGGGACCGTCAAGGTCTTGAAAAATGCGCTGATTTTGCTACGGTATGAGGGTCGAGCGCGACGGTGCTAGACGCCTGTTTGCAGATGCCCGCAGCGATCGATAAGCGAGAAATTCTCAGGTTACTGCGTGAGTCCGTCTCGGCAGATCTAGCGACCATGAGCGCGGCGCAGCGCGTCGTCGTAGACGGCGCGACCCACGAAGAGAATCGCCCCGAGAACGACAAGGACACGCGCGCGCTCGAGCAGAGTTATCTGGCGCGCGGCCAAGCCCAGCGTGTGGTTGAGTTGCAAGACGCGCTGAACCTACTCAAAGCGCTGGAGCTGACTGCGTTCAAACCGGAGTCTCGGATTTCGCTCGGTGCTCTGGTCGTGCTCGACGATGGCGGAGGCGTCGAGCACTACTTCATCGCGCCCGCGGGTGGGGGCGTACGTGTCACCGTCGCGGGGGCGGAAGTGCGCGTCGTCACCCCGCAATCGCCAATCGCTCGCGCACTGCTCGGCAAGCAGGAAGGCGACGACTTGGAGCTCAGGACGCCGCAGGGCGTGCGTGAGTGCAGTATTGCCTCGGTGAGTTAGCGTTGTTCCAGGCTTTGTCTAACACCTCGCGCTTGGCGCACCTTTACAAGGCAGGTTTGAAGCGTCACCTTTTCGGGATGGAAGCCTCGCCGACGCTGCTGCCGAACGAGCTGACTCGTTACGCATACCGCGCCCGCCAAGCCGCGATTCGCCTGCCTTTGGTTGCCGCGCATTTGGGGCTTCGCCCATTCGGCAAGCGCCGCGCGGTGCTGCCGAAGCCGGCGGAGATCAAAGCGCTCCAAACCCAGCTTTTGGCGCTCCAGGATCGGGATTGCGAGAACGCGGAGCTCGGCCTGTATCCGGCGCGGCTCTTGTTCGACATGCCAGTGGCCGAGTACATCAAGCAACTGCCGTCGCTCGCCACCGAGGTACTGCGTAGCCTGCGGCGCTCCAAGCAGCGGCTGGTGCGCGATCTCCCGGAGGGCATCGACCTCGCTGCTTACCCGGACTACTTCCGGCGCAACTTCCACTGGCAGACCGACGGCTACTTCAGCGAGCGCTCGGCAGCCGTGTATGACGTGGGGGTAGAGTTTTTGTTTTTCGGCACGGCGGATGTCATGCGTCGGCAAATCGTACCGCCCGTTACCCGTTACTTGCGCGAGCGCGACGCCGCGGCAGGTCCAGCTCGGATTTTGGACGTCGCATGTGGCACCGGCTCCGCGCTCAATCAGCTCGCGCTCGCGCACCCCGCCGAGCGCTACTGGGGGTTGGATTTGAGTCCGTTCTATCTGCAGCACGCCGGGCGTCGGCTCAGCCACGTAAACAATCTATCGCTCGTGACCGAGAACGCGGAGCGCATGCCGCTTGCCGATGCCTCGTTCGACGTCGTGACCAGCGTATTTCTGTTCCACGAGTTACCGGCCCGGGCGAGACGGAACGTGCTTTCCGAGATGCGGCGTGTGCTCAAGCCGGGTGGTCTGCTCGTGATCGAAGACGCCGCTCAATTGAGCGAGGCCGGGGATTTGCGGTCGTTCTTGGAGAATTTCGCGATCACCATGAACGAACCGTTCTTTGCCGACTACATCGCGAGCGATCTGGCCGAGGGCATCACCGAGGCGGGCTTCGAGGTGCGCGCCGTCGAGCGCTGCTTCTTGTCCAAGGTCGTCACCGCCCGTCTACCCTGAGCCGGGCGATTCTCGGCCCCGTTTGCGGATTTGCCGCACGCGAGCCATTGTTCTGGTGCAATCGGCCGCGCCGAAGCTAGACTCGTGTGATGGCTTGCGACGCAAGGGCGGTGCTGCTCGTCACTCGGCAGATCGAAGGCACCTCGACCAACGTGGCGCGGCAACGCATCGAGCTCCATTGCTCACTCTCCCCCGGCCATGACGGCCCCCATCGGGACGAGGCCCATGCGCAGGAGTGGGTCGTCGTCAAAGGCCGCGCGAGCATGGTCGTGCGAGACGAGTACGAAGACGAACGCGGTGACTAGCTACCTGAGGCCCAGTTGGCCGATGCCCACGCCCACGCCGAACGATTTCGAGAACGAAAGTCCAAAGACGAACTGGCCGCCTTTGTCCACGACTCCCCACATGCCGAGCTCGGGGACCGAGAACGCATTGGGGTAAAGGTTGAATTGCAGGAAATAGTCCTGCACGTTGGTCAACTTGAGTGACGCCAAGAGCGAGTTGTTTCGATCGACGAAGATGCCTGCGGCTGGCGCGAACTCGACTTCGTTGTCCGCGTTCTTTTGCGAGGTCCGAATCAGCCGCGAAGCCATGGTGCCGCCGCCCGCCGAGATCGAATACTGACTGT
>Ga0247758_1000365_pt1 | contig 40216 bp, 40 predicted proteins | sample UWRJL156409C4_FD_180950 | JGI IMG/M metagenome (GOLD analysis project Ga0247758, IMG submission 180950) | Plant litter microbial communities from Arlington Agricultural Research Station in Wisconsin, United States - UWRJ-L156-409C-4 | ecosystem: Environmental > Terrestrial > Plant litter >...
CCGGCCGCCCCCGTCGCCCCCCCTTCCGCCTCGAGGCGCGCATCCAAATCTGGCCCTCCTGGCGGCTACCCATTCGATGATGACGACGAAATCATAGAAGTTGTCGACATGGCGCCGCAGAAGAAATCCAGCAAGAAGTCCAAGAGGGCCTCGGCGACTCCCCAGGCCGTCGACGACTCACCCCCGCCTCCCGCGCCGCCTCCGCCGCCCGCCGTCCCCGACTCTCCGCCCTCTCCCCCGGCCGAGGCCAGGTCCTCAAGAAAGGAACGGCCCAAGATCAGCCGCGACGGTTCCTCCTCGTGGGGTATGTGGACGGCCACGCCCACCAAGGACCCGAAGAAAGCGTCCAAGTCCAGGCCCGAGAAAGAGTCAAGCTCCCGGAAGAAGTCCGCCCCAGCTGAAAAGGGCGAGGAGAGATCGTCGTCCTCAGACAAGAATGAGAAAGCCCGCTCTCGGGAGGCGCCAACACCGGCACGACTTTCCAGTGTTTTTGCAAGCACACCGCCACTCTCGCGCTCCGTGTCGACACGCGAAAAGCGCTCCGGAACCAAGTCGAGCTCGCGCAGGCACTCTGTAGATATGACCAACGGCATCATGAGCCCCCCGCCGGAGGGACCCATGTCCGCAAAGGCAGCCAAGGTTTTGGGTGTCGACAATCCGCGATCAAGCAGCAGGCGCACCAAGCAGGGTAAGAGTCGCGCCATTTTCCAATTTTCAACATCTTCTGACAGTTTACTTCCAGTTGCCGATGATGACGATGACGAGGACATCGTGATGGTTGGAGCAGGTGACGCCGAGCCCAACCCGGAAAGATTAGATCGGCGCAGGTCAAAGGTGAGACTGTCGCATCTCGAGCCAAGTATATACATACTAACCGTGAGATGAAATAGCAATATTCTCGTGATGAAGATATTGTCATGGTCGACATGGCCGATGCCACCCCCTCGCGACCTTCCCTCAAGCGCTCCAACTCCAGCGCTAAGAAGGCCGCTGGGTTCTCGTCGCTATTTGGCGGCGTGTTCACGCCAAAAGCGGAGCCTCGCTCTGAGCCGCGCCGGCGCAGCTCCTATGCGATCCCCGATGGCGATACCGCCAGGCGTGCTCCAGAGACTCCGATGACAGATAGTGAGCGGGATGCACGTCGCGCAGCTCGCCGCTCACGTCGTACCGATGTTGAAGCGGCGGAGAGGGCGGCGGCTGAGAGGGGTGCAGGTGAGAGAGCAGCGGAGGAGGCTCGTCGCGCAAAGGACGAGTCTCGCCGCGAACGCCGCAAGAGACAGGAAGAAGAAGAGGAGACGCGCAGGCAAGAAGAGAAGGAAGCGCGCCGCGCCGAGCGCCGAGCTCAACGCGCGCGCGAGGAGGAAGATCGGCGGGCTGCCGAGAAAGAGACCGAGCGTGCCGAACGTCGAAAGCTACGCAAGGAACGGGAGGCGGCTGAGGCTGAGGCCCGCCGTGCGCCTCGACAAGATCGTCGTCGCAGCTATCAGCCCGAGCAGTCTGAGCACGAAGACGAGGATGATCACCGTCGCCGTCGTGAAGTGCGACGCGCTGCTCGTGAGGCTGAGGCCAGGGAGAAAGAGCGAAGCTCGCGACGTAGGTCAGAACCTGTCGAGGATTACGTCTACCCAAGCAAGTCTCGCGAGAATTCGTGGCCCCACTCGGGGACGTCGTCTTGGGTGAAGGACCATTCCGACGCACCGCCGCCGCCTGTGGTCGAAGCTCCCGAGGCCGAGGTGGATAGCGACGAAGCGCGCCGCGAACTGCGTAGGGCTAGGCGTCAGGCCAAATATGCCGAAGCCAACATGGAGGACAACGACGAAGAAAGGCGCCGAAGAAGACGCCGTGAAGAGAGGGAGCGTGAGAGGGGTGACAGGGGTGGTGACAGGGTTGAGAAGGGTGATCGCGAACGTCGCAACGGCTCTGATGGAAGTGATGGGCGTCGCGACAGCCGCCGCAACTCCGGGTTCATGGATGTCACCCCGAGGAGCAGCTGGTGGAAGAAGCTGACCGGGAATTAATGACACCACCTCGAAGCTCGTGTGGAACGAGTGTATGTGGAGTGTCGGATGCTGAAGCGCTGTGTGTGTATGTGTTTTCGTACACGCGTTTCATTGCCAACAGTGTGTCGATGAGGCATGGTTCTGGTTGAGTGTAGCTGCTGTCTGTTGGACAGGATGGCGACTCTTCTCTTTTTGGGTATACCGGATGGTGCAGCGCAAGGCATGGCCACTACTTGGATTGGTTGATCGGATGATGGCTTCAATACCCCCGCGTATGTTTTGGTTTTGGGAGCAAGGTTAGCCGGTTTGGGTTTGGGTTGATACCACCACAGTGTAACACATGTTGTGTCAGTCTGTTGTTCATATATAGCCTGGCTTTGGGGGTGCATACTCGATACCACAGGGAAGATCGGTGAGAGATATATGAGAAGGAGGGGAACAAATGAAATCAGTACATAGTCAGGGTGTTATTATGATTATCTTCCTTGTGTTCTGTACACTGCCCCGTGATGTGCCCTGTGCCTCATTGATGATGTCTTTGGATGAAGGAACGTCCCGTTGCCAGCGAAGACTGGCGCTCCGAAACCGCAGTACCTCTAAGTAAACAACACTACTCCCCATAACCACCACTCGCCCAGCGTGTGGTGTAGTTGGCAGCAGCGTAAGTGGAGTAGTAGTTAACTTGTCGCCCTCCCACCCGTTTCGGTCGAGGTAGCCGGAGACCTGGGTGCAAATCCCGGCTTGAGCACATGATTTTTTTGGTGGTCAAGTATTAGTATACTTCTTTTTATGTACTCATTTCAAATGACTACCTATTCAGTACTTCCAGTTGATGAACTGCTATCACGTGTTCTCTTCAAACGCCTCTCCTCCCGGCACCGGGGCCCGATTCTAGCAAGGAAGTACAGCATGGGAGAGAAAACAACGAGTATAAGGCCCCAAAAAGTATACGTCCAACCTCTGCCCAGGGCCGCGAGCATCGGTTCGATCACGGCCGTCCCTCCGGCCCCGAAAAGACAGCGAACAAGGTTATTTGCGGCAATGGCTGTCGCAGGGGCTTCGGGATACAAATCTATCACAAGAGCATTGAGAATCGAAAATGACCCGGTCACGCAGAGACCAATGACAAAGAGAAGCACCAACGGGCCAGCCACATGCGTCTCAGCCTGCAGCACCCAGCCGTAGCAAATCGTTGCTGCGATTCCCATTGACAAGACCGGCAGCATGGGCTGGATTCGGGCCTTTTCGATGGGGAACTTGCTCATGTCGTCGCCTCTGCGGTAGTCTATCGTGAGCCCGATGGCATGGGCAATGCGGCGGTAGTTCCAGTCGAGGGCGTAGCTCTGGAACACGGCGGCGGAGCAGCATCCCAGTCCATAAGGGAGATAGCAGAGGCCGATCACCAGGTCGCTGTATCCGTAGATCGCAGAAAACTCAGTGGAAAGTGTGGCACAGATGAGGATGAAGACTAGATAGACCAAAGTTCCGTAGAGGTAGAGCATGGCCAGGTCCTTTTGGAGTGCTACCCTTAGAGCGTTAAAAGGGTTGGGGAAGCGGAGTGGCGGTTTTGGGGAGCTCTGCTGGACGTCGGGGCGGGGGGCAGGCTGGCGGTGCGAGCGGACGTAGTCGAGGAGGGTCATGTTCCATCCTGTAGCCGTGGTAGAGCCGTTGCCAACTACGTTCCTACCCGTCTCAGGAACGGCCAGAACGAAGGGGATGAGCCAAGCGCCACTAAATATCAGGCAAAACCAGAAGATAGCCCGCCATCCAAGATATTCGGCCAGGATACCTCCCAAGACTGGGCTGAGCGCAGGGCCAGCATTGATACCGGCTCCGAGAATGCCCATGTACTTGCCTCTCTCGGAGCTGACCGATACGTCAGCGATGACAGCGAAGCAGAGAGCGAGAGTGCCGCTACTACCAGCACTCTGCAGCATGCGGAGGACAAGAAGTGCGGCGTAGTTGCGCTGGAGGGCAAGACCGAGGTTGGCAACCATGTAGATGGAAAAGGAGATTATGAAGGCTGGCCTCCTGCCAGCCGTATCGCCAAAGTCTCCAAAGATCGGGGGCGTGATGGCTTGGAGAACCATGTACTACTCAGAAATATCGGTTAATTATTCTCTTTCAAGGCAACAACAGGCAGGGGCATGTCTTCAGCGTGGCCGCTCTTCTTTGAGCCATCTAGGACGGCCATGAAGACCAAAGGGGAATATAAAGAGGGTGGTTTGACATACGGTGGTCAATGTGAGGTTAATCAGACTGATCGAAATACCGAGATCTTTTGCAATGGGGTTCAGAGCGGGAAAGTAGATATTGGCTGTCATGGGTGAGACGATGCCGCCAATGGCAACCATTGTAACAATAAATCTCTTTGTATTTCCCGAAAACACGGAGTATTGGGGGCCGGACGGCACCCTCTCAAGGGCTTCGGGATCGGAGTTGATGCCATTGGAGCCGGTAGCTGGGTCACTGGATATCTTTTCGCATACTGCTTTCTCGCAAATTGCTTTCGATGACATAGGGTGGCTGGAATCCATCACGAAACGAGAAAAAACAAGGTAGCTTCGGGAGACGGCCAAAGTTTTAGAAAGGAAGCCACGCGAGCGGGAATACCGAAGAACATCTTATATGGCCACTTGACTGGTGAAGAAAGGTGGACTCGACTCCAACCTGCTGCAGATGCGCCGCCGCTTGACGGTAGCTGCATGTTGGGGACGTCTTTCTGAAAGCTTTCAAGGAAAGATAACGAAGTTTCCGGCCAAAATAAATGACCCCCCTGCTCCGTGCGAAACTTGTAGAACTCCTTGCGCCCTATGCCCAACAGCAAGGCCTGGCATCGGGATAGACCTCGGACAGACTAGAAGATGACTCTGAGTGCAGCGAGGCCTCTCAAAAACGGGACAAGGTCTGCAGTAAAAAGTCCATTGCCTGAATTGACAGTAGTAACCATCTTCCCTACCGCCTTATAGACGTTTTCTCTCGACCGGAGTCCTTGCACAACATGCTATAATCGATGAAGTTTTATTTCCAGTCATTTTCGGGAATAAGAATACGGATTATCGGCAGCACTACCCGTGACTCACCCGGCTAGGAGATAGTGCAGTTTTAATTCCGAAGAGGGCATGGTCTCGTCATCTTTCTGTTATGATAGGGCATTGGCTGCGGTATCGGCGACGGCGTGCTGGGATGAACTCAAGAGGACGGACATATACAGTTGCAGTTTTGACCATGTGCCCCCACGACTCCGTTGGGAGAATCCCGGTCGTGATGCACGTGCGGTCAGCGACCTTCGAGGAGAACTTTCTGATGAGAGAAGATTGGATCGGGTGCATCTACAAACAGAAGGATGACGAGTGAGCGGCTGGAGTCGTTGCCGCCGAACAAGTCCAAGACATGTCAAGAGCGACCCACCAATGCCGTGCATTGCCGGCCGGGAACGGGGACGGCCCCATTTGTCTTGCCAAGCACGCCTGCAACTTGGCGGCGCTCGAGCCATCTGTCGTCAGTGAAGCAATGGCCACGTCCGCACGAACCACAGCAACAGAGTCCATGATCCAAATGTGACATCTGCAACGGCGTCTGTCAATTTTTCTGCCGGTAGGCCCAACGCCATGGCCGACCTCACGACCGAGTTTGACGTGCTCCTGAAGGGGCGCGAAGCCCCCCTCACGAAGCGCTATGAACTTGGCACGGTCGACGAGTTCCTCAATGAAGCCTATCGGATAGTGAGCTCCCCAAGCATGGCGTCCTGAGTGGCCCCGAGCTGAGCTAATGTTTATCTCAGTGCTCCCTCGTCGCATCATTGCACACCGATCTGCGCAATTTGCGACAGGCCTACCTCTCAACAGCCGTCGTGCGAAAGACGCACCTTCGAACCTCGAGCCGCGGCACAACCTCCCAGCCCGTATCCCTGACGGATCGCGATCGCGAGGAGATTGATGCCAATGCAAAGCGAACTTTCCGCGATCTAAGTGCTCGGATCCGCGCGCTGGAGGATGCCGAGCAGCTGCGACAGAACACCGAGGCCGCCCTAATAAGCAAGCGCTTCTCCCGCGGCCTAGGGGCGTTAGGATCATGGGCGGCGGGCGGCGCCGTAGCAAGTCTCGGCAAGAGCAGCGAGCATGCCGCTGCTGAATCCGCAGCCCGCCAGCTTGGTGCACACCGCGAGAGCGTCCTGCTGTTCCTGAAGCAACGACTCGGAGAGGCGGTCAAGACGCAGCAGAAGATGATGGAAACGCGCTTAACGAGAGAAGTGGAAAAGAACAGGAGTGTGCTGGCCAAGGCCCGGGGTCCTGCCATAGCCGCAGGGCTTGATCTGGGCGGCGTTGGGAGGAGGACATCTATTGGACAGTCGTCAGGCGGGACAGCGAGCTTTCGTGAAGAAGAGAGAAGGACCGTACCAGACAACCTCACCGAGGAGCAAACGCAGATGTTTGAGAAGGGGAACCAGGACATGCTCAGGCATTTCGAGAACACCCTGGATAAAGTCAGGTAAGCGGGTTATTTGCCCGAGTCTACGACCGCCGCTAACATTGGACTAGGACTGCTGAACAATCTCTTGTTGAGATATCTGAGTTGCAGAATCTACTTGTCAATAACCTCGCAACGCAGTCGGCACATATTGACCAGTTGGTGGCCGAGTCCTTCGAGACAACCGAGGGTGTCGGGAAGGGCAACAAAGAGCTGAAGAAGAGCACCGAGAGATCCAGCCCGGCGCGCTACACCTTTTTCGCGGCTGCTGGGCTGTGTACATTTCTCGTTATATGGGACCTGGTGATTTAACACCTTGCCTGGATTTCGCATACTACTTGATGTAGTGAGGGAAAGCCAGCTCAAGCACTGATGAGAGGACCTAATGCAAGGCAATCGAAACTCATCCATGGGCGCCGCTGGCGGGCACTCACCTCGTCTGTGAAGAGCTAATGGCCCTCCAGACTAATGGCATGTGCTGTATACAGTGAGATACCACATCTTGATTAATGCTATTGAGCTGAGATGGCAATGTGGCTATCCTAACCACGTTGAATAGAAGTGCTTTTACAGGGCAGTTCACGCTTTAGTGTTTATTGGCTTCCTCGGACAACGCTGTCAACAGCCTTGGCGAAGTAATCCACGTTCGACGTGTTGAGTCCAGCCATGCTGATACGACCGTTCTTGGTCATGTACACGTGGAAGTCGCTTCTGAGTTTGGCAACTTGCGCCTCGCTCAGCCCGGTGAAGCTGAACATACCGATCTGGTCGGTAATGTGGTTCCATGTGCCAGGCGTGCCAAGCTCCTCGAGCTTGGAACGCAGAGAATCACGCATAGTTATGATGCGGCCAGACATGGCACGCAAGTTCTCCTGCCACTCGGCGAATAACGCCTTGTCGTTGAGCACTGTGGATGCGATCTTGGCACCGTAGATGGGGGGGTTGCTGATTTCGGAGCGCTGCAGGATGGCAAGCTGTGAAGCCACGCGCGTAGTGATGCTCGTGGAATCGGGCGATGGCGCGGCAATGAAGTGGAAGGCGCCAGCACGCTCGCCGTAGAGGCCAAGGTTCTTGGAAAACGACTGGGCGATGACCAGCTCGACGCCCTGCTCGATGAAGTAGCGGATGGCTCCGGCGTCGCGGTCGAGGTCACCGGATGCGAATCCCTGGTAGGCCGTGTCGAAGAAGGGGAAGTGCTTCTTCGCCTTCATCACCTCGGCAATCTTGCGCCATTGCTCAGCCGAGGGATCCACGCCTGTTGGGTTGTGGGCACAAGCGTGCAGCAAGATGATGCTCCGCTCTGGCGCATCGGCTAGCGCCTTCAGCATGCCCTCAATGTCGAGCCCCTTGGTCTGCTTGTCGAAATAGGGATACGTGGCAATGGGGAGGCCCACATTGGTAAAGATCTGGTTGTGATTCGCCCAAGTTGGGTTGCTCAGGTACACAGTCCGGCTGGCGCCATCGACCTTGTAGAACTTGGCGAGAAAGAGGGCGCCGAGGTGGACAGCGCCGGTGCCGGAGATGGTTTGCACCGAGGAGACACGCTTCTCAGTGAGCGCAGGCGACGAGGCGCCAAGAGAGAGCTCGGCCGCCTTGCTGGTGAACGACGCGAGGCCAGCAATGGGCAGGTACTCGTGGTTCAGATCTGGGTCGTCACGCAGGACCTGGTCGGCCTATGATGGTACGAGTGTTAGTGAGCAACAGGAGCCATGTTGACAACAGCCAGTGATTTCCACCATGGTGGGGCAAGCTATGAGGGGTCAGGCCTGGCATGCGGGGTTCGAGGTCCCTCAGCTTGGGCGAGCTCATCGAGCTCGTTGGGAAGACCAAAACACTGCAGATTTGCAATTGAGAGAGTGCGAACCTTTTTGACGACCGGGAGAACCCAGGGCTTTCCGTTGTTGTCGCGGTATGCTCCGATACCCTTGAGAGAGCAGGTTAGCAGCGTGAGCGGGTCGTGGTATGGAAACCCACCATCGTGGGGCGGTGAATACCATGGATGTCATACCAGATCGACCTTGTTTGGGCTCTCGTCCGCCTTGAAGGCCCTCATCAACCCGAAAAGGGGGTCCTCCGGGGCCTGAGGGACGGCCTCGGCCGGGAAGCTTGTTGTCGATAGAGGCGCCATTTGTTTTGCAATTTTCTGAAGTCGGGAGAATGAGGAGGACGAAGAGGAAGATGTGGTGTGACTCGCTGAGGCCGGCGCCATTTTTATTTCAACGGGATCCCGCTGCTGCAACCTTTGAGCCCCAAGCCTGTACCCCTGTAAAGACACGTCCAGTGGAAATGCTGCCGCGGCGCCACCCGATGTGCGGCGATTTGTTATCGGGTCGTCAAAGGTCCTTATATTATCCCTCAGCCTCTTCAGCCTGATCGGGATGCTGCCGGGAGCGAAAGGGGAATGGCGGATATGGCTGTCGAAAAGCACGATTTGTTTATGCTTCTCTTTGAGATGACGTAACTCAACGTGCTTAGCACTAAAGTAGCGTGAAATACCTTGGGGTAGTTGCGATTGAGCTGACAGATTCAAGCAAAAGGGGTCGAAACAGAGACAGCGAAGCCTCGTATGGCTAGCATTGCGCTACTTGTACTTAACCGGTCAGGTTGGGATCCGGTCCGGCACTGCCGCATGTGAAGGCACGCCGAGGCAACTCTTCATGGATGTTGGTGCCCAGGTGCGCTTCGGACGGGCGGCCGGCAACACGTGTGGAATACATCACCTGCGCTAGCCCATCTTGAAAATGGGTACGTCCTGAAACCCGAAATAAGTTTTGACTCTTTGACCTGACCCTGTTCGACGAAGTAAGTCCATGGAAACTTGAACTTGAACGAAGGGGCAGATATATGTTGCCGGATAGATGTCGCGTAACACCGGCAAGCTTGCGTGATCGGATTGACGGGCGCATCAGGATAATACAACCAAATATATGGCATTCACCTTCGCCTGGGCCTTCTCCAAACCCGGTTCAATAAACACGATTTGTACTTGAACTTCGCAGCCCACCGTCGTGGCCAGGTGGCGTGCGGGAGAATCGCGCCTCCATCCTGTCTTGGGCCTTAGCTTACCCCGGGGTTTTGGCACCGTTGGGCCTTAGCACATGGGCTTGGGGGCCGATCATCGATCCGCTTGCCTGCCGGGAAGCCGTCTTTTTTTTCTGCCGGGCGGACAAGATTTGCTCTTGTCGATATTTCAAGCTTCAGCCCACCACCACCTCTCCGGGCAACAACCTTCAGAAAGACTTGCGATAACCCAAGACTTTGAAAACAAATACGGCAGTCAGAGTCTGAAGATACCCCGCCCGGTGGCACTACATTCAAGATGGCGTCTCAAGAAAGGACGATGCCGTTCATCAAGAACCTCGCCTCGAGCGGTACGTTTGCATTCCCGCGCGGCGCATCGAATCGCATCGCATCGCATTCCCTTGATCATGGCTAACTCCCATCCCAGACCGAAAAATCCGCACTTCCGCGCTCGCCTCTCTCCAGACCTTCCTCTCTGCCCGTAAAATCGCCTCAGCCTTGTCCCCATTGGACGTCCTCAAGCTGTGGAAGGGCCTCTTCTTCGCCGTCTGGATGTGTGATCGCGCAATTCCCCAACAGACACTGTGCGCCGAGCTCGCCGGCCTCATATACGTCCTCCCGCGAGATGCCGTGGTGCCATGGCTCCGGGCCTTCTGGGCAACCATGTCCCGAGAGTGGACCGGTATCGATGTCTTGCGCATGGAGAAGTTCCTGCTCCTCGTAAGACGAGTACTCGGGGCAGCTTTTGGGTGGATGAAGGGCGGGAATGGGAAGGGCAACGACGGACCCTGGGATGACAGCAGAGTAAGCGATGTCATCGCTCTTCTGGGCGAGTGGCCGTTCTCCATTGAAGAGCAAGTTGAGATGGACGTAATCACCGGCCAGGAGGAGCAGGGCTTGCCGTCACAGACAATACCGGCCGGCCTCAGGCTGCACGTACTGGATATTTGGGTCGACGAGGCCGAGAAGGCAGGTCTGCTCGACAAAGAGGATGAAGAAGCAGTCAAAATTATGCAGCGACTGAGTGAGCAGGTGGATATTTTGGAGCAGAAAACAACCAGCCCGGCCGTACGATATCGGTCCAAGGACTCGCTTGCCGACGATCGTCTACAAGCCAAAAAGGAGGTTGAGGAGCCCACAGCCCCGAAAGACACAGATATGGCAGATGCTGATGTAGCAGATGCTGGGGATGGTGGAAGCTGGGATGGGTTCGATGACTGATCCACGAATTGGGTTGTCCACCCAAACATGTGTCCCCTCTGGTGACCTTGTAAAACGATAGTCATGTTCTCAACGTGACACGCTCGCCCTGAGTTTCTAAGTGCTTCCATATCATGCTACTCTATACACTGGAATCCAAGTGTCCCTGATGTTTGTACATGGTGCTGCTTGTAAAGTAAACAGAACAGAGACTTGAGTCTCCTGCTAAAACCCGAATGGGATGGTATCAACGCTCCAGGGTTGCGACTGAGCTACACAGCAATTATCCAGCTTCAACTGTATGACTATTTCTACCACCCCTAACAATGGTCAAGCAATGTCATATACAAGCACACACTCCCCGTCCCTCGCCATCAGTTATCGGAGGTGCATTACGCATGCAGCCGCTCACTAGTCGTCACTGTATCCCAGTTCAGAGGACCCGGGGCTTCATACCCGCCCTTCTTGGAGAGCGTAAGACCCAGCCCGTGATGGATCTCCGCCTGAAACGGCTCCCACGGGAAAGACTCGCCGTCAATGCTGATGTAGCCCTTGGGGCTGTTCTCTCTGGGAATGATGCGGTATGCCGAGATTTTGCGATAGCTAACCAATGGGCTGTCGAAGAAATGACCAGACTCAACCGATAGCTGTAGGGCAATAGACTTCAGAGGGGATATGTCGCCGTCGACGGTGACTAAATCCATCAGGCCGTCGTTCGCGAGGGCTGCGGAAAAAAAGTTTAGATCCGGTGCCATATAAGCCATCTGGATAGTTGTTAGCACTTGTGTAAGAGAGACGTGGTCGCGAGTAAGCTTACATTTCCACAGTAAAAGTTTCCTAGTTTCTCGTGGGGAACGAGCTCCCACCCCTCTGGCAGCTTGTCAATGGCGGTACCATACTTGAGAGGCGGGAGACCTTGATGTTCATCGCCACTAACAGGGGAGTTAGGGGTAGATGATGGCGGTTGAGGTGGCTGAATCTCTGCCGTTAAGTCACTCTCACTGCCGGATTTGCCAGTTTGCGCAACCCGCTGCCCGTAGTGTAGCTTAACATCATCCTTGTGCTCGATCTCAACCTTGACCGCAATGTCGCAAGGATACGTCCTTTGCTGCAGTGACAAATAAAGGAACCCAAGGGTAAACCGCGCGGCGCCCATCCACCGCAAAGGCTCAGTTGTGATATCAAGGTCTGCAACCATACCCAATGCCTGGCTGAGGAAGCTCAGCGTTCGGCGGTCCCCCTGCGTGATACTCACCAAATCGAAGGGCGTAGGTAGTCCTTTGACAATGGCTAACGCCGCCAGCGATGGCCGGTGGGTACCATACAGGTTGCAGCTCATTGCATTTCCCGACCCGCATGGAATATGACACACAGCAATCTTGGACAGCGCCCGGCGCGCGTCGGGGCGCTTCCCAAGACCATTGAATATCTCATGCGGCAGACCATCGCCTGAGCATGGCACCGCGATGTCGTAGTCGTCGATGTTCACCTCCTTGGCCAAGTCCACGGCCTCGCCCGAGTAGGTTGTGCGTACCACGGTCAGGGGCATACGGGCTGCCTGAAAGATAGGCTTGACCTGTTTCTGCCAGACCTTGTCGGCACCTCCGGGGCCCGCATGTGGGTTAACCACAACCCAGGCACGCTTCCGCCGGGTGGCGCCGCCGTACGAGCGGTCGAGCAGACGCTCGTTCCATTTCGCGATATCCTCCTCCGTGGCAGACCCTGGCTCTCCAGCGGTGATGGCAAACTTGACGCTGTGCACCTCGAGGGAGTTCGAGCGGGTCCGTTCAGCGAAGTCAATGGTCAGGTCCTTCCCGTCCTCGCCGATGTCTGCCCAGAGAATATTGTAGTAGGGTATCGAGGTCGGCGGGCTGCTGGGTGCTGGTGGAGTTCCGCGCGTTAGCTCACTATGCGCAAGCAATGCATGGCGTAGAGGAAGAGGGGAGGCCTACCTGATACTGGCAAGCCGCAGGTTCGATGAGACTTGCCTTCAGGCAGGCCTGTATGGGCACATGTCAGTCGCAAAAACAACAAGAACCGCACACCGATTCCTGCGCAGGGGTTGGGCGCTCAGAAGTTCGGAAGCAACCCGTGCATACCTGGGAGGAGAACGGCATCCTGCTCGAGGGTCAGGATAAGCACGGGCGACAGCTCGAGCACATGGTTTGTTCTGCCGTGGGGCTTTGTGGGCTCGCTTGGCTGCGGTGCAGAATCCGGGGCGGAGGCGCTCATGGTTGTTTCGACTGTTGCCGGCGTTTGACGGCCGGGACGTCGAGGCTATCGTCACTGTAGCGCGCCGATGAGGAATTTGTCGGCGGGCATGTGACAGTTGCGGATGGCACCCAAGGAGCTTGGGGCAAGAAACAATGCGTCTGCTGGCTCAGCACACACTCCTCGTCGCTTGTCAGGAGCAATTGGTGGTGCGGAATGGCAGGAGTCCACCTTGCGCTCCAGCGATCTCACAAAGGCGGCGTTTGCTACTTGCCAGCCAGGATTCAGGAATAATAATAAGCGCGCCACGAGCCGCATCAGGTGGGTTTGATGTAGGTACACGCGCGGCGCAACGTCAGCGTCGGATACTTCGGAGATTAGGTTTTTAAACAATGCAAAACCGTCCCAGCAAGCAAAATCCTAGTTCTCACGGTGGCGTTTCGATGGACACCGTGCAGTCGCCCAGCAGCAGCAACAGCCGCAGCAGCAGCAGCAGCAGCAGCAGCAAGCAGCGCGAGAGCTCAGATCCGACGTCATGGTATCGATGTTCGTTGTGTGTTTCGTTCCGCAGAGTGTGGACGGGGGGGAGAAGGCGCGCGGGGCTATCTGCGCGCAAGTTTTGTTGCTTCATTGTCATTTTCCCCGCATATTTCTACGAACGCTTCCCACCTGTCCAAATACAAGTGCCTGCCAACAATACTGCCACCTTCATACTAGTGTTGGTAGTAATCCGCTTTTTACCCATCCCGAAGCCTCTAGAGGAGAATGCAGCCCCGGGAACCTTGAATAAAAAAGAGATGTTGCAGGGCCACGCTCAACCCTTAGTTGGGCTAGGCACCGAGATGGAAACACGAAGACTAGATGAGCAACTCTCAACTCCAGGCCCCGCTTCCTCTCACTGCCATCCGGAGCGCCGTCATCCTACAAGATCAACCACACCATGGCCTAAAACGCACTCTTAAGTTGCTCGTTCATGGCGCCAGTCTAAAGCGAGGACTCGATAACCTCCCTGACCTTGGGATCCATGGAGCTGAGGAGGGGCTCAACGGTTTTCCGCAGTCTAGCGGCCCGTTCCTCGACCCTGGCGTCACCTTTATCGATGGCCTGCGACGCAAGCAGACAGCGCGTGGCCAGCAAGTACTTCTCTGGATTGGGTGTTAGCCAAATGGGATGGAAACTAGCGCCGCATGGGGAACTTACTCCTCCTGATATAAACCTCGAACCCTGCAATCTGGCCCTCAATGTTCTTGGGGCTGAACTGGAGCAGGGGCCCGAGGAATTTCAATGCATCGCCGAGGGGATCGGTGGTTGCGATCAGCTTCAGACCGGTAGGGTCGTCATCCTTCTTCTTGACATCATCCGCATCCTTAGCTTTCTGGGCACCTGCCTTGTTTGGGTCTTGCTTGGCTGCCTTCTCTGCGGCTTCACGCTCAGCCTTCTGGGCCTCCTTCTTCGCCTTTTTGGCCGCCTTTTTCTTCTCTGCGGCATCCTCGCCGTTGGCATTCTTGCCGTCGGCGCCATTGACGCCGTTGGCACCCTGCGGCTGGTCATGCATGGTGAGGTAAAGCTTGACAGCGTCAAGTGCGGCCCTGAAGTAGAATGGATGCTCCCTGAGTTGATCTTCCCAGCGAACCATATCGATATACGCTCTAATCTGGCCCTTCCGAAGTGAGAAGCTGTGGAAGTCAAATTGGTCCTCCTGCCAGATGTCAAAAATGTTGAAGACTGTGTGGAAACGTTTGAGTGCCATGCCGTAGTTGCCTCGGCGTTGCCACGCCTCGCCGTCTTCAGTCAGAAACCAGATGCACTGCATGTCGATGAGATCAGCCAACGGTCCTCCGACTGTTTCGGCCCTAGTGAACAAGCCCATGGTTGTTAGGGCCTTCTCATTTTCGTCGTTGCGAAGTTGGTATTTAGCGGCCTTGGAGTTGATGTAGCGATCTCTAGTGTCGAGCGAACGGGCATGATCCATCGCCACCGAGGCATTTGCCAGGTCACCCTGGTGTTTGTATATCCTGGCCTTCGTCATCTGGAAATCAACATTCTTGGAATCCAGTGCAATTGCCCGGTCAACAAACTCAGTGGCTTTTGCAAGGTCACGGCTCATATAATAATTGTAGTGCTGCGCCAGGAAGTACAGGGCCGCACCTTCGCCCTTGGAGCTGTCGCCGTTAGCTTGCTCCACGCCGTTGGCGCCGCTCTTGTGCTCAGCCAGATACTCTTCCGCCACGGCTGGGAGAGCGGTCATTTTGGACGCGTCTGCGTATAGATGCTTCAAATTCGCAAACGTAGACGGTACGCCCTTGTCGAACATGAGAGTCAGGTACGACTTCGCCGCTGTACGGAAATCATCGCCTGCATGATGGGTAAGCACATATCCAGAGGGAAGTAAATCGGGTCAGTTACCAGTCAGGAAGTCTAGCGGAAGGCGCCGCGCGGCATCGCAGCGAGGGAACTTGGCTGCATACTCCTCATAGACGGCCTTCAGGGCGCTCTCATCGTCATCGCGGATTCCCAGCGTATCTGTCAAGCCCTTGTAGTAATCTGGGTGCTCAGAATTTCTCTCGATCAACGCACGGTAGGCTTTTGCCGCGTCCTCCTTCTTCCCGAGCTGCGCTAGGTAGCGGGCCCGAAGCTCCATGAAAGCCAGCCTGTCTAAGCTGTTCTTCGCATCGCTCTCAAGGTGCTCCAAGGCTCGCTCGGTCTCGCCCTGTTCAGCGATTATAGAGTTCTTGTACAAAACCGCCTCGGAGTTTTCAAAATCCGTTTTGGACGGGGTAGCGGTGACCGACTTCTCGTATGTTGACAAGATGTTTTCCGCCTGTTGGAGGTTTCCTTCGAGGTGGTAGGCGATGGCCAGCGCAGTCCAGTTTTGGCGCATGTGCGGTCTCGCCTTGAGCATGACAAATCGGCTCTGCACGTAGCCCTGGTAGTCGCGCATCTGGATCTGGAGAATAGCCAGGTCACGCTGAATCTGCTGCGAGTCGGGCTCCAACTTCAGCGCAAACTTATAGGCTTTGATCGCTTCGTCGAAGTTTTTGTTTGTGCGGTAGAGGATGCCATACACATGCCAGCAGATATGCGATTTCATGTCCATCGTCAAAGCCTCCTTGGCCAGAGCGAACGCCTCTTCCGTCTTGCCCTGCGCGTTAAGGATGAGGGCCTTCATGGACATGGTGTCGGCATGCTTCGGGTTCTTCCGGAGGATCTGCTCGGCGGCTTTGAGGCCGCGCTTGTACTGCTTGTCCTCATAGTGGCGGATGACGGTACGAAAGAGGTTGGCCTCTCTCGTACTTAACTGTTGCGGCATCGGGGCCTAGATGTTCGAAGCTCGCGGGGTTGGAGTTGTCGGGTTCTGGGGCAGAGGTGGTCGGTAAATTCGTGGGAGCGGGCAGAGCAATCGGTTCGGGTGCTGCGCTCTGTACGAATCCTTGAGCAGATCGCCAAATTGTAAAATAATCAGGCTGGATGCCACAGACGGTGACGCCGCGGATTTGAACTTCGTTTGTTTGTAGCCGCACTTGCACAGATTAGCTGCCCCCAAATTCAAAGTCAGGCATGGTGGGCCGAGCGCTGGAGCCGAGCGCTGAAGTGGGGCGCTTCCCTCCGCTTCCGTCAGGCTTGAGCTCGGTCCACCCGGGAATGCTCACTGTCGACGCTGTTGTCATCGCTGACATGAATTCGAACGTCACACACCTTCAACGCACCTGGAGTTTTTGTGCTTTCCGAAAAGAGAAAGCTACAGTCACGGGACTTAGCAGATTGACCAGTCGCACAACCTCCCCGTTCCGTTTGAAAGGTCCAAAGTATGGTAGGCGAACTTTTATCATAGTGTCCATGTTGAACCCGACTGTTGAAGCTCTGTCCGGTTTGGGGGAGGGGGGGGGGCATCTGTGTCCACCTTCAAACATCTTGTGCTACAGCTTCGTGTCCGTGAGACCTGTTCAATTGCCATACAATTACGTGGAGTAGGGTATTCGGATAACTTTTCGCCCAGACTGGAAAAAGTGCCTAATTTCTGAGGAGACGGATGTTAACTTCCCCAATGGATCTGCTGAACGTGTTCTAAAAAGTAGAGATCGGCGTTGATACAGATATTACTACATACAACCTTATTATGCCCGCTTATACATGCCACGGCCCCCCCGTACGCCGCTTGTTATGCCCGGGGTGAACACCTACTATACAATGCAGTTTTCAACATACAAACGCACGGCTTTCTCATCCCATCATGGTGGACTGCTCGTCTTCCGCCACGCGGCGAGAGCCTGTTCCCAGGTACCAGAAGTGCCTCCACATCGCTTGCTCACTATGTCCCACGTTCTTGATCGAATAATGTTCTCCACCATTTGCTCCTGTCGCACGAGTGATGCTAGTTGCTCGGTCCGCGCTTCTCGTGGAAAGAATCGGCCCGAGTACGGATCAAGCCTCTCGTTCACTATTCTCTTTCTGTCCTTCTCGCTCTCGGCTTCTCTTAAGGCAGCCTCTGGATCTTCTGGATCGGGAGCCGTAGCAACCATCGCGCAGTAGGTCAGCGCCTGTGAACGCCCATGCCATGCTGGGAAGAGGACACCGTCCTTGAAGCTCTGGCACGAGCCAGCATCGATCTGGTGCGACAGCGGCCGTGAGATAGGGCGCGATGTTGAAGACGGATCAAATCCAGCCTTGGCAGGTGTCACGAGTGAGTTCAGGTGCTGATTTATGGTGTCATCAACTGAGCTTCGCGATATTCGCAAGAAATCTGTGCCCGGATCAGCCGGAAAAGCCCCTTTTATGTCGGGGTGAAGCACTTGTCTGGGCTCTGACCTCTAAGTGCGCCCGGTGCAAAGCAGAACTGCGGAGTCAGCGCCGGTGCTGGACTCAGCAGCTGAGCCATGGTGTTCTGAGGCAAAGGATTTGTCTCCTTCGCAGCTGTTGAAGCTTCGGCGACACCAGTAGACTCAGCCGCCTGATGTGACCACAATATCCCCGCCACCGTGACTGAAGGCGCGCAGTATTTCCGCTCGGGTTCTGTAAGTATATGTGTGGTTGGCGGAGTCGTCTCGTTGATCGTGGTGGGGAACAATGGTTGTTGACGACAAGCAGCAACGTTGAGTTGAGAGCTGGCTGAGCGCTTGAAATGAGGCGGCTCTGTCAGCTGCGGGACAAGCTTGCCCCACCATAGCTCAATCCTTGAGGCTCAGCCAGCTCCCGCATTGACCGATTCCCGATCGATGTGGGTCCCCAAGCTTGTCTCGGAGGGGCTGCGGTGACAAGGGTTCTTCAGCGTGTGCTGACTACCCCAGGCTTCGAATGACCTCACTTTTCGACTCAATTCCATGTCATTTCACCGTATCTCGCACGCGTCTCTACTGAGACAACCCGGACGTGCAAGAAGTACTTCGTAGTCTGTGTTTTTCTGCCCTGGTGTTAGGTGGTTAGAGCACCTGGGCAACGCTTCCAGGTTCTTTTCATGTCAGTCTTGGTTATTTTACGTTTTTACGTCGTAAATATCTGGAATCTCCAAATATCGAGATTGAATTAGTTTAGGCCCGGTTCTCTTCAAGTAGGTACTCTTGCTCTCTCCCGCGACATCTGTCGACTTTTCATGCACCACACCAGCAGAAACTGCAGCCGCGCATTTCTGAGGAGCTGCATATTGGGAGGCTAAGTGACAGGAAGGAAAACAGACAACAAGCAAGGACTCAGACGCAACCGATTTTCAGTCAGTGGATCTTCGAAAGGAAGCAACTTTGCTGACAATTCCCCTCTACTATCGTCGATCCTAGGAATTTACTTCTGACTTTACAGCTCGAGGGTAAGCAGGATGACTCGAAGTCTTGATGACGCCGCCAGGTCATGCATATGAATCTGGTGGTGGTTGAAGGCGCCAAATCGACGTGCCCACTCTCGTCGAGCCTACCAAGTTGTACTGTCGAAGGGAACTTGCGCCGGGGGAAATATAACCCTCTCGCTAACGGGCTGCACACACTGCCCATGAACCATCGCTATGCGAGGGGTGAACAGACCAATAGGAAGATTCTGTGGTATGCATGACGCCTCTGGTCGGGAGTCGGAGTCGGAGGCTGGTTGTTCCCCAGACGGAAACCAAGCACGACACTGGCCATACGCACAAACGCTTCGTCTCCCAGTTGGGAAGGGGGGATGGACATCTGAAGAGCGTGATGCGATTGGATCTCTGGCGCAGGAACGGACCGACTTCTGCAGAATGACCACACGGTCTCTCGAGACGAACGGCCCGGTACGTCACACTGGACGACAGCTTACTTGAGACCCGTCCTCCCTCGGTGTAGCGACGTTTGGTGACATCCAGTGTCGGTTATCACACGTTCGTCGGCTATCTATATTATCTGCCGCCTTGCTGGTCGCGGCTCGTGGCGAGCAAGGACAGGCATTGTTGAGCAGTGGATGCACCTCCCAGCCTCGAGGAGATGCTTCGCAACCGACTTCGTCCCGGAGCCCCACAGCTCGAGACAGCGGCACGATGCTATGTCGCGCTTAATGGACGGACGGTGGGAGTAGGCGAGGCTGATGGGGGGCCATTCCGGGCCTTGATTCTCCGTCCGGCCCGCAGACCCGTGGTCGATTTACCTGCCAAGCAGCCAAATTGCCCGACCTCGACAGGCGCATGTGCACGAAATGAGCAATGCGAGGTTCGTGACGGCTCCCGGCTCCGTGAACCCAGAGACCACATCAAGAAAGGCAATGTACTGCCCGTCCGAAGGGGCCAAAGGAAGACGGCATGGTCGACCGAGCCCGGGGCTCCTCGGCGATTGCATACACTGCATATGCAACAGAGGGAAATCGGACAGCAAAGACGCGCCTGGGTGGACCAAGGCGCCAAAGGATAGGCGATCAGCGTGGCATGCAAAGGGGCAAGCCGCACGACCCAGGAAAAGTCAGAAAGAGGCTAATATACCGCATCGAAATCAGCCAAAAGCCGCCGCCCCGTCATTTTGGCTACTGCAGAGTAGACAGCGCCCGTGCTTCCTCTGTTGTGATGGACTTCACCCCTGGGCATATAGGGTCGGGAGCAAAAAAGATGGCCGCAGGACGCTGCAAACTGCTCTATATCGCAGAGGTTGCTGTACCGACAGCTTCTCGCTTCCCACCCGTCAGGAAAATCACCCCTCACCCCCCTGTGGCGGGAGAGCATCCACCCGAACATATTTCCCAGGTCCCGTCATCCATAGACCCTCGAATCTGGGAACGGGACCAGGAAAAGGGGACGAAAGACAAGAGAATAGATGAGGCGCAGAAGGAGTGCCCGCAATGCGCGCGTCGGCCCCAAGTGTAGTGGATAAATGGCCGTGCCGGATGCGACCCTGGAGTATACAGAAGGTATGTGGTGTACAGAACCGTACGCAGTAATATGTACGTACTTACGCATGATGGGGGAGTGTGGAGGCGGCCCAAGGCCGGATAATTCTGCTGCTTCGACGTGACACCGCCTTTGGTTTGCAATCTTGCGCTGGCCAAGCAAAACGGCGAGGCATGTCGATCCTCGATCTTCGACCTTCGCGCAGCCCAGTGTACAAGCAGGTACATGAACCTGCGTGCGAACGTGAGGCACAGCAAGACCGCTTGGCCTTCCTTCAGACCTGCACCACCGGGGGCGCCAAGCGACCGCCGGTCCGGGAGGCATGTGATGCAAGAGGGGGGCTTCATGGCGTCTCTGTGTCGATGTTGTTAACTGAAAGGCTCGCCGGCGCGGTCGAGGAGCATTGCTCATAGAGCTCAGGGGCGCCCAAAAACTGGAGGTCAAGGGTATTTCAGAGCCAAAGAAGCCGAAATTGTCATGTGCCAGAGAGGGCCGGACCAGCCACTTGGAAGGTGCAAGCAGGGGAGCTTTGACCTGGTTGGCGCAGTCGCCTTTGCACACAAGCGCAGATCTGGCAGTGGACCGGATCGAGGCTGTTCTGCCGGGCAGAAGCGATGCTGCACGTTTACCTGTTTCATCTGGGATAAAAGGGTCGTGGAACGGGAGTGGAGAAAAGTCCTTGCCGTCTTGCAGGGCACGAGCCTGGAGCATTGGCAAATCTCTTCTCGTCGCGGCTGGCGGCAATGGATAGTTACCGTCCTCCTGGAGAAGCAGAGACTGACGTCGTCCGGCGAGCACACCCCGCGCAACAAAGCAAAAGGAAAGAAAGAAGAAAGACGCGACGGGTCCATCGGTTGGGCTGTGCGCTCGAGGCGAACCGGCGGCACTTAGCATGACTTGGATCGCCGCCATCGCGTATCTGGCATGTCGCGCAGTCCCGACCCACCAAGAAGGATCGCAGCGCCCGGTCGCAACGTCGTGGCTACCGTACGTAGTAGGTAAGTAGGCGATAGAATAGATCTGCATGGTTGGCGCTCGCATGCAGACGGTCCCATACCCCCATCCAGCTGCTGGGCCGACGAGTTCTGGCGGGTGGTATTGGCATTGGCATTGCCCTCATCCATCACCCATGGATGCCATCGGCGCTACCCTCCAATTAACCGACCGGCAGAGAGTCCAGCGAGCCCGTCGAGTCTGCGGCTGTGTGGCTCTCACGCGCGCCGTGGCTTACAAGACTCCAGCGCCATGGTTTGAGGAAATCATGGCCGAAAACGTGTCCTGTGTTCGTCAACGCCACGCCTGATTGATTTGCATGGCCAGAATGAATTTACCGGTGCGGCCTGGCAGGCGGTGCTTTGTGCCGAGAAGCCAGACTGGAGAAGCCTAGGTACCTCTAGCGGCCTTCGTGTCGTGAGGATCCTAGGGAGGTACGGAGTACTTGTACAATGCGCGCAATCGTAGTGTGAGGTAGCGTAGCGTAGGAAGCAGGAACGAGTTCGCGACCCTGGCTTTCGGGTGACTTCTATTTGTGTTCCGTGCCTCCAAGCTCATAGAACCGAAAACCACGGGAATAATAGTCGGGATGCCAGCTATTCATCAATCCGGGGAGTGGCGTCTCTCTCTGAGAAATGCGGCCTTCTAGTCGTCTTCTCTGGAGCCGAACTGTTTGCACCACATATCGACCACTGGTGGGTTCTGCAGCTACCCTAGGCTCAGGGTAGGTGTAGCCGTTGTTGCAGACTGGTGAAAAGCGTTACTGCGCCTCCATCGACCCCGTCCCGAGTCCTGACTAAGGCCGTGGGCAAGGGATATGAGGCAGGTCATTGAGGTGCCCAGACCTGATCTCATATCCCAGGATGCGGGCATATCGTCTGAGGAGATCGGGCGAGTTACGGAATCTGGCAGGCGGGCTGGCAGGCACGCCCGCCCGGGCAGTTTCCCGCCCAGTTACGTCCCTCGAGGAGAGGAAGCCACAACCCATCTACGAGGTACCTACCTCACTTGACCCATCCTTTCGTCCACACGGCCAGAACCCAGAACCAGAACCGTGCTTGTCGGCAGTCCTGGATGCATGGCACCGACTTCATTAAAGGCGTAAATTCATGCCTCCCGGTCTCCCTCTGCCGCCCCCCGCCCCCCCTCAAGGAATAAGATCCACATGTTATCGCGGTCGCAGACACTGGTCCGGGGAGGCGAAACAGGCTGTTTTGGCCTGGTCATCGATAACTGAATATTTCCAACGGCCCACTCCATCTCACCCGGCGAAAGCGCGTTAAGCTTTGTCGCACCGCTGGCGCAGGCCCCCCGTACCGGTCTGGAATTCAGGAAAGCCAGGGATCACGCAGAAGCGACCAGGGTCCTAGAGCCTCGTTAAGCCCCCTCAAAGACAGGGGGGGGAGGGGCATCGAGGACGCTGCCGGAGACAGACACCTGCAGGCACTGCATTGCTGAGGGAGCGCGCATTTCGCTCTGCACAGGCACCTGGCACACACGCTGGGCCAATATACAGGTATTGATGAATTTCTGAAAGCAGCCACACCAGCAGCAACGGGCAAGGCAGGTCAATCCACACAGGCATCCCGGCCCAGGGTCGCGTCCTCATCCCCTGTCGCTTTTTTTTGGTCAGGAATCGTGGCTCCATAAAAAAAATCTAATTAAATTCCCAGTATGGCTCAACTCTCTGAGTCGTCCCCGTCTCGACCGTCGCCTGAGCATCTGGACTCGAGTTCCGTCGAGCTGCACGCTCCGCCGGGCACGAAGGACGAGCAGCAGCACCACCACCACCACCAACGCCACCACCACCACGACGAGCAGCAACGCCTTCAGCAGCAGCAGCAGCAACAACAACAACAGAAGCAGCAGCTAGCGCCGCAACGCGGAGGGCCACCGCAGCCACTGTACGCCGACAACGCGAGGAGAAGCGAGAGCTGCGCGCACCCCATCGGTAACAACGCCCGACACGTTTCTGGCGGTGATGAGGAGGGCATCTCGGACGGTGGTTCAACAGCCAACGCCCACCTGAGCAATCGCGCTCCGAACACCGGGTCTGAAGAGTGGTTAGAGGGAGACCTGCACACCGACCAGAAAGAAACGCGGTACGACGGCGACACGCCGTTGTTGGCCTCGCCGCCCATGTCCAACACACAGCAGCCCCATGGGCCTCGCCAGCAGTTGGGCTACCCGAGCCCAACGTCTTATGCTCCCGCCGGCATGCCTCCCACTGCGCACTACGCGTATCCGCCCCAACAAGTCCCGCCGCCCGACCCCTACCGACAGGCGCCGACCTCTCTCCCCAGCATGCGGACTCTCGAGCATGTCCCGTCGCAGCAGCAGCAGCACTCACAGCAGCAGCAGCAGCAGCAACAGCAACAGCAGCAGCAGCAGCAACAGCAACATGCGATGGCTATGAACGCTCACATGGGCGCCCCAATGGCCCCCGCCCCGCCGATGGGATACTACAGCGTCCCACCCCACGCGTACGGCATCCATGCAGACCCGAATGCGATGCGCTTCGCCATGGCGCCAGGCATGGCCGATCCGCGCATTGCGTTGAGCGGGGGAAGGCACAAGAAGGTACCGGTACAATGCAGCTTCCTCTTCCATCTGCGCGACGAGGACGACACGCTGACCAGGGGCTCTGTTGGCCTAATAGGAAATTAAACGACGGACGAAGACCGGTTGTCTGACCTGCCGTAAACGCAGGATAAAGGTTAGTAACATATATTTCTCTCGAGTCGTCAGCAAGCTGGTTCGACATGTCGCTGGCTTCGGCGTTGAGGTGGTTGCGACAGCGTCGGCGTGCAATTCGGGTTTGTTTGGACGATGAAACCTAGGTGGTTGTAATTGGGAGATGGCGAGATGATCGTTCGGGTCAACGAGCATACTTTCGCTTGTGATCGCATTGCCAGCTCCGACGGTTGACACTTCGAGCTTACGCCGAAGCGAGAACGCCAGCCATCGCTCCCGCCGCATCACCCCAGCGGCTTTGTCCAGGGCAGAACCCAAATTTTCCGCTCGGCTTCTTCCAGCCCCCGCCACCAACTTGGCCGCAGCCCAATCCCGCCAACACCTCAGTCCTGCGCTCTACCTCGGGATATCTACCTTTCTGGCAACAAGTTCTAATATTCTCTTTGCTTTATAGTGTGACGAGGCACACCCGACGTGCAACAATTGCAAAAAGTCGAAGCGCGAATGCCTGGGTTATGATCCGATCTTCAAACAGCAACAGGGTCCAACGGCCATCCAGCCGGCTCCGAATAGCCAGCCCGCCCCTGTCGCAACTCTTGCATCGACCCCAACCCTACCGTCTTCGAATTCACACTCATCATACCACGTACAGCCGCCAATAGTCCCGAGCTCCTACCCCCCCTCGGTTCCGTCGAGTATCACGTTCGACTCGCCAGTGTCATCGACTGCGCAAAGCGTAAAGACTGAACCCAATTTCGATTATTCGGCTGCCATTGATCCAGCTCTCCAAGGCGCCGACCTCTCAACCGGCGCGGACACGCCGACCTCGCAATACCAACAGCTCAGGATTGAAGGTGCAGACGAGGAAACTGGTGTGAGTCCTCATTCCAAAGGTGGCAGCCCATCCCCCCCCTTTTCCTTGCTTCTCCTGGAGAGCAGTCACCTTCCAAGCCCCGAGAGTTCGCATCGGCTTATAAAGGCTTTCCAGCAAAGAAGATGAAGGTCGATGAGCTTATAGCACTAGGGGGAGTGGCCCCCCCGACCCCAAGCTCACCACCGTCCGCCGAGATTCTTGACGAGATCACCAAATTATACTACGAACTTTATGTCCGGGGCTTGACCCTCTTCTTTGAATCAAAGTGGTATGAGTTCAATGAAGGAGGAAGCTCGAGCTTTACATTTGCCCTCCACCAGAGCCGACCAACACTCGCCCTCTTCACATCATTTCTCCAGACCATTTCCGAAGTCAAGTCCACCAACCCCCGTGACTTGACCTACTCCAGTCATCTCGAAGCGTGCCTCGTCTGGGCCCTCGCCCGTCTCCCCCGATCATGCATTCCCCAGGGCAGACCTCCACAGTCCAATGGCATGGTGAACGCCGAGGATGACCCATTAGAAGCGATGAACCGAGTCCAGGTGTTCGAGACGCTTGTCTCCGGCGACACCCTCTCTCACAACCCTCTTACGCCCCCCACGATCAACAATATCAGCACAGCGCGCCAACATGAACTCGAGTTCTGGTATCAGCTTGGTGTATACCTCCTCGAAGCGCACTCGTCCGCATCTCCCTCAGACGTGGCGACCAGGGAATATCATCTCGCACAACTTAGATCCCGACTGGACGGCAGAGAAAACAGGGATGTCATTTACAGCATTGCCGTGCTACGAGAGTATACGGCGCGTTGGGACGCCGCCTTGAACGAGCAAACGGTTCCACCACACCTGGAAGAGTCGGATCCCCGTTGCAAACTTGCGGTGGCGACAAGGTTCATTCGGGACGAAGCCGCGTCCAGCGGGGGCGCCGGCGGTACAACGAATGTGGTGCGACGACTCGCGGAAGTTGCGTACCGATCGTTTGTTCGACCTGGGCTCAACGTCAGCTCCCATGTGAGAAGAGGCTAGTTTTGATGGCGCGCCAACGGCTCGACGGGACGAAGAGGGGGGGCTTGATCTATGGCACGGTACTACCCGACAATTTGTTGATGCCAAGCAAGGTGTCAGTGGAATTGATCATATTCGCCTTGCATCGCATCGGATATTCCTGGCCCCTTCGATTTACTAGTCCGGCTTCGTCGGCCAGTGTAACACTATTTTCATTTAGGGTTTGACCTACATTGCATTGTCGGGGGGACGGAGAAGGGGTCATCCAGCTTCACCAAGTTCTGTGGTATGGACCAGAGAAACAGCCAGCCCTCAAACTCGACGCACAGGGCAACGGAAGGGGCGGGCTGGGTGGTAGCCGGGGTTGGCATTAATAACCAGGGTGCATCAGGAAAGGCGGTTAAAAATTCCGGGTGCGTTGCATTACTTGTTGGGCATGTGTTTTCTGTTTTCTTTATTTATATTTTGACCCCCTGCACCCTTTTGTGGACAGGGCACTTAGAGATGTCTGGGTTTATTTACCACCATGTACTACTACTAGTTTTGACTGCGTGGTCAGGCTGATGACGCAGCTCAAGCAGCTCGGCTGGGCAGCAAGAAATAGGAGACTAAGGAAATGTTTGTACAGTTAGATGGCTTTGGCGGATGTTGGTCCCGGCGAGGCTCGGGTGGACGCCCGGGCTTGTGCGGCACTGGCGAGGAAGAGAGAGAAAGTGATGCCACCAAAGCAGTACGGCCCCACATGCACCGGCGCCGATCTGAGGCTTCCTGTTCGTCCTCCGAACGAAAAAACACGGCAGGATACCCGCCTTATCTGGCATATGGTGTCGCGCAGCAGAATGACTCTTATCTCGGGTCAATCACTCGCACATATCGGAACCCGGATGCAAGTGGCACCGTACCCTAGGAATCGTAGCCGTCATCGTGTTGGAGCATAACTACTAACTCCATACCTTTGCCTGCCCCTACAATACACACCGCGCCTCTGGGCTCGCGGATGTTTGGCTATTATCAACCGAATCCCTCTTCCGCACCCTGCGGTTGTTTTGCCTTGTTTTTGCCACAGTAGGAGCGAGCCCACAGTGCAGCCACGGGGACAGGCCGGTGAGGTCATTCCGAGCGCCGAACCGGAGGCCGATACGGGACGTTGCACAGCCACTCTTCTGCTCGCTCCGTCTCCGGCAAAACACGGCACGGGAACATCTAGATATTCATCACCCCGGATCCGGCCAGAATGCCTTCGATAAACGGGACTCGGCCCAAGGTGCTGTTACTCGGCGAAATCGAGCTGTGTGTGATCTCCCCCCTTTCCCTCTCGACCCACCAGTCGACCCCTTCAACCAACTATTCCCGCTGACACACACACCACTCTCCAGCGCCCACGCGGCCTGGGCATCTATCGGCGAGATCGCAGATGTGCTGACGCCCAAGTCCACCAACCGCGACGACTTCATCGCAGAGTCGCAGGCCGGGGCGTTTGACGGATGCACCGTGGCGTACCGCACCTTCGCCAGCGTCAAAGTCACGGGCAAGGTAGACAGCTCCCTGCTCGAGGCCCTTCCCCGCTCCCTGCGCTTCATCTGCCACAACGGCGCCGGCTACGATCAAGTTGATGTCCCGGCCTGCACAGCGCGCGGCATCCGGGTGTCCAACACGCCGACGGCCGTCGACGACGCCACGGCCGACATCGGCATCTTCCTCCTGCTGGGTGCCCTGCGGAATCTCGCCGTGAGCATGGCCTCGCTCCGCGCCGGCTTGTGGCGCGGCAAGACCCTCCCGGCCCTAGGACACGATCCGCAGGGCAAGGTCCTCGGCATTCTGGGCATGGGCGGCATTGGCCGGAATATGGCGAAGAAGGCGCTGGCTTTTGGCATGGAGATCCGCTACCACAACCGCATGAGGCTGGACCCCAGTATTGAGAGCGAGATCAAGGCGAGCTATGTTGATTTCGACACGCTGCTTGCCGAGAGCGACGTGCTGAGCTTGAATTTGCCCCTCAATGTGAGTTCTCTTCTCCTCTTTTATTTTATTTTCTCCTTTTTCCTTGCGGGAATTCTGATCACCACCTTGCCCAGCCAAACACACGGCACATCATCTCCACTGGCGAGTTCGCCAAGATGAAGAGGGGCATCACCATTGTCAACACCGCACGAGGAGCCGTGATGGATGAAGCCGCCCTTGTGGAAGCCCTGAATTCCGGACAGGTTGGGTCCGTTGGTCTGGACGTGTATGAGGACGAGCCCAACGTCCACCCGGGGCTAATCGAGAACCAACGGTGCTTCCTCGTCCCGCATATGGGTACTTTTACCGTCGAGACCGAGACCAAGATGGAAGAGTGGACTATTAGCAACGTGCGCATGGCCATTGAATCAGGTGTCCTGCGCAGTGTTGTCCCAGAGCAACGCGACATGTGAGGAAGCGAGATAGGAACCATCCCAGACGTACTATTTTGAGTCAAATCACTTACCATAGCAATGGAAACACAAACAAAAAGGAGCACAGGGCGAATAAACCGATAAAACAAGCAATAATTCAGTGTCAAGGCTGCAGGTAACCAAGTTGTCATTTGTACACAAGGATCTATGTCCTTCTATCGTCTGACACCTCTAGTTCGTAGCCTCGGTTGACGGGCCATTGCTGTCTTATTCCTTGCCCGCCCGTATTGGCGGGCGGCGCTATCAAATCGGTGTGACCAGCTTCGTAAAAAACGCCTTCCGTTTGGTTGGGTGGATATCATGAGTCAAAGCCAATGCCGTACTTTTGTTGAAAATCTGTACCAGACCCCTTTTACCCATCCCAAACCTTATATGTGATGCAACCTATGCCTGTTGAAAAACACTCTCCCAAAAACCTTGCCATTATGCCAGTAAGAGAAGCCCCAGATCTAGCGTGTTGAATAGATATCCTTGTTGCCATGGATTTCTCGATGTGAGGAAATATGCCAAAATATGGCGAGATTAGTAGCGATAGCTAAGCAGTGTTAGCTATTAGCCACTCAGAAGCTGCAGGACTCGGGGGAACATACTGGTCGCTCTTGTAAGGACCCTCGAGGCTCAAACCGAGGTACTCGGCCTGGACGTTGGTGAGCTCAGTGAGCTCGACGTTGACGTGGTCGAGGTGGAGACGGGCGACTTCCTCGTCGAGGATCTTGGGCAGAACGTAGACCTGCTTCTCGAGCTTGCCGGTCTTGGCGTACTCGACATACTTGGTGGTGAAGGCCTTATCATCAGCCTTGTACAGCATGATCTGGGCAAGCACCTGGTTGGTGAAGCTGCAGGACATGACGAAGGAGCTATGGCCGGTAGCGCAGCCCAAGTTGACGAGGCGACCCTCGGCCAACAGGATGATGTGACGGCCGCTCTTCATCAAGAAGCGGTCAACCTGAGGCTTGATGTTCTGCACGGACTGTGCGTTGGCCTTGAGCCACGCGACATCAATCTCAACATCAAAGTGACCAATGTCTACAAAGAAGTCAGTTACGGCAACGAGGGCTGTGGTGGGGGGCATGGAAGCAACATACTGCAGACAATGGCGTCGTTGGGCATAGCATCGAAGTGCTTGCCGACGAGGATGTCACGGCAACCAGTGGTGGTGACGAAGATCTGGCCGATGTGGGCGGCCTTGTCCATGGTGATGACCTGGAAGCCAGCCATGGCGGCTTGGAGAGCGTTGATGGGATCAACCTCAGTGATGAGGACACGGGCACCCATGCCCTGGAGAGCAAGAGCGCAGCCCTTGCCGACATCACCGAAGCCGGCAACAACGGCAATCTTTCCGGCGATCATGACATCAGTAGCACGCTTGATGCCGTCAACGAGGGACTCGCGGCAGCCGTACAGGTTGTCGAACTTGGACTTGGTGACCGAGTCGTTGACATTGATGGCAGGGACAAGGAGCTCGCCGTTCTTGAGCATCTTGTAAAGGTGGTGGACACCGGTGGTGGTCTCCTCCGAGACACCGTAGCAGTCCTTGAGCATCTCGGGGTACTTGCTGTGGACGAGCTGGGTCAGGTCACCACCGTCGTCAAGGATGAGGTTGAGCTTCTTGTTATCCTTGAAGGCGACAAGCTGCTGCTCCAAGCACCACTGGTACTCCTCCTCGGTCTCTCCCTTCCAGGCAAAGACAGGGACGCCAACAGCCGCGATGGCGGCAGCGGCGTGGTCCTGTGTGCTAAAGATGTTGCACGACGACCAAGTGACCTCAGCGCCGAGGGCGGTGAGGGTCTCAATCAGGACAGCGGTCTGGATCGTCATGTGCAGGCAGCCAGCAATGCGAGCTCCCTTGAGAGGCTGGTCCTCGGCATACTTCTTGCGGGTGGCCATGAGACCGGGCATCTCGTTCTCGGCCAACTCAATCTCCTTGCGCCCGAAGGCAGCGAGGGAAAGGTCAGCGACCTTGAACTTGGAGGCGGGAGCAGACATATTTGCTGGTATCTGGCGAGTTGGTCAGTAAGAAACCGTCGCCGGAGACCAGAGGATCCGAGTGGAGGTGGCTGGGACGGTGAACATACAAATCTGCCTGGGGAGAGTTTGAGGGCGGGGTAATTTGACCGCCTGTTTCCAATCTCGATGTTAGTCTCGCAAAATAGACTCGAGGCACCGCGGCGCAGGGAGATATGGTGGCGTGCAAAGGCCAATCTTGTCTGTCTTACCTTTGTAGAGATGTCAAGAACGATGGGGCAAGGTTGTGATTGAGGCAGAAGGAAGTACGAGGGAAGATGGGAGAGGAGAAAGCTGTGGGAGGGGAGAAAAGTTCAAGTCTCTTGGCGGTACAGCGTTGGTCGGCAAGGGGCCAGGAGGGGAGCTGGCTAACCTTTTTTCAGCCGTTCTGCACCCCACCTGCCCCTCTAACGCCCCACCTTCGGGCTTGGTTGCAGCAGAAACGATTTTGCTGATTCGGCATTCCACCGTGAGTGTCTGTGTCGCGGTTTGGGATGCCGTTTTTAGCAGAGCTCGGGCCACTGGCTAGTGCAGACCCCACCATTTTCACAAGCTTCAGCAGCCTGTACCCCTCCAGTAGCGCATCTCACGGATCCCAACTTCAAACTTCAACGCTTCGCCATGGCGTTAATCACATCAAGGTCGACGACATCTCCGTCGGTGTCGGCTTCATCGGCAGTTCTGTCGACATCTACCATACTTACTTCGGTAAACTCGACGAAAGATAGCGATCCCCAGACCGACGATTCCCAGACCATACGATTCACCAAAGTGCAAGATCTCTTCAACAGAATTGATCACAATAGTGGGGATTCCCTCACCGTCACAAGTATGGTATTACCCTTTTATTTCTATATAGTATACTAACTGTTTAGACGTCTCTCCTAGTCATTTCACCAAAATCCAACGTGAGCGAGAGAAGCGAGAGAACCAAGGCCGCAGGTACCGCTTTCGCGATTACGATAGCAACTCTCAGATCCTTATCATCACAATCACGACTGGCCTTCATGAGAAACTCCATAAACCGTTATATAACGAGTTTATCGGGCAGATTCGCGATATGGGTTTAAAGAAGAGTTGGAACGATATCGGTAGTGCTACACTTCCAGGACAACAAGGACAAAGCGGTAAAGAGGGTGATTCAACTGGTGGCCCAAAGCCTCAACGAGCTGGTAAAGGTGCCTGGCCAACACTTGTTATCGAAGCAGGATTCTCTCAGACGTTGGGGCAATTGCATTTAACTATGAAGCGGTGGTTTTCTATGTCAAACCACGAGGTCAAGATTGTTCTTCTTTCTAAGTTTGATAGTACTACAATCCTTTTAGAGAGGTGGGAGGAAGAGATAGCAGTTCGCCCTGGAGCTACTACAACGCGATACTCTCTTCAACACCCAACGCCTGTGCTTAGACAAAGCATCACAATTACCCAGAACGCCACTACCGACCCGATATCGTACAATATCACTAGGGGTGCATTAGTACTTTCATTCAAGCTTCTCTTCCTCAGAGATCCGGGCCCTGGTGAGGGAGATTTGGTTTTGGGCGTTCAAGAACTAGAGGAGTACGCGGAAGATGTCTGGGCTCAAGTGTAGATTAGCAATTGTAGGTTAGCAGCCAATCAAATTCGGCATAGCCGACCAATCAAAACGGCAGCCCCAACCGCGACACAGGAATTCCATGTCCGGACCCTCCATCCATCACTCTCCCGGATTTTCTTTCGCTCCCGGGCTGACAAAGGGGAGGGGGGAGGGGACAATAGCCGCATCCTGCAAGCAAAGAAGCACACTCCCGCCGAGTCTCGGCCACCAAAAGTCTGTCATGATCATTCGTTGTTGCACTTTTACGATGGGCTACCCCTCTAGCTACGCCCCCTGGGCCATAGAGTGAATCTGAACATGACCATCTGTTGGCCAGAGACCCAAGGCTAACAACCACCAATGGACCGGAACGCCTAACCCAATGCAAGTGAGATCCCCTGGCTATAATAATCCATGATCCCTCCCAGGCAATACAAAGTCTACATTACTCAGGAAGCAGGTTTCCTCTAACAGCAAACATCTTTGCCGTGACCGTTGCCGTGAACCCGTCCACCTGCTTGCTGTATTGCTCAACCTGTCTCGCGTTGAGCATACCCTCCAACCGGCTTGGCTCTTGGGGCAGCTTGAACAGTCTCTGCCACTCATCCTCGGGAAGCGCCGTCTGCTTGGCTGCCAACCGCACCGCGTTCTCTGCCTTGCGCTTTGTTTGCCATTGCGTGATCTTGAATTGCTCGCGCGTCAGCTGTCGCTGGTAATACTGGTGGTTGTTGAGGTCGGTGTAGTGAGACTCGATGCTCTCAAGAAGCAGGTCGCACGTCTTCTCGAGGAACGGGTCGATCGAGAGATCCAACGCGTCGAACGCGGGGTGCGCAGGAAGCTTGGCTGGGTCACGCCTTATGTCGCCCAGCGACGCAGGGAGGGGGATCTCCTCCGAGTCGGGCGGGGCGGGGATCTGGTGCACGAACGACGTAAGGAGGTGAGAGTTGTGAACAACAACAGGAACCTCAACGATGATGTCTTTGAAGGTGAGCTTAGACTTCTGAAGGCTATATGTTCGAGATATATCAGCATGTGGCGATAGATATCAGAGTGTGAGGGGAACAGTGCTTACCTTTCCGTGGTGAACTTGCCCTCCTTGTAGGCGGCCATGAAGTCGGCAGAAAGCTTGAAGGCGCGCAGGCTCAGGACACCCTGAGAGCTCCTGCTGACGTCGTGGATAAGGGCGACCGTCTTGTCGTTGTCGCGCTGGTAGTGGTACTGGTTCTCGATGAAGCTCAGGTTGACGAAGTTGCCCATGGTTGCGCTGCTATACCATCCCACGTTGTTCGCGTCGACGTTCACTTCCTTAAGGTGCCTGATCATGTCGTTCTGGTAGACGATGTTTGCTTTCGCGCGCGGGGCAGCGGCCGCAAGACTCGAGGCATCGTTCTGGTGGCCCTGACCATCGGTGTTGGCGACGTCGATCGTGGGGAAAGGGAAGGTGTTGGTGATCTCGAGGACACCATTGTTGTCCATTCCAACCAGAGATCCAGTCGCGGTCGTTGGGAAGGTCGACGAGCAGTGCTTGACAATCTTCATCACAACCTGTCACACGCGCCACTGTCAGCTTTGACGTTGTTTGCGGTTATCGTGGGGCCCGCAAGACTCACCAGCGCCTCGACCTGCGCCGACTTGATCGGCACATCCCGTTGTGCGTCAACCATGATGTAGGGGTGGCGGTAGCGGCCTGAGTATTTGGAGTAGCTCGGTGATGCAAGACAACCCAGTGAGATGGATGTCGTTCGTGGTGGGTGGGCTTTGCTGGCTTCTTTTTCGCAATGTAACTTTTTCGAAATTCTCGCTAATTTGTGGGCAGCCCACGCCAATGCGGGGTTGGTGGGCGAAAACGGGATGAACAAAGGAGGCTTTTGCGCATGTGGCTCATGTGGCTGATGATGTGTGGCGCAGCCCGTGGGGATCGAGAGCACAGAAAAGTCCACTGCAGCAACCAGGCACGCACCTAGACGCAGGCAAATCCCTGGAGTGGACAGCTCAGGGTCATGCCATGGGATGGAAGGGGAGGACGATGCAAACCAGGCCATGACAGCTCAACGCCTGGGTCCACAAGCTGAAGAGCAATTGGCCGTTGGTCCGTGACAGTCACGAAAACCAGGCAGTGGGCGGTGATTTGACCTGAGCTGCCCTCATCCCACGCGTCCCCCACGTCAAGGGCTCCCTCAGAATGCGGCTTTGGGAATCTTAAATGAACGACACCCTCCTGCTCTGGACGTTCCAGTCTTGTTCTTCTTTGCTTACTCTTAATACCCGATATTTTCGCCGTCACTCGCTGCGCACCTGATCTCAACTCACACATTCCCACGTCTCGATAGCGCTCCACTGCATTTTAGCGTCTCTGGGTCTACCGGCTTGGTCATTTACAGTTAACAGCGCTGTCTATTATGGATTTAAAAGTGCTACATTAATGCTAACGCTTTTGCAATGCTCGAGCGAGCCGCAAACAGGAGAGAGATGTCGCCATGCTGCCATCATCACGCCCCGCCGCCAGAAATTCTATATTACCCACCCAACACTGCCCATCAATCTGACCATTTAGAGATTTCCCAGTCCTCAATCCCATCTCGAATAGTTAGCCGATGGCGATCGATTCCCCAGAACGAGTACAGGTGTCTAGCGGCACCGGCTGCCTTGCGGTGGGCGGGGCCGGCGCCTCCCTTCCTCGCGTCTTCTTGCGATCTCCAGATGCACGTCGCGAGATTCCGTCCTTCAATATCGGGGGTTCCAAACCAATATCTGCCGCAAGTGTGAGCAAGAGCGGTTGCATAGCACGTCGAAAACCCCAAAAGAAATGAAAAAGAAAAAGAGAAAGATATTAACATACTTGAGGAAGCCGCCGCTAGCGGTTGCTTCAATATGTGCCCCCTTATCTAGCACGCCAAGGTCGGCATACACTGTGGTCGGGGGTATTTGGGAACGAAAGGCAACGACATAGAAGGAAGTCTTCCGCCATGCGTGGTTCCTCTGACAAGCAAGCGCACGCAGGGTCTCGATGACATCCGCCCAGTTGAAGATCTCCAAGTACAGCCCAGTGGCATAATCATCCCGCACGCATTTCAGGGACGTAAGAGCCAGCGCCAGGAGCTGGTTTTCGGCATCGAGCGTCTCCAGGTCCAACATATGCTCTTGTTCGGTGTATGGCGAGACGACAAGATATCTGTCGCCGAGATCCCCGGACGGAGGGGTGCTGACAATCTCGACCTCAGATACCTCGAGTGGGTTCTTCTCATGCCATTCTCGCGAGGGCGTGTGAGGCTTTATCCCCAGCGGGAATTGCGATGCGGTCATATTTTGCGGTGTCTGGGCGGCATGAACAGAGAGGAAATAGGCAAAAGAGGGCTGGGAGGGGGCCGATGTGGAATTAATAGCCTTGCCTCGCGGTGTCGGGCGTAGTGGGTCAGACAGCCGCGGTACCCTGGGAGGCCAGGAAAAGACACGGCAGGTTGTATGGATGGCGGCAGCACGCTGGAGGGCGAAGTCGGACGCAGCGATGGCATGTATAGCAACTGAAGCGCACTGTTGCCCGTGCGAGCCTTTGTTGGGACGCACCCAGCAGAGCGCGCAGTTGCCCGTCGGCTCATCGTTCCTGATGGCCAGTGTACACTTGGCTGTAGCGATATTGCGGGAAGTATCCCAATCGCGCCATCGGTTGCAAGGGTGGTGCCATCCGAGGGTACTTCTCTGTTGACCACAAGGTTGGGAATTGGGCGGAGAGGGCCATCGCAGTCACTCGAGACACGTCTCAGTGCGGCGTGATTGGAGGGTGGAATTGAAATCTGCCTGGTGTTCACTTGTCCCCCCTCCCAAAGATAACTTCCAGGTTCGCTCGGCTGAGGCTCACCGCAAGATAGCATCCATGCAGATGGATTTCGTGGGGCCAGAGCTACCGAGTACTACCGCACCACCGGCCCACATCCGGCCGGCCCTTAGCCTTTGTCGCCATCCACCGGGCGGTTTCGTCTTTTTGTTTGTTCCCGGCCCTGACGACTACCGTCAGAGAGCGACTCATTCGCGCCACGGAGATGGTCCAACCAGCCAAAAATTTCTGGCCGAAACAAGCTTTAATCGTTTCTCGAGTCGTCCCCCGGGTGGGTACCTGTTCCTCTCCTGGACCCACTCGCAAAACCAGAGGTCAACGGGCCGAAGCGATCAGACTTGAGGTGCCGCAGTCCAAATTATTGAGCAGATAAGAGAATAACGGCACGGGAACGCATCAATCCGACGTAAACCAGCCCTGTCCGCATTCTTATCTGCTGGTCTAGCGCAATCTCCGAGGCTCATTTCTTGTAGTTGTGAGATATCTTTTTTTCCTCCGTCGCGGTCGACACGGCACGGCTCACGCAGAGGTGTGTTCCGTGTTTCCAGTTGGTGGCGAATCTGCTTTCAGCCAGGATTTGGCCATTTCGTAGGAACCAAGATAGAGACCGCTGCCCAGGGCCGTCCACGCTATGCGGAAGATGGCTCCCCGAAACAGCCCATGGACTCCCGTCTCGCGAAGAATGTTCTTTGCAATCCTGAAGCCAGTGTTTCCCGCCTTCCCTTGCTGTGCCTGGCGCCCGCCTACCCCCGCATCGCCGTCCAGAAGCATCATCCTCGTTTTGACTACGTCTGTCGGGGTCGTCACGAAGGCAGCGATGGCTCCCGACAAAGCGGCTGCAGCACCGGTTACCGCGCCGACTTCGATAAGGGAAACTGCGATGCTGCCCGAAGCCGCCTGCAACCGATCTCCGCTGATTGGTCGAGAGCCGATGCGCCGTCTCTCATCGAGGGAGCGGCCGCGCCGGTGTCGCCGTTCCCAGAGGTGTCCGCGGAAGAACTCAAACATGGGGAAATGCAGAGCTGTGAATGGCAGATTCCTCGCTACCAGGGCGGAATACCCGGACCACAGTCTGCGCATAACTCGGCCATCACTGCCCCAGACCATGCGAAGCGCCTCTAGCGATGCGGCCTGGCGCCCACGGGGTCCAGACTGTAGTACTTGAGCATTCTGCTTGATCACCTCAGCAGGCGTAAGAACAACGCACGAGGCCAACTCGGCACTCCCCGAGGCGAGCGCATGGACCATAGGCCGTGGTATGGCTGTGGACAACGCTGACTTTGCATTCTCGTAAGTCAAGAAAAAAACGCCGGCTGGGACCAGCGAGCACGACTTAGCCCATGATCGCGGCGAAGAATCACCATGCGGTGTGAGGTTATTGGATCTCACCTGCGGGCAGTGTCGCAATCACGACACTGCCAATACCTTGATACAGGCCCTTGAAGGAGCTACCGGATAGTGACTTCTTTGCCCCTGAGTGAGTGAGGTATTGCCGGCTTTGGTATCGGGATTTGATGGTGTCCAAGGGATATACCAGTAGATCCACGGTGAATGCCGCGGCTGCACCGGCCTGCGGGGACGAGGGAGGTCCAGACGGTCAGCGCGCGTTTATGGAAATGCAACATCTCCCAACCGCGGTTTCGAACTTACCAATAACACTTCCGTGTGCGCAGCATCCCTTCCGGACCCCATTTCACCAATTTGGCTCAGCTGAGCAGTGAAGAGTCAGGGATCAGTTGTGCGGTAACCCTACAATTTGGCCTCGTATGCACCACAGCTTTGCAGCTGGCTTTCTGCAGCACCTTGATGAACAGGAGGACATGGCGGTAGCCAAATGACATCATCGTTAGTCGGACGTGGGGGTGCGGGGCACTTGGTACTCATTACCCCTGCAACCCAATGACCTCCCATGATGAGCCTCTTCAGATTCAAAGTAGGAGAACTAAGACGAGTATTTCGCCCTGAGATGGCAGAAGGCAGTCAAAAAAGGGAGTTGCATCTCTAGCCAGGGTCGTTGTGCTGTATCTGAGTACATCCAACTGTACAGCACGCCCTCCCCAGCCTGCAAGACACCTGGGCGTGCCTTCCAGCCCTGTTCTTCGTCCCTCCGTACCTTCCTCTAGGTATCTACCTTCCTACCTAGCCAACGCCAATCGAGGGGGTTTCCAATGAGCAGTCCCACCCCTTTTACCCGCCTACCTGTGCAGGTAGACATGGGACTTTGCAAATCAGTTACCGGGTAAAGAAAGCCACGAAAAACGGATTTCGTAACAACCGGGAGTTTCCTATTTTGCCCCTTAGTGTCTGGCCTTCGGCGTTTTCAGTCCTGCCGTGAAACCCGAGCCTTCTCGGAGACAAGTATTATCCAGATTACCTCTCAACCACAGCATCGCCGGAGAAAACTACCGGCCCCCTGGTGTGGTAAGCCAAGGTCTGGGGAAATGAGGCACGTAATACACTGCCCGCAAGCCAGTGGAGCCCTCATCGCCAAGTGTAAGAGCTCTCTCACCACGGCCTGCAAGTATTCCGCGAAATCTGAAAGCCCATATATTTACCCCGCAATATAGGACCTGACAGATGCCGGCTCTTGAGAGTCTTGTCCGACAACCGGGTATCCTCTTTTACTTAGCGCGGCAGTGGGTTGGAAGCATGATTCCTGCCATTTTGCCTCCAGTGATTCTCCTATATGAAACCCTTTTCCCGTTCTGGGCGGTTAAGGAGAATTCACAGGCAGGAGCAACGGCAGCACCATGGAGCAACCCGGTCGCCGAAGGTCACTTTGCTTCTTAGCAGTGCTGCTGCTGTTCGCGTCGTCTTTTGTGGCGGCCGACTCGGCTCGCCACCGGGAGCGGCGTGACCCCATCGTACTCGATCGATCAGGAGGTTTTCAGATTGGCGGCGTCATCAAACACAGCCCGATATTCCCGAACAACACGCTGTCGTGTGACCATGGCTACATGGAGTACTTCATCCCTTGGACCCCGCGCCGGACCAGCCTTGTGATGTGGCACAGCTCGAGCACGCAGGTGTGGCAAAACCGCTGGGGCGGTGGTGAAGGATTCAAGGACATGTTTCTCCGGCGCAACTATCCCGTCTACTTGTGGGACGGACCGCGGGTCGGCCGCGCCGGTTGGTCGTGCGAGGCTACAACTTACAGACCGGCGTATCGCGACCGGGACAACTTCCGTGCTTGGAATTTCGGCCCCTCGTACGGGTACGCTATTGGCTCGTTTTGGTTTTGCTGCTCTGGGAGCAGAGTTCTAACCTCTTCGCGCTAGGAAGTGGTGGCCCGACGTGCAATTCCCGACCAATGATTCGGAGGCATGGCAGCAGGCGACCAGTGCTCGGTACCAGGAATATGACACGTTTGAAAATGTTCAACTGCACGCCCACGTGGCGGCCGTGGCGGCCGACTCGGGCAAAGTAGGCCACAACATCGTATATTTGACGAACTCGGCCGCCGGACTCCGGGCGCAGCTCACCGCTGTACGAAGCAATACAACCAACATCAAGGGAATCGTGGCCTACGAGAGCGTCGGCTATGTGTTTCCTGACAATGTCAACATTACGCAAAGAAACTTCGGCGGCTTTGGGCCTGTCGTTGTGCCAGTCGCCGACTTCAAGAAGCTTGCCAAACTCCGGGGAGTTCAGTTTGTCTGGGGTGACCACCGAATGGTCAATGACACGTATGTCTTGCAGTCAAGGCGCGTTGCTCAGCTCATCAACCTCTACGGCGGAAACGCCAAGGTGTTGATGCTTGCGGAAGACGCAGGGCTGAAAGGTAGCACGCATATCCCTTTTGCGGATCTGGACAATGAAAAGGTTGCGGCGTTACTCGACCGATTCCTCGACAGAAATGGCCTCGACGGATATATTGATGATTCAAGGCGCTGGTCACGTTTGCGGTAATCTTGGGTGGCCGGTTTTGAAGGAAAGCGGCGAGCTTGCATCAACAAAAGTACTTGGCAAAGTGATATACGCTGTTACTTTCAAATACAATTTACCACCCATTATGTGCTAAAATCCAAAGCTCCCTTGCCTATCCCCTGGCACCGCACCCAGCTGCCATCAAGCTGTTTTGCTCAGAGCAGCCCTGCGTGAGGTACTGTTGGGATCGAAATACGGGCGCTCTCCGAGTCCCACAGCTCGGTTGCCGAATCGCTCGCCATATGAATCGTCCAGGTAATCGAAGGTGGCGGTGTGGAAGACGGAACGGTTGTCCCAGATAGCTCGTTCTTGGTTAGCAAGCGCGCATTGAAAGCAATGTGACTCAGAGGTTATTCACCGATATCGTTGGGGTTCTTCCATTTCAAACGGACCTGCAGGTCGTGGTTCCGGTAGACAAGATCCAAGAACCATGAAAGAAGCTTAGCGCTCTCCTCATCAGTCACGCCGTTAATGTGCTTAACATGGCCACCGACGGGGAAGATGCTCTTCCAGCCCGTGACGGGGTTCGTGCGAACGACGGGGTGAACAGCTTTGAGCTCAGTTCCCACATTCTCGATGGCGCCTCGCGGCTTGTCGTACAGCTTGAACCCGGCCTGCTCGGCAACCTTTTTAAAGCCCGGCTGCTCAAAG
>Ga0247758_1000366_pt1 | contig 40112 bp, 30 predicted proteins | sample UWRJL156409C4_FD_180950 | JGI IMG/M metagenome (GOLD analysis project Ga0247758, IMG submission 180950) | Plant litter microbial communities from Arlington Agricultural Research Station in Wisconsin, United States - UWRJ-L156-409C-4 | ecosystem: Environmental > Terrestrial > Plant litter >...
GGGGTTGGATGGGGGGAGGGGAGGGTGAAAGGGGGTGGTGAACGAGGAGAGTGTTTTACGTACATCCAGCTCTGTACTCCGCTCGGAATCAGGAAGTTCAAACCAGCAATACACCACTGCGGGAAGCAGTGAACTGCTTGGCCTATCGCGCCCATTGTGCCGTGCCGCGCATAACCACCGTCAGCCTCAGCCTCGACACAACCACCGCATAGTAGGATCTGGTACCTGCAGTTGGAATGCGAATGCTGGTCCGCAATTTGCGGCGCGCAAGGCTTCTAGATGGAATAGTGTTACGTCTCTGCTCACGAAGGAAGGTGGCAAATGATCACGGGGTGCTTTGCCGCAGTTGCGCCGCCTTTGGGACCTGGTTTGGAGGATGCGGCGGATATCCGACGGCCAAATTGGCTGAAGGATGGGATGGTGATTGCCAACCACTTTACGCAACTGGCATTCGAATGCACGTTTTGGGGAAGCGAGGTGTTTCCGAACTTCCCGGAGACATATAAATACAACCTCTTTCTGAGCCCAACACCCAGAACACTCAACAAGATCAACTCGATATCCCACCACCGCATCCCATTCATCACAGACAAATATTACAGACGCTCAAAATGAAGTCAATCCAGGTCACTAGTATCGTCGGCGCCTTCGCCGGCATGGCATTTGCCTCCCCCTTCGAGATCCAAGCCCGAGCGCCCATCACCAGCGCGGCCTTCTCCAACTTCACCGTCTCCTGCACCTCGACTGAATGCAGGTTCGTGTCCTCCCACTCCCCTACCCCCATCTCCCTCTATTTCCTCTCCCCTATTCCTTCCTTCCTCATCTCCCCTTCTCCCCCTTCCTCTCTCTCCCCTCCCCTTCTCACTAACCACCCCCTAGCATCTCCACAACCATAACTCTCCTCCCCGAATCCACCACAATCACCTGCGCACACACCATCCCGGGCTCATCCCTGCCCACCACCGGCGGGATCTGGACGTGCTCCGACCCACTCGTGTGGCCGCGCTACAACCGCGGGCCGATCCCCACGGCGCCGTACCGCATTGTGCTGACGGACGGGCGCGACCCTGCGAATGGCGCGACGGTGAGGTATGAGTCGCCAAGGACGGAGTGGCCGGGGGATAGGGAGTATATTGGGCCAAAGGAGTTTACGCTTGTGTAGGGTGTAGGGTGTAGGTACGAAGGGTTGAGGTTGGGTGGTGTTGTGCTGAATTGAGTCAAGGGGTGGGGAATTAGCTCGAGGTGGGTAGGGGGTTATGGATATCGTCACAACACTCCCATCTGTCTAGTTACAATGCCCGGTGTGAAGGTAGAAGATAAAGGGTTTAGATGAGAAGCGATTACTGTTAACTCTCTCTATAAGAATCAGCCTCGTAGTAAGAATATTATTCGTATGAAGAGGTTATTCCTACCCTTAGAGAACCCACTTCTCGCTAAGTCAGCTACTTACACCACTGAAAAAACGGCTAGAAAGATTACTTTAATTTCAAAGCACTAGGGTCAAAAGCAAAACGACGCTGAGCTTTACAATTATACTATATAACTGTTTAGAAGAAGCAGTTAATGGTGGTTTGTTTTCTAGAGCCAGCCCTCTTTAACTAAACCTCTGTAATCCTTTGTCGGATTCGTTCCAACGCTGGCAAATCCAAACCCCCTTTATTGACCTCGAACTGCATAAGTAGGTTAACTGCTTAAAGCAGAGCTGCAGTAGTAATTAGCTGAGGAAGCTGTTATTCTCCGTCTTCTTCCCTAGCTCACAAGCCTTTGAAAAGGTCCTGGTAATGTAGTTAATAAGGTTATTACCAGAATCCCTAACAGCCTCCTTAAGTGGATTAATCAAGTTAGCTATATCTATAACTTCCCTAATCCTACCAGCTACCACTAATTACTCTGCTAGCTGTTAGAGGTATACTTTTTCCGTTAAAGTGTGGAGCTCTGGCTTATAATAAGGCCTGAACAGTTAGGAATACCTTTAACAGTTAGTGATAATCTCCACGCTTATATCATTTCTCCAGGCATCGATTCGATATAGAACCGCTTTTAAAATAGTAATGTTTTTAAGCGGATCGATGTTATTAAGTGTTTAGAAGAGCATCTGTTATAGATAATAGCACTGATAATGGACCTTAAGGTTATTAATAATTGCCTTAGTCTATAGGCTAGTAAATAGAGGTAGTATTAACTAGTAAGAGGTCCACTTAGTATTTTGCAGGCTAGCGCCAGCTGCTAGCTCTTGAAGAGCTCTTACGTAGGCTGAGAATCTATCTACTAGTAGTAGAGCCTTACAGCTAGCTAACTGGCCATTAAACTACTAGAGATATTTTAAAAGCAGAACTTTAATTATCCAAGCCTTCTTATTATAGCGTTAAATAAAGGGGAGCTCTTAAAGCTTATAACAGTTCTTAAAAGGCTAAGGATTCTTAAAATAGCTGAGAATCTAAAGATTTAACTTATAAGTGTTAGTAACTTTACGAATAACGTGTATTGTAACTATATTCTTATTATCTTTACCTTTAGACAAGGGGTTAAAAGCGAGAGTATTGTCTAAAGTTTATAGTTAGAACAGGGTAGTCTTATTACAGTTAAAGGTATTATTACTTTTATATGTTATTAGAACGTATCTCTCATATGCCTTATAGACCTATTAGGCTTTGGAATATAGTAGCTTATACGTTATAGTTTAACACTAGAAATACTAAACAGCCCTGTAATATAGAGTTGTAAACAGCTATTATAATAGGCTAGTTAGGATTCACAGGGCTTATTACAGCTGTAAGTGCAGTTATAGTATTTATACTAGTTATATACTCTTAACGTTGTAGTTAGAGCCCTATACGCTAGGTAGATCTTGTAGAGTAGCTAGTGAATTCCGTAAAACTATTTAATATAGAAAATGTTAATTTCTAGCCACTGAGTACCTTATACCAGGTACTTAGTATCGTGTACTCTGTAGTGTGGTTGCGTACCCTGAAACTACCAGCCGAATCTTCTAAAACACTAAAGGGTTCTAAAGGATTCTAACCTACTCTAGGGCACCTTAGGGCCCCTGGAGCACTCTGAACCTTCTGGAATTTAGGGGGGTGGAACCCCCTAAATCCAGTAGAGCTACTTCTCCACAGAATTAACTAAAGCATCACAGTGGCCACGTCAGCCACTACGTTAGCAGAACTATAAAGAATTGTATAGAATAATACTATTTCTTTATTATGTTAGTTAGTTTCACCTTGTAGAAGGCTTTAGAATTCTTCCAGAGCCTCCCACAGCTTATAATAGGCCCTCTCCTCTCCTGTATCTAATTCTAATTGAGCAAGCAACTTCATTCCACTCTAGTTATTATACAAGGCACTGCCTTCCAGATCCTCTTATTTCCAGCGTTAATATTCACTGTAATACCTTTATTTACAGTAGCACTGCCTTGTAATTCAGGTCTTTATTTGCTTCTTACAGTGCCTATAGCACTGTAGTACGGCTTAAACTAGTACGCACTTCTTCCTTTAAGCTATAGCCGCTGTACTACAGCCCTATAGGTTCCTAAAGTTCAATACAAAATTTTACAAATCGACTAACAGCTATATAAATAAACCACTTCGTCATATAATAAAAATACCTATATAATAACCACGTATAATACAGTAGTCTACATTATTATAAGTAGTATAATTATATAGCCTACGGCCATTATTCCAATCCTGTATAGTAGATAAAAAGCTCTGGAAGCCGACCACAGCTTACAAAAGGCCCTCTCCTCTCCTGTATCTAGCCTTTTATAAGCAAGCAATTTACACTACTTATTCAGTTATATACAGAGGCACTACCTCTGTACCTCAGGCCTTCTTTTGCTTCCTATAGCGCTTCTAGCGCTGTAGTTAGCTTAGAATAGTACCGCTCTACTTCTATTACAACCTGCACCCGACACAGGCCTCGAGAGGACTGGCGCGAGTTAAGACAGAACGTATGGCAGGACGCCAACAGGTAAGGGGCGTTCCGAAGACGGCTTATTAAGCTAGCACTCCTAGACGGGGGTTCAATGTCACTATAGGTCGTTGTCACTATAATACACAGAGGTGAGTCTGAACAGTAGGACACAAATGAACAATTGAATACTAGCGTGAGGAACCAGAGTTCCTCCCGGTGGTTATGGGCACAACTATAACTATCTATACTAACTAACCAGAGGTACTTCGTACCTTGCTCAGTGGCCTGTTGCTCAGTAAGGGACTAAGCACCCTATTACTAAGCACCTTCTGCTTAGAGGTCTTACAGATGCTCAGTAAGTGAGCACTCCTACTAAGACTGAGCAGACGCTGGTTAGTCGTAGGGGCTTCGGGTCTTTGCACCCCTGGCCCAGTGCGCAGTACTGTGCGTACTGTTTTCCTGCACTGTTCCTTCTGCGGGGGATCCGTCGGGCCGCCCCGGCCCAAGTGACGGCCTGCAGGGTCGTCACAACTTCCTGTGAGCAACAGACCTATACTACAGGCCTGTGGAACCCTACTGTGCAACAGTAAAGAAAGCTCTGCTTAATTTACTATTACTTATTATATACTTGACTTTATAAACTTAAGTGGAAAAGATGTGTATATAATTTATAACTTTAAATATTAAGCCCTTTAAGGTTTCTGATTTTACTGTCTTAAAGAGCTTTTAACCTGCTTATTATAACGTTATATATAGTATTATAACTCTTAGCCAGTCCTTAATAGTAAGGGGCCCCTAGATTTCCGTAATGTTAAAAACTTCTACCTTATAATAAGCTGTCTCTTAATCTTTAATCCACTACTCTTTTAACACGTTTATATTTCTAACTTAATCTATTACTACTTAATATTCCTAACAGATCTACAGGGTTAAAACTGTCTTATTAAGCTTAAAATGTTATTAAAGGAAGTATATAAACGCTTAAATTATATATCTTACGTAATTATAATAAATGTTTACTTATCTATAACTAGCCTTAAAGTTAAGTCTGTTAACTCCTAATACTTATAAGTGTAATTATACAGTTTAACTACTTTCTCCTATCACTTACTAATAAGCTTAACGTACGTGATAAGCGAACTGATAAAATAAGCGAGCCGATAATTTCCCCCGCAATGCACCCCCTTTACCTTTCGCAATATTTTCCTCCACCACATAACATAGCGTCGCGTTTAAACGAAGCGAATTTGATCTTAGCCTTTAAAGCCCTTCAAAACGATCTAAAACTGAAGCTTTATAAGGCATCAGAGATCTATTCTGTTCCTTATGCTACTCTCTACGATCGACGCGCCGGTCGGCCTGCACGACGCGATGTTCCAGCCAACTTACGTAAGCTTACGGATTTAAAAGAGAAAACGATTATTTAATACATAATTAAGCTATGTACACGCGCATTTCACCTCTGGCTTTCGTCCGTGGAAGATATAGCCAACCAATTGCTACACGAACGCAACGCGCCTCCTGTCGGCGTACGATGGGCTTAGCTACACAACCCATCGACCTACCCTTGTCTCAGCACGAAAGTAACCATACTCCTCGCCGGCACACTTCCTGAGACCTTCCCCTTCTCATCCACCGTTGCCTGTATCACACTGCAATCCCTCGTATTATCCGTCACCCACGCCGTCACATTCCCCGCGACAAACCCCCCTCCACTCACACTAACCGTCACCGCCCTCTCACCCCCACTATTAATAACCTGCACCGCAACCGACCCATCCACATTCCGAAACGCCGACGTCCTCACTCCACTCCCCGACGCCCCAACCCTCACCGCGCCAGGCCTCACAAATCGACTCCAGTTTGCCATCGCCCACAGCCGCTTCGACGGCTCGATCTTCCCACCTACCACCCTGATCATCTTACTGTTGGTGTTACTGCTCCGATCCTGCGCACCGATCCAGTACAGATACGCCGAGACATTCCCGCTCGTGATGGCCGAATAGATGTTATTCGCCCAAGTCATGCCCTCCCCCGCGCCGCCGTTGGAATACCATGCCGATGTCCAGGCGCCGTTGTTGTCTGCTGCCTCGGTCATCCAGGACTTGAGCTTGGTGGAAAGGGGGGATGTTGGAGAGGAGGTGTAGGCGTGCCCGGTTATGGTGCCGAGGCTGGATTCGACGGAGCGGAGTTGCGAGAGGTAGCTGGACATGGCGGACCAGGACATGGTGTCGCAGCAGGTGATGAGCAGGTAGGTGAGATTGGCTTTGTCGAGGGTGGGGCGTAGGATCTTGATGAAGTCAGCGGCTTGGGTGCCCGAGGAGCGCATTGAGGCGTAGGAGGTTCTAGGGTGGAGTTAGTATCTCAGGACCTGGGTTCAAGGGAAGCGATTTGTTTTGGGGTGAGAATGAGGAGACTCGTACGTGTAGTCCGGTTCGTTGAGGAAGCCGAGATGGGTGATAGTCACGTTGGCTGCGGCGTAGTACTTGACGTATTGCACGAGATAGTTTGCAAAGGCCTGTCTCCAGTCTCCGCTTGAGCAAGATGCCCCCGAAACGCCGCATAAGCTTCCGCCGTTGGCATCGTTGCCGTTTGTCTTCATGTAACCCGGCGAGCTCCACGCATTGGCATAGATGGTCTTGACGCCATATGTGTGAACGGCCTCGGTTGAAACCCATAGCTGTCCGTTGTCCGATTCGTCCCAAGTGTACTTCGGTTCGGCATTCGGTCCACCGGGGTTTTTTGGTTGGATTGATACCTGGAGCGGTGGTGAGAATTTGTAACTGACGGGGACCCGTCTTTCGAGGCCGTGGTACACGAGAAAAAGAAGGACCCACCATATGGTCATCTCTCATATCAGGCGAGGAGCCGATGCCGTTGCGGAGGATGCTGAGCCCTGCGCCTTTGTCCATGCTGAACAACAAGTCCAATGCTTTTCGCTGTTCCGTCTCGGAAAGTCGTTTGATGGTCACAGCGCGCTGGAACGCCTCGGAAGTGCCGAATCCGTCCATTGTTTGGTATGTCTGGCCCAAGTTGACGCTGATGGAGACAGCTTGTCGGCTTTCCAACGTTCCTGCCACCGCCATCCCCGACCCACAGCCGAGGATTAATACCGCCAAAGGTCGTACATGCATGATTTTTCGATGGATCTACCCATGGTCCCACAGAACGACCGGGCGACGTCGAGTATATCTAAACCCCAACCAAAACCCCTGTCTCCCCTCGTCCATACACCCAATATCCGACTTACAGCACCTGGTAGTGTTCGCACCCCAAAACTATCGCCCGCACATCGAACCAATCACCTGCTTTCCTTTCGTTGCATCCCCAGCTTATTCTTCCAGCCTTGGCAGCCATTCCCCACGCCATGCACAACTTTCGGGGAATTTTCCATCTGCCGTAGGGAGGTTTTGCGGGGAATGTGGGGAGCACTTTGGGGAACACGGCTGGTTGGACGGATTTTTGACAGGCAATCCCGTTCCTCCAGTCGCCTGCTTTTTTTCTCTGGCCAACATTTTGGGGGCAGGCCTTGGCGCGGCGCCTTTCCTCCGAGCAGTGACTGCTGACGTCGCCCAAACCCGGGGAGCTGGATCGCTTGTATGGGGTTGGAGTAAAGAGACTGGGTGGAGAGAGAGAAAAGGCTCAGACCAATAGTAAGGCAAAAAGGAGATGCCTCGTGAGAGGGTCAAAAGAGAAACGTAGATTAAACTCGCCTAGAAGTACAATAATGATTGACTTCCTGGCCGCTCTACAACCTCACGGTATCTCCATCGCGAGGGGCCAAGGTGACAAGTATAAGGTAGGCCGTTGAACGGTGTATTAAGTCCTTTTTCAACCTCAACGTGAACAATCGAATCCCATGCCCCGTCTCGACGGAAATCATCTTTACAATGGCCGAGAAACGCAATGAAAGCGCAAGCTACCCCAAGGAATTCTCTCGAACTCGAAACCGACAACCCTTCACTATCAACCGACTACCTCGCGCTTCGTAACCCGCACCCAAAAGTCCTCTATGATCCAGATTCCCTAGCCACGCACACAAGTCAGCAATAGCAACACAAATCACTTTATCTCTTTATCTGCCTTCTCATTAATACCCAGGGAGACACCATTCAGAACTCACCGCATTAAACAACTCTACCCCCTTCTCAGGCCTTACCCACAAAAAGTCAAACCTCCTTAATAGCTCTACAAACACCTTATTAAACTCCATCATCGCCACCGGCTTCCCTAAACACATCCACTTTCCATAATGAAACACCAAATCTCCCGTGCTATTCATCAGCGCTAGCGTCTCCCCACTCGCCTCCAACCACCTCTCGGGTCGGAATATCTCGGCGTCTTCTCCGAATGTGGCCTTGCAGTGGTGGATTGACAGTGGCGAGGAGCCGATTTGCGTCCCGGCGGGGATGAACATCCCGTTGATGGTATCGCCACCGGGTGGGACGGTGCGGTATCCAGCGCCTGCAGCAGGGGGGAGGATGCGCAGCCCTTCTTTGATGACGGCCTGGAGGTAGGGCAAGTTCCGGGCTTCGGAGTCTTTTATGGGGGAGGAGATTTTGTTGGCTGCGATGGCGGAGTCGATTTCGGATTGCAGGGCGGAGTAGGCGTGGGGGTTGGAGAGGAGGGAGAGGAGGACGATGCGGATGGTTGTGGCAGAGGTGTCGCTGCCGGCGAGGACTTGGAGGAGCGCTTCGCCAGCGGATTCGGCCTCGGTGAGGCCGTGGCGGATGAAGGAGCCGAGCATGTCCGGGGAGGAGGGGGCGGAGGGGTGGTAGCGGGAGGCGACGACGGAGTTTGTTACGCTAGGTGGGATAGTTATAAAAATACAGAAGCATCATGGAAAACTTGTCAACGGTGAGAGTGATAGGAAATACAAACGTACCCGATCAAGGCGCCAAATCCGAACTTGTCTGTTGCTTTGGGGAGCAGACTTCGGAACAGTCGCGATTGCAGAGCTTTTGTCAGCCAGGGTATGTTTCCCATCGCCGAGAGTGCGGGCAGTAGGGAGGTGGTGATCTTGACATAGTTGAAGACGTCTTCGTCTTGCTCAAGGAAGCCAAATGTTTTTCCGAATGCGAGATCACTGATGATATCCAGCGTGAAGAAGTGCGTCTTGAGAGCAAAGTCTACCGGGCGATAGCACTCCGGCGTCGAGAGGTACTTTGCGTCGATGAGGTTGACGAGGCTGGCAACCTGGTGGTCGATGGTTGCTTCCATCGACGTGTTCTCCTTTCCAGAATACTATGAAGTGTTAGAGTACCATCTTGAAATAAGAAACCTTCAAAGGGGACAAATAGGTTACCCCAAAGGCCATCTTTCTGCGCAGATTCGTGTGTTCGACATCATCACTCATCGACAGCAGGTTGTCCCGCGCCGGATCAAACCTGAAGGCCTTCCACCATGGCCCTCTTATGTATGAAGACCGCACAGCCATCATCTTTCGCATGGAATCAGGATCGGAAGTGATGAGCTCATTCGGGCCCACGCGCACAAGGGTTCCTATCGTGTGAGCCAAGGCCCTCATTTTAAGATTCCATGAATCTCACCATATTTGTCAGATTCCTCCTTGAAAGCGGCAGTCTGCTGACCCTTGAGCGCCTTCTTGAAGGCCCAATATCTGGAAAAGCCCGCCCATCTTGGTCCTGGGATATGCGAGAGTCGGTACCACACCGACACACTATGTATGAGGTAGATTGCGACGAAGGCCCCAGGTATGAGCACGGCCGTTCCAGGGAGATGATCGAAGAGTTCAAAGACTGCCATCCTTAGCAACCTTAGCGCTTGCGCCCAAGACCTCCAGAGTTCGTCACGGTGACCTAAAATATGTCGAGGTTGTGAAGGGTAAATTCTGCTGTCCCCAGTGTTCCCGGTCTCGGGGCAGATCTATATATCTCTCGGAAGCGGGGGTCTGTGCACTGTGCAGGTCTCTAAAAGAAAGAGGGTGATTACGGGACGAAAGGCAAGCCATCGGCACAGGCCTGCGGGGGTTCCCTCGGCTCGGCATGCTAGCAAGACGCGGGTGGGATGGCTTCGACGAACGTGGATGCGCCGATGTTGATGGCTGCCACTTATCACAGCGCTCTGGCACAGTGCTTCACCTTTTGGGTTACACAACATGACAGCCCACCACACCAGATGGAAGCCCCCCAATCGGAAGTGAACCCCAAAATGCAGCTGGCTAATTGCAGATATGGCGATGTGCGAACCTCACATGGATCCGGGGAACGGCCCGAAAATGACGGAGGCCATCCGAATTGATGAAGCGACATGCACATATTAGTTCTAGGGGGCAACTAGCGACTAACACCCTTCCTTGACCTGGAGGTGAATATGAGAAGGTTCACATCTACGTTTCAGCTTGTCTTGTCAAGATGTATGCTTCCTTATCTAAATTCCCATTCATTCCATTCCATCCCAGTAAATAACTTGCCCGTCTACCTCGAGAGCACCGAGAAGACAGTTCCAATGTATGAGATGTTTGGCTTCGTGGGGATTGACGGTTTCGAGATGGAGATTCCCAGACGGCGCGGCACTAAAATGCCACCATTAATAGTCTATTGGGAAGTTTGCATAGTGTGGAGCTCGCCCGAGAACAAGTGACGGCTGTTAATATAAAGTAGAGCAGGGTAGCTTTAACTTTTATAAGGAAGGTGACAGGTATAATGGTAGTAACACATTACAGCTGGAATATATTACACTCCCAACTTTAAACTAGTAATAAGATATAATATACTTACTAGTGTATAAGATAAGCGCTCCCTTTAAAAAGTATGATAATAAGTTATGCTATAGCTTAGTGAATTTACTACGTTTAATAATACTAAGGTTTAAGAAGTTGGTAAAAATGAGTATTTTTTTTAAACTATTATATAATGTAAGTGTTAAACTAATTTAGTGGTTTAAGGCTCAGGGCTATAGCTAGCTTTAAACTTATTAAACTTTAGGAACCTACAGGGCTGTAGTACAGCACCTGTAGCTTAGAAGAAGAAGTGCAGTACTTGTCCAAGCCGGCTACAGTGCCTACGGCACTGTAAGAAGCAAATAAAAGACTTGAATTACAGAGAAGTGCCACTGTAAATAAAGGTATCACAGCGAATAGTAGCGCTGGAAATAAGAGGATCCAGAAAGCAGTGCCTTATATAATGACTGGAGTAGAATGAAATTGCTTACTTGACTAGAACTAGATATAGGAGAGGAGAGGGCTTATTATAGGCTATGGAAAGCTCTGAAAGAATTTCAAAGCCTCTTATAAGGTAAAACTAATTAATATAATAATGGAATAGTATTATTCTGAATCATTCTTTATAGTTCTACTAACGTAGTGGCTAGAAATTAACAGTTATCTTCCTTTCATTAAAGAGCTAAAATGTTATTAAACTTTAAATAAAAGGTTTTCGTAGTGAAATTATTAGTTGTTAATTAAAGAAGTAATGGTTTAAGGAACCGGATAGCGTAGCTTCTTTTTAACAGTAGCACGCGCTAGAGAACGCATTGCTATATATAAAAATGTTAATTTTTTAGCTACTGAGTACCCTGTACCGGGTACCCTGTACCGGGTACCCTGTAGTGTGGTTGCGTACCCCGAAACCACCAGCCGAATCTTTTGGAACCCTAGAGGGTTCCAGAAGATTCCAACCCACTCCAGGGCCCCTTAGGGCCCCTAGAGCACTCTGAACCTTCTGGAATTCAGGGGGGTTCCACCCCCTGAATCCAGTGGGGCTACTGCCCCACATAATTAACTAGAACATCAGTAGCCACGTCAGCTACTACGTTAACAGAACCACGTAGAATGGTTCAGAACAGTACTATTCCATTATTACATTAGTTAGTTCAACTTTACAGAAAGCTCTGGAATTCTTCCAGAGCCTCCTACGGCTTATAACAGGCTCTCTCCTCTCTTGTATCTAATTCTAATTAAAGTAAGCAACTTCATTCTACTTCAGTCATTGTACAAGGCACTGCCTTCCGGATCCTCTTATTTCCAGCGCTAATATTCGCTGTGATACCCTTATTTACAGTGGCACTGCCCTGTAATTCAGGCTTTTGTTTGCTTTATACAGTGCTGTAGGCACTGTAGTACGGCTTGGACTAGTACGTACTTCTTCCTCTGAGCCACAGCTGCTGTACTACAGCCCTGTGGGTTCCTGAAGTTTAATAAAAAACAACTATAGTAATATTATAAAGCTTAAAAAGAATAATAGGGTTAGCTTAAACAAGCGCCTTGATTTAACAGCTTAATCTACTTACTGTGTAAATAAAATTAAAGGCAAATAGATAAAATTATATAATGGTAAATAAAGCATTTATTAATAATATGCTCTATAGCTTAATAGACTAGGTATATAAAACTTTAAGCAGATGGATTATGTAATAGTGGAGCGCTTATTAATAGCACGTAGTATAGACTGCAGGTAGATAGGTTATATAATAGCAGATCATATATTAATAGCGGGTTGTACAGCTTATTAGACCTGGGCACAGCCTTGTTCCCCACTATAAACCCTAGCACTAAGTAATAATAAAAGCGGTAAGAAAACTCCTTTTATATTAGTTATTAAAGGGTTATGTATACCTTTCTGATAATTAAATTATTTAACTTAATAAGTTGCATAGGACAATACCAGTTACACGACTTTTAAGCACAGGGAAGGCAACGGACATTATAACGTGACGAAGGCTAACGGACTGTACCTCTTTCCGTAGGGGCGGGGCCCAAGCGCCCCCACTAAGAAAGCAACGGACGGGATAAGAGTCTGTTAGGGAATAATAAATAGGGCAAAGGCTAAGTTAAGTCTTAAGTGCTTAAGTAAGTAATATGAAAAATAGAAGAGGAGGGGTAAAACAATTCATTCTTGAAAGAAGGGAGCTAGTGTGACTATTTTTATATATATGACTAATTCTAAGCTTACTTAACTATTGTTAAAGGCAATTCTACATGCTATAGCGCAGCCTTTTAAGAATAGTTCTTAAGTAAGCGAGCCTTAACAAATCCTAAGGCAATCCTAAGCTAAGCCCGAGCCGGGGTAAGTAACATTACGTAGGTGAGATCTAAACGGGAAACTTCATATACTTAGATCCGTCTTATAAAACAGGAGGATTAATCCCACTTCTGACTGCGATCTTCATTGGTAACACAGTGCAACCAGTTATCTCGCGGCAGTGTACTTTTTATACAATAGCCTCCTTACCTCTATAGCTATAGTGAGGGAGTAGGACCACTATGCCATAAAACGTAAAGGTCTTTATATTTCGACACTTCCTTCCGGATAGCAAAGGTGCTCACATCTGCTTCAATTGCCATACCGTATCATTATCCCCATTATAGTCCTATCAGGCATCACCCACTGGGCCACCTCGCAGAGTATATTCCTAGTCAGCGTTGAATATCAAGTCGCTTCGGGCTTTAAAAGTCCTAAATATCACCCGTCGAGTATATCCTCAGCTATATCTTCTATGTGCGGGTATTCACCACTGGCCATCATCATCGTCATGGGTTTGGGTTTCCTGATGATCCTGTTTCTTCTTGGTATGGCCTGCCGGCGTCTACGCACTGAGATGCCCGTCACGGGTAATTGCAGCGCGGCTATCTCGGCAGCGTGCCACTACTCTGTTAGTCCGATGCCTAGCGCTTCGTTAGTGCTCTTGAAGCGGGGAGAGGTTCCGCTGAGGTATTCTGGTATGTATATAGGCAGCAGCTATGGCAGCGGTTACGGCAGCAATTACGGGAATGTTGAGTGTCGCTGTGCCTTTTCGCCGGAGCAGGTTTCTGCACCGACTGCTGGGGTGATGTATGTCAATTAGCCCGCAGAGAAGGGCGCGATGCTTCTTTTTCCGCCCCCACCGATCCGGTGACTCTATGACCCCCAACACGATTCCCGCCGATGACCTAAGTACCTACTCTGGCCACGAGAAAGGCGAAACACGATAAGACTTTAAAACAACAATTCAGCGCCCAAGTGCTATGATGAGAACCCTCCGCCGCCGTTCGTGCATCAAAACTTCCATGCACCAAGTGCGCTGTCGGCAACTGGCACGCATTCTTAAAAAAAATAAAAAAACAGACTCTCTTCTCCAGCGTCAATTCCTTTCCCTGACCTAGGTCAGTCCCGCTTTACAGTTTATGCGAGGAGACCGCCAGTAGTTCCCCGCCATGTCTTTTGCGCCTGAACACCCATTCGCTCCCGAAGAGTGGTCGTCACCAGCACAGGTACCGGTCTGGTCAACTCTTTCGGAAGCAGTGCGACAATCAAACGCCCCGCAGGTGGTGCTTTTCCAAGATGCACCAGAGGCTACCAGTATACCATCACGCTTCCACCAGGGCCTTACGACCAAGCCGACACTCCGAGTCTACACTATCCCACGGATTCGGGGAATACCTCGAAGTTAGATAAGAGGGACAAAGACGACTAACTGGCAACAAGTGATTCAGCATCGGGAAAACCAGAATTGCCAACCACGCAGCCGCCGCAGCGCCAATCATGGCTGCGCCAGCGACGGAGCCAAGCCACATTGGTTATAATGATCGCCGCCAGTGCTTTCAGAAGAGAGGAAGTGGAAAAGTGGTTAAGATGTACATTGCAGTGTTGGCTCCCATGGGAGGGAGTTTTCACCGTGCTAATACAATATAGAGGCAGACAATGACCCTCGACTCGAAGCTGGCCAAGACTCCACTTCACATCATCTCACACCCTGATCTTGCCTCCATCTCGATATCCCTCTCAATGTCCTCCTGGACCCAGGCCTCCATGACCTCATAAATAGTCGGCTTCCACTCCGTGAGTTGACGCCTCTCATAAAGCCAGGCCTTCATGGCAGATTGTACCATGCACTCGGGGGCGAAGACTTCCCAGTCGAGAGACGCCCTGTGACGGATCCAGCTCTGCAGAGCATGTCGTGCCACATACTCCGGTTCGAACAGTCCGTGCCAATGGTGCTGATACCACCACTCTCTGAGGTGAGTTTTGGAGGTGGCCTCCCATGGCTCAATCTCAGGTGACCAGCCCAGCGTTCCTTCGGGTACGTTTGCCCAAAACTCAGCATGCCAAGCCTCTCTCTTCGCCACTTCCAACTCCCTTTCCCGTTCCTGTCGAAGAGTCTCATTGCCGAACCGGATTCTCAAATCTCTCACAAATCTCCACAGAGTCCCGTTCACCTGGCGCCAGATCATCCTCCGGTTTCGCCATCCTCCATCCCAGATGAGGATCCGGGATCTCCTTCCAAACAGCAACAATGCACGACCAGACCAAACCAACCCGCGCCACAGGACAACGAGAGCGTGAATAGCGCCTTCAATCAGGCGCCCAAGCCCAGCCAATGCGATAATGAATCCGATTATAGCTGTGAGGATCTGGGGCGAGGAAAACGAATGACCGACTACCGCTTGGATGTTGTCGGTGACCTTGGTGGCCTTGACCTGGGCGCCTGCATTCTCCTTGACGAGCTTAAACAGAGAGTCGATTTCCCCCCACCAGGTCTTTCTTCCCTTCGAAATTTCCTTCGTCAAATTGGCAGGGAGCTTGGGTTTGCTACACACATAGGGTCAGCATATTGGTGGTATACGGCGTACAATGACAGCCCGAGGTTGATAGGGACTCACCGCAGTCCCCGGCGAGTGTGCTGGTTGACTGGGGATCAGTCCGAGTCTGAGTCTTGGAAGGTCTATACCTGTGAATGCGAACGTTAGAGAAGCGCCACCCAATCCAGTCTTGCATTGGCTAAGACCTACTGGCTCGAGAGGTCCGAAATCGCCAGGCTAGTGCCAAACGGCACCGCAATCCAGACCACAACGGCCTTTTCAGTCCGCGCTACATCGTCAAAAATTGTGCCCGAGGCACGGCAAATGGTTCTGTGACAGACTTTAGTAAATGAAGCCATACAGTCGAATCGTGTGTATGTACTAGTCAGCCGGAGAAAAGGGGCCGGACAAAGAAATTACTAGTATAATGTTGGCCAGAAGGCACAACGAGAGAATAGAAAGGCGCATTTTAAGCCTTGGTGCACAGAGAGAGGAGAGAGATTGGTTAAAGTACTGTATCGATCGAATGGCTGCTGGTTCAAACTTCCGTGTTGTCGTTCACGGGCAGCGAGCCTTCGTTGCTGAAGAGATCAATCGAAGCGCGGTCGCCCGTCGTCAGAACTTTGCCTTGCTGCCACCTGCTCTCACTCCTGCCAAATTCGTAGCAGAGGTGGGTGTCCTTCCCTCACTAGCAAACCTTGCTTCCATACTGGGACATGAGGAAAGTGGGGCATAAGGCCTTCCTTTCCTCATCCACAGGTTCGTACTACTGGACAGAAAGAACAACACGGTGGAAGATATTCGTTTGATAACTTGCCAAAAAAAGCTATATTGCTGGTACAAAACCATATCAAGTACAGCATTGTAGGGTCATTACCTCTATAGGTGATAACTAACAACAACTACAATACCAATCAAGAGGAGAGACAACCCTATAAACCAGGAGTTATTAAACCTGGAGTTGTCACCCTTTGGATCCCCCATCTTGACCTCCTCCCACTTTCTCATCCTCTCCTCCCTCTCTATCCTCTTCCTCTCTCTCCTCTCCCACGCCATCTGGTTATTCCTTACCCAGTCTTTCACCCCCTTGGCCTCCACCGTCTGCACCACCGTCTCCCCTCTCAGCCTCCTCCTCTCCCTTCTCCGGTAGAAGTCCCCACATACCTCAAGATCACTATCATTCCTCTCTTTTCCCTTCCACCCCCTTATACCATCGGCAACCCCCTCCCCTCCCAATCTCGCCTCCCTCCTCCGGTGGAAGTCTCTACACACCTCAAGATCAGTAATAGTCTCATCCCTCTCTTTTCCTTTCCACTCTCTAAACCCATCGACAGCCCTCTTTAACCCCGGCCTATCAAAATACCCCACGTAATTGGCACAATTCTTATTCATCCAACACCCCAAGCCATCCCAATGTCTCTTGCCTCTTTCGTCACGTGTGGATGGGTAAGACGATGGATCTAAAGCGGAGAACCAAGAGTGACTGTGGCAGATACCCTTTAGTTATATTTCTCCTTAGCTGTTGTCATGTAGGGAAGGGGACGATGGAAGACTTACGTAATGGAGGTAGTTTCTGTGGATGTCCAGGATGTGATAAGGATGGTGCGGCGGTAGGTGATGTTCAGCGCTGTTTCGTTGTGGTTGTGACAGTTGGAACGGCCTGATCGAGAGATCTTGATAGAGATTCCATAAGTAGGCTCGGTAGAATGGTTAAGGGGGGTTTTGGAGGTATGGGAGCCTATGTTTGGGTTGTTGAGGAGGCTGTCGAGGGGCTTCATTTCGAGGAGACCCGGCCTGGCTTCCGGAGCGATAAATTCGGCAGGGGTGCCGATGCGAAAAATGCGCATGTGGTCTTCCCGGCCGTGCGTGTTGTCGCTTCGAGGGCTCAGTAAGTCGGTTGTCCATTCCATGACGAGTTGTATAATGCCTGTGCGGGAGCGCTCGAGGAATATAGTCGGACGGTTGCCCCCCGAGGGTCTCGCACCACGGAGGTGATTCGGATCCTGGCACCGAAGAAGTCGGGTTCGAGTCGGCCCTCCTGATTTCGGGTGATCTTTTGGTAGTCGATAAACTGCTTCCACAACTTCACACCAGCGTAGAGTCTTGTGTTCACAGAGGCGGATGAAACCCTGGCGGCCGATACAGCATTCAGGCTGCTGATGGCGGCGTTGGACACGGGAAAAATAGGCTAGAGGGTGCGAGGTCTTGCACTCTTTGCAGTATTTCGGGTATGAAAGACTTTTATCGCTGAGGTAGTCGTGCCAATCGAAGCGCTCGCCGCGGCTGCGACATTCGAAGCACTGGTCGTTGACCATGCCTCGAGCCGAGTGGGAGGATGGGATCTGCCGCTGACTTTGTGAGCCAACAGTATCCGATATTAAGGGACAGGTCACCTCATTCAGGTTCGAGAGACTGGATTCCCTTTCTAGCGCCTGCGCTTCACGTTCCGCGCCTTGTGTCGCTTCCGCATAACTCGGTGGGTCGTCTTTTGCCCAATAACTTGGGGGGTCGACCAGTGACCAGCCGTCCATGTTTGTGGTTGATGATGGGCACAAGGTCTTGGCCTGATGAATTGCGAGAATAGAAGACGAGGAGGGCGGGGGATTGCCTGCCTTTTATGTGAAACGGCAATGTGGGTTTAAGTTTGTGAGCCAAAACCTTGATGTGCCGAACGACTCTCGCGACTTCCCTCGGCTCGACAGCACAGAACTCCAAGATACCCAACCTCTTCCATGCGATGGCCCAAAAGGAAAAACGGACAAACTAATGTCGATTCTCCTTGCCTACCCGTCTCAAAAACCGCCAAGCGTTGCAGTTCCAGTGCTTTGGTTTTTGTTCTGGCTATGTTATCTCATGGATATCTTCGGCCCTCGGTTCTACTTCAGAACTTACAGAGCCACGATGTGTGAAGCCATTTCCTTGAGTTTCCGCCCCTTTTCAGGACCCCACTATGTCGAACTGCCGGCCACGGCATTGCGTATCAAACCCTGTTGTGTATTTTCCGATAGAAGACTGCTTCTGTCATGGCCCAAAAAAAAAAAACGAGAGAAGTCAACTATAGACTCCCCCGAAGGGCGGCAGCGGTGGGAGCCCCGAGCCCGGTGAGTCCGCTGGGTGCTGGGGCAAACTCCCCCCGCTCGACAAGGAAGTGGGGGTGACATGCATACGGCCCCGGCATGGAACGACGTGATTGCGGGTGGCAGGGTATTATCTGGGGGTCAACTGGCAGAGTTAGACGACGGGGTGCCGAGGGTAAAGGCCGGAGGTCATGCGAGGTCAGAGCTCGATGGGCAATGGGCTGCGAGGTCACGAGAGAGTTGAGGTTGACGGCAGGGACAATGGAACGTGCCCTACCCATGGAAGCGAATCGCAAAGCCCGAGCCAGCAGAAGCTCCTGCGGACAATCATGTTGTTTGGCGGGATGGAACGGAAAGTATCCTAGAACTATAGTAGCCTCGATCTCTGATCACCTTAATAAGCTTAGAGATGTGCAGCATGCGGCTTGGCAACAATGGTATTGGCTCCATTTGAGGCAGGGGAGGCAGCAGGTATATTTAACCTGCTACTTGTTGACGAGACACATCGACTTAGCCAACGCGCAAACCAGCCCTCGGGGGTGCTTAACAAGAAATTCTCGGACATTACCATAGAGCTTTTCGGTGCTGATGATTACAGCAAGACTCAGCTACACTGGATACAGAAGAAGAGTAAGTACCAAGTGTTCTTGTTAGATACGGAGCAAAGCATTCGCCCTGCTGATCTCCCTTCAGAGCTCTTGTCGGCCCTCATCGCCGAGACTCGAGCTTCTGAGCGACACTTCCAGCTGAAGACCCAGATGCGTGTCAGGGCAGGCTCGGACTTCGTGGCCTATATTCGCTGGATCCTGAATCCCAGTCCAACCCGTGCGCCGCCACAGTTGCGAGACTTCGGGGACTATGACTTTCGCATTTTCGACAATGTTGCGCTCATGCGGGATGAGATTCTGTAGCGTGATGCCGAAGTTGGTCTATCACGCATGGCGGCTGGGTTTGCATGGGAGTGGAAGTCCAAGGCCAACAAGGAGGCTTTTGACATCGAAATTGGCGAGACGCGACTGCGTTGGAACAGCAAATCATCCGTCTGGATTTCCTCAGAAAAGGTGCCTCAGGAAGTGGGATCTATCCACACCGTTCAGGGCTACGAAATGAACTACGCCGGTGTGATTATTGGACCTGACTTATGGTTTGATCCCGTTCACAACCGGCTCCGTATCAATCGTGCCTCGTATCACGACAAGATGGCAAGGAGAACAACATAAGGCTCGGGAAGAACTACTCGGACGGCGATCTTTTGCGGTTCGTCACTCAGATCTACGTGGTGCTCTTAACACGTGGCATACGGGGGACTTATGTTTATGCGTGTGATAATGCGTTGAGGGAGTATCTTGGAGCTTTCATTCCCCAGTCACATAAAAACAACACAGTGGCGGTAGACTAGGTGGGCAGGAACATTGTGGGTTTCTGTCCAATGCCGCCGTCAATGTCAACACCTCAAGCATTCCCCTACATACTCATGTGACAGGCAGGTTTGGGAAAGGGATCCCGAAAGAAACCAAGGCCACTTCAATTTGCCACACGAATGCTGTCTCGTACTAGGAATATAATGGCATCAAATAAAAAGTTGTGCACCCAACTTCCATCAAAATTCGGTGAATATCGTTTTGTCCTCTTGGCAACAAACCGTTGTCAGTGGCCTCTGGAAAGCTGAGAACTCGCCAACTGCAAACTACGGTGACATATGGCGATGTAGTTTCTTCTCATGATGTACAACTCTAGCTAAAAGGGCGGGACAATGCGTCCTGTGGTACCTGCATCGGGGTGGCAACGGGAATATATCAGGGTCATCTTGCCCGTCCAATAGTGGGCCTTGGCGATGGCGACCTACATCCAATTGGCTTACTTCAATACCTCTTGACAAAAAGGGGGGAGCTAATGCAGGTCGTGCCGTCCCGAGAGGGGAAGGATGACCCGAGCAGGAGACCCAGAAACAAGCCTATTTAAACATGCGTCGTGCTCGGCTCCCCCGGCAAGTTGCATGATTAGGGTCTTTTTTGGAAGTGGACGTGAGGAAAAGACATACAGTCAAACCCCCTGTTTATGCAAGCTTTCCAGACCACCCAAGTGCTTGCATTTTGTGGATGTTTTGCAGAAAGAGGGGTGCTACAAGGCCCACTTTTCATGGGCTTGGCGAGAATTGGTCTCAGCCAGTGGCTGGAATTCTAGGGGGATTTAGTGGGCTAAGGCCTAACAAAACAACCCATTTGAGTCCAACCACTAAAAGAAACCCCCCTTTTACGCAATTTTTCAGGCTTGCAGTTGCGGCTTGCAGACTTGCGTTTTACCATACTAATTAACTTAGACTGCGAAGTGGCTTGCGTTTTGTGGCAATTTGCATAAAAAGGGGGTTGCAAAAACAGGGGGTCTGACTGTACTTGTTCTCCAATGTGTCTACTTGCGCTCGGATTTTCACAGTTCCACCGCCAACTCACTTAATGGACCTAATTACGCACCGATAGCCACCATCTTCGCAGTTCCTGAACGTGGAGGTGTTATTCTAGAGCCATGCTCCCAGAATGGTCTGGACGTACAGCTATTGCAGTTCTTTCCCTGGGGTCTCATCGGGTAATGCACTGGTGGATACTGGGCATGTTCTGAAGGTGGGTGCGGAGGTAACATCGGGCCGCTTGGACCAGCCGCTCACGGCCCGCCCCAGATTCACAACGAGGGAAAGACGAACCGAGTGGCGTCAGCACCTTGGTCAGATGGCGGAAGCTTAAGCATGGGTACGATGTGAGCACTGCCATGTTGCGATTGGTTCTCGAGTCCACCTGATCCACCCACCACTCCCACCGCGGCAGGAGTTGTCATGTTTTGGAATGTAAATCTTACAAATTACAAATCATCATTCCAGGCCACTTCCGTTTTGAAATCGAGGTGTTCGGGCACTCTTCATTTGGGACAGCAGAAAGCCTCAATGCACGTAGTTGGATTTTCGCTTCTTGAGCTCTTTGCAATGTTCCGCCTCCCTACTCTTTCGTGGAAATATCCCGGGCTTCTCTGCGTAGGGGATTTGAATTATTAGCTATTCGAGCTATTAGGCCCCGCCAATCTATATTCGCTCACGCGCATGCTTTGGCCGTGTGGGTATGTGGAATGTGTGCTTGGTTCCCGCCCCGACTATTTACGTGCCACCCCTCCCCCTTGGGGTGGTAATCGTGACATGCAGGTACCAGTGCACGGGGCGAGCAGAAGGTCTATCATCCTAACCCATACTGATCATTTTGTCTGTTTTGAGCTTGTGGCTTGCAATGATGTGATCCGGGGGCGCTGAGACCTTGAAAGAGTAACCGACAAGTTCCTTCTACAGCACTTCGGAATCCCAACCTAATAACCATCATCGGTAATCAGGGTAGCTGTAATTCCGGCAGGCTAGAAGCTTGCGTGCCGTGCTTGTTCTTGCCAAGAGTCGCGGGGAAAAGTCTTGTTTTGTCACGGTGTTGAATGATCACAGTTAGCTACCTAATACGACTCTACCCAACCCGGTCGTACATCTGCAGGCTCTGGCGGGTAATGAGAATACCGCTCGACAGGGGTATAGAGCTTGGAGCAGTGTGGATTTATCGTGTACGAACGTGCGGTCTGGCCTCGTGAAGGTCCATCCTGGGCATTCCTGGCACTGAGTTCGCCACTTTATTTTCGCACCTCCCGGGTCACACCAGTGTGGCCGGCCATCAGGGGGGAGCACCTGCCGCCCTACCTTACTAGGCACGAGGTGCATCTAGCCCAAATAGCTGAGCTGGGAAATTACTTCGCAGAACTATTGATCCATCTATTGGGTCTGTCGGGCAATACCAGGCGAGAGATTCTCTCCGGGACATTCGTGACGGCTTCACTTGCCTCATTTGTGCACTCGGTCGATAGTGCGATGGCTTCGGGTCTAGATCATTGCCAACCCGGTTGGCTCAGCTGGCCACAATGAGCGCACGGTTTGCCTCGACACCGGGGTATATAATACAACCCGAAAGCCTACGTTACGAGTTGTGTTTTTCGACATCAACCATCGCGGGCTTCTCCAGTAACCCGACATTCTTTTGACACAGTCAGTCTTTTTCCGCAGTCTCCCGACTGCATCCGCTCCCTATCATGGTCACACTCATCTCTCTCTTCCTGTTCGTCCTCGGGGCGTTAGCGGTCGATGTTCCCATCTTCCTCACCGGCGCCTTAATCGACGCGACGGCCACCGATGACACCTTCAACACTGGCGGTACCATTTCTGTTAATGGCTGGGTGGTCAACATCCCGAAGAATATGATCGTCACTTTCCCCGCTGCCTATGTCCCCTGGAAAGAGTTTGTGGCTGGAAAAGCGGCGGTCATGGGCTTCGAGGTCACTGTGAGTCCCTCTTAGCGAATCCATGTGTTGAAATATCTTAACAGCAGACCTAACTCGAGGATTCCAGATCCAAGGCAATGTCGTCGACGGCAACCCCCTTGCCGCCCAGGTCATCATCCAGGAGTTCACCTTGGAGATGAACCAGGGCTACATTGATGCCATCAACTTTGATGGCTCGATGCAGATCCGCAACGGCCCAACTATTCGCATCAACGACCCTAACGCTGTTTTCACCGCCGGATACTCATATCCCTTCATGGTCTCGGACGATAAGAGCCCCAGCGTCAGCGCCTACTCTGGTTTCCCCATGTGTGTGCCGCGGTCATCCAACGACACGCTGTGCCCTCTCTCCAACCGCCCGCTCCTCCCTGGCTCCGGTGCGCCGAGGCGTGTTTTGTAAGTCTGCCCCTGACATCGGGCGAGCTGTTGTCGAGTTTGGCTAACATCCGTCAAGCCAAGCGCCTGACCCGCTCATCATGGCCCCCTTTATGGTCGGCGACTTCATTGTGTACCGCGGATTCCGCAATGCGCAGAACGAGCTCATCTGCTTTGAGATTGTTGCTTGGAACGTGCAAGTCACCACCTCGGGAGCGCCCACATACATCCGCGTCGAGGAGGTCCTCATCGGGGTCTACACATCCGACACCAGCGGTGAGGTTGCCGAGACACGCTTTGTCGGCGTCGTCTCAGACCCGTCAGTCACCATCTCGATCCAGGCCATCGACATCGACCCTTGCACTGGCCACGAGACATACCGGTCTATGGGTGTTGCGCAGGAGCGCCCCGAGGCGGGCGGCCGCAACAAGTGGATTTCCCGCATTGATGGCGACAGAATCCCCAGTGTGTACACACGCGAGTACCGTGCCATCGCCAGCACCGGCACCGTCCTGACCAAGAACGGCCTCCTGGCCGGCCAGTACGTGGCGCCCATTCTCGAGTGGATCCAACCCGAGCTGCTCGTGCCTGGAAACGAGCCCCTTATTAGCCGCTTCGGCGGCATGAGCCATCTCACCAAGGGTGTCGGCCCCGACGCAAACGGTAACATCTTCGGCCCCCTCCAGCCCTTCCCTGAGACAGGTGTCACCGTCTTCGATGTCTCCACCTGCCCTCCCACCACCGGCGAACCAACCGAGCCCGGTGAGCCCGGAACTCCCGTCACTCCCACGGCACGCATCCAAGCGACCCTCGGCACCTCTATCACCATCGCCGCGCCCTCCACCCTGTTTGTCCGCTCCGACGACACCTTCACCCTCAAGGGCTTCCAGGACAACGCCGACCCTATTTTCAGCACCGACACTCTCACCTACACCTACTCGGTCGTCGAGGCCTCCTCCGAAGGCACCCAAGCCAACCTGCTGACATTCACCCCCTCCACCGACGGCAAAAACATCAACGTGCGCTTCCGAAACACCGCCCCCACCGGCGAGTACGTCTTCCAGCTCCTGATTGCCTCGGCTTCCCAAAACACCACCAGCACTGCAACCTTCACCATCAACTTCTTCACCGGCCCCGACGTCGTCACCATCGAAGCCGTCACCTGGACAAGCTCCCAGAGCGGGACTATCGGGGTCACCTGCAAGAGCAACTACCTGGTCGATAGCAAGGTCAACATGCAGGTTACATATCCTGGTGACAAGGGGGTTACCAGCGCGGCGATGGCGGCTACGCCTCCGGCGAGTGGACTTTGGTCGTTCTCGGCAAGGAAGGTTGCCCGGCCAGGTACCGTCACTTGCACGAGCTCGTTGGGTGGGACGGTGACACGGGCGGGGACTACGGCGAAGAGAGAGGTTGAGTTCTCTGCTTGATCAGTTGCAGGGAGACAGGGGGGTTTCGGTTTCGGGATACTTATTTCAATACGAGGAGGAGGAGAGATTCTTGGTGAGCTGGGGAAATTGAGAGGTTTTGGTCCGCCTTTCTTTTGTGCTGATGGACTGAGGCTTCTTTTCTGCAACATTCTGATGTTGGTGGCAAGGGGTTTCCCCTTTTTGTTGGGGTAAGGGGTTGACAGGCTTCTTTTTGTACATACTTCGGACTTCGAAATCTTGGTTACATACGGGATGGTGGTGGTTGATGAACATAATTTTTGCTTTCACCGATTCAGGGGTCGGTCTTTGGTGTTTGTGATGCGGGGTCTTATTGGGCGCTCGGTCTCGGTGATGATCAGGTCGCATTTGCGGCACGGATCGACGGCTGCGCCACGAGGGAGCGCGACGGATGCGGCTGTGTCTCGTGTCGTCTCAAAATGATGAAACTGGTCCAACGCCCCTCTTGCGACGACAGACAACTCCCAACGTCAGAAAAACGACTGGTTCATTGACTTTCACCTCCCATCTCGACTCCTTTGACTGCACTGTTCTCCTGGCGGAGAACATGTCCTTCCACATCGCCGCGAATGTCATCACCGAGCGTGCAGGATGCACCCTCACGCCGGCGGCTAGCGCCTTTAGCTCCATCCTCTCAGCTCTCGTGGGCTCGGTCATCAACGGTCTGTCATCGGGTTGGCTGGTGGCATTTGCAACGGGGTGGATCGCGTGGATGGCCATTTTTCGCGTATTGCTCGGAGGCTCGTACATGTTCTATCGCAGCGCGACAAACACTTGGGGACATGGAGCAAAATTTGTTGAGGAAGACACTATGATCCCCTTAGGTACAGGTGGATTCAATGGAGACGCAGAGGCTTCTACTAACCTCATTGCCCCGCCGAACTACTCCAACTACCCCAACTATCACAACTACCAATCCAGTGGTCAGATTCACCCTGCCTTTCAGCCAACAAAGGTCAAGAGCCCTCTATATCCTCGCGGTTTTCTCGCCTCTCTCTGGCCACCAGCGGCCGACGTCCGTGGCGGGGGACAGCAGCTGCCGGCGACCCTTGGTGTTTCTGGAAACGCCCTGATCGCGGTGAGCAAGACAGTCGACTTAGACCGAAGCGTGACAGTTCTCGGCTGGTTCAGTTGGGTCTACACGGCGCTCTACGCACCCACGACCCAGATCATCTTCGCTACCGCCAATATGGGTCGACACGACAACGGGGCCGCCAAAATCGTGAAGGGACTCACCATCGCCATCACGGCCCTGCCACTTTGCATCGACTGCCGCGTCCGATACGCCGACAAACTACCGAGATGCGCCGGCCGTGTCTTCAATCTCACAACGAGTATCAGCACTTTGACGCAGGGAGGCCTTTGTGCGCTCCTTCTCGTCACGGGCGTGCAAGACCTGAACGCCAGCAAGGACTCTCGAGGGAGGTTTCCTTTCGGCATTGTAGCGGTTATCTACCCCATCTTCTCCTTGATCTGGATGGCAGTGAGTTGTGGATTTCTCCCGATGCGGGACGGAGGGCGGAGACGGGCTGGGCAGAGTCATTGGACGGGATACTTCCTTGATATCGGGGCCGGTGCCTTTGCCGGTATCTTTTTGGCTGCCCCGGCCTTTGCTTTGTACATTGGCTCGCGGTCAAATGGGTTGGAGGACTTGCAGGATTACTTGAGCTGTGAGACACAGTGGTGGAGGTCGTTGTCGGCCGTGGTACCTTGAGTACGGTATGCCAGAGGGAAGCAAATGCATTTCAAGAAGTAATACCTGTCGAGATCTACGCCACTTGTTGTCCCATGTAAGAACCGTACTGCCCTTCCCCTTCAGAGTCGTCCTCGTCGTCGCTGGCGTGGACCTGCGGGGCACTGGAGCTGGGACGATTGATGTTGACCCTCCACCCATACCCGTCCCGTATCTGATGTGCCAGAAAGTCGACTTCGTCCCAGTCGTCTGGATCGTCCGGATTGAGTTCGTCGGCTGTAATATCGACAACAACGTCCTCGAGCAAAGGAATGGCCTGCAAGCACCTGTCGTAGTTCTTCAAGATGTCCGTCGTGATGTACCATGCCATACCGGCACTTTCCACGCTGAGATCGAGCACCATATGGATGGTGCGGATGCACGGGCACGTGTCGCAGATGAGCTGGAGGAGCTTGTAGCGTTCCTGAAGCTTCGGTTCCAACTCGGGATTCCGGTCTTCGCGGTCGTCGACGCCGATGAACTCGATGCCGATGTACTGAATCAGGCCGGCGTGGATTGGTCCGATGCAGGCGAGGAACGGGGCGACCTGGTCGATCCAGTCATTGCAGGCTGGGTCCCGGCGCTCGGGAAACCAGAATCTATTTTGGGAGTAAAGGAGTGGACTGGCTTCAATCGAGGCTAATTTGTTGACACGGAGGATTTGCGGATGGACCCGACCTTTGGTACCGCGAAGCTGGGTCGGCGAAAAAGTGTAGTCCGCTGTAATTTTGATCGGCCCCGAGCGGACAAGAAGGTCGGCATAGATCTTGAGCCGGATCTCGGTGGCAAAGCTGAAGAAGCGCATGGCGTGGTATGTGGGAGATGCTGATGCCACGCGTTGAGCGTAGGGAGCTGCGGCGGTCGAGGGGGTGGCGCGAAGCGCTCCTCAAAAATTGAGGGTCCGTGCTTGCAGAGATAAGTAAGCTAGTGTCCCGCGTAGATAAGAGCAGAGGTGAGCAATCCTAAGCGAATCCTGAGAAAATCCTGAGCCGGGCCTAAGCCAAGGTGAGCCGTGTCACGTGGGGGAGGTACAAAAAAGGGAATTCTGTGTGCCCATATTCGTCTCATACAACAGGCAGTAACGGCGATCAGTTCGTGCTACATAGTCTTTTCGCCGTTTGATATTAAATCTATTCAGAAACGCCACATTCCCGTCAAAACAAAACACTCACCATTGCTTCCGGGAATCGCGAAGAGGAGTCCCCGTGTTAGTGGTCAAACAACGTTATGGAATTCATGGGCTTGTTTTCGGGTATGGAGACCCTTTCTATTTATGATCCCCATATCTGACCTGACTCACGACCATTTCACTCCACTCTCAGCATCGCTGACTCTGCCGGATCTGAAAACCTTACCCTTGGATAGCTTCTTGTGCACCGAGGATTGGACGTGATTGGAAGTTCAAACACGGACTTCGACACGTCATCTGTCGATGCCTCATGATGGAGTGTGGGAGTTGGAAATCCCTCCTCTGCCGGGTCTACGAGGAACCCGAGATGGAGCTTGTTCTTGAGCTTCATGGGTGTGCAGGAGAGGAGGAAGCAAGGGCATAATTTGGTTCAATAGGTGAACTAGCTGGATTCGGGACTCGTGTAATTCTGAGTGTTTCAACTGGAACTTCAAGACTGGCGGACACTCTCAGAGGATATTGACAAGATATTGATGACAGAGTGGGAGGCAGAGGCCTCGGAGCCGGAAGACTCTCATTTTGGTGAATAAGAACGTGAGAGTCGAGTTTTGAGAATACGATGGATGCGATAGATGACTCGATTAGGAAGCAGGGAGGTAGTTCAGCAATGAAGATGCCTTCCTCTATGGCTGGCATCTCGGAAATTGTGGAAGTAGCCCGACTTACGGACATATTCGGATCTTTTGCAGCACAGTTTCGGGTGCCGGCGTTGCGGTTCTCTAATCATTTCTAGTGCGACGAAATAGGTACGATGTGCATCTGCAATACAACTCTAGACCCTGGCAGAAGACACGGCATGCAGTGCAGCCCTGAAAGAAAGCGCTTGGGTTGGATGGCAAGGGTGCACCCGCAGAAGCGAACAACCAACTGGGAATGGCTGCATGCCGGGCAAGCCGGGGAAGCTCTCCGGGGCTTTGCGTCCGGTCAGCGGAGGGACCCGGAAAGGGAACAAGACAAATGCATGGCCCCATCAAACCACCCTCTCGCCCCCCCTGGGTGCGCTCTTTAACAATCCATGGACCCCACCCCCATGGGGACTAACAAGTATTCTCGTTCGGCCACCGGATTTCCTCCCGCAATCAACCACACCCCGACGGTGTACCGAGTCCTCGCCCACTCCTGAAGTCAAACAGCGAAGCACCGCTGGCACACGACCCTAATCTGCCGTAACATGGCAGAGCATTCTACTAAGCAATCGACGAGCCCCAAGGTCGGGTCGCCCAAATCGGCATCAAAATCCCGGGTCGGCTTCCCGCACACCGGGCATTCCCCCGTTGAGTTCCGAGACGATGATGCCGACTCGGCCCTAGGCGACGGAGACGACACGTTGGCGCCCCTCAATCTTGCTACCTACGATACTCTCGGCTGCTAATCATCCTGCAGATTCAGTTCCACCGCGTCAGTTTCATCAAGCATCTTCAAGTACCGCACCATCAAAGGGCGAACCTACCATAGCGAGCGGCACGACTCCGACTACTACGCGCCCAACGATGAGAGACAGAACGCATCGGTCGATATCACGTACGATGGGCGAACTTATATGACACGCCGACACGAGAGACGCTGACACAGTGCAGGCACCACTATCTAACCCTGCTGCTCGAGGGCAAGCTGTATTTGGCGCCCATCAAAAACCCGAGGAAGGTGATCGACGTTGGGACAGGAACAGGTAAAGACTCCACCTAACATCGGATGTTTGGTGCTGACAGTACACAGGGATCTGGGCTATGTAAGTGCCAGCCATGGCGTTGGACCAGCACACCCACGTTGACGACGTCGCTAATCAAACAGCGACTTCGGCGACGAGTTCCCCTCCGCCGATGTCCTCGGCACCGACTTATCGCCTACGCAGCCGCAATGGGTCCCACCAAACGTCCACTTCGAGATCGACGATGCCACACAGCCGTGGACCTGGACCGAAGCAACCTTCGACTTCGTCCATATCCGCTACCTGTTTGGCGCGATAGCTGACTGGCCGGGCCTGTTCCGTGAATCCTTCCGGACTCTGCAGCCAGGGGGCTGGATTGAGAGCGCTGAGGTCGAAGTTGACTTTGTCAGTGACGACAACACGGTTGATCCCGACTCGGCCCTCGCGATGTGGGGACGCATGTGCACCGAGACGGGGCAGAAGATTGGCCGGCCTTTTACAGTGCTGACGGACAATGTGCAGAGGACTGGGCTTGAAGCCGCTGGCTTTGTGGATATCCAGGCAGTGGACTACAAGGTTCCGGTGGGCGGGTGGTCGCGGGATCCCAAATTTGCTGATACGGGGCGGTTTGTGCAACTGACGCTGGAGAATGACCTGGAAGGTAAAAGACCTCGCTCTTACATTATGGATGCCGCCACTGACACATGCAGGATATTCGACATTCATGTGGAACAACATACTTGGGTGGCCAGCCGACGAGTACCAGATCTTCTTGATGCGCACCCAAAAGGAGCTCAAGGACAAAAACATACACTCGTACCTCAAGGTGCGGTATGTCTTCGGCCGCAAGCCAGAGTGATGGACGAGGGTCGGTGTAGCTACGTATTGTCAGGTATCACTTAAGAACTGTTGAGATTAGAATCGAGGTCCGGATACCGAATTTCCATTGCCAAAAGTTCCAAAGTCTTGTGGGGAGTTGTCCCCAAAAAAGAACAAGTCGCAGTCGACTCACCGTATCCTCATCTCCACACACCTCCCCTCCTCCCATTTCTTCCCATCCATTGCCCCATGGACATACGCCTCCTCCACAAACCTGTATACCACCTCCCCTCCCCCCCACTATCACCTTCACTGTTACCCCTCCTCATCACTAGAGGCACTCGCCCACCCCTACAAAGCGCCACTCCATCACCTACCTTCGCCTCGCCCGGCAACAGAACCAAACACCCATCCGCCCCCCTCCCCAACCTCCGCTCATAGACATGCTCTAACAAAGCTACAAACTCGCTGTATCCACGCCACGTCCGCCTCAAATACCCCACAAGTGCCAACGGTCTCAGCAACCCATCCAATCGCCACCGGCGCAGCTGGAAGATAGCCTTCAGACTCGCGCGCCAGGAGTAAAATAGAAACGAAGTGGTGTAAGTGTCGTTGTCCGGCGGGAGGATCCCAGTGCAGAGGGTCTGCCAGTACACAGCGAGGGGGTCGTAGGGTTCGTTATCACCATCCGTGTCCGTCATTAGTGTAAGTTGGAAGGGGCAGGAAGGAGACTCCCGTGCAAAAGCCTCCCAGTCTGAGAATGTGGCGAGATGGGGAATCACAGAGGATAACTCCCAATACAGGCGGGCGAACCGGCGAAGACGTAGCTGTACGCCGAGAGGCGGGTGACGAAGCGGGTGTCGCGGTGGTTGGTGAGGAGGTCGTTGGGATTCAAGAGCTTAGGCAGGCGGCGGAGGACGGGGGAGAGGTGGGTGATGGTTGTTAGGGAATGGCCGGTGAAGATGAGGGTTTGGTTGTTGTCGGAGAAGCGAGGGGTGGGATGGGTGCCGCGGGAGGCGTGGGTCTGGCGAGAAAGGCCGAGGGCGTCGTGCATGAGGGGGTGAGGGATGGGGGTGTTGTCGTTCCAGTCGGGCACCCAGGATGGGAGAGTCAAAGGGGGTTGGTTGGTGGCAGCGACGGGAGTGCTGGCTGCGAGGAGGTTGAGGTCGGCGGATTGGAGGAGTAGTTGTCGGGCTGTGTGGCAGTACACTTCGGACACTGACAGCCTGTAGTCTGCCTCGATTTCAAGGGCTCTGGCGCTAGCGCTATCCTCGTCGCCGTGCTTGAGCCCGAGGAGGGCATATACCTTGTTTCGGGGATCCGAGGCCTGTCGGAAACGACACCGCATCAAAAGCCCGAGTAACTGTGCTGCCTGTGATGGTGGTGTAACTGCGGATGGGAGCTCGGATCGCCTTTGCTTCCACAGTGCGCTCATCGAGAGATAGGGGAGCACGGCCGGATCGACAATCAGGCCCAAGATCAGGGGGTTCCAAAGCCCAATGGGGAGCCCGTAGTCGACCCCGGCGCAGACTCGGGCCCAGTCCATGGTGTAGGTCCCTGTCATGATCACAGGCTCGGGCGCGAGAAGGAATTCCTGGACCGTCCAGGTGCGGAACCACCAGTCCGAGCTCGCGAGATGAAGGACGCTGAAATCGTCCTTGAGGCGTACATAGGCCGCGCTTTCCATGCACTCCGGTCCAGTGCCCACCCGTGATAGAGACGACAGAGACGGATAGCTCGAGCCATCCCCAACGGACTTGTACCCTCGAGAGGCGGCCTCGGCTGCTAGTTCTCCTATAATGGCAAACGCCTTTTTCGTCAAGGGCGGTCGGTTGTCGCCCAGCCACACGATCGTGCGGGTGGCATTGCGATAGATATCGGACATGATCGAGACCTGGCTGTTTCTCTCCAGGAAATTAGCCTTGTCGATACAGACGGCGTCGACCCACAGCGTGCATGGTTAGTTGAGTTGGCGGATGTTGAGGAGCGCGGTCCTGAGGTTCAACGTGACCATAAGCGTTCGTCCATCGATTTGTATCGGCGTCAGCTTGGTTACGTCTCCCCACACATAACTCCGGGTGCGGCTGCCCAGAGTGCATTCGGCCAGGGTGCAAAGAATATCTTGTTGCCGCGTTCCTGGAAGCAGCTCAAGGAGGCGAATGGACTTCGGGCCACCTCCGAGAGCTGTGTATTCATACTCAGCGCTAATAACCTCATTGCGAGTGCGGTTCTATTATTTGCAGTTAGCTTTGTTTGGCCTATGTCGGGCCACGAGGGGTTCTGGGACGGGCAGAACGAACCGGAATCTGTACTTTGGGGCCATCGACATCGTCAATAGTGCATTTCTTCCCAAAGAACATTTTCTCCAGGAGTTGTTCCACCCCTTCCCACATATGTCTCGACATAGCTTGGACGCCAGCGTGAACGAAAATGAAGGGGGAATGGAGATGCAGTGCAGACCGAGACTCTCGGTCCGAGAGCGCAAGACACTGCAAGGAACTGCCTCGGCCTCACGTGATATTGCCCGATCGGCCGTATTTTACAAGTCTGTTACCAGAATCACCACTGTGCTGGTCAGCGTGAGTTTTCCTGCATGCAAAGATTGAAATTTTGATCTCGAGTTACTGCGAGTCATGTGATTTCACGTTACGTCTACAGCGTTGACCAAGAACTTTCCAGCAGGCAATCCCCAATTTCATGGCATCTTGCCCAAAGGCTTGAAGTTATACTCCCCGCCCACATCCACCAACCCAAGTCGCATTTCAGCCTCTCTTACACTTTTCCACTCGCTTTGGCGATTCCTCAAAAACCTTCAGTTGCCATCCGCAGAATACCCTGATGTCACAGTAACTTCATACCTAGTTCGGGTGCTTGCGCAACTTTACCTTTAGTCCACACAGTCCACACTGTGCTGGCATACTACCTTTCAGTCTGACACATATTGGGTACGGGTTGTAATGCTCTTTTCACTCGCTGCGAAGCCCAGCTTGGTGGAGACGGCTCCGCATGCTGCCCCGGCCATAATGTCGCGGAAGCGTCCCGTCAACGCGAGACCAGTGTTGCTCTATCAAGAGATTGGCACCACTATGAAATCATGACATAGGAGAGGAGCCTCATGCAGTTCCAATAGTGAGGTCGCAGCTTTCACGCGTTCTCTCGGCCCTCGCATGTGGGTAGCCTTCAGACCCTTCCGTGCAGCGTGATTCAGGCTGGAGCCTACTGCAATTCGCCTTCGCAGTCGTGACATTTCAGGGATGTAATCTCGGATTCATACCTACAACAACATTACGCGTTGGCGTATGTATTCCCTAGTACGAAAACTTCCTGGGACACAATACGATTATAAGTGACCATGGTGTCATGTATCCAATATTAGCCGACCTAGGTACCTAGATTATGGAAGGCGGTGAGAGTAGGGAATGAAAACCCTGATAAATCGTTACGGAACGAAAGGATGAGGGTTGCCGGAACCAGAAACAACACACTCTAAAGTCGTAGCAATCCTGCAATGCAAACAGACGTCCCAAAAGCCAGCGCTATTCCTCCCCCTCCGACTCCGAACTATTCGACTGAAATGCCCTCACTTCACCCATGATTCTGGTGATATCGTGATCGGAAAGACCGCCTTCCCATCACCTGGATTGCAGCGAAAGGCATAGGCAGATGGGCCGGGAGTGTGTAGCTCGGGTGGAAACTCCAGAGGCCCGGGTACAGGATTGTCTGTGCAGGTATCGATCACAACAGTTCTTAGCTTACTCAACCCGCTTTTCATTCTCAGAAGCAAAGTTTCCCAATTCCCGTCCAGGCCAGAATCGCGCAACTCAACGCGCTCAAGCGTATTCCGATGTTTGAGCAGAAGTTGGGACATCTCAAACTCGCTGATATAGACGCTGATGAGTCGCAGTGTTCGTAGCTCTGGCAAAAAAAGGCTCCCCGAGAGCTGGCGTCCTCGGTCTCTCTAGACAAAATCGAGGTGCAGTTTCTGTATGCCGGTGAAGAGCCCGAGGAATTCTAATATCAGGTCGCCCTACATCTCCACCACTTCCCAGTCGGCGCTCGTTTGGAACCGTAGTGTCAGAGACTTGACGCGGAGGGGGTATTCCTTGACAAACTCCGCCATTGAGCGTGAAGTGAAGGGCATGCACAAGGTGACGTTAAGCTTCGGGCCTGTTTCATCCCAGAGGGGGTTGCCGATGGAGAGCTTAGGGAGGAAGACGCCGCTTTTGGCGATTCCTAAGAGCGGAAGTCTTGTGAGGCTCATGATGAAGTCTCGTGTGCATTCTAATTTTATCGCCGTGTTCGAGACCGAGTCTTCCAAGTTATATCCAATCTGTTGCTCTAGCTTCTTCGCTCCGGGCAAATGATCCGGACATATGATCCTGATTGATTCCAGATTGGGAAGCTGCATGACGGCATCTGCAACGAGATCCATAATATTGTCCAGCAATTCTCTCTGATAATCCAGGGCATACTCGTAAGCTTTGCGCTCCGCTCTCGGTAGCTTGTCAAGGAAGCTGAAACTTGGTCCATTTCGTCAGTATCGCCATGTGGATAAGCGTACGCCGCAATCTTGTCTGGGATGTGTAGAGGAGCAAGGATGATGTGCTTGACAGCGTGTTGGAATGCTGGATGCCGAGAGACGTCATATGCGAGGTCCAGGAGGCTGTCGCCGGCTATCATGACGGTCAGACGCTCGAAGCACTGCTCGGCCACCACTGGTAGGGCAATTTGGCTGAGGTCTTTTGATACAAGGCGGAGACTGATCAGGTGCGGCTGAGGCGTGGGCAGGCCCGTAAACTTCCCCTTGCGCCCGAGGCCCGTGTCCCTAGACATGATCCTGCGTTTGCTCGGAACGACCAGTGCGCGCACAATCATCAAAAGGATCTCTTCCGGGAGGGAGAGGAGGAGGGATCTGTAAGGTTCCGTCATAGTGAAGTCAATTGATGTTGCTGATATTTTCATACGTGGAACGCATTGCGCGACAGAGCGCTGATGTGATGACGCGTTGGTACGCGCCAGGAGATTACAACGAGCGGTGAGGAGTCAAGAAGATCACAGCTGATGATGTAAGCATCGCCTCACCGATGTGTTGGAACTTTTATTATTCCGCGGCCTTTCTCTTTTCCCAGCGATTGGCTGGAGATTTGCCCTGTCAATCGACGACAATTCACTATTAGCTCCTATCGTTTGCTTTACGTAGCTTGGAATTCCGGTTATGAGGAGACGCCGCCGACTTGGTAGTTACATTGCCATCTGGTAGCATTTGTGTTTAGAGCTACCAACCCCCGGCTCACCCGGGTCAACCCCATATATATTACATCATTCATTCGAAATATATGACCACCCGCGTTTACCGCGGCCGCGGTGTCAGATTCGGTGACAGGGCCCTAGAGCCTGCGCAAAGTCCTGCTGACCGTGCGCTGCGAGTTCTTCAGGCGTGCGTTTCGAGGAGAGTTCCAGGGAGGTACCTAGCCAAGACGCCTGGCCGGCTTCCAATTTCCTGCAGGTCATCTCTAAAAAGCGGCAGGGATCGAAGTCGAGCGAGGTCGTCTCAAGGAAAAAGACCACCGAGTTGTTGACTGGTCGCTTCGTTCCATTCACTTAGAAAACCGAATGGCCAGCCCCAACCATCTTCCTCGTCTGTTCGGTTACCAGCCATCGGCGACAGCGGGGTACTTCTACGAGGTCATGGACAGCGGCTCTACCGGCACGAGGCTCATTCAATGCTGTCCGAGTAACGAAAAAATCCCCGGCGAATGTTCCGGTATACGCCCTCATGGCAGCCCGCCGAATCGAGGTAATGATCTAAATACTAGCCCTGACAATCGGATTGGCTTGTTGGTTCTGCTGTAGATTGGCACTTAGCCCGGATAGGCTTGTAATCTACTGTAGTACCAGCGCTGGATTTATCAGCATACGCACGTCGGGCAGTCAAACTATCCGAGCCAATAGTTGGGCACGAGGGTTGAAAAACAGCTTCTCCGATTGGCCCGACAACCTCGACTCCGCATTCTAACGGCCCCTGCAGGCAGTCGCCTAATCACATAATTCCACTCTGCCTCGCATAAAGTTGCATCTACCGCGTTCAGCTAGTAAGACGTTTCTTACATCGTGCAACACCAATTTCCTAATTTATAATCAACTGCATCAACGCCAGTTCTTCACCAGCTACATAAGTCCATTGCAATGGCCACTGCCTGCTCTCCTGACGCACTAACTCTTCCTCTGACATTCCCGCTTCACTACACCACACACTTCCCCTTCCCAGTTACCGAGACTCCTCTCCCCAGCCGCCCATCATGTCTGTGAACGGAGTCACCGCCAACGGCATCCCCCTCGTCTTCGGAGGCGGCAGATTCTGGACCATCACTCCTGATGACGCGAAAGCCTGGTTGAAGGCGCTCAAGGAACACAAAATCACCACAATTGACACCGCCCAAGGCTACGGCACCTCAGAAGACACTCTCGGCGAAGTCAACGCCGCCTCCGACTTCACCATCGACACCAAGTTCTCCGCCGGCTTCGGCCCCACCACAGCCACCGAAGACCTCGTTATCGCCTCGGGCAAGGAAAGTCTAGCAAAGCTCCGAACCCCCCAAATCAACGTCTACTACCTCCACGCGCCCGACCGCCGCATCCCCTTCCTAGAGACCCTCACCGGCATCAACAAGCTCCACCAGCAAGGCGCCTTCAAGCAATTTGGCCTCTCCAACTTCCTCGCCGACGAGGTCGACGAGGTCGTGCATATCGCCAAGGAGCACAACTTTGTCCTCCCCTCCGTCTACCAGGGCAACTACTCGGCCGTGGCGCGCCGAACCGAGGACGAGATCCTCCCGACGCTGCGCAAGCACGGCATCGCCTTTTACGCGTACAGCCCCATCGCGGGCGGCTTCCTGTCCAAGTCCAAGGACGAGCTGATGCACCCCGAGGGCCGCTTCGGCAAAGGCGACGGGCTGGCGCAGCTGTACAATGGGCTGTACAACCGGCCGAGCTACGTAGCAGCGCTGGACGAGTGGGAGCGCATTGCGCAGAGCGAGGGGGTGAGCAGGACCGAGCTGGCGTATCGCTGGGTGATTTGGCATTCGAAGCTGAGTGGGGAGCGGGGCGATAAGGCGATCATTGGGGCGCGGACGGAGCTGCAGCTGAAGGAGACGCTAGAGTGGGTGAAGAAGGGGCCGTTGGGCGCCGAGGCGGTGAAGAGGGTGGACGGGATTTGGGAGAGCGTGAAGGCTGATGCGCCGTTAGATAACTTTGAGGTGATTAGTGCGAGTGGGGGCTCGAGCGCTCCCGGTGTTCCGGAGGGTAAATAGAGGTTGGTTACTTAGCTAAGTGGTAGGGAATAATTGATCGAGTTTTCGCCTTGACCGTCGGTGTGTTGGGCTGAATGTGGTGTCAACGGTGCCCAGGGGTTGAAGCCGGGAAGCCACCACCATAATCAACCCTGGAAGGCGGGATGAGTGAAGCTAATACTCGGTGGTGCGTTCCGCGTTAATTTTGCCCCGTCTGGACACAGGTGCGGGTCCTCCTTTTCCATGGATGGCTGTCTTCCGCGCTTTCGTGCTGCAACCCATGGCGCTGGCAACGGATGTGATCAAGAACGGTGGTCCGCATCGGCCTTCGTGGGACACATCAGCCTTGTCTGCTTCCGATCTCCTCTCCGTCCTGGCTAGCAATAACATGTGCCTGCCACTTCACAGCGCGTCGCTTCCCTTTCCCTGCCCTAGATTCGTTTCATCAAGCTTCCAATTCCGACGGCGGGCGCACAACGCGCACCAACGGAAATATTTCGACGAGCCATCCAGGAATTGGAAATTCCCCGTGGCGCACCTCAGGCCAAGCTGAAGACCAAATCCGTGGTGGTGCCGGCAGTAGCAGCATGCATTGCCGTCTTGAGCCTGCTGAATCTGGCAGAAGCAGCCAATCAGGCCAGACGCGACACACCCTTCCTGCAAGGCTTCTAATGATTGCAACACAACCCCGCAAGTGAGAGTCTAGAGTGTTCGAAATGCATGTTGCAGAACATCTTGTGGCTGGCGGGGCAGCCTTCATAGCAAAATCGGACGTCTGCGCCGCGGGAGTCAGGAGCCCTTGCAGGAGACACGACCGACAGTCGGAAACTGGAAAGAGATGTTCAAAGTACAAATACTAGCTCTCTCTCCGCAGCTCTCCAATCCTCTCCCATATCTCATTCGGTCAGCAGATTCACATTCAGCTTGCACAAACATCACTTGAAACGAGGCCTAGTCCGCACAAAATGTCGGCCGGTTACGAACACGTCATCATCCAATGCCGGCCCCTCATCGGAGAAAAAGCCCGGCATTCGCCGGGAACTCTCCAAGTGGGTGACCGCCAACCCGGAGGAGAGCATACATGTATCTCTCTTCATCCGGGCGCTGCAACGCTTCTACGATCGGCCCTACAGAGACCGACTCTCGTACTTCCAAGTTGCCGGTATTAATGGCTATCCAGGGGATCTCCCGTGGGACAACTCGGCAGACCCGGCCCACACGCGCAAGGGCTGGATGCACAAGGTCTATTGCACCCACAACATGATCACCTTTCCGACCTGGCACCGCCCCTATATGGCCCTGTTCGAGCGGGCGCTCGGGGATCTCATGGGTGAGGTCATTGAATCCCTCGGGTTTTTCCGGGATGCCGACAAGCAAGCCTGGATCGACGCAGCCGCCGAGCGGCGCCTCCCGTACTGGGACTGGGCTCTGCCCTAACCCTAACCGCGCGTCTGAAGAGGCACACCGATGCTGCCTACCTTGACACCGGCAATGTCGTGAAGGACAATCCGTAAGGGCTGTTCTAGCATCAGCAAAAATCGGCTATTTCGCACTTAGATAGCTTCGAGGACCTGCAGACTGCAACTCACACCTATAACGATTACATCGTTAACGTCCAATACGACCGATACGGCTTTAACAGTAGCTAGCCCTACACCATTCACTTCTTTCTTAAAGCCCCCAAGATGTAAAGGACTATCTTGCTGGTAGTCTAAGCTTAGTTGCTGTTACTATAAGTCTTACCTCTTCCACATTGGATATACATAATAGAAAGGGTATATACTAAAGTTATATCTTAAATAAATAATAATGTTACCTCTTAAAAGGGCTTTTTTAAGATAAGGATCTTTATAATATATAGCACAGTAGAGTACTACTTTAAGGAGGGCAAGCTCTCAGTTTATTAAAATTGTATGCCGCTGCCTAAAGTTACAGAGAGGTACTTAGTTAGTGTATTTCTTATTCTGATTTTCTTATTCTTAAGAGATCTTATTACGACCTGCACTTGACACAGGCCTCGAGAGGACTGGCGTGGGTTAAGACAGAACGTATGGCAGGACGCTAAAGACGAAGTGGGTGTTCTGAAGACGGCTTATTAAGCTAGCACTCTTAGACAGGGGGTTTAATGTCACTGTAGGTCGTTGTTACTATAATGCACAGAGGTGAGTCTGAATAGTAAGATATAAATGAAGAATTAAATACTAGTGTGAGGAACTAAGAGTCCCTTATAGCTATTATAGTTATGATAATAACTATTTATATTAGCTAACTAAGAGGTATTTTATACCTTACTCTGTATGCTCCCTAATTTAGCGACAGAGTAATTAGAGTAGTTACTCTGTCTGCTCTCCTACCTTATTACAGAGCACCTAGAGTAATAAAGCACCTTCTGATTAGTTATAAGGGTTTTAGCTCTTTACACTCTTAGCTTAGTATGTAGTACTGTGTATACTATCCTCTTACACTGTTCCTTTTATAGGAAATTCGTTAAGCTATACTAGCTTAGGTAACAGCCTATAAAGTCGTTACATAATTCCCCTCCTTTAATGTTCTTTTTTTATAAAGAACTTTTTCTGTAATCGAGAAGTCGCTGTCGCCCGCGCCGGGTTTAGCGCCATTCTCTCTCTCTATGCTTTCTGCCTTAGGGTTAGGCTTATTTAAAGATAAAATTATATAGATTTTACACATTACAATATTTCACTAATTTGTAATACAGAACTTAAATCCGTTTTACGCTAACTATTTTAGT